>Ga0247841_10000319_pt1 | contig 129081 bp, 116 predicted proteins | sample LaCruzMarch2015__2_FD_192410 | JGI IMG/M metagenome (GOLD analysis project Ga0247841, IMG submission 192410) | Freshwater microbial communities from meromictic Lake La Cruz, Castile-La Mancha, Spain - LaCruzMarch2015_18m | ecosystem: Environmental > Aquatic > Freshwater > Lake | place: Spain...
CGTTATTTGTCTTTAATTAATGATTATTTAAAATACTATAATAGCTCCCGATTACACCTTGGACTTGGACTTAAAACGCCTGCCCAAATGATTGCTTAGTGTTTCCAAGGTGCTGATTAGAAGACGGGGACCGATTTTACTCAATTTAAAATTATACTGTCTTGACTTTGCTTCATTATATAATCCCCACAGATAATTATTGATAGCTTTAACTGGTGATTGACTATTTTTAAATCTTTCAAGCTGAGGATGATTTTTGTAACCTTTAGTTTTTCCAAGTAAAACTTTTTTAGCTAGTAAAGACTCGCGCCAGGCAGCTAGTAGGCCGACGCGGTCTAGATATTTAGGGTTAAGGCTCCACAGACGCATATAAATACTTTCAAGCAAAAAGTTAATCTTCTTTTTTGGGTCTCATTAAGGGAAATAGGGTTGTTTCTCTAAGTGGTTTGTCAACGAGAAAAGCAAATAATCTCTCGCCGAAACCGAAACCACAAGTTGGTGGCATGCCGTGTTCAAGCATCTCAACAAACTCAAAATCAGGCATCATCGCTTCTTTATCACCTCGATCTATCAAGCCTTGCTGATTTTCAAAGCGCTGTAATTGATCAAGCGGATCATTTAATTCCGAAAAGCCGTTACCACTTTCCGCTCCAGCAATAATTATTTGAAAGCGTTCGGTAAGTTCGGGATTATCAATTTTTGCTTTTGATAAAGGCGAAACTAGTTTAGGATGATTGATTAAAAAGACCGGACCGGCAATACTTTTACGACAATATTTCCATAAAGTATCAATTAGTCGTTCTCGGTTATCACCTTCATATTTAACTTGAAGTTTTGTCAAAGCGGTAGCCATTTCTTTTTCTGTTGCCTTTAAAACATCAACTCCGGTTTGTTTTAAAACTTCCGTGCAATAGTCAATTTTCGGCCACTTGCCCGCCAGGTCATATTCAAAACCTCTAGTTTTAAATTTAGTTTTACCAAATACCTTTATCGCAATTTCTTGATACAACTCCTGAGCGAATTTCATACCCATTTCATAATCAGCATAAGCCCAGTAAAATTCCATATTAGTAAACTCTTGCAAGTGATCCGGACTTGAGCCTTCATTACGATAAATACGTCCAATTTCAAAAACTTTTTCGTAACCGGCCGCCATTAAACGTTTTTGCCAAAGCTCACCGACTGAAATACGCATAAAAACATCAAGATCAAAATCCTCGTGATAAGTTTTAAAAGGATTGGCTTCTGCACCACCGGTAGTTGTTTCAATTGTCGGAGTTTCCACTTCTAAAAAACCATGATTTTTCATAAACGAGCGGGTCACTTCCCAAAACATTGCTTTTTTATAAAAAATCTCGCGTAATTCCGGGTTTAGTAATAAATCTAAATATCGTTTACGCAAACGCTCATCCTCATCTTTTAATCCATACCAAGCATCAGGAATTGGACGCAATGCTTTAGTTAGTAATTTCCAATCACTAACCATCACACTTTTTTCACCCTTATGGGTTAAAAAAACACTTCCCTTAACTTGAACAAAATCGGCCACGTCAATAAATTTTAGAAAATTCTGATACGATTCAGCCCCCAAATCCTTTTTAGAAAAAGCTAATTGGATATTGCCAGAGACGTCTTCTAAATTTGCAAAAGCTAAATTACCATGCTCGCGTTTAGCGCGTAAACGACCGACAATATTAAAAATAGTTTGCTTCTCTAAGAGAGTATTAAAATTTTCAATAATTGCCGTGATTTCATAATCACGCTCAACTTTAGCCGGGTAAGCATTTATCCCCAATTCCCTTAATTCTATTAGTTTTTTTAGGCGCTCTGCCCGTTCATTGTTCAATGTTTTAACATCTTCAGAATTAGTCATACGATTAACCTTTAAACTATTCAATTTTGATAATTTTATATTTAATAATTCCTTTGGGCGCTTCAACTTCAACTATGTCTCCTTTTTGTTTGTTTAAAAAAGCGACGCCTAGCGGTGATTCATTAGAAATTAAATTATTTATTGGATCAACTTCATTAAAACTAACAATTGTATATTTTCTTTCGCCGGCCGCCGATTTAACTGTGACAGTTGAACCCATCGAAACTTTTTCCTTTGAACGAGCTCCTTGAAAAACCGTGACATTCTTTAAAATATTAGCTAGATCCAAAATGTGCGCCTCATTTAATGCCTGGGCATCTTTGGCCTCACTATATTCGGCATTTTCGCTTAAATCACCTAATTCTTTCGCTCGCTCTATTCTTTCGGCAATCTCTCGACGCTTAACGCTGGTTAATAAATTAAGCTCTTCAGTTAACTTGTCATAACCCTCCTGCGAAATAATTTGGTCATTCATAATTTTTTGCTTTATTTTACTTTAGATAATGTCTAATATACTTTATTTATCCAAATCAGGCAAGAGCTAACCAATAAAACTCCAATCCCCAGAGGATGATTTAAATAGGGGGTAAATATATGAGTAATTGCGATAAATAAAAAAATAAGAAAAAACGCTAAATAGTTTTTATTTTGATTAATCATCGCTAAATCTCGGGTCTGTCTTAATAAGCCAAATAAAAGCCAAAAATATGCGGCTAAACCCAAAATACCGAGCTTCAACCAAATATCTAAATAACCCCACTCAAAAGCATAGGTGGTATAACGCCCCTCTGGATTATTTGATAAAACACGCGGATCCCGAGAATAATAGGTAACCGTGGCTCCATAACCGCTGCCAATGATTGGCTGATCAGAAATATTTTTTAATAAAACTGGCAACAGTGACCAGCGGGAAGCAAGCGCCGCCTCATTTTCACCACTATCAATTCGCTCTAAAAAACTAGAACCGATATTAATTTGAGATCGGTGCCAATACGGAAAGGCGACAACTAAATAAATAAAACCGAAAGCTAAAACCATTGAACTACTTAAAATTAAAATAGACCGAGCGGCTGTTTGCCAAGAATCAAAATACCAAAGCCATAATATACTAACCGCAATCGTCACAATTAAGGCTAACCAGAAACTTCTTGAAAAACTAATTAAAACCGTACTTAAAAAAAGACCCGCTAAAATTAAATACGCCCAATTGGCTTCTTTAAAAATATTCGACCACTTAATCAAACGCAAACGCACCCAGAAAACTGTTAAAAAGGCCAGGGCTGAATATATTTGACCTTGGATAAAAATACGCGGCCAACCGGTTTTTGTCGGCGTCATTTCACCAACCAGTGTTTGTCGTAACCAAGCATACAAATTACCAGCCATCACGGAGTCGTGAGAAAAAATAAAAAATAGAAAAAGGGTCTTTAAGCTTAACCACAAAACACCAACTCCTAAAATTGTTTTCCACCAAACTAAACGAGAATTTTCTGAACTCGGCCAAGCAACAATAAATGGTAATAGTAGACTAAAATAAAAATAAGCGTTAGCGTCTAAAAAAAGATTGCGTCCACCATTCCCTCCCCAATATCCATTAATTAGCCCAAAAACAATAAAAATAAAAAGGGGTAGAAAATAAGGCCAGGCCCTAAAATTTTTCAAACGCTGATAATATTCAGCTTGCCGACCATAGCGCCAGAGCTGCACACTAAATTTTATAGCAAAAACACTCATCACCACTAACCACAAAGCTACTCTAAGCGACAGCTTTAAATCATAGATTTCCAGTGAAAATAAATGACCCAGTGAACCAATTAGTAATTCTGCCCCAACTATTAAAAGGCCAGATTCTAAATTATAAAAAGAAGCGCCGAGCGCTAAAATCACTAATACAAAAAAAATTGGTCCGTTAATAATTGGATAGTTAAAAGCTAACCAAGACAGAATTTCTAATAATAAAACCCCAATAAGGATTAAGAAAAATTTATTTTTATTAATCTTAAGCATTGCTTTTTATAATAACTAACTACTTCTTAAAAGAATATTTAAGTTCATCTCCGATTTTAAAATTATGTTGGCGTGCATAACCAGCATTAACTTCTAAAACAGAATCAGCCGGCTGGCCGCTGCTGTATTTAACTTTCGGTTCATGCCCTTCGGGCGGCAAGTTCTCAAATATTTTAACAATTTTTCCTTGATTAATAAAAATAATATCTAGTGGAAAAAGCATATCGCGCATCACAAAAGTTCTTTCTTGACTCTTATCAAAAGTAAAAAGCATAGCACAGTCCGAACAGAGGCTCGCCCGATTACTTAGGCCTAGATATTGACTTATCGGCGAAGCCGCCTGCTCTACTTTTAAAACAGAGTCATTAATTATTAGCGTGTCCAGTGAAGACTGATTAAAAACGGACGAATAAGTAAAAACTAAGACAAAAACTATAACTAAAAATAGTCCAATAATAATAAACCACTTGGTATAATTAGCTAAGACCATGTTTATCTTTAATAATCTTTAAAGCTTGTTGATATTTTTTGACCGTTTTCAAAAATGGAAAAAGTTTATAAATAAATGATGGTAACCAGGAACTAATTTGCCCACCGGGCGCAATCTTAAAAAGAACTTGCGGCACCCAAACACCAACCTTCCCCCGTTCAAGCATCGTCAGCCAAAGATCCCAATCTTGAAATTTTTTAAGACGCTCATCCCAAGCAACTTCGGGAAAATCAGCGCGCCGAATTAAAGCCATTGTATTAATGTAGGGTGTTTTCTTTAGTTTTTCCGGATCAAAAGCACCGACTTTAAATAATTTTCTTCCCCAAAGAAATGAAGAATAAGCATAACTGGCCGTGCTTTGAATGTTTAAGGTATTTATCATTGTTTCAAGCGCCTCCGGCTGCAAAACTGCATCGGCATCACAAAAAAATAAATAATCCCCTTTGGCCTCTTTCAGACCATGATTACGCGCCGCCGGAGCGCCCGCATGATCTTGAGAAATAAATAAATATTTATTACTACTTATAATCGTCTTTGAATAAGCAGTAAATTTTTCAACAACTTGATCAGTTGAGCCATCATTAACAATAATAACTTCATAATCATTAATGGTTTGTAAGGCAAGGCTTTTAAGTGTGCTGATTAATTTATCAGCCTGATTATAAACAGGAATAATTATTGAAATCATAAAAATTTACATTAATACCCGGATCTTATTTAATAAACTTAGCTACTTTAGCGGTTTGTTTTTCCCAATTAAAATCTTGAAGGGCGCGCTCACGTCCATCGTGCCCGAATTTATCTCGTAAACGCGGATGATGGCTAAGCTTAATAATTGCCTCTTTAATACTACTGCGACTATCTGAATCAACCAAGAGACCGGTATGATTATGAATAACCGCATCACCAACCCCACCAGCCCACCCCGCAATCACCGCCTTCTCACAAATATTGGCTTCTAAATAGACGATCCCGAAGCCCTCAAAGTCACCATCAATATCGCGCGCTGGCATAATAAATATATCACATTTTTGCAGCCAAGCCCATTTTTCTTCCTCAATTAATTTTCCTAAAAAGAAAACTTGATGACTAATGCGCGGTGGTACTATTTTTTTTAAATAATCGGCGTCAGGGCCAGCGCCACCGATAAAATAACAAATCCGACTTCTCAGCTCCAGCGGCAAAGAATCAATCGCTAAGATAGTATAATCAAAACCCTTGCGACGCACTAAACGCCCGAGACTAAATAAAATAAGCTTATCTGGTGATAAATTATATTTTTTATCTAAATTTGCTAAATCCTCTTGGCGAATAGTTAGGGGCGCATCGACTACTCCTGGATTAACAACTACGGTTTTTTCAGGGCTTGCCGGATAAATTTCTCGTAAACGTTCAGCCACATTACTGTTGGCGCAAATAATTTGATTAGCTCGTTTTAAAATAAGACGACTAATAATTTTTTTGCGCCATGATTTTTGGGAAAAAGCAAAATCCATACCATGCAAAAATACACCGTACTTTATTGGTTTCCATAAAGAATAAAAATAAGCAACACTGCCTAATGGTAAAATTTGTCCAACTAATATATAGTCAACGCGACTACGCTTTAATTTACGCGCTAAAGTGCCAAAAGCCGGCCACCAGCGCCACCAACCATTGACGCGAATTAATTCTTTACGGCTATTATCTAAAACAATAATGTTCTCTGTTACCGGCCAGTATTTAACAAGATTACTGTAATAATTAGCCACCCCGCCGATCATCGGCGGAAATTCACTAGTAAAAAGTAGGGTTTTCATAAATCAATATTTTTAGGCCGCCAAAAAGATCGGCTAATACTTATTAAGTCCGCGCGACTAAAGGCGCCCAATAAAAACAATAAACAAAAATATAAACTACCACCAGCCATTACCAATAAAAAAATGTTTATAAATAATTTTCCTTGAAAAATAATCAGACTCATCACCAAAGCAGCTAATAATGATTTAGCTAAGATGATTAGATTTTTTCGATAATTATGTTTAATTAAGCGCCGAACTGATAATAAACCAAGAATAGTCATTAGGGCATTAGTTATTAAGACGGTTAAGCTCGCCCCCACCGCTTGATAACGCGGAATCAGTAATAAATTTAATAAAATACTAACCAGCATCACAATCAACATGTTGCGCGTATTCGTTTTTTGGGCATCGGCGGCATTCAATAAAGAACCAATCGGAAAATTGATAAAAATGAAAAACAAAGCAATAATGCCAATACGGAGCGGCAAGGCGGCGTCTTCATAACCGGATTTAAAAAGAAAAATAATCTGATCAGATAGCGCCAGGGCGCCGGCGATAATCGGCACCGAAATAATAATTAAATAACTGAGTGCCCGCTCAAAAGAGATAATTAATTGTTCACGATTCCCCTGCCAATAAGCACTTAACGCTGGATATAAAGAAGCCGTAAAGGCCATGGGTAAAAATTGCAAAGCAAAAATAATTTTAAAAGCGATTTGATACAAACCAACTTGAGTTTCTCCAGCAAAAACAGAAAGTAAAACAGAATCCAAATAAGTATATAAACGTTGTAAAATAGCATAAGCCGCAAAGGGCCAACTAAATAAAATGATTGTGCGCAATAGCTCTGGTTGCCAAGCTAAACGCAGCTTTATTTTTAAGCGCCACTTTAAAATAAAGGCGGAATATAAAAAGTTATAAGTGCTAGCTAAAGCTAGCGCGAACATGGCCGCCGTTAAACCTTGACCGACCAAAAGAGCACTATAACCAACAGTTAGCACAATTAATTGAAAAATAATTGAAGACCAGCTTTCATATTTTAAATTATGACAACCACGCGCCACCGCAAAAAAAGTGGCCGTAAAAGAATCTAAAACCATGGAAATCGTTGAAATATAAATCAACTGTTTGGTTAACAACTCATAACCCAGTAAATTAGCCACTAAACCGACGGCTAAAAGGGCGACGCCGGTTAAAAGTATTTTTAATCCTAAGATATTGGCTAACCAAGACTCGGCGCGATCTTTATCTTTAGCCACTTCCCTGGTTAAAATATTAGCAAAGCCTAAATCAATAAAAATAGCAAAAATTGTTGTAAAAGAAATTGCCAGATAATATTTACCGAGATTAGTCGGACCAACATAACGCGCTAAAAGCGTAAAGTAACTAAAAGAGATCACCTTCTGAATAATCAGCGCCAGTGTTAAATATGAGGTATTTTTAGCAATATTTTCAATTTTAACCATAAAAAATCAGTCAGCGACCAGTCTATTATAACAAGCCTTGATTAAATTTCAATGTTATGATAACATCTTATCATAAAATATGCATAAATTGTAAGGTACTGCTTTATTAATTAATAAGGTTTTTTATTTTTATGAAGAAAGATATTCATCCTAAATACTACCCCAAATGTCAGGTTTCCTGCGTTTGTGGTAATACTTTCACTACCGGCTCAACTGAACCGGAAATTCACATCGAGTTATGCTCGGCTTGTCATCCTTTTTATACCGGCAAACAAAAGTTAGTTGACACCGCCCGCCGGGTTGAAAAGTTTACTACTAAGGTTAGCGCTCAAAAAGCGGTAGCTAAACTTAAAAAGGGCCGCAAAGTTAAACGAGTTGCTCAGGCTGAAAAAAAGGCTAAAAAAGAAGTCGTCGTTAAAACCAAGGATTTAAAGAAAATTGCTCAAGTCCAATTAAACAAAAAATAAGTCCCAAAAGCAACTAGCTTCAATGTTTTAGCATTTTTGTGCTAAAATAATAATATTAGCTGGTTGTTTTTTTATACCTAGACCAAATATATGTACGAAGAAATAAAAAATAAATTTAAAGATTTAGAAAAAAAATTATCTGAGCCCCAATTAATCCGTGATCAAGCGGCTTTGATTAAAATTTCTCAAGAGCATGCCGCTTTAAAAAAAATTATTACATTAATTGAGTCCTTAGAAAAAGTTAGTAATAACATCCAACAAAATAATGAAATCATCGCCAATGAAATTGGTGAATTAAAAGAATTAGCCGAGGCCGAACAAGCTGAGCTTTTAACTCAAGCTGAAAAATTAACCGAAGAGCTTGATGAAGAAATTAACCCGGCCAGTCCTAATGATAAAAAAAATGCTATTTTAGAAATCAGGGCCGGTACTGGCGGCGATGAGGCGGCCTTATTTGCCGGTGACCTTTTTAGAATGTATGCCCGTTACTGTGAACGTCGCGGCTGGAAACTAGAACTAATTGATTCTAGTGTTATCGGCATTGGCGGCTATAAAGAAATCATCTTTACCGTTAAGGGCGCTGGTGCTTATGGCTTACTAAAATTTGAAGCGGGCACGCATCGCGTTCAACGCGTTCCCGAAACCGAAAAACAGGGACGAGTGCATACTTCAACCGTCACGGTCGTTGTCTTAGCTGAAGCCGAAGAAGTAGATATTGAAATTAAAATGAGTGATATCCGTATTGATACTTTTTGTTCTAGCGGTCCAGGGGGGCAAAGTGTTAACACCACTTATTCAGCAATTCGCGTACTTCATCTACCTACTGGAATAATCGTTAGTTGCCAGGATCAAAAATCTCAACATCAAAATAAAGAAAAGGCCCTTCAGGTTTTGCGTTCGCGCCTACTCGCTAAGCAAGAAGAAGAAAAACGTCAAGCTGATTCAAGCGCCCGCCAAATTCAAGTTGGGGCTGGTGACCGCGCTGATAAAATTAGGACTTACAATTTTCCTCAAGATAGGGTGACTGACCATCGCATTAATATTTCCTGGCATAGTATTTCTCGCATTATGGATGGCGAAATTGGAGAAATTGTTGATTCATTAAAACAAGCGGCTAAGCTCGAAAAAAATAAACAAAAATAAAAAATACTTCTTAAAAATAATAATTAAACTAACTAAGTTTTTTAGTTTTTAAAAGCTAAAAAGGCTAAGCGTCAGGCGTTATTATTTAATCAATGACCACTTCAACTAATAAAAACTTAACCAGCAAACAAATTTTTGAAAAATCAAGGCTACCGCGCCCAGAAATTGAGCTTTTGCTAGCTTATTTATTAAAAAAGGAGCGCCCGTTTATTATAAGCCACTCGGAAATTAAACTAAAAACAAGCATTTATAAAAAGTACTTTTCCTTAGAAAAACTACGTCTTAAAAATTATCCCCTAGCTTATTTAGTCGGCGAAAAAGAATTTTATGGTTTAAATTTTAAAGTTAACTCTAAGGTTCTGGTGCCACGCCCCGAGACAGAATTAATGGTCGAAGCGGTTTTAAATACTTATATTAACCTTAAATCAAGCGAGTCGCGTAAAATTTTAATTGATCTTGGTACCGGTTCAGGCGCGATTATAATTACGTTAATGCATGAATTGCGACAGCACTTCCCTGGCGCTTATTTAAAAACAGAAGCTCGCGCTGTTGATATTTCTAAAAATGCGTTGACAGTTGCTCGCTTTAACGCCCGACGGCATCAACTAAATTCTAAAATAAACTTTTTTTGCGGTAACTTACTAACTCCTTTAAGATTAAACCGACAAAAACTACTTAAATCGGAATTAATTATAACCGCTAATCTTCCCTATCTTACTAAAAAACAAATACAAAGATCCCCGAGTATTAGTCGTGAACCGTGTCTAGCTTTAAATGGCGGTATTAATGGTCTAAAATATTACCAAAGACTATTTAAACAAATAGCCGCTTTAAACTTAGCCTCAAACTCGCTTCATCTATTTTGCGAAATCGACCCTAAACAGGCGACGCTCATTAAACAATTAGCTAAAGCTTTACTCCCCAATAGTCGAAGTATTATTAAAAACGACCTCGCCCGGCGGCGACGATTGGCTATTATTAAATTATAATAGGCCTTAAATTTACCTATACCAAAAACAAAAACTCCGGTTTAAACCGGAGTTTTTAAGAATACTTAAAGGTGCTAAATTATTTTTTATTTTCCTTTTTCTCTTCTTTTTTTACTTCGCCACCCGTTGGTGCATCGACTTCGGAAGTGGCTACTGGAGCAACCGCTTCAACTTCAACCTCAACTTCAGCCTTAGGCTCGTGAACAGCAACAATGGTTTCATTAGTATGATTAATAAGAGTCATTCCCTTTGGTAAAATAATATCGTTAACCCGAACAACGTCTTCAAAGGTCTTTAAAACCGAAATATCAATATCAATATGATCAACTAAATCTCCTGGCAAACATTCAATTTCTAAAGAATGCAGATCTTTAATTAAAGTTCCACCCAATTCTTTAATTGCTTTTGATTCACCAACAAAATGAAGCGGAATTTCAGCATTAACTTTTTCTTTCATGTTAACTTGATAAAAATCAACATGAGTAAAGAAACCTTTTAAAACATCGTGTTGCGTGTCTTTAACTAAAACCTTAGAAATTTCATCACCAATTTCTAAACTAATTAAATTAGACTCACCGGCCGAACGAAACGTTTTTTCTAATTCATTTTTTTTAACTTTTAGGCTTTTGTTCTCAACATTTTTACCGTAAATAACGGCTGGCACAAAATCCGGTCCTAATTTTTCGCCTTTTTCTCTCAGATAGGCGGTTAATTTGATTTCCATAAATTTTAATAACTAATTCTTGATTTTATTATAATATTTTCGACAATACCCCCTAACATCAACATTGACAACAAAGAGCTGCCGCCATAACTGACAAAAGGTAGAGACAAGCCGACCACGGGCACGATGCCGAGATTCATACCAATATTAATAAACATTTGAATAAAAATCAAGCCTCCAGCACCAATTAAGAAGTAAATACCAAAATCATTGTTTATTTTAGGTAAGGCTCGCCAAATACGATAAAATAAAAGCCCGTATAAGAAAACTACCAAACCAGACCCGAAAAAACCCAATTCTTCAGAAATAACCGCAAAAATAAAGTCATTTTGAGCTTCTGGTAAAAAACGAAGTTGCGACTGAGAACCGAAACTAATTCCCTTACCAACTAGCCCACCAGAACCAATTGCAATAATCGCTTGCGAAATATTATAACCAGAGTCTTGAGAATTGCTGCCAGGATTAAAAAAATTAGAAATTCTTTCTTTTTGATAATCTCTAAAAAAGAAAAACCAAGACATGGTAAAAATAAGCAAAATCGACAAAGCAATAAAAATAAAGTATTTTTTATTAAAGCCCGCGGCCATAATTATTACTAACCAAATACCCCCCAAAATAAGAGCCGAACCAAAATCGGGTTGTAACAGCACCAGTAGTCCCAGGAGGGCGACTGGTAAAGTTGATATTAAGAAATGGTGCCAAGTTTTAACCTTAGTCGCTAACCCAGAAAAATAATTAGCAAGTAGTAAAATTAAAGTAATTTTAGCAAATTCTACCGGCTGAATACCAAAACCAAAAATATAAAACCAACCCTTAGTCCCTCGAATCGTGTCACCAAAAATCAAAACAGCTAATAAAATAAGGATCGCTAATATAAAAAAGTAAGCGTTTAAACTTTTTAAAAAATAAGAATCGATCAGAGAAAAACTAAAAAATAAAACTAGCCCCACTCCAATAAAAATTAACTGTTTATAAAAATTTAATAACCCGGGCTCGCCCTGCCCTAAAGCGACACTATAAATTTCTACTAAACCAATCGCAATTAAAATAAAGATGGCTGCAAAAATAAGCCAATCAAAATTTTTAAAATGACTGTTTAAGCGAGAAAACATAATTTATTGGCTAGTCTCACCTTGATATTTTAAATAAACACTATCATCTAAAATATTTATATCAGGCATAACTTCGATACGAACGACCTTCCCTAAACGACCAATTAAAGACAAGTTAATTTTACGCTGCTCGCCAGATAAAAAATTCATTAAAGAATAACGGTGAACGGCCACTAAATTATCATAAGCATCAAATAATAATATATTTAAAGGCAAGTCATAATAGCTAAAGGCGCTCTGATTTTTTATACTAAAACTAAGAGAATTAAGATTTAAATTATTAGATAAACCACTTTGTTCGGCACTTAAGAAATTTTTATCACTAATTAATAAATTAATTCGATTAGCGGCAAAAACGCTCCAATTTGGAATTTTTTTAGAATCTATTCGCTGCCAAAAAACCCCGGTAATATTAAAACTGGAGTCGCTCACCGTTAACTCTCCAACCTGCCCCAACCTAACAATATATTTTTCCTCTTGTGGAAAAATAAAACCATTACCACAATCTAAATCGACACCCTGATAACGCCAACAATAATTAAAAGAGGCGGAAAATTTTTCATTAGGATTATGCAGTTTAATGGCTAAATCATACTTATCACCACTTGCTAAAATTTGGGCTGCCCCAAGTTCCAGGTTAACGGTCATATTGCGCGGCGAAACCACATTAGATTCACTACCAACCATATCCGGATCTTCGGTCATAAAGTAAATAACGTAATTATAAGACGAATAAATAAATAAAGCCGCTGAAATAATAATTAAACAAATAGTCGTTATTTTAGCGATTCGCTGACGATTTTCGGCAAGCCATAAACCAATATTAGCTCTTTGCAAATTAATTCCGCCCCGACTATGGTAGCGGCGCAAGTCAATTTTAGTCTCTGGATTTTCTTCTTTTGGCATAGCTGTGATATAATATTTATAAATACATCTTATCATATTATACTAAATTGATAAATATTATGACTGAGTTAAAAATTCCACTAAGTGTTCCGGCGGCCAATCGAAACACTTATCGTAAAAATTACGAACAACTAACTAATCGGAGTGGCCGGCTTTTATTAATTGCCGGTGATCAAAAAATAGAACATCTTAACGATGATTTCTATGGAGCTGGTATTGATCTGGGCGATAAAAGCCCCGAACATCTTTTTAAAATAGCCGCGGCTTTTCCGGGGGGCGTTCTAGCGATTCATCCCGGCCTCTTATCTCGTTATGGCCAAGATTATCCACAAATTCCCTACCTCCTTAAACTCAATGGTAAAACCAATATCGGCGGCCTAGAAGAAAAAAATTCTAGTCATCTTTTTTGGAGTGTCGCCGATGTTGTTCGTTTTTCTAAAAATAATGGTTTAAAAATAGTTGGGATTGGTTATACTGTTTATTTAGGTGGTCGCTATGAATCAGAGATGTTGGCAACTGCGGCCCAAGCGATTCATGATGCACATCAAGCTGGACTTACGGCCGTTATTTGGATGTACCCTCGTGGTAAAAACGTCAAAGAGGAAGATATTCATACAATTGCCGGCGGCGCTGGTGTCGCGGCGGCACTCGACGCAGATTTTGTTAAAATAAAATATCCTTACGGCAATAAAAACAAAAAGGAAGCGGCTGAAAAATTTATTGAAGCGGTCGCGGCCGCTGGACGCACTAAAGTTATTTGTGTTGGTGGTGCTAAAATATCGGCAAAAGATCTTTTAAATTTTGTTGATTTACAAATGAATGTCGCTGGCACTCAAGGCTTAGCGATTGGCCGCAATCTTCATCAACGATCATTAAGTGATGCCGCTAAACTGGGCACCGCCCTCGGAGATATAATTTTTCATCATCAGAAAGCAAAAAACGCTTATGCTAGTTATCTCGCCAAAACACCAGTAGCTAAATCCAAAACTAGTCGCTTTTTAGGAATTTTCTAGACCAATTAAAATATTTTCTGATTAATTTATAGAATCACCGTCAAATCAAAGATCGGTTACTAAAAATCTTTAAACTTTTAATCTCTTAACTTTAAAAAAGACCATTTTCATAAATGGTCTTTTATTAATCCAGAAATACTTCAAAAAATTTATTTATTAATTTCTATTTTTATTCGATCGACCAACCCGGGTGCCTTCTTAATAAAAGCTGGATAGAATTTTAACTGATAATCTTTAACTTCAGTCTGTTCTTTTAAATATGCTTCGATTTGAGCGGCCTTTAAATTTACTAATTGTTCCGGATTAATCAGCTCAGCGTTCTTCTTTAAAATAATCGCCGCATTAAATTTTGCCTTAACGCTCGCCACCCCACTTAAAGCATCATAAGTTTCTAAATTATATTTAATATCGGCTGTTTTAAAATCTAATATTTCTTTATCGTCGGGCATAATTAAATTAAGCTTAGCCAGCGCCAACTTATTAACTTCAACTGTCGGAAAAGCAACGACGGTTATACGGCTAGTAGCCGTAACCGTAAATTCGTTTACTTTGTCACCACGCTTAGCGCCAAAATTCACAATCGACGCCCCCTCGTTGCTGTATAAAATTTGATAATCAGCGGGCAAAGATAATTGAGCCTCAGCTTTATTTTTTGCCTCCTCTAATAAGACCTCTTTAATATTTTGAGACGCACTTTCCAGGTCTTCGGTGGTTACGTATTTTTCGGTTTTTTTACTAAAAGTAAAAGCCTCGTCACTTTCAGCGTAAATTTTATCCTGTAATCCTAACCACAGCCCCGGAATAGTAAATGATGTCGGATTAATCGCTAAAGCCCTTTCTGGTTTATCGGCGTAAATTTCTACTGTCACTTCCCCGCCAGCCAGAACAGTTACCGCCTCTTTAATTCTAAATAATTCGCCATTAGTGCTAAGTAAACGAGTGGTCGCAACTAACGTTTGACTTTTATTATAGTTGTTGATAATCCGCACCTGACCCCTAATTTCTTCACCTAAATTACTTTCGCCGCTCGCCGAATAAGTTTTACTACTACTTACTTCAACTTCTTTAATTAAGCCGGAAATTTCTTCACGCGGATCATTAATTTCGTTTTCTGGCGTCGACGTTGCCGCCGCCTTGGTGGTCGCATCCACTATTTTTAACAATAAACTATTATTAATATTTTCACTTCGTAAATCTAAAGAGATAGTTAATTTTGAAAAAGAAAAATAAAAAACAACGGCTGCTAAAATTCCAACTAATATTAAAAACTTGATAACTAAATTTCGATATAAAGTAACTTTACGCGGACCGACGGAATATTTAGTATTTTTTTCCAGATTTTTATTGATGGCCTCTTCTTTACTACTAGTTTTAGAAAAACCAGCAAAAAATTCTTTTTGTAAATCAAGGGCTTCGTTAGTTGGTTGGACAAGCGCCTCACCACGCTTTAGGTTGTTTACTAAATTTTTTTCATGATAATTTTCTTGGTCGTCATCTATAAAATTTAAATTGACGTTTTCTGGCTCATCCTCAATGACGTCAATAATAATTGACTTGGTTTTTTTCTTCGATTTACTAATCACTCTCTCTTTTTTAGAAGACGGACTCTTTTTGAGACTAGTAGTTGATTTTGAAGTAATGGTTTTTTTAATAGGCATAATAAAAATATCAAAAAAAATAATTTATTTTTATACCTGTTAATTATAGCAAGATTTAGAAATTAGAACAACAAAAAATGTTTTTGAAAAATAATAAACTAATTTTCCAGCACCACGCGAATCTTTTCGCTAAAAGAAGCCTCTAAAACCGTTCGCAACTCTGCGTTATTATTAACTCTAAAGGCCGTTTTAATAACCTTGGCCTTACCATTGTCAATAATTTTAAAATAAACTTCCTGCTCCCCAGGATAAGCAACTAGAAATTCTCGTAATTTTTTTAAATCAGCGGCACTTGATTTTGGCAAAAAAATCAAACGCAAAGAATTCAATGATTTATTTTCAAAGTTAACTAGGGGCGGTGTCTTTTTATCAGGACTTGTTTCTGTTTTAAAAATCGGCTTCACGTCGTTATTTAAAACCGTGGTCGCCGGCGGCGGCAGAGTTATTGATTTGCTAACTTGACCGTCGAATTGATCACTAGTAACATTATCTTTTTTTTCGAGACGCCGATAAACAGAGCGTGGCGGTCCGAGCGTCATTAGCTTACGCTTAAAGGCATCAATTGATGCTTGTGGACTATCCGGATTAAGCGGTGAAACATTATTAATTAATAATTTTATTTCTCGATCTTTTTCGGAAATTTGACCATCGGCGATAATCATCTGCCCGTCTCGCCAAATTTCTTGATTTTTTTGCAAAAGGCGTGGAAAAACCAAGACCTCAACCGTACTGACGGCATCTTCAATTTTAACAAAAAGCATTGATTCACCCTTTCGAGTTAATATTTTTTTAATAGAGGAAATCACCCCAGCAATTATCACGCGTTCATCGCCCTTATGACGTTCTAAATCAATTAAAGGTACTGCATAACCACTAAGATAAGACCGAAAAATATTATAAGGGTGTTCACTAACATAAAGCCCTAAAAGTTCTTTTTCCCAAATAAGTCGTTCGCTTTGTAGGGCGGCTGGAGCTGCTTGTAAATTTAAATTACTAGCACCCGTTACTGGTAAATCGGCAAACAAACTAACCTGATGACTATTTTTAGCGCGTGTCGCTTCTTTACTGAAATTTAAAAGACGATCAATGTTGGCTAATAACTGACCACGTTCGCCATAACTATCAAGTGCCCCACTTTTAATTAAACTTTCTAAAGATTTTTTATTTAAATCCTTATCATTTATTCTAACTAGTAAATCGGCGATATTTTCAAAAAAACCCCCCTCCTTCCGCTCCTTAATAATTTCTTCCACGATATGTTCACCGACATTTTTAATTGCCTTGAGACCAAAGCGAATGGTATCAACTTGTTCATTAGCTGACATTATTTGATTATCCTTGGTACCAGAAGTAACCACAGTAAAAGTGCCGTATGATTCATTAATGTCCGGCGCCATAATTTTAATGCCCATATTGCGACACTCCTCAATTTCAATCGCAATCCGATCACTATTACCCTGATCCGAGGTTAAAAGCGCCGCCATAAATTCAACCGGCCAATGCGCTTTTAAATAGGCAGTTTGATAACCGATCATCGCATAACAGGCGGCGTGACTCCGATTAAATCCGTAACCAGCAAAAGGTTCAATAAAAGAAAAAACTTTCTCGGCCAGTTCCCGATAAACACTATTTTTTACACAACCATCAATAAATTTTTCCTTTTGTTCGGCTAGTAAACTAACAATTTTTTTACCCATGGCCTTACGTAAAACATCGGCTTGACCCATGGAAAATCCAGCCAAATCACGCGCAATTTGCATCACCTGTTCTTGATAAATCGCGACGCCGTAAGTTTTTTCTAAAATTGGGGCTAATTTTTGATGGAGATAAACAACTTTTTTCTTATGATGTTTGCCGGCAATATAATCAGGAATCCATTCCATTGGTCCCGGACGATATAAAGCAACCATCGCAATAATATCTTCAAAAACAGTTGGCTTAAGTTCACGTAAATAACGTTTCATGCCCGAAGATTCAAATTGAAAAACACCCGTTGTTTCACCGGCTTGAAATAATTTATAAGTTTGAGCGTCATCTAATGGAATTTTATCAATATCGATTTCCAGTCCGCGCGTATTTTTAATAATTTTTAGAGCTGATTCAATAATTGTTAAATTACTAAGCCCTAAAAAATCCATTTTTAATAAACCAAGATCTTCAACGGGATGCAAAGAGTATTGCGAAATAATACTTTTATCTGCCGAAGATGCATATTGAATCGGCACGTATTCAGTTAAAGGATCTTTAGTAATTAAAACACCGCAGGCATGGGTTGACGCGTGACGGGCAACGCCTTCTAGACGCCGCGCATAATCTAAAATACGCTTGGCGGCTGGTTCCTTGCTATACATTTCTTTAATTTCCGGAACGGTTTTTAGCGCCTCATCAAGCTTCATAAACATCGGAATGCTTTTAGAAATCTTGTCACAATAATCATAGGGCTCGTCTAGTACGCGTCCGACATCGCGCACGGCCGCCCGAGCAGCCATTGTGCCAAAAGTAATTATTTGAGCTACGTGATCTTGACCATATTTATTTTCAACATATTTTAAAACTTCACTCCGCCGAATATCAGCGAAATCCATATCAATATCCGGCATTGAAATGCGTTCGGGATTTAAAAATCGCTCAAATAGTAAATCATATTTTAAGGGATCTAAATTAGTAATTCCAGTTAAATAACAAACTAGAGAACCGGCCGCCGAACCACGTCCCGGGCCAACTACAATTTTATTGTTTTTTGCCCAACCGACAAAATCAGCGACGATTAAAAAGTATGACGGCCAGCCCATTTTAGCAATAACCATCAATTCATATTCTAATCGCTCCTTAATAATAGTTAATTCTGGCGCGGTCGCCTCGGGAAAACGACGAGCGATTCCCTCAATACAAATTTGACGCAGATAAGAATTACCGTCATAACCCTCGGGTACTTTAAAGTACGGTAGCTGAATATCACCTAACTTAATTTCAACATTACAAAGTTCGGCAATTTTTAAAGTATTAGCCGCCGCCGCTGGTGTTTCTGAAAAAGCCGCAATCATTTCGCTATTGGAGCGCATTGAGTAATCACCATAACCAATCATTTTCATACGATCAGTGTCGGTTATTTTTTTCTTATTTTGTAAACATAAAAGAATATCTTGCGCCTCAGCATCACTTTTTTTCAGGTAATGAACGTCGTTAGTTGCCACTAGCGGAACATTTAACTCTTTAGAAAATTCAATCAACTGCCGATTAACGGCTATTTGATGATCTAATTCAGGATGATCTTGTATTTCTAAATAAAAACTATCCGGACCAAAAAGAGCACTATACTCTTTAATTCGTTTTCGAGCTTCATCTAAATGACCACCTATAATTAAACTAGGAATTTCGCCGCCCAGACAAGCCGTACAAGCAATTAAGCCTTCGTGATAAGCTTTTAAAAGCTCCCAATCAACTCGCGGCTTATAATAAAAACCCTCTAAATGAGCAGCGGAAACGAGTTTAATAAGATTTTTATAGCCGGTTGTGTTTTTTGCTAAAAGCAAAAGATGATAATTACGAGCATCATCGCGGGTATTTTTATCAAAACGTGATTTTGGCGCCAAATAGGTCTCTACTCCAATAATCGGCTTAATGCCCGCTTTTTTAGCTTTTTGATAAAATTCAATGACTCCATACATCGTGCCATGATCGGTAATCGCAATCGCTGGAGCACCCTGCTCTTTAGCAAAATCAATCATCTCATCAAGCTTAGTTAAGCCGTCAAGTAGTGAGTAATGCGTATGGTTGTGAAGATGGACAAAAGACATGAATTATTAATAAATTATTTAAGTCTGTTTTATAATTTTAATATAAGATTGTTTAATAAGCAAACCATTGACAAAAACCCGGAAAAATAAAAAAGGGATTAGATTTTATTCTAACCCCTAACAACAAATACTTTTAGTTTAAAGCTCTTTTTATATTTTCAGAAAATACGTTCAGCGTTAAATTTCTTCTGAAACCCCCAGTAAGCTCTTCAACCATTATTTCGGTGGGACTTTTATCTTCATTACAAAATCGATCAACCGCCTTCATCATTAAAAAAGCGTTTAGTTGCTGAGCGTTAAAAATACTGGGATCTAAAAAATATCTCATAACATATTGAATAAATTGCTCATAGAACTCTGGTTGACTCTTGTGAACCAACATAAATTCTAGAATTCTTCCAATAAAATCTTTTCCGTAACTAAAAGCATTATCACAGCGGCCGAGCTTACAGGCACGGACGATAAATTCACCAATTGAGTTGCTGTCTGTAAAGAACATGGAATTTTCGTAATATTTATTTGAGCCTAAAAATTCAATTCTTTTTTCACTGTTAATTTTTAAATGTCCACCCGCAAACAATATGGGCGCGAGCGTATCATCTTGAAAATTTTTTACTAACTTGTTGGAGTATTCGCTCAACATTGGAAAATCAAGCATCGTTAAATGCTTACCGGCAATTTCTTGATGATAATTTTCATTAAGACTAATTAAATCCAGGGTGGCTAAATTACCAAAATTATAAAATTTTAATCCCAAAATATACTTTTGATTATTTTTAGCGCGCTCACTATTTTCAATAAATAATCGGAGATTTATTATGGCCGTTTTATCAGGATCACCAGCATCAGTGCTCAGAGCCACTAAAGAACAACCCTTTAAAGCTGAGTCTGCTTTTGGATGTTTATTATAAGCCTCAATAAATGAATTAATCGGCCAAAATTTAGTTAAATCATCCCTATTTTTAACAAAATTGAGTTCCATAACGTTTTCCTTTCTTTATTTATTTAATTTTTAAAGTTCAATTTTTATCTGTTATTTATAGTATAATTAAAAATATCTGTCAATTTTTTTACAAACAAGTTTAATGGGTAAACGCAACGCCTAGTGCAAGGCTCTAGTAATCTTGTAATATAGCCAACTAATTAATTTTAAATAAAAAAAAGAAATTATAAAAAATAATCTCTTTTTTAATAACAATTATTGTTTATTTAATTTTTTTTAAGATTTCATCGAGTTCTTCCTCGCTATAAAAATCAATAATAATTTTACCCCCCCGACCAGAACGCTTAAATTCAACTTTAGTACTAAAATATTCACCCAACTCAATCTCGCGCGCTAAATCACCATAATCTTTAGCTTTTTTTGAGCCCACTCCGGTTAAACGTTTAATTTCACGATTGGTATCGGCGACGGTTAAATTCTGACGCAAAATTTTCTTAAGCATATTAACCCGCTGTTCATCGCTGTCTAAACTTAATAGATATTTAGCGTGCGCCTCGCTAAGCCGCCCCTCAACTAAAGCCACTTTAATGCTTTCCGGTAAAGTTAACAGGCGTAAAGCATTAGCGACGCTTGAGCGCGCCTTACCGACTCTTTTAGCGACTTCTTCTTGAGTAATATTAAATTCATCTATTAATCGTTTATAGGCTAGAGCCATTTCAAGCGGATTTAAATTTTCACGCTGTAAATTTTCAATTAAAGCCAGCTCTAATTTTTTCTGAGCTTTTTCTTCACGCACAATAACTGGCACTTCTTTTAAGCCAATCATTTTTGCACTCCGCCAGCGACGCTCACCGGCAATTAATTCAAAATTGTCACCATTTTTAGTTACCACTAGCGGCTGAATAATACCGTGCTGTTTAATTGACTGGGCTAAATCATTTAAAGCTGATTCGGAAAAATGAGTGCGTGGTTGCTGAGGATTAATAATAATTTTATCTGGAGAAATTTTTAAAATTCGATCAGAGTCACCTAAAACAATCCGCTGACCCTCAAGCTCGGCTTCATCGACGGCAAAGGGATTCTTGCCGTAAGTAAGTGTTTTTTTAGGAATCAGCGAGCTGAGTCCACGACCCAAACCTTGTGGCATATTTTTAAATGATAATTAAAAAGTTAATAATAATTATTGGAAAATTAATTAATATCCTCTTGAGTCTTTTAGTGTCCTAGTTTTTCTAAACTTAATATCTCTCGCGCCAAACCCTCATAAGCACGACCACCTTTGGATTTCGGATCATAATGCAAAATTGAGCGACCATAACTCGGTGCCTCAGCCAAACGAACACTGCGCGGAATAACGGAACGAAAAATACGATTGGGAAAATATTGATATAACTCACTCATAACCGCTTCTGATAACTTATTGCGGCGATCAAACATGGTAATCACCGCCCCCATAATTCCTAACTCCGGTTTTAAATTATTTTGAACTAAACTAATGGTTTCTAGTAGTTGGCTTAAACCTTCGAGCGCATAATATTCGCTTTGTAGCGGTATTAACACTTCATCGGCCGCGACTAAGCTATTAACGGTTAACAGTCCTAAAGAGGGCGGACCATCAATAATGATATAGTCAAATTCAGAATGAATCTGTTCGAGAGTTTGCGCTAAACGAAATTCGCGATTTTCTAAATTTACCAGTTCAACGCCCGCTCCGGCTAGTGACGGCGTGGCTGGAGCTATTTTTAAACCGGACTGCAAAGTTCTTTTAATAACTTCAAAAATTGTTTTTGTACCAATTAGGGCTTCGTAAATACCAGATTCTAGTGTCCGTCTTTCCAGCCCAAGTCCAGAAGTTGCATTCGCCTGTGGATCGAGATCAACTAAAAGCACCTGTTTACCCAAATGAGCTAAATAGGCACCTAAATTAACAGAGGTGGTTGTCTTTCCGACTCCGCCCTTTTGATTAACAACAGCAATGATTTTACCCATAGCAAGCTAAAAATTTAGTAGCAGACAATAATCATTAATAAGCTTAATAAAAATATTATAACTTAAAAAACTTCTTTTGACAATTTTATTTTTCTCTATTATACTAAAGGCGTAATTACTAATTAAAATGGGTAGTTATCTATAGTAAAAAGTGCCGCGATGGCGGAACTGGTAGACGCGCACGACTCAAAATCGTGTTGGGGCAACCCAGTGAGGGTTCGATTCCCTCTCGCGGCACAAAAATATTAAGGCGAGAGCGACACAAAAAAGACCCAGACGGGTCTTTTTTAAAATGGAATCGAATTGTGAAGCGATGTGCGAAAAAAAATTAAATTATTAAACTATTTTCTTAAAACGGACAGCAAAAATTGGCTCATATTCTACTTGATTTTCATCAACTATTTTAACTGGTTCGCCCTTAGCAAACTGCGTTAGAGCTAAATCACTGAGTAGTTAGTTGTCGCCAGCAATGTTTAATTTTAAACCCTCAAGTTTATCAAACTCCGATTTAAAGTCGGCTTGAACTGTCGCTTCAATTTTCTTTTTTTTGGTTCTAGCGGCTTCAAATTCTTCCAGGGCTACTTGATAATCCGCGCTAGCCGCTAAGGCCTCCCGATAAAGAGTACGCAAATCGCGACGTTCTTTCTTTCTTTCTTGTAAACGTTTAAACACATCAGGAATTTGTTGAGACATAATTTACTATTAGCTTTAATTTATTACGCCCCAATTATAGCACAGTGATTAGTCCGCCGCCCAGCACTCGGTCACCCTGGTAAAAAACAATGCTTTGGCCAGGAGTAACTGCGCGTTGCGGCTCTAAAAATTCAACAACATAATCGGATTTTTTAAGCGGTGTCGCGCGACAAGCAACTGCCGGATGACCATAGCGAATTACCGCCGTACATTTTAAAGTTCTTTTTGGAGCGACTGGCGCTAACCAATTAACATTAGTCGCTAAAAGTCGACCCTGATATAAAACTGCTTCATTCCAATTTTTAACCACATAGAGAATATTTTTCTGATAGTTAAAGCCAGCGACATAATAGGGGCCGCGACCGCCAACGAGTCCTCTTCTCTGTCCAATCGTATATAACGGCAAGCCGCTATGCTCACCAATTTTTTCTTCGCTACCCAATAAGCGAATCTCCCCGGATTTTAATTTTAAATGAGCGCGCAAAAAATTATTATGGTCACCGGAGAGAAAACAAATATCCTGGCTTTCCGGCTTAGCGGCAACGCGCAAATTAAACTTAACAGCTAGACGGCGAACCTTATCTTTTTGGTAGCCACCCAAAGGAAATAAGAGATGCTTCAGTTCAACTTGATTAAAAGTATATAAAAAATAGGACTGATCCTTTTTTCTGTCCTGCGCTTTAAATAAGCGATAATCACGCCCAACTTTTTTTATTTTCAAATAATGACCAGTGGCTACATAATCATAGCCCAGAGCCCGCGCTTGCTTTAAAAGACGCCCGATTTTAATTTGTTTATTACAAACAACACAAGGATTTGGCGTTCGACCAGCCCCATATTCTTTTAAAAAATTATCCACTACTGCTTTTTTAAATGGAGCTGAAAAATTAAAAGTATAAAGTGGAATTCCGATTTGAGTGGCCACTGCTTTAGCGTCTAACAGTGCTTCTAGCGAACAGCAACGATTTTCACCGGCGCCACCCACCGATTTATCTTTCCAAAAATGTAAAAAAACGCCATCAACCTGATAACCTTGGCTTTTTAAAAGGGCCGCCGCTACCGATGAATCAACCCCGCCGCTCATCGCCACTAAAACGCGTATTTGACTATTTTTTTTCATAATTATCCTTAATTTCAAAACTAGAAAACAATCTTAAATACTCTCGTGCCGCCTTTTCCCAAGAAAAAGATTGAGCGCGCAACCGGCCGGCGTCAATTAACTGCTTGCGTAAAACCTCATCACGCAAAACCTCACGAAGTACTCGGGCAATTTCTTCGGGTCGGTGCGGATTAATCATGAGTGCGCCACTGGCAACAATCTCCGGTAAGCTTGATAAATTAGAACAAACAACCGGCACTCCGGCCGCCATCGCTTCTAGCGGCGGAAAACCAAAGCCTTCATAATATGAGGGATAAGCAAAAACACTAGCACGACTATATAAAATACTTTTTTCAATCGGACTGACGTAACCAACAAATTTAATTCGATTCTTATAAGGCGACTGCCGATAAGCCTGATAAATTGTACGTGCTCGCCAACCACTGCCGCCCGCTATTACTAATTGTAAATCGGCTAAAGATTGATTTTGATCATCTGAACACAAAATATTAAATGCCTTAATCAATCCGGCAATATTTTTACGCGGCTCAATGTTTCCTAAATATAAAATAAAACGACCCGCTAACTGATGCTTAGTAATAAAGGCTTCGGTTTCACTGGGAGTGGCGGCCGGTAGATTATTAAGACCGGAATAAATAACGGTAATTTTAGAAGGATCAATACCAATTAACTCAACGATATCTTGCTTAGTGTTTTCCGAAACCGCCACAATGGCGTCGGTCCCTTTTAATATTTTTTTAATTCCCAAAGCGCGATGCCAAAAATTTTTACGAAAACTAAAAAATTTCGGATAACGTAAAAAAGATAAATCATGAACCGTAATAATTTGCCGCGGCCGGTTTGGTTTTTTTTGTAAACTGGTGAAATTAAAATGTGGCGACCAAAAAACATCAACGCCGCCCAAGACTCGATCAAGCTTGGGCCAAGCACAGATCTTTTGCAGACAATAATTAAATAACTTATTTGGCCAGCGCGTTCCAATCAGTTGCGCATTTGGTTTTTCCCAGGAAACTAACCGTGAGCGCACATCATGATAAGAATTATAAAAAAGACGATAATTATTATGATCATCTATCTTTAAAATAGCCGTCAAAAGATTGGCGGCATATTCAGAAATTCCACTATAATATTTATCCATCAAGACCCGAACGTCAACGCCGATTTTCATAAAGCATTGTTTTTATTACTAACATTAGCTGGGTAATGTTTATCAATAAAATCTTTTATTTGACGCTCAAAATTAGCAATAGAAAATTGCTCGGCGTGGCGTCTAATCGCTAAAACATCAAAATCAGTCACGCAATATTTTTTTATCGCCGTAACTAACGAGTCTGGAGTCTGTTCATCAAAGAAAAGCCCGGTTTGCCCCTCAATCACTGTTTCCGTGGCGCCCCCACGACGATAAGCGATTACTGGCCGACCAGCAGCCATTGATTCTATAACGGTAATTCCAAAATCTTCTTCCTGTGGATTTAAAAAAGCCTCAGCGCCGGCAAAAAGACGGGCCTGCTCTTCATCGCTCACCCGACCTAAAAATTCAATCTGCGGGTGATTAAGAGCTAAAGTCTGTAAGCGTTTTAAATCAACACCATCGCCAAAAATTTTTAAATGATAATCACTTCCTAGTAGCTTAAAGGCTTCAATCACTAAATCAATCCGTTTATAAGGAGCCAAACGGCAACCAGCTAAAAAATATTTGACTTTCGGTCGAGACTCTTTTTCTAAAACAGAAAATCGATTAACATCAACCGGCGGATAAATAACGACTGAATCACGTCGATAATATTTTTTAATTCTTTTTTGAACGGTATAAGAATTAGCAATAAATAGATCAACTCGATCAGCCGCCGCTCGATCCCAAAGCCGAAGACGATTTAACATTGAAGAAATTATCTTCTTAAACCACTTATTATATTTAAGTTCATTAATATATTGATGCGTATCGCTCCAAAGATAGCGCGTTGGCGTATGACAATAACAAATATGTAAACTACTGGGCGAAGTAATTACACCCTTAGCAAAAGAGCTGGTATCAGAAATCACTAAATCATAATGACGCAAATCAAAAAATTCCACCGCCAGCGGCATAAAAGTCAAATACCATTGATAATGTTTAATGCCACCCGGAAGTTTCTGGATAATTGAAGTTTCAATCTGCCGACCCTTAAAATATTTATTAACTTGGCGCTCTTCATAAAGTAAAGTATAAATCGGAGCCTCCTTAAACATATCCGCCAAAATTTTAAGAACTTTTTCAGCACCGCCGTCTTGCGCTAAATGATCATGAATTAAAGCGACTTTCATAGTTTTATTCTACCTGCCGTTGTTTTAAAACGGCAAACGGTGTTCTTAATAAAATCGAGATATCTAATAAAATTGACCAATTTTCAATATAATAAACGTCGAGTTTAACTTCTTCTTCAAATAGCAAATCGCTTCGACCAGAAACTTGAGCTAAGCCGGTAACTCCCGGTTTAATAGTTAAAGTTTTTTTGTGATAGTTTTCATATTTAGCCACTTCTTCAGGTAGATGCGGTCGCGGACCAACCAGACTCATTCGTCCAATAAAAACCAAAAATAATTCCGGTAGTTCATCAATTGACCAGCGTCGTAAAATTTTTCCTATCCGAGTCACGCGTGGATCGTCTTTAATTTTAACCATTGGACCGTCATTACGCATGTTCCGATCAGCTAATTCACTATAGCGCATGCTATCGGTGTTGGGAATCATGGTTCGAAATTTAAAATACCTAAACGGAATACCGGCCGCACCAATACGCGTTACGCAAGTACCGTCGTCACGCCTGGAAAAAAAGATTGGACCGCGTGAATCAAGGGCAATCGCCACAACCGCTAATAATAAAATCGGCGAAAATATAATAATAATTAAACCAGAGCCAATAATATCAAATAAGCGTTTCCAAATACGACCCCAACCTTCAAGCGTTGTCCTTTTTACTTCAACAACTGGAATGCCGGCGATTTCAGCCACCTCGGTACGCAAAACCTTAACCTCAAGTAAATCAGCCACGTATTTAAAAACAAGATGATTTTCATTAGAAAAATCATAAAGTCGTAGAGTTTCTATTTTACTTAAATTAGGATCACTCTGAATAATTTCATCAACTTCACGATCTTTAATAAACTCACCGAGCTCTTGCGCTGTTTCTAAAGAAAAATCGCGCACACGTTTTATAACCTCAAAACCATCGCGACGATTCTTCGAAAATTCGGCAATTAAATTATCCGTCGTTTTAGAACCACCGACTAAAATTACTTTATGAATACCAACCCCATAAATATAAAGTTGTCGCTGTAACCAGCGCATAAAAATATGACCAAGGCTAATATAAATAACTGCAAAAAACCAAGCGGCTAAAACAATAAAACGCGAATCAAATAAATCGCGTTGAAAAAAAATAATAACAGCCACTAGCGCCAAACCAGTTGAACAAGCAAAGAAAATTTTACGAAGCTCCTGAGCCAACTGGCGTACACTACGAATTTGATAAAGACCGGCGAGCGCAAAAACCGCCACCGACAGACCAGCAATTAAAAAAACTGAAGGTAAATATTTTTGAAATTCAAGATTAAAAATAACCGGCCGGGCATTAATTGACCACTCTGAAAATCGTAAATAATAAGCAGAAACACCAGCCAAAACTAATAGTAAATAATCAAGCGGCACAAGTAAAACCGAAAAAAACGATTCAGCTTTTTTCATAATTTTAAAAAAATTTTTGTTTAAAAAATTTAATAGTCTTTGATTAAACTAAAAACCTTGGTTATCAGGGCAGCTGTAAGCCGGATTCTGTTCTAGCGATCATTTATCTAGGCTCTTTATTACTAAAGAGCTCGGGCGAGCTACTTGTTTTTTAGTAAAAAATTACTAAAATTTGCTCTTGCTTCTGGCAGGGTTTACCGCGGCAGCTCCGTTACCGGAGGCCGAAGCCGGTAGCTATCAAAAATAACACCCAGCTTCTTTTCACCTTTAGTTCTAATTCCTTACAGAACAAGAACTAGTATTGTCTCTGTGGCACTTTCCCTAAAACGCCGAAGCGAATTGGTGGGCATTACCCACTACCAATTGATCTATCATAAATATATATTTTTACGATAAATCGCGAAGTCCGGACTTTCCTCTCTATTTTTAAGTAAATACTCGAAAATAGAGCGATCGCCCGCTTACCCTAATAACAGCTTTATATTACAAGAAAAGTCTAAAAAAATCAAGGAAAAATAATGCTAAATGTCAAAAAAATGGCTAAAAATAGCCATTTTTTATCATCTAAAATTTACATCAACTAACTTACTTAGTGTCAATTATGTTCGTATAATATTAATAACTGGTGGACGGCATGGCTAAATTAAAATATCAACGGCTTTATCATTATTTAGTGCTATTATAAATTTCTTTAATTTGAAATTCGTTTAGGGCGCCAGAATAAATACTTAAATTATCTATCTCTGAAGGATAGCCGTCAGTTGATACACGCAACTTATTTATTTTCCGCTCCGGTGGCATCCAAATTAACGATGAATTTGCGCGCAATTCACCGTCAACATAAAATTGCAAGCGGTAGCGATACGAATCATAAACCAGAGCCAAGTGATGCCATAAATTATCATTGGCGATAAATTCATCCACGCCTTCATCTAAAATTCCGTAATTACCATTAAACCAATAATCAAGGCGATAGCTATCCATCAGTAAAGAAAATAAGTTTAACTCTTCCCCACCGCTAACCCCACCTAATAAATTAATATTAGCACGACCATAATTTCCTGGAGAACTATCACGCCACCACAATGTTAAAGAAAGATCGGGCGTATAAAAAGCCGCCGGCCAGTCAAAAGACATTTCTTGACTATTAATAACAGTCGCGGCGTAATTATCGTGATAGCGACCAACCCAAGCCGAAGGCGGAACATTAAGCGTCGCCCCCTGAACACTATCAATAGCTTTATTCCCCGTATCTTCTTCAAATTGCCAGGAATATAAAAGTTGGGGGGCTAGTTGCGTCGGTAAAGCGACTAGCGGATTGTAAGGAGCGGCTGCTAAATAATCGGCGGCAATTTCTAAAGCCGATAATGATCGACTCCAAAGAGCAACTTCATCAAAACCTAAAGGTTCGCAATCTGCTTCAAACTCTAAACTCGAAATATTTCCCAGCGTCGCCCAAAAATTTTCTTTCACCATTTCTTGACCATCAATATAGACGGCCCAATAATCTTCGTCTTGATTAACGACTAAAGTCGCTTGATGCCAGTCATTACTCCAGGGTATATTTTTATAATAACGCCAATCCGATTCAGGTAAACCCTCAACCGTTAACAATCCGGGTTCAATAATTAAACGGGCAATGTTTTCTGCGGCCGCATTTTTTATATTAAGATTTAAGCGTGGATAAGCACGCCAACTGCGATAATAAAAACTAATTGAAAATTGATTAAGACTAACTTCTTGATCAAGTGCACTAGAAAATTTATTACTATTAAAATTTAATTCGCGCGCACAACCCCAACGACCAACCCCCCAACTACCAGAACCATAGCACTCATCAAAGTGCCAAACTTGAACTAAACCATCAGAAACTAAAGGTACTGGCGGAACATAGGCTTGCCAAGAACTTGAAGTGGCAGTTGTCGAAGTCGGAACAATTATTGACGGATCATCGGTCAATATTAAATTAAAATCAAAATTATTACGGCCGCTACGACCGACGCGATTTAAAACATAATTATCAATAATTGCTGGCGCTGGCGCTTGACCTTGAAAATAAACAGCCTCAGGACCAAAACCAACGGCATCAATAATTTCCGGATCAATATTTGTACTAATCGGACCATCACCGACATAAATTGTATAGCCTGAATCAGCCCAAGAAAATTCATCACGCAAAGCAATGGCGTCTGCTTGATTTTTAAAATAATCACTAGCATCATCACGCACAATTAAATAAGTATCATGAGCTTTAATAATCGTACCACCCGGATAAGCGCCATCAGCTTCATCACCAATTCTTAACATCAAACTAGAATCAGTCGCTGTTTTTGTTTTTTCTAAACGATACTGAGCGTCTGCCAAATTAAAATCTTCATCACCAATATTTAATAACTCCAGCCAGTCATTGGTGCCGGTACTATAAATTTTATTAATGATCGCCACTGGTCGCTTGACTGGTGTTGTCGTTGCGATAATTGTTGTGCTGGTCGCTGTTACTGACGTACTAGTGCTCGTGGTGCTTGTGGTTGAGGACGCAACCGTGTTAGTTGTACTGGTCGCGGCTGCATTTGAAGTACTAGAGGCCACATTAACTTGAACCAGCGGATAACGATTAATAGTACTGGTCGTCGAACTAGCAACAGTATTTATAGCGGTACTGGCGGTACTTGTACTAATACTATTACTGGCGGTACTTGTCATATTTGAAGTCGTGTTCGCCACTAGCGCCCAGTTAATACTTGGATCAGTACTTGCCGATAATTCAAAGTCCTGGCGATTATCATTGGTAAAATCTAAACGACTTAGAATATAATGTTCGGTAATTGCCGGCGCCGGTCCAGCGCCTTGAAAATATTTAGCTTCTGCGCCAAAACCAACCGCATCAATAATATCGGGATCATCTGGCGAACTAATCGCCGCTACTCCTAAATATAAAGTATAAGCTTTCCCGGTCCAAGCAAAATCTTCGCGTGTCCCTAAGGCTTGCGCTTGGCTTTTATAATAAGCACTAGCCCGATCACTAACTATTAAATAACGGCCATGCGCTTTAATAGTCGTGCCGCCCGGATAATAACCGTCCTCCGGATTTCCAATCCGCATGACTAAAGCCGGATCACTGGCTGTTTTGGCTTTTTCTAGGCGATAACCGGCGGCCGCCAAATCAAAATCAACATCCGTTGGATTAATTAATTCCACCCATTGATTATTAGAATCGGCATAAATCTTATTAATTAACGCTAAATTTGACCAAGAGCCACTCGCTCCATGTGAATTTGATTCGCTTACAACTGAACTGGCGGCGTTAGGCGTTAAAATCGATGATAATAAAGACCCTGAAGACGAATTTTTTTCTGATTGACTAACAGAACTAACCGCTTCTTTTAGAACGCTCGCTGTATTAATTAATTCAGCTGGTGAAATATTTCCAGATAAAACTGAAGCTACTTTAACCGCTACTTGTGGGCCAACAACCGCCGCCTGTTTAAGGGCGTCCGTGGTTTTATTGGTAGTTGTTTTTGTGGTTGTGGTTGTCTTAATGTTTTTATTAACTTGCGCTGGAGCCGTTGAATCGTTTAAAGAAATATTTAAACCGGTCTGTGCACTTGAAAAATTATCTTTAATACTAAGCGCTAAATCTTTGGCTTTAGCGGCCACTTGAGTAACTAAATCAGCACCATTTCCCGCCATTATTTTTAAAGACGACCACGGATTATTAATTAAGCTCCAACGCAAAGCTAAGCTTCCAGCGCTAAAAGAGGCCCGAACCAACGCTCCATCAAAGCTAGAAACAATATTGATATCAAGGGGCACCGCCTTTAAAGAGGACTGGAGAAATTGCGTATAGGGCAAAAAAACATAACGCTCATTCCCTTTTATTAAACCAGCGTCATAGCCAATTAATTCCGGCGCTGGAATAACTATTTTTTTCAATCGGGCAATTTTCGAAAATTCTAGAGTTTTAGAAAAACAATCACCGGCCGTGTTTACAAAACTGCTATTATCAAAACCGTCGGGCGTAATATCGACGGCATAATACTCTGGGTCATATTCCAAGGCGTTTAAATTATTGGGATTAGAAATATTAGCGCTTTCGTATATTTTTTCCGTTAAGCCGACGCAAGTCCACGCGCCACTATCGGGGCCTTTCTGTTTTTTAAAATCAAAATCATAAGCCAGATTTTTACCAGCCAGACTTTTAGCGAGCGCCACCACTTTGGCTAGTTGTAGAGGAGTCGCGTTTTGCGGCAGGCGCGCTCCTAAAAAAGCTTCGCCTTCAGCGCGATTAACAAAATACTGAGCCGGTGTTTTAACGATACCGCTCGCCATTGCTTCAACGATATAATCAACGCCATTTTCTTTACCAATATAAATACCGACATGACCGGAATTGAGATTTTTAACTTTTCCGTCTTCAACTTCGATTAAAGGGTCACCGCTATAACCAAACATGCGACTACTAGCACTCGTTCGATATAATAATGTTCCTGGGGGCATTGCTCGACAACCAAGCGGAATAAAATAAGCGATCGTTAAAAAGAAAAAAATTAAATATTTATTTTTTATCATATTTTTAGTTATAAATATTTATAAAAACTAACTACCGTAATATTTGGCCCATTCCTCAGCGCTGACTTCAGGTAAATTTAATTCGAGGCCAACTTTTGTATTTAATAAATCAGTCGCTAGTAATCGGCTAAGATTATCTCCACTGCTCTGATAAATTCCCTCAAGAATCACCACGGTTTCTTCAGGAAAAATTGCATAATAATCGCCGAGTAAAAATATTAAATCCGCACGCAAAGCGCTATCAAACGATGCCGTAAAAATTAAACGCTTAATAATCGCTAATTGCTCGCGCGAGAAATCTCGTTCCTTAAATTCGTAAGTACTAATTAGAGAAATTAATTCTCGTTTAAATTCTAGTCCGCCCGGCGCGACTAAACGTGTAAAATAATAATCAAGATCACTCGCCTCACCGCCACCAAGCGCTTGCGGAGAAAAAGCGGTTATAAGCGCCCCGACTAGTTTTTCATCAGTACTGCTCAGTGAATACTCCCTTAAATACTCAGGCGGGTAAGACGCGCCATAAGCTAAACTTAAAACTTTAATCAGCTCTATTTTAAAATCTAAATCAAGCTCCGCGTCGCTAAAATAATTTTCAATTAAGCGCGCGACCGCCCCTCGCGGCGATTTTTTTAAATCTTTAAGCACTGCTTCTTTAAAACTGCGTCGCTGCGCCGCACAAGTTTCGTGACAAATAATTTCTTCACTAAACGAACGCCGCCAATTAACTAAGGCAATTTCTCCGGGGCGAATCATAATGAGTGAAAAAAATAGATAAGTCGCCGCGCTCGTCAGTAAAACCGCCAAACAAATAAGCGTTTTTATAAAAAGCGAAGACTTTTGATAATAACCACTGACTAGCTGCCCGAGTTTTTTAATCTCAATAATTAAACTGAACCAAAATTTTTTAATCTTAATTCTCATATTTTTAAGCCAGCTCGATTAAAATCGAAACCTTAATTAATTTAAAATTTACCATCTCCTTTAATATAGCAGAACACCCTTGAAGCGACGTTAAAGAAAAAGTTAAGATTCTATCGGGTTTTTAATGCTGAAAAAGCCCTGTTTACGGACATAAAATACCAAACAAAAAATCAGGCCACTAGGTCTGATTTTAGGAAAAATTATTGTTTAGGAAAAATTATTAAAAAATGAAAATAATTATTTTATTAAAAATACTGATTTAAATAATAATTATTCTCCAATAATAGTTGAAGGCGTGCTGGTAGCAGTTTTCGACTGCAGCAGCAAAACTTCTTGTAGGAATTTATCCCACTCTGGTTTTAGAGCCGGCTTTAAAATAATTGCTTCTTGCGCTTTTGCCTCACCGGTCGCTAAATCTCCAGAAGCAATATAAAGCTTCGCCAAATTAATTTTAGCATCCGCATCTTCAGGAATAAGGGCAACTAAACGCTCAGCGACCAGTAGCGAACGCCGATAATCAAGACGAGCGGCGTAATGATTAATAAAACGCGCTAAAAGCGAAGTTGAATTAACATCTATTAATCCATTTAAATCAAGACATTTGTCCAGCGGAGCGGCCACGGCCTGTTCATCTTCTAAAAATAAATAAAATTGCGCCAAACGACAATAACCCTCATAATAATCAGGATTTAAACTAATGGCGTAATTAACGGTTTCCAGTGCCGCTTCTTTTTCACCCCTAAAAAGCTGCATCTGCGCCTTAACGAGATAAGTTGGAGTTCGATTAGGACTTGACTCAATCGCATACTCCATCGCTTGTAGGGCTCGACCTGAATATTCATTAAAACTAGTTAGATCTTGATAATAATAACGCGCCGCGACGTCCAAAATTTGGGCTAGTTGCATCTGAGTTAAACTATCAAGCGGACTTTGAGCCGCGTTTTGTTCCGCTAAAGAGATCGCGTACTTTAAAACCAATTCGGCATTAGCGGGCGTAAGCTGATTTAGGTCGTCGGGATTCATTGTGATTAAATTAACTAAAGTAACTCGACCATCTCTATCTAAGGGGGTGCCGACCAAGGCTTTTTGATAAGACTGAACACCAGTCATAAGCTCTCCCTGTATTATTTGACCATAACCGCCAATAACTCCCTGAAACATGCGCCAGGGCTTAAGATTAAATTGATTAGTAGCGATAAGCACCACAAAAAGCGCAAACACTAAAACGCTCATTTCCCATTTTTCACTTAACACAAAACGCTTTTCAGTTGTCAGCTCTTTTATTTCTTGATTCCCCGCTAACTCGCCCTGACCGGTCTGTAAATAATAAACAAAACCGAGAGTCAGCATTAAACCGATATAAGTCACAAAAGAATCAAAAACAGCCAGATTCTGAATAAAATAAGCGGCTAATAAAGTTATAATCACCAGTATTTCTAAATTACTGCGACCAAGATAATTTTTTAAAGTTGCCAGGCGACCATTTTTTGACAGGCGCTGCCAGAGATAATAGATAACCGCGATAAAAATACTAAGATAGGTTAAAAGGCCAACTAGACCGGTCGTAGAAACTATATCAATTAAATTATTATGGGCACGATCGAAATAAGTTTCCGTGCGCGAATAATTAAAAAATTTAGCATCAAACTGACGATCGAAAATAATTGCATAATTACCAAAACCCGTTCCAAATAGCCAGTGGTTAGGTAAATCAACCATTGCGCCCCGCCAAGAAACTAGGCGCGTTTGAAAAGTACTTTTTTGAAAAGTTAAATTTCGTAAAAAACTATTTTGAAACCAAGTAGTGTCTTGCTGGGAAAAAATCAAAGCGGTGGCCGCTAACACGCCAATAAATATTCCTAAAAAAATTAGACGATATTTTTTAATTTCATGAAAAATTCCTAAAAGTAAACATAAAAAAACCAGACTAGCGAACAGACCGATAATTGCGCCCGATGTACGGCAAGCGATAAACTCTTTTAACATCACTAGCGCCGGCAGAATATAGAGATAACGGAGTCCAGAACGAGTACGTAGAAATAAAATGACTATAAAAAATAAATTAAAAATAAGATAGCCACTAACATAGGCGGTATTACCAATCGTACTATAAGCTTCACGGCCTAAAATACCGATTAAACTAACCACTAACGCCGCCGTTACCGAAATCATCAGTAAAACGCGCCATTCTTTCCAAGAACGAAAAACGGTAATCAGGATTAAATAAAAAATAAAGAAGTGAAAGAGATGAAAAAGTCCAAGCATGCGTTCGGCGTCACCCCAAAAACTTAAAATCCGATCAGTGCTCACGGCCATTGAGGCTAAAATCGCGATAAAGTAAGCGGCCAGGCCCCAGGTAATATAACTGCGTCGTGGCCGATACTCGGGATAGCGCCCAATAAAAATCAGCCAAATCACTAGGAGCAGTTCCATTAAAATATTAAAGGATAACTGTTTCGAGGTGATGTAGGGGAATAATAAATCGGGAAAAACAAAAAAGACAATCGACAAGGAAGCAATAATTCCTCCCTGTAAAATTCTTAAATAAGTTTTAGCTTGCATAAATTTCTCTGTCCGTTTTTTTAAAACGAAAAGTCTAAGTTAATAGGCTTAATAATACTATAATTATAACATAGGCCTGGTAGCTGAGTCTAATATTTTTTTTCTTTAATCAGACGTTTATTCTTATCACTTTTTCTTTAATAAGATCTTTTAGCTATTATTTCGCGCTAAAAATAAAACTAAAAATTAAAATTAATATTAAGCGCGCTGAAAATCGCGGATAATTTTAACGACAATCCCGCGAACCTCAACGTCTTTGCGAAAAATCGGACTAAAGGTCGGATTAGCCGGCTGCAAACGAATTTGCTTCTTTTCTTTATAGTATTTTTTTAAAGTCGCTTCGTTATCATCAATGACCGCGACGACCGTATCACCGTTATCCGCCCAGGACTGTTTTTTAATAATCGCAAAATCACCGTCAAAAATGCCATCGCCGATCATAGAGTTGCCTCGGACTTTTAAAGCATATAATTCCCCGGCCATAAAACGCCGATCGCGGGCAATTTCAATAACCTGATCAGATACTTCAATCGCTTCAATTGGTTTGCCGGCGGTAATTACGCCGGCTACCGGAATAGACATCATCGCCACGCTTTTAAGTTTAACAAGTTCTAAACTGCGCGCCACGCCCTTGGCTTTTTTTAGAAGACCCTTACCGATTAGATTGGAGATATGCTCGTGAATTGTAGAAATCGTGGAGATTTTAAACTTCTCTTTAATTTCCGTTAATGACGGAGCGTAGCCGTTTTTTTCAATTTGAGCGGCAACGTAATCATAGATTTCTTTTTGCTTCTTGGTTAAAGTGGTCATAAAGTTTTTATTAAGATTTAATTTGTTTTAAGGGGGGGTGGCAATTTGTCCCCACCCCTTAAAACCTTACTTCTATATTATACCCGAAACAAAACCGAAGCACAAGAGTATGTGCTGCACGTGGCGCTAGATCGCTAAAACACGAAAGATAGAGTGCTCTTTTTACTATTAAAAAAGGGCGACGTAAGTCGCCCTTTTTATTACCGATTAATTATAGAAAATCGGGAAAACTATGTCCTATAATACTATGTATTATTCACTCAATATAGCACCAGAAACATCAGTTACTGGTATATACATTGATGTGTGATTAACAGCATCACTGCTATAAGTAATCACAGAACCAGAACCATCTAAGTCAGATAATGAAGTCTGAACATATTCTCCGACAGCCGTAGTAGGAGTAACGGTGCCAGAAATAACCAAGATAACTTCTCCATCCATCTTAGCAGAGTCCACTAAACTAGCTAAAGCAGCGTCGTCCCAAGTAGCAGTACCAGAAGTGGTACCGGCAGTCATAGTAGCAGTGGTTGTTGCATTAACCTTGTTGGTTGTACCTTCAACATAAAGTTGAATAGTACTTGAGGCAACATCTACGCCAGCGCTCTTAGAGAAAGCAACTGTCATGCTAGTTAGAACCGCCTTCAAGTCTTCGTTAGAAGAATCTCGGTTAGCTCCATTATCAAAGACAAGCTTATACTTACCTAAGATCTGATTTCCACCAGTTAAAGTAGCATTGCTCATATTAGAGACAACGGTATTTAACTTAGAACCAACAATAGTAGCGGTCTTAGAAGTTGCCGTATTGTTAGTAACAACGGTGGCAGCACCAGATGAAAAACCAATAGCAGTAGAAGTGGCTAAGGTATATTGAACAACTTTTCCTGAAGTAGCGGTAGCGGTTGGGTCATTATTAACATTTAAACCCTTAGCAACTGCAACCAAGAATAATGAAGTTGTCTTATCAGCCTCAAATACAACATCAAATGGATCGAAAGTTACGCTACCATTAGCTGAAACAGCTTGGGTAGCAACAACAGTTCCATCAGACTTAACCAACTTAACTTCCTTCAAATCAGCATTAGTGGCGTCTTGGCCTTCAGTTAAAATTAAAGTTTTAACCTTAATAGCTTCGTTAGCCGTGATGAATTTGATTTCAGCAAGGTAACGACCAGCTTCAGTTTCAGAACCAGCTAATAACATTGAATCTCGATTAGCCTTAGCATCGGTTGTAACTAAATTAATAGTTAAAGTACCTTTATCAACGGCCGTAACAATTCTCGAATCAGCAGTGCTGGTAAGAGAAGGAGTTACGGTATCGCTATCACTAACCGCTCTAACGGTCATATCAGTCACATTATCAATGCTGAGTTTGAAATCACCAGCAATAATACTAGAAGAGAAGTCAGCCTTGACAACTAAATCTACTTCCGCCCCAGCCGCAACCGTATAGTTAGCAGCGTTCAAAGAACTGAAAGTAATAGTTTTATCGGTCTCATTAATTTGGTTAGAAACCTCCTTTAATAAGTTACCGTTCAACCACAAGCCAAGTTTTGAGATATTACTATCATTGAAAGCATAAAGAGCAGAAGAACTAGCAGCAGTTAAAGTAACCGACTGAATCTTAACAGAATCAGCTGTACCCGCTTTAACTTTAGCTTGGTAAACAACAACATCTTTAGCTCCACCAACAACGCTGGTAGTAGTTAAAACAGTTGGAGTTACAGTTAAAGAAGCATCCTTAACAGTAATAATAGAACCGGTAACGCTGCTTGGGGTAATATCAGTTATAGCAGCAGCAGAAACATCACCTTCGATAGTTAATGCGGCTCCAGTTAAAGTAACAGCAAAAGTATCATTTTCATTAACAGTGCTTAAAACATCAGCTTTAAGCTCGAAAGTCTTAGCAACGCCCTTAACTAAAGAGATTTCATCATCTAAAGTTAATTGAATCTGGGAGCTGGTAGTAGCAACAGTGAAATCATAAACACCGCCAGTAGCAACATCAACCATCTTGATGTTTTCAAGCAATGCGACGTCAGAGCTGTTTTCAGTGATATAGAAACCAGAACCAGCAATACCAGTAATGGTAGCATTTTCACCATTAGACTTCATAATAATAGAAGCTAATACTACACCATCCTCACCCTGTTTAACGTCTTTAGCTGGAGTAGCAACCTTGTTCATGTCGATAGTGAAATCGCCAGTGCTCAAAGTAATAGTACTTGCAGCTGTATCAAAGGCATTAGTAACAGTTAGACCAAAACCCTGAGTCTTACCAATAACAGTCATATCTGAACTGCTCTTTAAATACAGCTTAACTGTATCTAAAGAACTGGTTATACCCATATCACCTCTAACCTCAACTGAAACGCTATCACTCTTCTTAATTTCATAATTATTGATATTGAAGGTTGCATAACGATCCGCATAAGAACCGGTAGCAACTTCTACGCCATCAATAGTTAACTTTAAGTTAGAAATGATATTGTTGTCATTAGTGCCAGAGTTGTAAAGGCTAATGGATTGTAATAAGGCATCCTCATTAGAACCAGTTGCTAAAGTGAAGTCAGCTAATAAAACGCTGTCATCACCAAAACTAACGGTGTTGGTAATAGGAGTGTCAGTAATAGTAATGGTTCCAATAGAACCAGCAACGGCTGACATAGTGTTACCAACAACTGGGAATGAACCAGTAACAGTGGCACCAGAAGATACAACGTCAGACGCCTTAGCGATACCTAAACCATAGCTACCACTTGTAGTAGCGATAGTAGCTTTAACGGTTAAAGTCTTTGTTGTTCCAGCGGCAACAGTAATCGGAGTTGAGAAGTTAAAAATCGCTTCTCTATCAGAATTGATGTTTTTAGCTGTACCAACTTTAACGCCGTTATCATAAAAAGTAACATCATCAATGTTCTGTCCATCACTCAAACCATAAGCAGTTAATTTAATGCTAGAAACATTGATAGCACCGTCATTAGCGGCAGTTAAATTTACTTTTAAGAATTCAACTGAAGATGCACCTGGAATATTCATGGCCGCTGGAGTGTTAGAGCTTAATGAAACCATTAAACCAGAACCAGTCACAACAACACCTGAACCACCATTTTGTGCAACATTAACCAAAGCGGTTTCAGCACCACTAATAGAAGAACCGCCAGCGCTAACAGTGCTTGGAGCAGTGATAACATTAGCGAATTGGAATCTATTAGCATTAAAAGCAGATTCAGAAGAAATAACTCTATAGTTAGTACCATCAAAGTAATAAACATCGGCAGCACCGGAATTCTTAACTAAAGAACCGGCTGGAGTTGCACCGCTCGCTAAAGCAGAACCAACTGAATAGTTGACGAAGAAAGCATCCGGAACATCAACTACCCGATGACTCCAATTAGTACCATAAAGAGCTGAAGCTTGAGATTCACTTTGAATCTTTCTTAAAACACCATTAGGTTCAACGGCGTAAACCGAAGGATCAGTGGTGATTTTGACTAACTTAGTACCTGCTCTCATGGTGACATTACCACCCAAGGGGTAACTTTGTAATTCAGAAGCAGGAATGGTTACCACGCCACTGAAATCACTGTACCAAGAAAAATAAGTAGTCGAATTTGGGAAGACATAACGTTTGCCATCGGCACCTAAGTAATAAACGGAAGTATTGCCAGCCATCTTAATCAGGTCACCAGTCGAGGCTGAAGCCTTAACGGAAACACCGAGCGGAAAGCTCATAGCAATCACCGATAATACCATTACGCCGACAGACAAAGCTTTGCGTAATTTGTTCATAAGTAATTTTTAAGATCATTTACTGAGGTCTAAACAGCATTAGTTTAAACACTCGGTTAAATGATGTATTGTTCAATTTTTTGTATCATCCTGACTTTAATCGACTCGCGTTACGTACATCAGTCGGAATCCCGCTCCTCTAACCGTCTAATAGCTTAAGACGAGGGCTGACCATACTTTTAAGAAAAAGTTCTGCCAGCCTGACGTGTGTTGCTCGCCGGCTGGAGAAAAGCTTAACTGATTTACGATCTTAAGTTGATTTTGGTCTTGATTTGACAATAAATTGAAATAAATAAAGTTTATTAAGGACAAAACCATCGCCGTTTCAAGCGACTCGACCCTTTAGGGGTTTTGCCAACTCACGATTTTTGGCAACTGAATAAACAGTCACCTGATAAACGCAAGTTTATTAATTTATCTCACCGGTTTCTTCTAAAGCTGAGGACGAATCTTCTAACTCCGAGAGAGGCGCAGGAGATAAACTAGTAAACTAGCGCTTAATTTATATTATTTATTTGTTAAACTTTCAGCTTCCTTTAATTTTTCAGAAGCTTTTAAATAATCTTTATTATCAAATAATTCCTGAGCTTCATCTAAAATTTTATTGGCCGCTTGCGATTCGGTGCTCTTACTATCTAAAATATTTTTTGGGCTAGTTGTTCCGTCAGTATTTTGGCCCCCAATCGAAGTCGAGCTGGCGCCAACAATTAATTCTGGTTTTAAGGAAAGTTTTAACGGCGCAACCGGCTCAGTGATTAACTCTGGTTGAGTATAGGTTTGAATGCCGCTCGCGTCCTTAGAAGAATCAGCAATTTTTACTAAAGGCTCGACTTCCGTTGTCGAGGCCACTAAAACCTGTTCTTCTTTACTTAAAGCTGACAAACGACTAACTCGTTCTTTGGCATTACCAATTTCTTCCTGAAAGGAGGCGCTTAACTTCGCCACCGCATCTTGGTTCGCTTCATTATTAAAAGCCGGATCAGCTAAAACGGTGCTAATATCTTGAGCTCGTTCATAAGAATATTGCGCTTCTAGTTTTTCGCGCGCCGCCGTATTAAAAGTCGTATTAACTTTGACTTTCTGAGAAATTAAACGAGCGATATATAAAGATTCATTAGGCTTTGTTTTAGCAAGAATTTGCGTGCGTGAAGCAGAAATCGCTAATCCGGAAACAATTAAAACAAACATTCCCAAAGCAAAGGCCGGACGAGAAATCGCGGTCATAAAGCTCTGTAAACCGATAGTCGTCTCTTTCCAGAACGATAAGGATTCGGCACCTGAATTAGAAATCTGAGACAATAAAAGATCCCGATTATCCTTGACCCAGGACTCCGCGGGATTAATCTGTTTCAGACCATTCAATTTTTTGATAAGTTCTTTGTTATTCATATGCCTACTTGATTATTCACTTTAATATACGGATAAAAAGAGAAAGTGTTACAGTTTATAACTACTTAATTCCCCTTAATTCCCTTTTTCCACTAGTTCACGTAAGGCATTTAAAGCTCGATGTAATAAAACTCGAACATTACCCCGACTTTTACCGCTAATATCAGCAATTTCTTCTAAACTCAGGTCACTGACAAAGCGCATGATAATTAATTCTCGATATTCGTCTTTAAGTAGCGGCAATTTTGATTTTATTAAACTTAAGTCAGCGTCAATGTCTAGACTGGTCGCCGTATCAACAGAATCATCAGCCACATCTACTTTATGATCTTCATCATCTAAGGAAATAGCGGTTCGACCACTATTTTCACGGTAATAATCAATAATCACATTGCGGGCTATTTTATAAAATAGGGCGCGCAGCGTTTTAGCGTCTTCCAGGGTTTTATTTTGAACATGATTCCAGGCCTTTAAAAAGATCATTGAAGTTAAATCATCGGCCTCCTCGCGTTTACTAATTTTAAAATAGACAAAACGATTAATTTCGCTCACATTTTCATCATAGGCGCGAATAAAGGCTTCTTTATCACGACTACGCAAACGGCCCAAAGACTGCCGCTCCTGAAAGTTTTTTATAATATTTACTGACATTAAAATTAATACTTATCACTTAACAAAAAACGACGAGAACACTCTAAAACACGACGGCTCCCGCTTTAAATATCTTATTTTTACATTTTTTATAATAGCATGGCACAGAACAAATGGCAAGAAATAATTTAACTAAATTTTAGTTAGATTGTGGTTTTTTATAAACCATAAGCTCGTTGTTTTATCTTTGTTTTTCGAAGCAGATTCCTTGCTTTGTTTTAAATGACAAAAAACGTCATTCTTAGTACTCCGGCCTGTCTTGTCGAACAAAGCAAGCGATCTAAGTCATAATTATACAAAAAACAATAGCTTGACTTTTAAATAACTTATGGATTAATATATGACTTAAGTCTATTAAGTTATGGACTTTAATTGAAAAATTTAAGAATAATTAAGTCGTTAATCCCCATATCCTTGACAGATTTATTTTAAATTGTTATACTTAAGTCTAAGATAGTTTAGACTTATAATTATATTTTATTTTTTACTAGCAAAATTAATATTTTAGTCTACATTGTTGTAGACTTAAATACTCAATATGGCCGCTAAAGAAAAAATTAAATCAATTGAAAAAATCACCAATATCAAAGAGGTAATTAATCCTATCTGGCTTTCGGTTTCTGAGGCGGCTGATTTAGGCGGAGTTAAAACCAAAACTATTCGACGAGCGCTTAAAGCAGAAAATCCTTTGCATTTTAAGATCATCAAAAACCGCTATCAAATCGAGCTTAGTTCCCTATTAAACTTCTTAAGTAAAAATACTAAACTACACAATAAACTTCTAGATTTCGGTCTTGGCCAATATGTTAAAGAATGGCGCACTGAATAATCATAAATCTAACACCAAGCCCTCTTAAATAGAGCTCTTAGAACTCATTAACCCCACTGAAACAAAAAACATCCCGGATTCCGACGGGATGCTTTTTTATGTTTGAGAAAAAATTTCTCGATTATCTTCTAAACTCTAACGATAACAAAAAATTATAGAACCGCATCTTTAACGGCCTTTGCTAAACGGAACTTAACTACAGTCTTGGCCGGGATTTTAATGGTTTCACCAGTTGCTGGATTGCGGCCATCACGTGCCTTTCTCTTTGCTTTAACTAATTTACCAAAGCCCGGAAGAATGCATTCACCGTTCTTTTTAGCCTCCTTATAAACAAAAGTTGATAAGGTATCCATAAAACCAGCGGTATCTTTTTTACTTAAACCGGTCGCCTCTGCTAAAGAAGCGATCATCTGCGACTTAGTCATTTTTGACATAGTTTTTGCATGGGGATTCATTAAAAAAAGTTTTTATAACTTTTAATAAAGAAACCGTTTAAAATTAAACTTTCTAAAAATTGTTTTTAGGCAATATCGGCAGCTTATTTTTAATTAGCCACTAATAAAGCTCAGTGTTTATAAGTGTATTATAGCACACCTTTAAAAAGATGCCAAATATTAAGGGTTTCTCTACTTTTCAACCACCATTAAGCCGCTGACAACCGCTAAAACTTTCAATCCCAGCTTCTTAAAATTTAAACGACGACCGCTACTGCGTAAACGTTTTCTTAACTCAAAAATTGACGGGATCTTATCATCAGTCTGATTAAGTGAAGTAACCGCCGTGTTAGCAAACAAGTCAAAAATATTATTATCTTTTATCGTCTTTGGATATTTTTTTAGAGGTGGTAATATTTTACCGGCCGAAAGAGTTTTAAATTTTTGATCGCTGGTTTGAGCTCGACAAAAAGCGCCAAAACGTCTTAATTTAAGATCACTTACATACATTGTCCCGCGACAAAAATAACTACCACAAAAACAAGGATGTAAAAATTCTTTGGTATTTTTATTATCCGTATCAAAGCTATAATCAATCGTTAATTCTTCGTTCTTTAAGATGCGCCTAAGCGCAAAAAATAAAGTATGACCATAATAGAAATAAACTTCACAGTTTGGTGAACAAGAATGATTAATTAGATGAGGGCCAGGAGCTAAAACATCTAGGGGAAATATTGATAAACCGTTATCATTATAATCCATAGAATAACAAGCATTGTTATAGTATTTATTTTCCAGTGCTTCCGCTTTTTTATTCTCAATTATTAATCCCAGATAATCGCCAATAATCGTGCCGGCGGAAATTTCTTTAAGGGCAAAGACACCGCGTCCCCTTTTTTTAGTCTTTCTGACTTGATAATAATTAATGGGTATTAAAAACATAAACTAATCTTTTTTAGTAATTTTATAAATATTAAATTTATTTAACATTATTTATGGGCTTTAGCTTTTTTCTTTTTTTTCTGACGGCAAAGGTTTCGACCTTGCCCGGAAATATCGCTAAGGGACGGATTTCATATATAAGCTTGGGTATGCTTCTAATTCTTTTTATTATACTATTCAATCGACCTAACAAGTTTATATTGCGCCAGTTTATTCATATGCCAGTGATTCTTCCAGTTGCACTCCCCTAGAGAACAATTAAATATTTTAGCATTTTTAGTAAGTGCTAACTCTAAATTAACTTTAGTTAAATATTTAAAAATATCCGGTAATTTAACCATATCCGCTCCAGCCAACATATAAAAATAGGTGCCCTGATACAAGACCGACAAAGAACCAGCTATTTTTACACCATCAACTATAATCGTCACCGCCTGCCAATCTAAAGGTAGTTTTATTAAATCAAAAAACGGCCGCCTTTCCCGATCAGTCTTAAGATAAGATTCATCCCCGAATTTTTTAACACTAAGATCCATTATTAATTCCAAATCACTAAAATTATTAATAACTATTTTAACCTCATGTTTTTCTTCCAGAAGGGTTATGATTCTTCGAAATTTAGCTCTTTTTTTACGATCAGAAAAGGCTTTTAAAAGATAATCGTTAAAGCTATGTAAATTTTGAAGATCAATAAAATAAACATAATCTTCCAGCGGCAAGGCCCGGGTAAATTCGTCTATTCCGTCTAAATCATAAATCTTTACCGGCCGGCCGAAATCCGAATTAAAAAGCTGGGGTAATAAATAATCATATCCGGCCGCAAAAAACGGTCGGTTATTCTCCATAAAATTTTCCGCGAAAAATTCTAGGCAAGCTAGCTCTTGATTATATTGCAAAGGCAAAAGAGCGACCGGACGACCGGCGTCGTAAGCGGCATAAAAATAGAGAGCCTGTGGATCGTGCTTATAGAAACAATAACGGAAATCCCAAAGGTCGTAAATAGTTTCTTTTGGAGATAATTCATTCCATAAACTTTCCGCCGTTTTCAGGTCATTAATTACTTTTATTTCAATCATACGCAAATAGTCAACTACATAATATTTGATTGCAGGTGATAATAGGGCGGACTGTCTTTATAGCGCTTAATCGCTAAACGAATAATCTCTTCTAAAAAGTCACCATAATCCATACCAATAACTTCCGCGGAAGCAGAAAATGTTCCCTCCGCATCTAACGATGGGTTGGGATTAAGCTCTAAAACATAAGGATTATTATTTTTATCAACGCGAATTTCAATGCGACCATAATCATGACAATCTAAAATATTATAAGTGTCTAAAGCAATCTCCCCCAGAAGCTGCTCTAATTTTTTTCCGATATTTTTCGGCGGGCGCTGCACAATAATTTTTTTATAATCGCCGCCGTCGGTATATTTCGCCTCAAAAGGATAAATGTGCCATAAATTACTGGGTAGTTCATCAAAAATCGAGCGCGCTAACGGTAAAATTCGCAAATCGTCGTCTTCTGAGCCGATAATCGGTACATCATATTCATCACCATCAATATATTCCTCAATTAACGCCGGTCGACCGATATCTTTTAAAACTTTTTCTAGTTGCCGATATAATTCCTCTTTATTGCGCACGACCGAATCATTAGTAATCCCAATGGAATTATCGGTATTAGCTGGTTTAACGATTAACGGGTACCGCAAATCCTCGCGAATATCATCATCAAGTGAATAAACATAATCCCATTCCGGCGTCGGAATTTTATGGTAACTTAATAATTTTTTAACGCGAATCTTATCAATACAAAGTCCTAAAGTAAACGGATTAGAGCCGGTATACGGAATCTGCAGCGCGTCAAAAATTGAAGCGGCGTGCGGCTCTAGCAAACTCGAATTATTGATGCGCTCACAAACATTAAAAACTAAATCGACGTCACTGTTTTTTAAATCATTAAAAGCTTTCGGTAAATCATTAAAATCAAAAAAACTAATTTTATAACCCCGTTCTTTTAAAGTTTTTTCAATGTCCTGACCAATGACGGTTAAATCATTTTCAACGGTCACTTCTTGATCGGACGCGTTTTCTTCATACAAATTACAAGCAATACCAACATGTAAATTCCGCTGATTAGAAATTTCCATCCGTCTGATTTTTTCAATTTTAGAGCGCCGTTTTAAAATATCCACATTAATCGCCGATACTGAAAAGGGCGAGCGGCGACTAGTTTTACCAATTGATGAAGCCGGATGAAAACGGGCAACTTCATAGGCAATTTCCTTTTCAGCGGCCCGCAAGTTATCTTGCGCATCAACCGGGTTTGATCCCGAAACCATGACCCAACCCAAATATTCATAACCATCAGGCGGCGACAGAACTGAATCACCAATCTTTTTTTCAAATTGAAATTCTTTAACAAATGAGCGCCGGCGCAGATTTTCCGCAATTTCCAGATTAACAATTATCCCAGAATGTTCGGAAGAAAAAGTTAAGGAAGCCAAATATTCATAGGGTCCATTTGAAAATTCATATTTTGGTAAATAAATACCACAAGCAATTTTAAGAGCGTTTTCTATTAAATCAACGTGCCAAGCCGCCTTAATGCTCGGATAAATCTCGTCACCACCCAGCCGCAAATTAATTTCTAAGGGCACTGGCCCGCGCGTTGTATATTTAGCTTCAAAATGTAAACAAGCGTTCATTACTCCGAGTTTTTCGAGCATTTCATCGGCCATCGCTAAAAGATCCGCCTGATGCTTAATTGGTAGATTAGAGGGCGTCACTCGCGTGGTTTCAATAAAAAAAGGTTCTTTGGTTTGACCGTTATCACTAATGGCGCAAAACTTTATCTTGCCGTTTTGCACTAGAATATCAAGATCAACTTCATCGCCGTCAATATATTCTTCCACAAAAATATCCAGGCCATCATGTAGGGCTGATTCCGTTTTTACGGAAATACTCTTCTTAATATACTCAAAACTATCCCGCAGCTCTTTTTCATCGTTAACTTTCATGACAAAGGCGCTCGCCGCCCCAAAAATCGGCTTAACTACTAGCGGAAAGGTAAATGAACGAATAATTTCCTCCAGATCACGATTATTTTTTAATTCTCGGTGCTTAACGGTTGGTAGACGATTAGACGTGCAAAACTCCCGAAAAGACTGCTTATTACGAATACGCGCCGCTACTTTATAGGGCGTCCCGACAAGTTTAAAGCGGTCAGCAATTTTAGCAACGAGTAAAACATCATCTTCTAAAAAAGTAACGACGCCATCAAGTTTCACGTCCGGATTATTGGCTAAAAAAGTATCAACCGCCATTAAAGATTCGGCATAATTTAAAGTATTAGCCGTCAAACAATAGTCGACGTGCGGCTGAAAAGACGCCGCTTCACGACTTAACAAAGCAATTTTTAAACCAAACCCCTTAGCTTTTTTAATAATTGTTTTCTTAGAATGTAACGGATCATTAGCCCCGGCAGTATTAACAATTAAAATTGTCTTACCAGCTAAAGTATCCCGACCAGAACGATTAAGCGCTTCTAAACTAGCGTCGCCATTCATAATTTTTTAGGCTTAAAACTGCCAAGAAGCCGACTTTAAAGTCGGCTCCGGACCATTTCCCTGCCCGATAATATTTAGATTAATCTTATTTAATACTATAAGAAACGCCGATTTCCATAATTACTTCTCGTTCACCGGCTGGTGTTTCTGGAGAACTAGCACTCGCGCCCCCCATACCGCCAACGCCACCCTTACCATAATCTACATAAGAATTTGGTAGCGGACTAATTAAGTTTTCATACCAACCGGTAATTTCTTTAAGTTCAACGCCCGCTTTAACGGCTAAGTCCTGCGCCTTGGACTTGGCGTCTTCAATTGCTTTAAGGCGTGCTTCTTGCTTTAAATCATTGAGTTTCGATGAATCAAAAACTAAACTACTAACCTGATTCGCTCCCGCCTTAGAAGCGGCCGTAATCACGCGATTTAATTTTTCTTTATCCTGATCATAGGCCGAAACTTTAATAACTAATTGCTGATTGGCGTTATAACCGGAAACAACCGAGATATTATCTTTATAATCGTACTGTGGATATAGTGAGTAATTTTGTGTTTGAATTTCTTCTTCGGAAATTCCCACCGCTTTTACTTCTTTAATTATATTTTTAACCTTATCATTAAGCTGGCTTAAAGCTTCATCGGCTTTAACGACTTTATCAATTTGTACGCCGAGAGTAATAACCGCTAAATCCGGGTTATAAGACACTCGGCCCTGACCGTTAACGGTTACATTTTTATACTGCTGATTAACGAAGCGGTCGCGCAATATTGAAAAGGAAACGATCGCTCCTAAGATTAATATAGCTAAAATCGCTAAAATAAATTTAGGTGATTTAAATGAGCAACAATTACAGCGCTCACCGCCGCAACAAAAATTCTTCATAATTTCTTCAGACATATTGGTTATCATTAGTTAATAATTTTAATTTAATTTAATTAGAATTTTTTAAAATTAGTGACACGTTCTAGTAAATGACTCCGTGGATGGAATGCCTGCACAATTTTGATAATCTATTTCTGACATATAAGCCCTCTCGCCAGATTCACCACATGGTGGAAAATCACTAACAGTTGGCCAACTATTTCCACTAATCCAGCAGTATGTTGTTTCTTGCCAAGCCGAATAATCCACATACCCACATTGACCTTCTGTAATATTGCTTTCTTGACAATCAAAGACTTCAGCGGGCGTATCACTAATTTCTTTACATGCCTGTGTATAAGTACATACTGGAATCTGAGAATATGGCCCAACTCCATAAACACCCATAAAAGAATCTTCATTGGGATTGCCATTACAATTATAATCAAAAGAACCCCTGCTATCTGCAGTATCAAAATATTGGGTCTGGCCGGGATAAACTGAATTAGACTCATCATTGCAATCTATCTCTGTGCTAGTAAGATTTTTTTGTCTTTTATATTCTGCTGATGGTGCAGTCGTGCCGCTAGTACTAAAAGTGCGATTAACGCCGATTGAATAACCATCACCATCTTCATCCCAGGCCCACAGATAGCCCTTTTTAAGGCCGCCACTGGGATTAGAAACGCTTAGGTTAATAGTACCATTGTTAGAAAGTAAGATTTTATAATTATTATTATAAACTAGCGAAGCGCCGTTCTCCAGGGTTATCGAAGAATTTAGACCCATCTCAAAATCACCGTCCTCTACCCCCGCAATCGTTGAAAGAGTACATGGGACATCACCTTGTGTATATTTCCCATTCGTTGCTTTATTAGGAAAAGGACAAGGATCGCTCCAGGCCAGAAAGAGACTGTTTTCATTACCCTGAGAATCGTAGGCGATAAATTTCGTACGATAATCGCGATGCGTCGTATCTTGAACGGTCCAAGAACCTTCCCAGACCTCTTTATCGCCAACGGCGGCTCGAGCGGTTTTAATCAAAGAACCGCTTTCCTCGGCGTTAATTTCTTGCTGGCGCCGAGCCAGCATCTCTTCATCGGACAGAATAATGAGCTCATGCTGATCATTAACTTGATATTTGGCTAAGAGCGGATTAAGATCACGAGCGGCGACTATCCCGGTCTTAGTAAGTTCCATTATTTTTGTACCATTATCGGTTTCAATTTCCGCCCTGACGCCGCTAATTTCATAATCACCAGTCACAACAACCCTCATTTTCTGAGTATCGCCAGGATAGACTTTAAGGGGATAAATCTGACTTTCTAGAAATCTAATCTTCTGACCCTGACCGCCAGTAACGATAAGATCGGCGTTATCGTCCAGGGTCCATTCCTGACCCTGATCATTAATTCGTTTTTCTGGAGTCGTCGAGGCATTAAACTGATTAGCTGGCTGATTCGGAGTTTCAACTTCCTCGGATTGCCAACCAAAAGAAGGAAGAAAAAAATAAAGAGCCAGAGCTAAAATAATCATAATTATTAGAGCGCCGAGCCAATAACTTTTCTTAGACATAGTTTTATTAATAATATTTATTAAACCCGATTTAATTATTAATATTATAACATATTGCCGGCAGAATAAAAACCAGATCTGTTTAGAGAATAAAAAAGCCCCGTAACGATTAATCGTTACGGGGAGAACTTATTTAAGGAGTAGCATCTTCCTGGTTTGGACATAATTACTGGCTTCCAGTCGATAGAGATAAACGCCGCTAGAAAGATTATCGTTCGCCAGGAAAGTATATTGATAATTTCCGGAAGCGAGTTCCTCAGCGACCAGAACCGCCACCTCTTTACCGAGCAGGTCATAGACCCTGAGAGAAACGAAACTGCTTTTATTAGTGGAGAAGTTGATCGTTGTCGTCGGGTTGAAGGGATTGGGATAATTCTGTGAGAGCGAGAAACCGATGGGTACCTCAGACATGGGTTCTTTGAGAGCGGTTAGGCCGGGGAGAGAAAATTTAGTAAGACTCGCAACATAGTTATACTTTCCATAAATAATTAAATTATTATTATAATCAAATTTAGTTGTAAAAAAACAACCAATTCGAGCAGTATAACGATACTTCCAATTAATCTCGCCATCTGATTTAAAGGCAATGCAGATTGGATCTAGATTATTAACATCGAAACCCGCTCCCTGATTAAGTTTGGTGGCCGCTCCAATTACTAAACAGCCTTCATTACCTAAACTGACTATATCCTTAACCCATAACCCAAGCATTGGCTGTCCGGGCAAGTCACCTAACCAGTTCTGGCTCCAAATTAAAGTGCCACCACTATTAAACTTTTTCACTTCCCAGAACTGTTGCGGCGCTTCAGGAGCTAGACGAAAAGAAGCAAAATAGATTTCATCGGTATTACTTAAACACAACCTAGCACTGAATAAATCTGGAAATAAATGACTAAATATTTCTGCGCCAGTTAAGAGATTATATTTAGAGAGACGAGACGATCCATTAGAATAAACACCGCCCGTAGGGTAAGAGCTGGCCAAATAGATTTCGTTACCACTAATAACGGCGCTGCCCACATCTCCTTTAACCGTAAAGGATCTAAGTAAGTTCCAGTTACTGTCATAAAGAAAAAGGTTTGGATTCTCGTTACCAGTCCCCCCTTCAATAATTGCGTAAAAACTCTCGCTTTTAAAAATATTTAGGTAAAAGAAACTATAACTGTTAGTCATCGGCACTTTAAAACTAGAGACAACATTACCATTATAATCGAATTTATAAACGGTGTCAGCTAAAGTAATAGCAAAAACATTTTCGGATTCGATAGTAATCATCGCGTTATTCACTGGTTGTGTCCACAAACCTTTCTGCCAGACAACATTACCATTACTGTCATAGCAAACAAGTCTATGATCAGGCGATTGATAATTATAGTAACCAGCGACATATCGATTACCGGGCAGAACCGTAAAAGAAAAAATAGCATATTCGGTTGAAATAGTCCTCTCCCAAATTAGATTGGGCGGACCAATGCTGGTCTGCGCCCAGACTGTCCCGAAGGACGAAAACAGCAGTGTTACTGCTAAAACTATAAAACTAATTGACTTTTTCATTGTTAGCCAATCCTTTCTTGATTTATTTATTAAAATTTTAAAGTACGGCTTCTAACCAGTACTTCCTGATAGACAAATTAACTTAATTTTATACTAACATTTAAATGGGCATGTTGTCAAGCTTCGTGGCAGTGAGTTCAATAAATAGATGCAATATCCATATAGTTACAGGTATCTGCTAAATAAACACAGACAATTAAGTATTGAACTTTTTCAAAGATATTGTTTAAGGACAAACTAAAAAACCTACTTTTTAAAAAAGTAGGTTATTTAAATATTCCTTGCTGCCGTGAAACTTCATAAGCAATAATTGGGGTAACAATGGATAGGGTCATAAAATCAATTTCTGGCAACATGGGAATTTTTACTATTTCATCCATGTTAGCTATTTTTGATTTTGACAGTCCGCCAACCTCAGTACCAAAAACAATGGCAAAATCGTTTTTACTTAAATCCATTTCATAAAAAGATTTTTTGGCATTTGGTGAAGTTCCAATTAAATAAATCTTTTGTTTTTTCAATTGAACAACTAAAGCTTCAAAAGATTGATAGTAATGAACATTTAAACCAGTAAGGCCCTGCAATCTAATTTTTGAAGACCAGGATCTAAGTTTGCTAACAATTTTTGGATGATCGTGTCGCAAGGAATTTCCAGTAAAATAAAGTTCACACTCTCCTAGGGCCAGCGCTACTTGCAAAATATTTGCAATATCGTATGGTGCCTTTACACAATCATAAATTAATCTTACCATAGTTTTTTCTTTTTTTTTGTTATTTATTTTGTTTTTTCTTATTAAAATAATTGATTTATTTATTAAAACTTTAAAGTACGGTTTCTGGCCAGTGCTTCCTGATAGACAAATTAACTTAGTTTTATATTAACATTTAAATGGGCATGCTGCCAAGGATTTTTGCTTTATTCATCTTTTTTTGCTATATTTTTATTATAAACTTTACTTTGGTTTTTCTGAAAAAATAAATTAAATTAGAAGAAGAAACTTATGAGATTAATTTATAAAATTGATAAAAAGTACGATAATGAAATGCTGCTTGAGTTTATGCCTAAAAGCGGGACCAAGGAAATCGGGCAATTTGCAGAGCTGATGCGGATAGATAAGGATGAGGCTACTCTAGCAATTAAAAAACAAGGAAAAAATGTGAACAAGCTGGTGCCGTATCTAGTAGAACAAAAATATAAAAAAATATTGCCTTATCTTAAGAACTCGGTAGTAATTTACCAATCATCGTGGAATAAAATCAACAAACAGTTTTTCGAACTGGTTACTAAAAAAACCCAGTCAGATTGGAAGCATGAAAAATATTATTGCGTAGTCAGTGCCTATCACGAAGGTATTAGCTCTTGGGGTGGTAATACGATTGCCAGGCGCTGGTCAATTAACCCAGACACACAAAGGCCAGTTACCGCCCACGAACTTACGCTTTCACATTTCTGGTCAATAATGGATAAAAATGACCAGACAAAAAAGTGGACAGATGATAAAAAATGGCAATACTCGGAAATATTATCTTGGTGTCTTCTGGGGCTAGATGATGATTTTTATAAGTTCTGGCCCTGGCTGCCGCAAAGCCACAGATTCCCGCTTAATCATAACTACCCAAAACTTATATCTCTACAAAAAAAGTTTAGAACTATTTACCTAAAACACAAAGAATTTAAATCATTCCTCAAACAAGTATTTAAATAAGAAAAAAGGCGTTACCCTGGGGTACACCTTTTTGTTTTGAAAGATTTTGAAAGATATTACTACTGATAATGAATAAAAAAATTTAGTCAGAGAAAAGTTTTTCTCACTCATTCAAGAGCCGTTACTAATTTTTTAAGAACCATTTTTTGGATAATGGTCCCTTTGATTTTTTGTTAATGTATTGAACTAAACTTGAAAGATACCGCCTCTTGTCTTGCAGATTATTTGCTTTGTAAAAATTATCAATTTGACTTGAAAACCCGCTATCTATTTCTCTTAATATCTCCTTCATCTCATTGGGCTGTCTTAGAAAAGCTCCGTTTAGCTTGAGAAACAGCTCTATGATATTGGAAATTAGTAAATGACCATCAATACCAAAAGCTAAATGATCATTATTTTTGATATCGCGCTGAACCTCTCCCCAAAAATCATCTATCGAATATTTATGCATCAAGATCTCACTTTTTTTATATTTCGTCCTTAATTTAAGATTATTTTTAGCAATAACATGAATTCTTTCTAAATTCTTACCCCTTTGAAAAAGAACTTTACCATGAGCGAGCATGTGCGAAGTAATTCTCCGCAAACTATTTTTGTCTTCCTCGAGATATTTTCTGGCCTCGTTTATCGTATTTAAAATAATATCGACGCGAATCCCGTTTTTTATAAAATTGATTCTAAAAAATTTACCTTTTTTATTTAGAAGAATGTATATGTCAATATCTGAATATTGATCGAATTTATTTCTGACCGCAGACCCAAATAGCAAAATACCCAAAACATTTTTGTCTGATTTATATTTTTTAACAATCTCGTTACAAATTTTACTAATAAATTTTTCCATAGAAAATAAAATAGAGCTAAGGTAAGTATAACACTTTTCCTTAGCCCCGTTAATCCCTGTTAAATTGACCGCACTTAGCGACAATTGCTAGTGAGCTGATAGGTATGGACGGCAACACTTTGACACGAATAGTGTGTATAATACATACTCTAGTCACCGAGCAATAATTGACAAATTAAATATTATTAATTATTATGTAGGGTTAGTTCATTTAAAACAATAAATAAATTTTTCACAGAAAAAAATAAAAGGATATGTCATGGAAAAAATAATAATAGAAAAAATGAGTCGACTGTTGGGAAGTGAGAATATAATTGAAAAACTATCACTACTCTCTGCAAAAGACTTTCAATCTTTATTGCTATATGTTTTTGAAAGAAGGGCTCGCGATTGGACAGTAACCGAGCTTTTTAAACAGTATAGTAATTCTCGCCTTACGGGGGCCGCTGCTATCTCCCAAAAAGAGTTAATAAATTTTGATAAAGTAGCTTTGGACTTACTTGATAAAGACTTCAAAACTATTGAGTTTTCACCAATTACGGCTTTCGGGGTAAATAGCATTCTTGCCTCAACTAATCAAAAGAATGTTATGTCAACGGTAAAAAATTTTGAAGTTATTGCTGATCCAGTTACTACCTTAGCCCTTGAATCAGCCAGGTTAAGAGATAGGGCCAATAAAACACAAATAATTAACTTAGCTACCAGTCAAAGGTGTGTTAGACTTCAAAATTTTGATAATATACCTGGCTTCCTTCCTCATTTTAGAGTTTTAGCACTAAGTTCGGCTGGTTATCATGAAACGGTGCATGAGTTGGAAATAGGATTTATATGTAAACATCTCACTTACTACCTAAATTTGATTAAGTTACTTAAACCAGAGCTCAACCTTAATATTAAAAAAATAAGTATTCTCCTTTCTGACATGGGCTTAACTGAATATCTAATTTATAAATACAAGGTTGACAGAATCGGGCTGGGTAGATTGACTCAAGACAAAAATTTTAATCTTATTGATTTTCTTAAAATTGATAGTCCGAGATATATTTTTACACTAAAGGATCTTGAGCCAACTATTATTAAAAACTCGGACACAGACATCTATATCCTTCGTCTTAAAAAAGCATATCAAACAATTAAAGAAAGTTTGGTGATGCACCGGCGGTCAACTGAATTTGGAGTTGATTTGGGTAGGATTGCTGGCATGGGATATTATGACAATTTTTGTATAAGAGTAAATGCAGAAAATGATCAAGGTCAAACATTCCCCATTATCGATGGCGGAGCAACGACTTGGTTAAAAAAACTACTTTCTTGTAAAAAAGAAAGGTTCTTTCTAAGTGGCATTGGCTCCGAATTACTTTGTAATAATTTTAAAATAGCAGTTCAAAAATAACCTCACATAAAAGATCATCTAACTCTTCGATGATCTTTTTATTTTAATCTAAATTAAAAAATTTCGAAGCTATTGTATTTCAAGTCTAATGTATAAAAAACTTCAAGTCAGAAAGATAATAAAAAATTTATTTTTTACTACTCTCGCAATTTACAATTTAATCAACAACCCCCGATTCTTTAATTTCAAAAGAATTTTTTTGAGAATTAAGCTCCACCTCAGCTCCTAGCGGTAAAGTGATTATCGGAGAAACATGACCAATGTTGGCATTAAATAAAACCGGGTAATTATATTCTTTTGTATAATAATCAATTATTTTTTTAAGTTCTTGATTATCTTTTTCTTCATAAAAATAAGGTCTTCCAATTACAAGACCCCTGATGTTTTTAAACACTTCCAAATTATCCAAGTCCGCTAAAAATGAGTCTAACTCTGCCAATGAAAGTTTTTCTCCCGGACTTGATTCAGGAATGTCAATAAACATAATTTTATCCTTAAAATCTATCCAGTATTCTGTCCCGGCAAGATGATTAATTGATGGTATGCAACCTCCGAAAATCTGTCCTTGAGTTTTTCCACCTTTCCACCATTCATAATCTTTCGCTAAGGTTAATTTTCTGGCTCTTGTTTGATCTTTTTTTTCAAACCAATCTAAGAATTCCCACGTCCAAGAATCAGATTGACTTACTTTTCCAATCAATTCACCGCTCATCAAGCTTTTTTTAAAATGTTCTAGGGTGTATGGCAAAATTTCAGGATATTCACCAAATTCCGAAATAAAACAGGGTCCATAATAAGTCCTCAAATTACCTTTGACCGCAAAAACTATATGAAGAACGGTAATATCAGAATAACCTATGAAAATTTTAGGGTTATTTTTAATAATATCAAAATTTAAATACTTTAAAATTTGATTAGAATGATTGCCCCCAATCATGGAGATAATTGCCTTAACTTCTTTATCTGCAAACATTTCATGAATATCATCAGCTCTTTCTTTGGCTGAAGCAGAAACATAACCATCGTTTTTCAGTGAGTTTTTAGCATACCTAACTCTAAATCCCAAATTTGATAAATTTTTTTCTGCTTGTTCTATTCGATGCGGAAAAATAGGACCCAATCCCGCAGACGGCGAAACGATTCCAATCACGTCACCTTTTTTTATTTTTTTTGGAATAGTTAAATTCATTTTTATTTAATTTAATTTTTAAAAGCCACAGAAAGTATATTCATGCCCCTATTTACAACCGTTGGTTGACTACTATATTTCATCTCTAATTTAAATATTTTATCAAAAAATTCTTTTTTCTCTAGTGCTTTTGAAATTTTACTTTTTTTAATATTGTCCGGATCAAAATCTTCAGAACCGGGTTGAACAAACACGGGAACTCCATAATTTTTGCAAACACTGAAACTGGCTTTTTTTAAATCTTTCTCCATTATCTCCCCAGAAAAAACATTTAATTTTGGAATGTGTTTCCCCCACTTAACCATTTTTTCACAATCTAGGCGATCTAACTCTGAACCTTCGACAAAAAAATTATTTATTTTAGAAAAGATTGCATTATAAAAACCATGCCCCATAATGATTATTTTTCCATCTTTTTTAAGAATTCGGTACATTTCACTAAAAACTTTTTCTTTTTTATATATAAAACTTATCGGACTATAAATGCTAATAATATAATCAATGGAATTCGTTTCAACTTTGTTCATGTTTTTTAAATCTCCTTCAATAAGTTTAACTCTATTTTCAATGTTTGCGTTTTTAATATTTTCTGCAGCTTTTGCCAGCATATCGCTCGACAAATCATAAATAATAAATTTTGATTTATATATTTTACTCAAATCGCAAACCCATCTCCCCGTTCCTCCGCCAGCATCCAAAATTACTGAGTTTTTTTTAATATTTATAGGAATATTATCTTTTATAATCTGAGTAATTAATGCGTCAGAAAGTTTCCAAAAACCATGTTTATTTGCACTATCAACATTCTTTGAGTATGATCTAAAAAAATTATTAAATTCTTTTTGTTTCACATTTTTAAAAAATTAAATTTATGGATAAGTAATAATATTTTTCAATCTTGGATAAATAATAGAATTTTTAATATCATCAAACCCTAATGCCCAACTAATAAACCTCTCGATACCCAATCCAAATCCTGAAGTAATTTGATATTTATCCTGTCGCCTTAAATTAATATACCACTCATAGGGTTCGGAATTTAAATTTTGTCTACGCAAAGACTCATAAATTTCATTAGAATTGTCTTGTCTTTGTCCACTACCAACAATTTCGCCACCAAAAGCACCGTCCAACAGGGGTGGAAAAAGTAAATCAGCGTTAATGGTTTTATTAGTATTATTCGGATCTATTTTTTGATAAAAAGGAACTCGGTCTCTGTCAAAATTATTAATCCAAACTGGCAGATCAGATTTTAATGCTCTTAATAATTCTATTTCTCCCGCAAAATTAATATCTCTACCATTTTTCTTATAATTAACCAGACTCTCTCTCCCATTTTTCTCTAAAATATTGACGGCACTATCAAAAGAAATTTCTTTAAATTCTTTTTGTTTTACAACTTTTTCTAATACTTTTTGAGTTCTGCGGGGGTCAGCCGAAATTAATTCTACTATGTTTTTTGAGGCTAAAATAATTTCACACATAATTTTTACATATCCCACAATTATCGGCTTAATTTCTTCTAGCTTTCCTCTTATTTCCATTTCACAATGGAAAAATTGATTTAAGTGTCTTTTATCAAAATTTTCTCCTCGCATTGATGGCATATAACAATAAACTTTTTCTAACTTATTTAACAATAGTGGTTCAAAACCAAATTGTGAAGAGTCAACTAAATAAGAATGAATATTGCCAAACTTTATCGGGATAGCTTTAGAATCGGAGCCCGACCCCATGGGTGAAGATAAACTAGCTGTCAATATAAATAAATCTATATTCTTTGCGCCAATAATCACACCTAAATAATAATCAGAAATTAATTTAATATAACTCCTTAAACATAATAATGCTAAAAAATAATTATGATTTGTTAAATGCAAATAATGATAATCTGGATCATATTTAGGCATTAGAAAATCAACTTTTCTATGCCCACAAAATAAGTAATTATCTTTTTCTATTATTTCTAAAATATATTTTGGTATCATAAGTTTCATTTTAAATCTTTTATTTTTTTCTAAATCAACTTTATTAAACCCATTATAATTGATATTTATAATATAACCGTTTTTTTTAAAAAAATCAATTTCAAAGACACGCCTCTGATTAATTTATCTTATGCCCACTGATTCAATATATCCAGGACTAATCAACTCCCTGGCTACTGTATCAAATAATCGAAATATTTATATTACCAAATTAATGTTCTTAGAATAATACCTAACCCCATACCAAGTATTTACAAAAACCTTGAATCTGTTATACTTAATTTATTAAAGATGACTGATTGCCGAAACTACCAATTTCGGTTAAGCATTAAACCGCTTAAGAGAAATCCTAAAGTCTATAAAAAGCGCTTTTAAGAAAGAGAAAAATCTTAAAAGAAGCCGGGTGGAACCGCGAGACAAAAGTCCCGTCCCGGTAAAAGCAGTTTTAGCTGTTTTTACTAGGAGGGGATTTTTTAATAATTAATATAAAACATATGAAAGAAGAAATTAAAAAAGAAGAGGCAAGCATCGAAGTTAAGCGTCATTCCCTGTCGCACCTTTTAGCTTATGCGGTTAAGGAAATATATCCAAGCGCTAAATTATCAATCGGTCCGGCGATTGAAACCGGTTTTTATTATGATATCGATTTCGGCGAGGTAAAAATAAGCGAAAAAGAATTAAAAGAAATCGAAAAGAAAATGGCTTATTTAATTAAACAGAATCTGAAATTTGAAAAAAGTGAATTAGAAATTAATGAGGCGATTAAAAAAGAAGAAGCCGAAGGAGAAGTTTATAAAGCCGAATTAATTAGCGACTTAAAAACTAATGGCGAAACACTTGTCTCTTATTATACCGTTGGGAAATTTAAAGATCTTTGCCGCGGCCCTCATGTTGCAAATACAAATCAAATTAAACCGGGCAGTTATAAACTTCATAAATTAGCCGGCGCTTATTGGCGCGGTGATGAAAAAAATAAAATGTTAACTCGTATTTACGGCTTAGCCTTCGATACGAAAGAAGAGTTAGACAGTTACCTATTAATGCTCGCCGAAGCTGAAAAAAGAGACCACCGAAAACTCGGAAAAGAATTAGACCTTTTTTGTTTTTCCAATCTCGTTGGCCCCGGTTTACCACTTTTTACCCCTAAAGGCACAATAATCCGTGAGGAACTGCAAAAACACATTGAAAAGGTCTGTCGAAATTATGGATTTGAAAAAGTTATAACGCCTCACTTAAGCAAAATCGATTTATACGAAATTTCTGGACACGCCAAAAAATTTGGCGAAGAACTCTTCCATGTTACTTCAATGGCCGGGCATGATATGGTTTTAAAACCAGTTCAATGCCCACACCAAACTCAAATATTTGCCTCTCGCCCCCGGTCTTATCGTGATCTACCAATTCGCTATATGGAATCTGAAAAACAATATCGCGCCGAAAAAGCCGGAGAAGTTGGTGGATTAAATAGAGTCTATGCCATCACCGTTGAAGATGGTCACACTTTCTGCACTAAAGAACAGGTTCGATCAGAAATTATCGGCATGGTAAATATAATTAAAGATTTCTATTCTACCTTAGGCATGTGGGATAATCACTGGGTTTCATTATCTGTTCGAGATTATGATCACCCCGAAAAATATATTGGAGAGCCAGAAGACTGGGATTTGTGTGAACAAATGCTTCAAGAAGTTTCCGATGAAATGGGCTTAGATGCAAAACGATGTGAGGGTGAAGCCGCGCTATACGGCCCAAAACTAGATTTTATGTTTAAAGACGCCCTAGGCAAAGAAGTACAGATCCCCACCGTTCAGATTGATTTTGCTACTCCAAAAAGATTCAACCTCGTTTATAAAGACAAAGATGGTTCGGAGAAAAACCCAGTAATGGTCCATCGGGCAATCTTAGGATCATACGAGAGATTTATGGCTTTACTAATTGAACATTTTGCCGGCGCCTTCCCACTTTGGTTATCGCCCGTTCAAATAAAAATAATTTCAGTTAGCGAGAGCCATGTTGAATTTTGCCAAAATTTAGTCAAAGAACTAAAAAATATTGATGCTCGCGTCGAGCTTAATGATAGCGATGAAAAGGTTGGCAACAAAATTCGTAAAGCATTAATGGAAAAAGTTCCCTACATCCTAGTGGTCGGCGATAATGAAATAGCCTCAGGCAACTTAACAATTAGAGATCGTGGCAGCGACGATACGCGAGAAATTAGCAAAAACGATTTTATCAATGAGTTTAAAAATAAACTGAAAAATTTCTCTTAACAATAAAATCTCCGCTTACAAGCGGAGATTTTTATTACTTATAAAATAAGACATTTTTATTTATCATTTACCATATAGAATGACGGCCCTCATAAAATTTCAACTTTATGAGCCAGGTGTTTCCAAACCATTGAACTATTGCGGATAGTTAAAATGATGGCACAAATTGACCTTAAACTGGCTAATAATTATTTATAGGGGTGTTAAGTATGTTCGTGGACTTGTACAATATATAATTAGTTTTTTTATTAATTAGTTCTCAGTAACATTGACAAAAATTACCAGTTTTTATAAAATGACGCTAGGTTCAAAAAAATAATTTCAACATTTATTAACGGTTCTTTAAACAATTAACTGGAGGTAAAATGACTAATCGTTGTCGACAGGATTTTATAAATTTAAAAAGACCTTGGTCAGACCGAGTGTTTTTCAAAAATCAGGCCCCCAGGAAAAATGGCTGTAAAGTGAGACGCTATCAAAGTTTCGGTATTTTAACGGCCAAAAGTTTCGGTATTTTAGCAGCTATTAGAAAATTTTTTCTGGGCTCCTAAAGATTTTAAAGCTTACAACACGCAATCCTTTAATTTAAAAGACTATTTTAAAAAATAGTCTTTTTTATATTTGGAATTAAGCTTTACCAAGATAGTTGAGGCGTTGCCGCTGATTTAACCGCTCAATCGCATAACGCAAGGTCGTGCGCGGCATCAGCGCTCCATATTCATCTAAGAAATACCTCAACTCCGCTTCACTTACTCGCTTCCCCGCTTCCCTGAGCATCCAACCAACGGCCTTATGAATTAAATCGTGTTGATCATTTAGTAGTTGCTTAGCTAGCCAAAAAGTTTCTAGCGTGCGTCCGGATTTAATAAACGCATAGGTTGAAACCATGGCTTGTCGCCGCTCCCAAAGATTAGCTGAAGTCGCTAAGCGCCCCAGTAAATCATGGGCAAACTTTTCGCCCGCTTTTTTAGACAATATTTTTCTCAACAAATAATCACCCATGATCTTATAAACCGAAAGATCAACTAAATCCCAATTATTAATGCGTGCGCTTGACTTTAGATAAAAATCAAATATCTGCTTCCGCTCACTGTCACTCTTAGTCAGTTCATATTTATCAACTAAAATTAGAAGACCGACTAAGCGCTGTTCATGAACTAGGCTAGCTAATAAACCCTTAATCTCTTTAAAATTTAAAGTACTATAACGCTTAGCAATTTGCCGCTGCAGCGGCACTTTAATCCCCCAAAAAACATCACCGGCCCCGTATTGCCCGGGTCCGGTCTTAAAAAAACGTTGTAAATTCGCGGCCTGATTTTTATTTTGAAAATTTTTTAATTCCCGAATTAAATTTTCTAAAGACGCCTGGTTTAAATTAACCATATTTTAGCGCTAACTTATTTTTATAACTTAAACTGATTATTATTTATAATTCTATTGCCTCTGCTTGAATTTCGTTTAATCCCTCTGAATCATTTAGTTTAACGGTTGTTCGCCAAATCGTTTCGCCTTGGCGCGCAAAATAGACAAGTTGCTTTTGATCAGCGGTTACAGTTACTCCATAAATTCGATCATAAGGCCGGCTCTCCCATTCATTGATAACCATCACGTCGCCACCTTCAACCCGCGCTTTATAAACAAATTGACCGTCAGGTGAAAATAAACGCGGCTCAAAAGTCCAGTCATAGAGCTTCCCCTCACGACCATCAAGTATGACTAACTCCTGGCCACGCACTTTTGCACCATAGGCAAAATGCTGACTATCAGCGCTAAAGCGCATAAAGGTAATCGCCTCATAGCTTGGGCCAGACCGCCCATTTAAGGCGACCGCCACTGAATTATCACTCTGCCTGACTAGATAAGCAAAACTTTCTCCATTAGGGGCAATTAAAAAACTTTGCGGATCGAGCCCCGTATGCCCAGCCGCTAAAGTTAAATATTCTTCTTCATAAATATTAGGCGCGACTACCCGAGACGCTTGTTTAAACTCAATCGGCTTAATAACATAAGTTGATTTGATAGGCGGCGTCACTAAAAATAAGCGCCCAGCTTGATTAGCGGCAAAAGCTAATAGTAAGCCGGCGGCCAGGACACAGACTATAATCATTAAAACCAAATAAAAAGGCGTAGGCATCCGATGAGGCGCTTTTACTTTTTTGGGATATTTAATCGGAACTCTTTTTTTCATAAATAAATCTTAAAAAAATATTAATAATGGTATTCTTTTTTTCGTAAAATAGTCGCGGCGCGATAAATTTGCTCAATAAAAATAACACGCGCTAGTTCATGGGGAAAAGTTAAAGGCGATAGAGATATTTGCGGATATTTTTTATACAATTTTTCACTGAAGCCGAGTGTTCCGCCAAGGACAAACACTAGCGACTCGTTTTTTTCAAGCCAGGTGGCAAACTTTAAGGAAGTAAAAGTTTGACCACGTTCTGCCAGTAAATAAACGGGCTGATGCGCCTCTTCTTTTTCAAGATAATCTAAAATCCGCTGACCCTCAATTTCTTTAGCTTGATTCTGATTATTCTTAGCGAAAGATACCGCCGGAAATTCAATTATTTTTAGGCGCGCATATGGCCTTAATCGCTTTTCATACTCCGCCCACATTTTTTGGTAATGATTTTCTTTAAGTTGACCAATGGCGAGTACAGTAAAATTAAACATATTATTTTAAGGCTATCTTAAGGGCATTAATTAAAATGAAAATGTCTTAATAAAAATAAATCAGCAACTTAATAATTACCAGGAACCACCAGCGCCGCCACCACCACTAGAACCGCCGCCAAATCCGCCAAATCCGCCGCCACTAGAGCCGCCACCAAACCCACCTGGGCCGCCCAAAAACCAAAAGTTACTGCGTTTTTTATTTAATGGTTTTGGCTGAGGAAAAACTCGAGAAACTAAATAATCAGCAATTAATCCAACCACCGCGATAACGGTTGGGATTAAAATAATTAATAATAATGTCCGAAAAAAGAACAAGGCAACAATCAAACCAAGTCCGCCGCCAATCGCTCCGCCCTGCCACCAAGATCGACTTTTAGCTAGATAACGCCACAAAGCTGATAGACCGTAAAAAACGAAAATTAAAATCCATAACAAGGTATCAAAACCAAGGCGCTTACTTAAACTACTGGTCGCTGGAGTTGTTTCCGCCTGATATTCACCGTTGGTGGCGGCGATTAGACTATCAAGAGCCTGATCTATTCCTTCATAGTATTTTTGTGCTCCAAAGGCTGGCTTTAACGTTTTTGTAATTATTTGGTTAGCCGTCGCGTCCGGAACGGCACCCTCTAGGCCATAACCGACCTCTAGGCGCATTTTTCGATCATCAACAGCAATTAGGAGGAGTAGCCCGTTGTCCTGTTTTTCCTGGCCAATTTTCCAATCAGCAAATAATTTAACCGCAAAATTTTCAATCGTGTCGCCCTCTAAGCTTTTAATCGTCACCACTGATATTTCATTGGTTGAGCTCGCCTTAAAGGAGACCAGTTTTTGTTCTAATTTATCTTGATCGGCCTCACTTAAAATACTGGCGTAATCATTAACAAAACCCTGAGGCTGGCCGGGATTATTATAAGCAAATGCTAATAATGGCAAAAGCAGCCAAGCAAATAAAAATATAACTAATAAAAACCGCCAGGGCCTAAACATGTTAAGAGTCTTGTTTATTGAGTAATATTTAAATCAACTGTTGGTGCATTTTCAGCCACCGGTGCCGCCTCAAAATAATTCTTCTCGCTATAGCCGTATAAATTAGCTAACAAATTCAAAGGAAACCGCTTGACCATAACATTAAAAGATTTAACGGTATCGTTAAAACGACTGCGTTCAACACTGACGCGATTTTCTGTGCCCTCTAATTGAGCCATTAAAGTCGTTACCGCTTCAATTGATCGTAGCTGTGGATAATTTTCCATAATAACTAGTAAGCGACTTAAGGCACCTTCAACTTCACTCGCCGCGGCCGCCTTTTCGTTATTACTGCGCGCCCCACTATAATTTTCACGTGCCCGAGCTAAATCACCAAAAACAGTCTGCTCCTGAAGCATGGCTCCCCTGACCGCATTAACCAAATTCGGAATTAAGTCAAAACGTCTTTGATATTGAGTTTCAACTTGCGCCCATTGATTATCAACGTTTTCACTAGCAACCACGAGGCGATTATAAGAGCTTAAAAACCAGGCGCCGATTAAAACGACGACCACAACCACCCCAATCATAATTAATTTTTTCATAGTATTTTTTAAATTATTTATTAAAAACAATTGTCTATATTATATCGAAAAAAAAGAAAAAAGGCTATAGAAAAAATTTTAGCCTTTTTATTTTTAGAAAATTTTAGATTTTTTGGAAATTTCTTCTTCGTCTTTTTATTTTACTAAGAATTACGCTTTGACCTCGTCCGCTCAACTTCTTTTAAAAATTGCTTACGCAAACGAATGTTTTTTGGAGTAATCTCTAAATATTCGTCGTCGTTCATCACGCTTAATGCTCGCTCTAAAGATAAATCCCACGGCGGAGTTAATAAAATTGCCTCATCGGAACCGGAAGCCCGAACATTGGTGAGCTGCTTACCCTTAATCGGATTAACCGACATATCGTTACCCTTAGCGACGTTACCGATAACCATTCCTTCATAAACTTCAACGTTTGGCACAATATATAAATTGCCGCGATCTTGTAAATTCCATAAAGAAAAAGCTAGGGCTTTACCAGTCGCCATGGAAACCATCGAACCCAGTTTGTTTTTTTCAATATCGCCAGCGTATGGTTTAAACCCAGCAAAATGAGTACATAAAATACCTTCACCCCGAGTATCAACTACAAATTCATTTCGATAACCAAGTAAACCACGCGTCGGAATTTCAAAAATTAAACGCGCTTGGCCATTATGATTTTTTAGATCTTTCAGTTGCCCACGTCGTTTAGAAATTTTTTCCATAACCACGCCTGTTTGGGTCTCTGGAACATCAATCGTTATTTCTTCATAAGGCTCTAATTTCACGCCAGCCTCTTCTTTAACAATAACCTGAGGTTGCGAAACCTGGAGCTCATAATTTTCGCGACGTAAATTTTCCAATAAAATAGCAATATGCAATTCACCCCGCCCAAAAACCTTATATGAATTAGTGTCAGAAAAATCAATTTTTAAACCGACGTTAACTTCTAATTCTTTTTCTAGGCGTTCTTTAATCTGACGATTAGTCACGTATTTTCCTTCTCGACCAGCAAAAGGCGAATTATTCACTAAAAAATTTAAAGAAATCGTTGGTTCATCTATTTTAATAGCCGGTAGCGGTGACTGCTCTGAAACTTCAGCAATAGTTTCGCCAATATAAATATCTGGTAAACCGGCCACCATCACAATATCGCCAGCAACCGCCTCACTGACTTCTTGACGACTAATTCCTTTAAAGGTAAATAATTTATTCGTCTTCCCTTGGCGCGTTTGACCATTTAAATTTTCAACATAAATATTTTGAGCGGCCTTTATTTTTCCTTCATAAACACGACAAATGGCTAAACGTCCTAAAAAATTATCATAAGCTAAATTAAAAGGCTGAGCTAATAATTGTTTAGTTTCAAGTTCTGGACTAGAAGCTGGGCTAACATGCTCTAAAACTAAGTCCAGAAGCGGCGTTAAGGAGTCTGATTCATCACTTAAATTGCGCTTAGCTAAACCTTGTTTAGCGGCCGCGTAAATAACCGGAAAATCAAGTTGTTCGTCACTAGCTCCTAAATCTAAAAATAACTCATAAACCATTTCCGCAACCGCCTCTGGACGAGCAGCTGGTTTATCAATTTTATTAATGACAACGATCGGCTTTAAACCGAGTTCTAAAGATTTTTTTAAAACAAATTTTGTTTGTGGCATTGGTCCCTCTTGAGCATCGACTAAAAGCAAAACACAATCAATTGATCGCAAAATTCGCTCAACTTCGGAACTAAAATCAGCATGACCAGGGGTATCAACAATATTTATTTTTGTATCTCGATAAAAAACTGAAGTGTTTTTAGAATAAATGGTAATGCCCCGCTCTTTTTCAAGATCATTAGAATCCATACTAACACTTCCGTCATTCATGCCGGTTTGACGCATTAAAACATCAGTCAGAGTTGTCTTACCGTGATCGACGTGAGCGATGATTGCAATATTTCTGATTTCCATATTTATAAGTTTATCGACGACTAACGATTGTCGGCAGTTGATTTTTTATTAAAATAAAAAAATTACGCAAACTGACGTAATTTAAAACATTAGTCAATACTAATATTATAATATTTAAAGAAAAAAGTCAATAAAAATTTTATTAAAAATCTATCATCAGTAGTCCTAATAAAATTGTAAAAATAAAGACTTAAAAAACTTGCTAATCGAGGTTTTGCACTTAATTATTTTTTTGATAAAAATCGCTTGATTTTTTATTAAAATCGGCCACTAGTTGATTATAAACTTCTATTTTATCATGATAAATCTCCAGGTCGACGTTATAATTATATACTAAATTATTAAAAAGAGGCACTAGTTCATTATATTCTCTGGTTTGCTGATTGGCTAAATAGGTTTCTAATAAAGAATTTTTTTCTTTAATTGTCTGCTCTTGAAGCGCCAGCTCGTCTATTAAAACATTAATCTCCTGTTTTTTAATTTTTAAATCCGCCTGGGCGTCAATGAGTTCGGCCACGGTTTTTTTAGTTTTTACTATTCCGCTGTAAATCTGGCCGACACTTTTTTGATATATTTCTATTTTACCTAAACCAGTTGCCTCAAATAAATTACCAAATTCTTCACCACTTACTTGTGCTTGACCGTCATTAATACTTTGAGGGATAACCCCGACGGGAAAATAATTAGTAGTTTCTACATAGCAATAACCGGAACCATTAAGGGATAATTCTACCGGACAAGCTAAACCAGCCGCACTATGATTTTTATCAGGAAAATCCAAAATAGCCGCTCCGTACCCTAGTTGTCGTAAAAGAGCGACGGCTAAAAAACTTTTATCAGAACAAACACCTTTTTTTAAATAAAGAGTTTCATAAGGATAATATGGTTTAGTGTTACGATTATCATTATCAATTAATTTTTCATGGTCATAATTTAAATTTTGTACAACAGCTAAAGCGGCCTCGGCTAACTCATCGCTATCCCAATTATTAAGCTTAGCTAAATTTTGCAGTTGCCCAATAATCTGATCTAAAGAATCATCACCGGACTTTTTTATAAAAAATAGAGCATAAAATAAATCACGAATATTATCTGGTGGCGCGCCATAATAAGTATAGGTCTTAGTTGACTGTTGATAGCGACGATACATTGATTCGTTTAAATTCAGCTCTAGCTTCCACTCTTTATTTTTATAATTAAAAATAAAATCAGTCGTTGAGGCCGGTGAGTTGGTAACTGTTTCCAAATTAGTCTTCGGAGCTTCAGTAATAAGCGCTAGATTTTTGTTACTAATCCCCAGCCCCAAAGAACGCATTATATTATAGGCATCGGTCGGTCGCCCCAGATAATGAAGTTGGAGAGTTAAAGGATTTACATAATAAGCCTGTCCCCTTTCCTCAACTTGCAAAAGAATCCGACCAGCTAAACGCGCTGGTGCCTTAACTGTCATCTGCTTTAAATCTTTATTACTGACGCCGAGCGCTAGTTGACGCATTATATTATAGGCATCGGCCGGGCGCCCTAGATAATAACGCCGATTATCTACGGGATTAACATACCAAGCTTGGCCGCTTTCCTCAACTTGTAAAAGAATTCGACCCGTTAAACTAGCCGCTGAGGCAAATGGCGCTAAAATAAAATCAGCTCCGCCCCAGGCGATGCTGATTAGTAATGACAATAATATTTTATAAAATCTCGGTAACATATTTCTAGTCAACCAGGGTTATAAAAAGATCTTCAGACGGTGAAATTGGTAAATGACTAATGTTATTAATAAAACTGATTTTAATATAACCATCACGATCAATAATTAATTTACTAACCGAAGACTGCATTATTTCTAAAGATAAAAATCCAATAATATCCGCATTTAAAATTCCCGTTAACATCGCTTTAATAAAATTACCGTGAGAAAATAAAGCAATTCGCTTACCGTAGTTATGGCGAAAAATATCAGCCAGTAATCGACGCGCTTTGGCCTGCATCTCATCAAGCTCTCGATCAAGCCTGGCGTGATGTTTAAGTTTTTTCTCCCTGGTTTTTTCAGACATGTTAAAATATTTAACACGATGCCAATGCTTCCAATCAACTTCATCTAAACGAGTATCAACGATCATTTTTTTCTTAGTTTTTTTAAGATAGATTTCAGCTGTTTCTTGAGCACGACGTAAACCACTTGTATAAACTCGATCAATTTCAACCCCCAAAAGGCTTTTAGTTAAAAATTTGCGCTGCTCTTTACCAAACTTAGATAAAGGCATGTTATACTGACCGATTTTTTTTTCCAAAGAATAATCCGGATTACAATGACGGATTAAATAAACCTCTGTATACGGTCGACGGATTGGTGGTCGCAGGGTCGCGTAAGGACTTTTAGGCATAAATTAAATTTTAAAAAATAATAAAAATAACGCTATTTAAGCAGCGTTAAATTCTTGCGCAGCAAAATCCCAATTTAATAAATTACGAATTACTGCCTCTAAATAATCGGCGCGTCTATTCTGATAATCAAGATAGTAAGCATGTTCCCAAACATCAACCGTTAGTAAGGGTCGTTGACCATGAATTAGCGGATTATCAGCATTAGTTGTTTTTACTATTTTTAAAGTTTGGCCATCTTTAACTAACCAAACCCAACCACTACCGAATTGACTAAGCGCCAATGCTTTAAATTCGGAATAAAAATTATCTAACGAAATAAAATCTTTAGAAATAGCCGCTAATAATTCCGCTGCCGGCTGAGTCATGTGACCAACTGGACACAAGCTTTTCCAAAAAAAATCATGATTATAAACTTGAGCGGCATTATTAAAAACCGCGATTTGTTCTGATTGGCCAGCGACCTTAATCATTATTTCAACTAAACTCAGCTTCTCTAGCTCGGTACCGACGATTAATTTATTTAAATTATCCACGTAGGTTTGATGATGGCGACCATAATGAAAGTCTAATGTTTTAGCGGATAGGTGCGGCGCGAGCATTGAATTTTCAAAGGGTAATGGCAATAAAGTAAACATATAATTTAAATTTTATTTATAAGTAGACTTGTTTAGTATAACAAAAAAATTTACTAAAAGCCAAATAAATTAGCAATTAATGATAAATTAAATTTATTCCGCCCGTAAAGCAGTAATCGGATCGAGAGTGGCGGCGCGCTGAGCCGGTTTAAACCCAAACAATAAACCACATAAAACCGAAAATCCGAAAGAAACTAAAACCCCTTGCCATGGAAAAACTAAATTCCAATTAATCGCAAAGGCATTAGCGACTAAACTAAGTCCAAATGCCGCTAAGATCCCTAAAATGGTGCCTAAAAACCAACCCCAAACAGTAATCAGTAGTGATTCAATTAAAAATTGCCAGGTCACATCGCGTCGCGTCGCGCCCAACGCTTTACGTAAACCAATTTCCGGTGTTCGTTCGCTAACCGTCACATACATAATATTCATAATACCAACACCACCAACTATGAGTGATATTAAAACAATTGCTAGTAGTAAACCGGTTAGGGCGTTGGTCACTGTCCCAAGGGTCGTAATCATCTCGGCCATTGTCGTCACCCGAAAATCATCCTTGTCTGGATTAGTAATTTCATGTCGTTCGCGTAATAATTCAATAATTTCAGCGGCCGTTTCATCAGCTCGACCAACATCAACTAAGCGATGCATGAAATACATCGCGTAATCAATTCCCAATAACCGTTTGTGCAAAGTATTAATCGGCAAATAAACCATATTATCAAAATCCAAAAAACCGGCGCCACTACCCTGCTCCGTTAAAACACCAATTACTCGAAATTTACTATTACCAATTTTAATCGATTGACCAATCGCATTTTGATCCCCGAATAAATAATTTTTTAAACTCGCTCCTAAAACAGCCACGAGTGCTTGGCCACGGTCTTCTTCAATACTAAAAAATTCACCAACGGCCAACTTAGTTTTACTATCAATAACGGCATAAGCCGGACTTGTACCAAATAAAAAAATTTTTTTACTTTCTCCGCCCCAACTAACTTTCTGCTGACCCAAAGAAACAGCATAACTATCACGAACATTAGATAAACGATTAACCGCCTCTAAATCGGAAATTTTTAAAGTCGTTACTTCGCCAACAACCAAACTATTTTTCTTACTCGGAACCTTGGTTTCTGTTTGAATAGTATCAGTGCCGTATGATTGAATTTCTCCTAAAATTAAGGAATTAATTCCATCGCTAGCCGCAAAGACCACAATAATCGCCGCTACGCCAATCACTACTCCTAAAACTGTTAAACTCGTTCGTAGAATGTTTAAGCGTAAAGAACGCCAAGCAAGTTGTAAAGCAATCGTAATTTTCATAATTTATTCATAATGGAGAGCCTCAATCGGACTTAAACGGCTGGCCCGGCGCGCTGGATAATAACCAAAAACTATCCCGATTAACATTGATAAACTAATCGCTAAAAAAACTGAAATAAAAGAAACAGCAAACGCCCAATCATAGCCCAAAGCGCGCACCACTAGCGTCACGATATAAGCGATCAAGACGCCGCCAGCTAAACCGATAAAACCGCCGATAACCGTTAAGCTAACCGCTTCCCATAAAAATTGACGTAAAACTTGTTGGCTAGTTGCGCCCAGCGCCTTACGCAAACCGATCTCGCGCGTTCTTTCGGTAACACTAACCAGCATAATATTCATGATCCCAATTCCACCAACTAAAAGTGACAGGGCGGCCATGGCCGCTAAAAAATAACGCAGAGAATCGGTAATGGTGGTAATTAAATTTAAAGCATCGCGAAAACTGCGAACTGAAAAATCGTCATCGGCCGGATCGCTAATATCATGGTTGTCGCGTAAAGTTAACTTAGCTAGTTCCATTGTTTCATCGATATTTTCCGAATTATCCACTCTGATTCGAATAAAACTTAAATAATTAACGCCGGCGATTTCTTTTTGAACAAATTCAAGTGGAGCTAAAACTAAATCATCATAACTTTGAAAGCCAATCTGACCACGCTCTTTCATAACGCCCACAATCGTCGCATTTTGGTTACCAATTTTTATTTTCTGACCAAGCGGACTGGTGCCATCAAATAATTCAAGTGCCACTGCGCTCCCGATAACAGCTAAACGTGCCACCGATTTCAACTCATCACTACTTAAGAATCGACCAATAGCTAATTCACCACCCTCAACTGCTAAATAATCACCGGCGATTCCTTGAACTGAGGCATCGTAAGAACGATCGCGCCAAGTTAATGGCAAATTAGTTTGATAATACGCACTAACCGCCGCCGCGTGCGGCACATTTTTTTCTTCTTTTAAGCTGAGGGCGTCAGCTAATTTTAAGGTTGTTACTTTAACTCCAAAAACCGAGGCCGGTGGCCCTTTTTCATCAGATTGGCCTGGCATTATTCCAATAACATCGCTACCAAAATCGGATAACTGACCAATAATTAGTGATTGAGCGCCAGCACCGAGTGAAATAATCAAAACAACCGCCCCGACGCCAATAATAATCCCAAGCATTGTTAAAAAACTCCGGGTTTTATTACTTAATAAAGCCCGGAAAACAATGAGAAATAATTGACGAATATTTTCCAGCATAAATTATTTAAGCGTTTCCGTTTCTAGGGCATGATGACGATGTTTAACTTTTTCATCACTAATAATTTTACCATCATGAATACGAATAATTCGCTGAGCATGCTCGGCGGTAAAAGTTTCATGAGTTACTAAAATAATCGTCGTACCATTAGCATTTAAATCTTGTAAAATTTTCATGACTTGCACGCCAGACTTTGAATCTAAATTACCAGTCGGCTCATCTGCAAAAATAACTGACGGTTGATTAATAAGAGCGCGGGCAATCGCTACTCTTTGTTTTTCACCACCAGAAATTTGATTAGTAAAATATTGCAAACGATGACCAAGACCAACACTTGTTAAAACTTTTTTAGCCCGCGCATCCATATTTTTTTTGTTTTCCGAATACAAAAGCGGTAATTTAACATTATCTAAAACGGTGGTGCGCGCCAATAAATTAAACGCTTGAAAAACAAAACCAATTTCTTTATTTCTAAGCCCGGCTAATTCTTCATCATTGAGTTTAGCAACATCTTTCCCAGAAAAATAAAAATAACCGGAACTCGGCCGATCTAATAATCCTAAAATATGCATTAAAGTTGATTTACCTGATCCAGATGGTCCCATAATTGAAACAAACTCACCGGCTTCGATTTTAAAACTAACACCGCGCAAAACGGTCGTTTCTAAATCACCACTTAAATAATTCTTATTTAAATCTTCAACTTCAATTAACGCTCGCTTCATAAATTATTGGGCCGTTGCCCCATTATTCTTTATAAAAGTGATCACCGTTTCCCCAACTTTTAGACCACTAGTTATTTCAATTAAACCCTCATCTCCACGAAGTCCAGTCGTCACCGGAGTTTCTTTCACTTCAGTCCCAACCAGAAGACGCACTAACTTAGCACCATCGCGTTCGATAATAGCACGGGCTGGTACCTGAATAACCTGATCGCGGCGATCGGTAGTAATAATAACATTAGCCGTCATACCAGATTTCAGCGACAAACCACGTGTACTAAGTAAATCAAGCGCCGGCCCTAAATTATCAAAATTAACTTTAACTCGATAATAAACAACGTCTGAAATAACTGTTTGAGCTGGATCAATTGTGTCCACTTGACCATTTAAAATTAAATCCGCCGGGAAAGCGTCAAGGGTAATAGCGGCCTGATCACCAATTTTTATTTTACTAATGTTGGCTTCAGCAATATCGACTTCAATATTAAAATTATTATTAACGAGCATCACCACCATGGCCTTGGCGCTCGAAAATTGTTCACCAACTTCATAATTAACCTGAGTAACGACCCCATCAAGTGGCGCCAGTAAACGACTATCATTAATTTGTTGAATAATACTATCGAGCGTCGCTTGAGCCTGAGCGACCTGAGCTCGACTAACCGCTAAATCCTCAATCCGTGCCGGCGCTAGTGTATTATTAAGTTGTGCTTGGCTAACAGCGACGGCTTGAATCGCACTATCGAGTCGCGCCTGAGCCGAAGAAATTTGTTGATCACTACTAAGTTTAATATTACTTAAATTATTACGGGCACTCAAAATACCATTACTTAAATTAACCTCTGCTTGTCTAAGACTTTCTGAAGCCGTCGCGACGGCTGTATCGTAAGTCAAAAGCGCATTATGAAATGTCTGCGAAGATGCTTCAACTGCCCCCTGAGCAACGCTCACCTGAGTAGTTTGATTAATTATAATTGATTTATAGGCATCAAGATTCGTTTGCGAAAAATTTTGACTGGTAATAGTCATTTCTAACATCGAATAAGTATAATTTAAACTTTCATTAACTTTAAGCAAAAATTGACGAACATCGCTCGCGGCCGTTTCAATATCGGTATCAACGCCTAATTCCTTTGCTCGCTGATAAGATTGTTCAGCTCTCGTCTGCAACTCTAAAGCAATTAGGCGACTATCTTTAGTTTTTTGAAGATAGATATTATTTTTAACACTTAAGACTGGCTTAGCATCACTATCTTCGAGTAAAGTGTTAATATTATCTAACGCAACTTTACCAACAGTAATTTTTTCATTCATGGTTAACAAGATTGAACTCCGACTATTATCAATATTTTTTTGATTAGTTTTTTTAGAATTATCAAGCGCACTGCGCGCCGAAATAACCGCCTGCTCTAACGGAGTAATCGTAATTGTATCAGAAGATTCTAGATCGCTTAAAGTTTTTTCGGCCTGACGAATATTTTCGGCCGCTGTTTTTTTAATTTTTTCAAGATCAGAAAAGGCTGAGCGCTCACCAGCTAAAGCCTGATCAAGCCCAGAACGATTAATCGCGACGGCTTCTCGACTCGCCCCAGCTAATATTTTTTCCAGAGACGACGAAGCCATGTTGAGGCCCGCCTCCGCTTCACTGCGGCGCAAAACCAGAGAACTATCATCAAGAACAGCCAAAACATCACCTTTAACAACCTTATCCCCAATTTTAACATTAACCGCACTTATTCGCCCGGCCGCTAAAAAATTAAGAGATAATTCTTTAATTGGTTTAACGGTTCCGGTTTCACTAACGGTCTGGATTAGGGGGCCTTGAGCAACAGTCGCCGTTGAATATTCGACCTTGCTTTTTTTCGACCCTAACCACCAAACAACCAAGAGGATTATTAATATTAAAATGCCGCTATAAATTAGCCAGCGTTTCTTTTTTTTCATAAAAAGTGAATTAAATTGTCTTTGACTTAATTGTTTTAATTATAGCACAAAAAAGCAAAAAAACCCTAAATTCATTAGATTTAGGCTAATTTCTTTATTTTTTAACAGCTTTTTTGTCGTTAATTACTTTAACTGAGCGTCCGGCTCTAAGTTGTCCGCAAGCGGCTTCAATATCTGAACCAAAACTTAAACGAACAGTGGCCGAAACCCCGTGATTGTTTAAAATTTCTTGAAAACTTTTAATTCGTTCACGATCCGAGGGGCGAAAACGACCAGTTGAATTATAAGGTATTAAATTAACAAAATATAAGGGTTTTTTCATAATTAGTGCCAAAGCTTCCGCATCCGCATCACTATCGTTAACATTTTTAATCATCAAATATTCAAACATAACTCGGCGACCAGTTTTAGCGATATAATGATTAGCCGCCTTAAATATTTCTCGTAAACTATATTTACTAACTGCGGGCATTAAATTTTTTCGCAAAATATCACTCGGAGCATGCAAGGAAATTGCTAAATTAAATTGAAGTTGCTCCCCGGCTAAACGCTTAATTCCTTCAGTAATACCAATAGTAGAAACCGACAAGCGCCGCGCACCTAAATTAAAAGTTTCCGGATTATTTAAAAATTTAGCGGCTTTAATAAATTCCGCATAGTTAAGAAAAGGTTCACCCATTCCCATAAAAACTAAATTGTCTAACTTGCCGCCGCTCGTCCGTAAATGCCGTGCCCAAAAAACCGCTTGCTCAATAATTTCTTCGGCCGTTAAGTTCCGGCTAAAACCAGTTGTCCCGGTTGCACAAAATGTACAAGCTAAAGGGCAACCGACTTGCGTTGATAAACAAATCGTATGACGCAAACTTCTCTGTCCGCTACTAGCTGGTGCTCCCTTTTGTTTAATTAAAACTGTCTCAATTGTTTCACCATCGGCTAAGTGAATTAAAGCTTTTTCACTATGAGCGCCAAGCGGTGCACTTACTAAATCAGCTTTTATTTCTAAGGGACAAACTTCTTCTAATTTTTTTCTTAAAGCTAATGGCAAATTAGAAACCTCGCTCCAGGAAGAAATAAAATCCTGCCAGAGTGCCTGATTAATTTGTTGATAACGATATTTTGGCTCAGCTGCTAAAACAACTGGAATTTTACTTAAATCCATATAATTATTTATTTCTTCTTTAAAATAATTTTAACTATTTCGGCGCGAGCGGCCGTTCGCATTGGTGGTCCCCAGGTACCAGCCCCACTAGAAATAACTAAAGAAAAGTTGCCGTCTTGAAATAAACCATAACTAAAATTTTTGTGTGCCCATTTAACAATATAATTAAAGGGCCAAAGTTGACCGTCATGAGTATGCCCAGAAAGTTGAAGATTAATATCCACCTTTTTAGCTAAAGAAATGTTTTTTGGTTCATGAAATAAGAGAATGCTTGGTCGCTCGGGTTTATAACCAACTTGACGTAAAATCGCCTTTTCTAAATTAAAGCTAGAATCAAAAGAATAGTTAATTCCGATCACTTGCAAACCACTAATGTTTACCAACTTATTGTCTAAAATTTTAACCGGATTGCCGCTTAATAAAGAAACCGTTTTATTAAAGCCTAAATATAAATCATGATTACCAAAGCTATAATAGATTCCGCGCGGTGCCTTTAATTTTTTAAAAGGATGATTCATCCAGGAAAAATCGGCCTCCATTCCATCAAATAAATCACCAGTAATAAACACCGCTTCCGGCTTTAAAGAATTAATTTTATCAATTAAGCGATAAAAAAATTTTTTACGGTAAACCGGCCCCAGATGCACATCGGATAACTGAACAACTACCCGATTATGCCAACTAGCCGGTAGTCCTTTAATCACAATTTCATAGGTCGTTACTTTTGGAACTAGGGCGCGATAAATTCCCCAAATAGATAACAATATTCCGCCACTCCAAAAAATAATCTTTAAATAAGTTGTCGGTACTACTAAATTAAAAAATTGACCACCAAACTTTAAAATAACCACCAGCACCGACATCAAACAAAGATTGATAAAAAAACCAATCCAAACTCCGGAAAAAATATAATAAGCTCGCGTTAAAACGTTATCGCGACGATGAACCAAAAAGGAAGCGAGCACAATATTAAAAAAAAGAACGGCAATCACCGTCGCCACTATTAAGCGTTCCCAAAAAATAGTAACATTAAAAAAATTGATAAATAGATAATAAAAAGCCGCGTGTCCAATTAACAAGCCAGATAAAGACAAGGCAAAAAAGATAACTTGCATCATATATTTATTCAAGGGGAGCGACTTAGGTAAAATTATTAAGACTTAAATGGAAAAGGAAAGGAGGCATATTCACCTTGCTCGGCCAACTCAGCTTCAATAATCATCAGGCGATTATATTTAGCCGTCCGTTCTGAGCGAGCTGGCGCCCCGGTTTTTATTTGACCAGTACCCATCGCCACCACTAGATCGGCAATAAAAGTATCTTCAGTTTCGCCACTCCGATGAGAAACAATTGAACTTAAACCATGTTTTCGAGCCTCTAAAATAGTGGCGATGGTTTCACTAAGCGTTCCAATTTGATTAAGCTTAATGAGAATCGAATTAGTGGTTTTTTCTTTAATTCCCCGTGCTAAACGCTCAATGTTAGTAACATAAAGATCATCGCCGACTAACTGTACTTCCGGATAAGCAGCTCGGAAATTTTGAAAAGAAGCCCAGTCGTCTTCTGCAAAAATATCCTCAAAGGAAACAATCGGATATTTAGAACGTAATTTTTTATAAAAAACCGTTAATTCTGGACCAGACATTTTTTTACCTTCTTTATGTAAATGATAAAATCCATCTTGAAAAAACTCAGTAGCCGCCGCATCAATTCCAAAAACAATATCTCGACCCAAAACGTAGCCCGCGGCATAAACGGCCGCCTTTACTAGAATAAAGGCTTCTTCATTACTACTGACGTTTGGCGCAAATCCACCCTCATCACCAACGGTAATATTATACTTTTTATCTTTCAAAACTTTTTTTAATTGTTGATATATTTCTGTGCCCATTTTAACAGCCTCGGTAATACTATGTGCTCCCACCGGCAATATCAGATATTCCTGAATATCCGTTGCCCAGTTGGCGTGGCGCCCACCGTTTAAAATATTGAACATCGGCACCGGTAATAAATAGCGCCCCTTAAAATCAGGATTAAATCGACTAAGATAGGCGTAGAGTGGTAATTTTAAACTAGCCGCCGCCGCCCGCGCCAGCGCTAAGGAAACCGCTAAAATACTATTAGCGCCTAAGCGGGCCTTATTTTTAGTTCCATCAAGGGTAATCATTAATTGATCAATTTTAGTTTGCTCCTGAGCTTCAAGGCCAAGGAGCGCCGGTTTAATAATTGTTAAAATATTTTTAATAGCCGTTTGAACGCCTAACCCGCCATAACGATTAAGATCGCCATCACGCAATTCAACCGCCTCATAACTGCCAGTTGAAGCGCCCGATGGGACAAGTGCGCTACCAATTGAACCATCGTCTAAAATAAGCGTTGCTAGCACCGTCGGATTACCGCGAGAATCTAAAACCTCTAAAGCTTGGATGTCTATAATTTTCATATAAATAGTTTAATAAAAATATTTAAATAGTAACATTGCCTTTATATAAACTTTTTTCGGTGCGGTCGATTACTTTCTTTAAAATTTTAACGGCCTCAAGCGGATAGTCACCAACCGCCGTTTCATCGGAAAGCATAATCATATCAGCCCCATCAAAAACTGAATTAGCAATATCAGAGATTTCGGCACGGGTTGGATGCAAATTTTTAATCATTGAAGTCATCACCTGAGTCGCAATAATTGCTGGCTTATTATGCCAATGAGCATGACGCACTAAATTCTTTTGAACAATTGGCAAATCTTCAATCGGAATTTCGATTCCCAGGTCACCGCGCGCCACCATAACCATATCTGAAGCCATAATGATTTCGTCAATATTTTTTAAAGCGAGCGCCCGCTCTATTTTAGAAATAATTTTAACCGAACTATTTTGGCCAAGTAGTCGCCGCAAACGCTGAACATCGGGAGCCGTTTGCACAAAAGACAGGGCGATATAATCAACGCCGATACGCAACCCAAATTTTGCGTCTTGAACATCTTTGGTGGTCAAGCCGCCTTTTTTAATATGTGTATAAGGAACATTAATCCCTTTTTTAGAAGAAAGCAATCCACCATTAACCACGCGAGCGGTGATAATTTTTTTATTAACCGCGATCACTAACAATTCAAGTTCACCGTTGCTTAAAAAGAGTGGATCATTTTTTTTAATATCTAAATATAAATTTTGATGATCAATTGGAATTAAATTTCCTCCCGGATATGGAGCTTTACTGTAAAAAAAGCGATAAATTTCATTTTTACGCAGTATTAACCCGGCGCCAGGAAGCTGACCAACCCTAATTCGAGGTCCCTGTAGATCAAGGATAATCCTGACTTTATGCGCACTCGTTCGATTAAAAGTATCAACTATTTTCTTAACATTCTGATATTGCTCACGCGTCGCATGTGAAAAATTAAGACGCACAACCTCAACCCCAGCCCGAAAAAGCTTAATCAATTTATCAGCCGCTAGACAACTTGGACCAACCGTAATGATAATTTTAGTGTTCATAAGTAAAGACATTAATAAATTTAGCTTCAGGCAGTATAAAAGAAAAACCGATAACAATCAACAGATATATTAAAAAATACTAGGAGCGGCGAATTTTCTCTAAAAAATTCTGATAAAATTCTAGATTATGGCTACTAGCTAAACGTTGACCTAGCGCTTCTTTTAAGCGAAAAAGGTGGTGCAAATAAGCCCGTGAATGTTGACGCAATAACAATAAACGACTTTGATGATTAATTGGTTTAAGATCACGGGCAAAGGATGAATTATTAATATTAATACTTCGGTAACGCGGATAACGATCACTATAAAACAATTTACCATGTCGTCCTTCGCGTGTCGGAATAACGCAATCAAACATATCCCAGCCCATGCGGGCACAGCGATAAATATCGGCTGGTGTTCCAATTCCTAACGCAAACCGTAAAGCCTTTTTAGGAATAAAGTTGGCGGTGCGTTGCAAAACCTCTTCCAAAAAATTACCAGCTTGGTCAACTGGTCTAGCACCAAAACCATAACCATCAAAACCAATTTTAACTAAGGCGCGCGCGCAATCGCTGCGCAAATTAATATCAGCTCCACCCTGAATAACGGCAAACAATAAAGGGCGTGAAAGTCCGGTAAGTTTACGGAGTTTAAGTTGTTTTAAATATTCTTGCTTACAGCGTTTAGCCCAGGCAACTGTCCGTGAAACTGCGATTTCCAACTCTGGTCTAGAAAATTCATTAGGCGGACAGTCATCTAAACAAACCATTAAATCAACCCCCAGATCAAACTGAATCTGAATAGATTTTTCTGGACTAAACTCATGAGTTGACCCGTCAAGCGGTGACTTGAAGATAACCTGTTCATCACTTATTTTTCCTAATTTCTTATTTTTATGAATTAAGGAAAAAATTTGAAAACCACCAGAGTCAGAGAGAATTGGTCCAGACCAATTCATAAAACGATGAACACCACCGGCAAGCTTAATAATTTCTAGACCCGGCTGCAGATAAAGATGAAAAGTATTAACAACGAGGGCGGCCGTCTTGGTCATTAATAATTCAGAATTATCATTAAGTTTAACAACGGCCCGCGTTGCATCTGGCATATAAAAAGGCGTTTCTAAAGAACCGTGAGCGGTTTTTAAAAGGCCATGACGAACACCGCTAGGACTAATTTTTTTAAGATTAAACATAAAATAAGCAAAAACAATAATTACTGGACGATTCCCGAATTATTTAAACTAGCAATATCATCATCTTCAAGTTTGGTCGTTTTACCAGTCGTTTTTCGGATTAATTCTTGTTTGGTTTCAGCGTCAGTTGCCCTCACCGTTGAACCGGTCGATAAAATTAAAATTTTACCACGATCACTAATCTCTGGTGTGACACTTAAACTAAATTCAGCATCGGCTCGCGTTGCCGAAATTGGTAAACGACCAATTTCCCAAATAATCTGACGGGTTGCCGCCTGATAGTAAACCGAACCAACATTAGTCGCATTTCCTTCTTCCCAAATAATTTTATCCGGCAAAGTAAAAACTACTTTAGTGTCAGTAAGTTCATGCAAACTATTTTTAACAGTCCAATAAACTTTAAAACTGGTCTTAGTATTAACCTGGGGCGGCAAGGGACCGGAGCCAACTGGAATATTATCCTCATTAAAATAACGAATACTTTCATTAAGCTCTAAATTACTATTAATCTGACTAGTCAAAGTATTGCTATGATTACTCTGGCCACGCACAACGTTATTATTAATACCATACTGAGCATAAGAAATAAGTGTTAGGTTTTTACCAAAATCACTTTCTTTAAAAGCTCGTAATTTAACTTGAAAATTAAACTCACCTTTACCACCCGGCTTAATTTCGGCTAAGGCCGGGATTTCCTTTTTAGTCCAAATAATTGAACGACCCGCGAGCTGGCCTCGGTGCTCATCATTTAATGAATTCCAATCAATAAAATCACTATCTAAAACGGCCATGACTGTAACGTCTTGGTAGGCAGTCGTTCCCTGATTAGCATAGGTTAGGGTATAGACAAGCGTATCACCAAAATTAACGGCCACATCACTTTTTGAATCACCAAGTAACATTGTTAAATTTAGATCACTGCTGACGAGTTGTGGATTAAAAGATTTTTCCCAAAAAACATAAGACTCACCCTCAGCTAACTTTTTTTCCAAACGCACGCTAATTGTTTGATTATCTAATTTATTTTTTACAATAAAAACTAGGGGTATTTCTTGACGACCAACCCCGGCTGATAAATTACTAATCCGCCAACTATTACCCCCGTTTTTGGTAATTAATAATTGAGTAGATGACGCCTTAGAATCTACGGAAGTTGAACTAGCCGTTGCCACCACCGAAGCATTAGCTTCGGCCGGCAAAGAAAAAGTTAAATCAAAATCTTCAAGATAATTATTCTGAACATCAGACAAAACTAAAGACATCTCATTTTCTTGATTAACAAAAGCCGTTTGCGAATATAAAAGATCAACTCGAAAACCAGGACCACTAATTACGGTTGAAGCGGAAGCTTCTTTTTTAAAACGGCTAGTCAGCGTTCCCGGTAAATAACTAAAATTACCAAAAACAACATTAACCGCTTCGGGCGTTCCAATTAATTTCCCCTTAACCTGTAAAGTGCCGCTCGCGCCTGGCTCTAAATCAACTAAATCCCAACCATAATCACCGCTGGTCGGCGTTATCGTTGCTGAATTAAAAACAAAGTTAACGGGATACTGTAGTTCTAAACGTATTTTAGTTAAAGTAAACTTGGTTGGATTATGATAATTAACCTGATAAGAAAACTCTTCACCAGCCACGATTTGCTCGGGCGAAATAATTTGAAACTCCAGCGCACTAACATCACTATCGCCACCACGCCACCAATAAGAATAACCATAATAAACTAAAGAACCAACCACTACTAACCAAAATATTTTTTTTAAAAATCGCCAGAACCAATTTACTTTCTTTTTAATAGTCATGGTGCGAACGTCTATTTTTCGACCAAGTTTATCTAGATATATTTCCGATAAATGATTATCAATTTCTTGTTCACTGGCCTCACGTTTTACAGCGCGCTCAAAACCAGCCAATTCTTTATCGGTTGGAACTGGGCGTTCAATAAAAGAAGCTAACCCGGAATCTTCCGCCAAACCCACCCTTAAAATTCTTTTAATTTTTTTTTGTGTCTGCATATAATCAAAATTTTAAATCAGTTTATCTTTTATTTGGTTCAATTAAAGTTGGCCAATATTTATCAGCGTTTAACTCGTCATTAATTAAACGCTCACTACCACTAGCCGCTTCTTCTGGATAAGACCAAAAAATGCGCCAAGTTTTTGGCAATTTTAACTGGCTGGTAATCGTGCTCGCTTTAGCACCCGGTTGTTTTTGAACCAATAAAGAATACGGTAAAAGCTTGGTCGCTTCCGGGTTAAGCCAGTTATTTAAATTTTGTAACCAAGAATTATCGGCTTTAATATTTAATAAATTAAAAGGCAGGCGATACTTAACGGTGATCGTAATGGTTTCACCGGGATCAATCATCAACCAATTAGCAAAAACTGTTTTATCAAATTCTTCATAAATTTTAGTGCCAGTTTGCGGATCGCTAATCGCTTCATTTTCAGCAGTTAATAAAGAACTTTCTTGATAATCACCCTCAATTGTTTTTTGTAAATATTTAGAATCAGGCGATTTAAAACCAGTCGCCATTAATAATTCACTGCCACGAGGCACATAAATACGTAACCAGTCGACATTGCGCACTCCAGTTAAAGCTTCGCGTTTAATACCATTATGTGTTCGAATAATATTTAAGGTATTAATAATACTACCATCAGGCGCCACCTCGCTTAATTGTTCTATTTTTTCATCAATGGAGCGATCCGTTTTCTGACCGGCGATATTACTATGGACTATTAGTAAGTAATCTTGCTCAGCTGCTTTAACTTCTCCGGTCCAATTTTGGGTACTGGCCGCTGCCTGAATCTGAGAATCAACAAAATATGTTAAAATTTGTTTTTCACTCATGCTTTGCTCAAACAGAATTAACATTTTAAGTAAGCTATCTTTATTAAGTCGAGACGGCAATGTTTCTAAAATTTTAGCCATTAGGTCTCCGATAATTTTTTTAGGCTTATTGGCAGAATTAAGATCAAGCCCCTGTTTAATTGGCAAAGAACTGACTACGGGCGGAGTCGTCGTCGGTAAATCAGCCACAACCTCTGGATGAGTTTTAATTAAATTATCTTGTTCAGTAATTATTTGAACAGTTTGCCAAAAATTATTAGCATCAATAATCACTCCATATTCTTGAGTCATGTCTATCGGGCCACTAAGCTCCAAAAGTTTTTCAACAACCGTTGGCGTTACGCTAATTACCCCATCAACACTTGGACCGCCGCTATGCTCATAAAACCACATTAAATTACGAGCCGTTGTCGGCCAATCTGGCCACCAATTAGCATCCCAAAAATGCCAAATCGGATTAACTAACCAGAGTGGTTTGGGGGCGGCCAGGCGGACACTCATACTCCCTTCTGTATCATAAGAACCACCACCCGGTACTTCCAAATTACGAATTTGACCGTCACGCAAATCAATTAAAGCATAACTTCCTAAAAAACCACCACTGGCGCGCAGCTCAGCGTTATTTTGAAAAACAAATAAATAGCGTTTATCCTGGCTTAAACCTAAAACTTCTTTAAATTTTTCACCAAGTCTGACAAATTCAACTAAATTATCTGCCAAGAGATTGGCCTGATTACTGAGCGATACAAACTTTGATTGATATTCAACCGGTAAATTAGCTACATTAATCCGCGCTAAAATTTTCTTTAAAGAATTGGCTTCAGCAGCAGCCGCCTGACCGTAATTAAGAAAATTATCTAAGGTAACGGCAAAATCACGATCGTCATTAGCAAATAAACTCTCAGAGGCAAGAGTTAAATTACGTCCCAAAGAAGATACCAGGGCTCCGGCCTGTAAAAATTTTTTACTTTCCGCCGCTAGCTTTAAACGTGGATCCCCAGAAAAAGAAGCCAACTTTAAAAGTGTATCGTTGATCTGCGCAACTTCACCGCTAGCTGCCAAAAAATTAGCGCCAGCCGTCTGAAATTCGGAATCAGCATTTTTAAAATCAAAACGTGAAACCGAATTAGTAGCCGCAATTAAACTATTAACTGCTAAACCCGAATGATTAAGTATTTGATCGCGCCACTGATTAACGTTAGCTAGCTTAAAATGGCTTAAAACTTTAAAAGGTAAAATAATTAAAACTAAAACAATTGCAAAAGCTAAAACCGAATGCCACCAAACAGATTCCGAATAATCATAACGCTTTTTTTTAATAAGCGGTTTTGAACTTAAAACCCGTTCTTGTTTTTTAATAAATGCCAACCAAGGATGACGTTGCGAGTGTGAACGAAAAAAATACCAAGGCTTATTTTTTTTAAAATTTTTAAAAAAAGCTTGTTTTTCAACGCGCGCTTTATTTCGAAAAATATTTAATAAAGAATATTTCTGATAATTAAACTTCTTCTGAATAATCTTCAAGGCGACTTGCCAAAAATGACACGGCGCGCGATAAATAAAGGTAGTTGTTGCTCTGTTAGTGGTTACTCTTTTAGGAGGGACGATTCCCTTTTCAATTAGTTCCGGGTGCCAGACGCGAGCCACTATTTTTAAAGGTTTAACTAAACCCTTGAAACTAATCAATCTAGTTTGTTTTTTAATTAATTTTTCTTTTTTATTAATAGAAACAGTGGTTAGTCGACGCAAATCAACCACAAAATTCGAAAATTCTGGAGGCTTAGAATAATTATTGATTTTAATTTTTTTATTAAACATTACTGGTTGTTTTTTAAGGCCGAATTATAGGCTAAAATTGTCTGCCAAGCACATTCCCACCAACTATAAAGTTTAACCCGTTCGCGGCCAGCGGCAATTAAGCGATTACGCAAAGTTTGATCGTCTAAAATAATTCTCATTTTTTCTAAAATATCAGCCTCTTGCTCCGGATTAAAATACAAAGCCGCTTCACCGAGTATTTCTGGTAATGAAGCCCGATCAGAACTAACTACCGGACAAGATTTTGACAAGGCTTCAAGCGGTGGTAAACCAAAACCCTCATAAAGAGAGGGGAAAACATAAGCCCGCGCCTCACGATAAAAAATTTCCAACTGAGCATCGGGCACATAACCGGCAAAAATAATCGGACTATTTTCATTATTTAAATAAAGTAATCCCTGATCAATCGCTAGCTTACGCAAACGTTCATAAAAATAATCAATTTTACCAACTAATACTAAATAAACTAACGGACGCTCAGCGCGCAAACGGCCAAAAGCGCGAATAAATATTTCCAAATTTTTATGAGGATAGGCATTACCGACATAAAGCAAATATTCTTTAGGAATACGATATTGTGCTAAAACCTCAGAACTATTAAGCTTAGCTACAAATAAAGAATCGACTCCTTTAGATAAAACCGCCACTCCTTCATAAGTAACCACAATTTTTTCTGGTTTTAACTTAAACTCTTTAATAATATCGTCTTTGGTAAATTTAGAAACAGCAATTACTAAACGGGCCCGTCGCAGCGCTGACCAAATAACTAAGCGATAGGCTAAATATTTTAAATAATACACGAAACGACTATGAGTAGTTGAGCGCAGTGTTGGAAAATGAGCCAGAATCAAATCATGAATCGTAACTACAAACGGAGTAAAAACAAAAAGTGGCACATTAAAATGTGGGAAATGAATTAAATCTAAACGAGCGCGAGCTAAATAAAATGGCATCAACAGTTGTTCTTGCCAACTATACCACCGACAAGGTAGTTTAACTTTTTTTATTCTCGCGCACGAACTATTAAATTCATCAAAATTATCTGGACTTAAAAAAACAACATACTCATGTTGAGCAATAATTTCAACTTCAGAAATTTTTATAATATTATCCACGACTTCCTGAACATAGCGACCCAATCCCTTACCGGTCGGTCCATAAAAGCGGGCATCAATTCCAATACGCATGTTTTTTATACAAAAGGTAAATCATCCGGCAAATCCGGTGATTTACCAGCAGTTAAATCATCTACTGGCGGTTCTATAGTCGCTGATTTAGACGCAGAGGCTAAATTAATTTGAGCTTTATCGGGCTCCGTTTTATTAACTGGCCCTTTATCCATTTTTAAAATCGAATTCGCTGGCATCGCTGGTTCTGAAAACATTGGTAAAGATGAGGGAGCGGCTGATTTTTGAGCCGTCGCTTTTTGAATCATGGCTGATTTAACACTCGCCTCAATCGGAAAGTGCCATAAAGTAGCTAATTCTTCAATATTATAAATACCTAAACCACAACCGACTGAATCAGAGCGTTTAATATAGGCCCTGTAAACACTCCGCTGTTTAGCCAGTAAACGTGATTTCATAAAAAAGTAAACAGCCTTAGTCATGGTTTTTTTAACATCTGGCTTCATGTTGTTTAAATCCATGGCTGAAAATTGTTTCATGTAACCCACTAAACCACTAGCTACTTTTGGTTTATTCATGATTTCCCGTTTAGCGACATAAACCGCTCTGATTTTAGCTTCAAACCCCAACTTGCTTGATTTTAAATGAATCGCCTCCGCCTTTTTCTTTTCTAGCGGCGTAAGCTCCATCATACTCTTTGGTTTTTCTTCTAGTTTTTTAGTGCGATCCACATCACCCCAAATAGAATAAATGAGTTCACTCGCTTCGCCTAAAGCCTCAAGCAACCTTAAAATTATACCTGGACCACGGCTATTTTTAGGTTTTTTGCCATAAATCTTATTAGCTTCCTCATCGGCTATTTTTACCCACTCAAAACCGGTCGGAACAAGAATAATCTGTAACCAAATTTGTTCGCTTGGCCTTAAAGAAGCATATAAATCCATTAAACTAGCCATTGGATCGCGAAAAAAGGTTTCACTTTCTCCCATTTGATGAATAAATTCTTCATAACATTTTATTGGATACGCAAAGTGAGCCGCTTGAACAAATTCTGTTCCCCAAATATCATAATCAGTATTCGGTAAATAAGGCGGCAGCGCTTCTGTATAATCAGCTACCTCAACTAATTCAGCATCCGGGTATTGAGAATAAACAGCCGACTCCACTAAATTTCGAAACTCTTTTGGTGTATAGATCAAAAACTGAATATAGCCCTCGAGACTAACCACCTCCATGCTAAAAGCTTTTTGAAATTTACCTTCAAACCATTTTTCAAAAAAATTAATTGAACCGTGAGCCCCAGCTAAATAAGTAAACATGTTTTCAACGGCTCGTGGCGACTGCGCATTTCCCTTAGGAATATCAATTGCCAGTAAAATATTTTTGTGGGTCTTGCTCCACTGCACTCGAATATAATAAAGATACAGTTCGCGGGCTCCTAACAAAAAAATTATAGCAATAATTAACCAACCGAAATTAACAAAAAACTGCCAAAATATTTCATCAATTGGTAAATTAAAAAATTGATCAAAACTACTAGTATCAATAACGACTTCCATAACAAATAAAAAATTAATTAAATTGATTAATCCCTATAATTTTACCATAGTTTTGATAAAAAACAAAACCTGCTCGTTAGTACGAACAGGTTATCTTAAAGTCTTTTATTTTTAGATAAATGGGCCTTATTTTTGCCACTCTTTTAGGCCGTAAGTACCCCGACTCATTAAAACATAACGATCATCAAGAATTAATTCATTATGAACGGTTGCGGAATTAGCCACCTTTTTATCAAATTTCATCTTATTAATTTTATTAGCAATTTCCGTAAAACGAAGCGGCTGACCATTATTTTTGAGAATCAAATAAATTTTATCATTAACTGTTTTTGGTCGAATTTCGCCCCAATTAGCCATCCCCCAAGCACCGTACTTGTTCTGTTCTAACTCTTTAATGGCCTGCATTAAAGAATATAGGATTTTATTATCGTTAATAGTACTGGCCTGATCATTGAATAATTGACTTTTAAAAATTGGAGAAATATCCGATTGCTTAGCTTCAAATTTAGATTCGTTTTTTAGATAAGTTTCTGACTGCTTAATTAATTTTAATAAATCCTCAGTTGTCATCGTCTTTTTAAGATCAGCGACCTTTGTAAGTAGTTCAATGGCCAACTCATTTAAATGATCAATGTTGGTTTCTTTAAGTTTTAATGAGGTATTAAAATTATCAGATCCCTCTACTAATTCCAAGTCATCTGACAAAATTTTAGAAATAATTAAATTAAAGTGATTGCGATACTTTGTCCGCTGTGTTTCATAATCAACATGATCAGTGCTTAAACCAGCACCAACCTCTAAAGCCACTACTGTTAAAATATCCAATAAATAATCCCGACGAATTAAGCCACCGTGTTCTAAAATTAATTCCTTAACCACGTCTCTTAGGCTAGAAACTATTTCCAATAAATTCTCCAGTTTCTTAATCTTTTTAAGACTAGCCGCTTCTATTTGACGAACTCGTTCGCGTGTCAATTTATGAAGCTGACCGATCTGCTCTAAGGTTTCACCCTTATCGCCTTTTAAACCGAAACGACGAAATAAAACATCTTTTTCTCGATCTAGTAAATCGGCAAACAAAGAATCTACCAGTTTTATACCGTCTAAACGACTTAACTCTTCAGCTTTTTTTTCTTTAACAAAAGTTGCTAATAAGTTTCCTGTATTCTCCATATAATAAAAAAATTAGACTATAATTTAGTCATCTGCTTTTCAACTTTATCACGTTATTTTACATTAGTCAATAAGCGAACCGAACGCCAAATGCTGCGATACTCTTTTAACAAAAATTGTTCTAATATTAAAGCAAATATAAAATAAAATCCAATATAAAGGCTGATCACAAAGCAATTGACAATATTTTGTTTTTTCCAGTGTTTAAAAAAAATAAGGTGTTGATTAATAAAAGACCAAGCTCTAACTTGCCGACTCTGTTGCTGACGATGTCTAAAAAAAGAAAAATAACTATCAGCCGCCCGTGCCGTCCGATCGTGATAAACAAGCGCTTTAGTAACTGATAGTGTTTGGCGTCCGTTAAAAAAAAGTCGATAAGCTAAATCACAGTCCTCTTTATACATAAAGAAAGATTCATCAAAATACTGCAATTTTTCTTCTTGCCCCTCAGTTATTAAAAGTTCATTTAAAGCACTTAACCGGAAAAGACCGGCCGCTCCCGACGGACCAATAATTTCACTGCTCTGTCCCCTGTCTATTTGACCCTGACAAGCATCTACAAAACGCAAACCAGATAGTAAAGCAATTCCTAAAGAATCAATCGTTGAACTTAGCTGTTTTTTGGCAAAATTCCAATATAGAATTTTAGGGGCGGCGGCGGCGGCCGTCGGATTATCATCAAGCGCCGCTACTAGTAATTGAATTGATAGGTGGTCAAAATAAATATCAGGATTAACTACTAAAAAATAATCGGCCCCTTGTTTTAGCGCCGTATTAATTAAAATATTATAGGCTCGACCAAAACCCAGATTAGAATTTTCTGTTAAGTACTGTACCGATTTTCGTGGTTTTTGGCCACCACTTAACTCACCAAGATTAAAGCTCTCAATTAAAAGACGATTACGACTATCGTCTGGACCACTATTATCAAAAGCATAGATTTCATAAGCCGATTCATTTAAAAAAGACAGGGCTGTGGCTAAACTCGTTAAAAAATCCGTCAAATACGGAAAACTGCTAGCGCGATATGTAATAAAACCAACCGCTAATTTCATATAAACATTTTATTGGCCATTTTTTCTTTAGCAAAATTTTGAGCGCGCAATAAACTATCAAATGTACCGGCATCTAACCACTCTCCTTCAACCAAAGCAACCTCTAATTGCCCCTGGCTTAAATACCAATTATTAAGATCAGTAATTTCCAACTCCCCGCGCTCACTGGGTTTAATGTTTTTGGCAGCCGCTATAACCTGCTGATCATAAAGATACAAACCGGTCACCGCATAATCACTAAGGTATTCTTTCGGTTTTTCAACAATTCTTTCCGCTTTAAGGCAGGCGTCAAATTTAACGACCCCAAACCGTTCTGGATCAGAAACTTTTTTAGCAAAAATTTTAGCACCACTTTTAAAAGTCTGGATCTCTGAAGTAAAATCGTCTTCAAAAATATTATCACCTAAAATCAAAGCCACGTTTTCATTGTCAATGAAATTTTCACCAATAATAAAAGCCTGAGCCAACCCCTCGGGCTTATCTTGAATTTCATAAGTAAATTTAACTCCAAACTGTTTACCGGAACCAAGCAGATTCAGATAGTCACCCGCTCTTTCCGGAGCAACAATAATTAAAATTTCTTTAATCCCTGCCTGGATTAAAGTATTAAGCGGATAATAAATCATCGGACGATGATAAACCGGCAATAGTTGTTTGCTCGTTATTTTAGTTAAAGGGCGCAATCGCGTTCCCGAACCACCAGATAAAATAATGCCACGCATAAACTAAGAATAAAAAAAATTATAAATAAAAACTTTTAAACTCCCTAAAAATTAAATTTGGTTATTAACGTAATCTTTTAGGGCATCACGATAATCACGTAACTTTTTAAATTTGGTGTTTGTTAACACGGAAAATTTAGGACGACGAGCTGGACGTGCTAAATCTTCACCCCGAATAGCCCGTAGATTTACTTCTAACCCCCGCAAACGGAAAAACTCGCGCGCCGCCTCATACCAGGTACAGGGACCCTCATTAATTAAGTGATATTTACCAAAAGGACGACCAGAGTTAAGTAAACGACCAGTGGCAGCAGCTAAATCGGGCGTATAGGTAAAACAACTTAATTCTTCATTAACTGCTCTAATTTCTTTGTTAGCTTGCGCCAGTTTTTCCATAATGTCAAAAAAACTGGGTTTAGCGGCCGGGCTGCTGCCGCGGGGACCAAATAATTTAGAAGTTCTGATTAAATAATATTTAAGACCCAAGGAAGCTCGATTAAGTATTTCTAGTTCACCGCGAAATTTACTTTCACCATAACGATTAACTGGATTTGGTGTTTCAGTTTCTAAAAATGACGGCTTATTAAGCGTTCCATTAAATACATAATCTGAAGAATAATGTACTAAAATAGCTTGCTGAGTAAGCGCCAAATCAGCTAGGACAGCTGGATATTGACTATTAAGCCGACCGGCCGCTTCATACCCAGACGCCTCTTCGCAAAGATCAACGGCATTATAAGCGACGGTATTAATAATTATTTCTGGGTGAAGGTCACTAACATTAATTCGTAATTTATCAAAATCCAAGACGTTTAAATCTTCTTGATCCCAAGAAAAAACTTGATGAACTTCTGACAAATAAGCGGCCAACTGCGAACCCAGATTACCACGACCACCTAAAATTAAAATTTTCATATATTAACAGTATAATACAAAAACCCCTGAATTAACAGAGGTTTTGTTAATAATTATTTATTGAGCCAGCCACTTTGAATCTTGACGAACTAATAGCTCTGGAGCTTTGTCCGGTTCGGCCATAATATCTTTAATAATTTTTTCCATCCGCATCCCCTGAGAACCCTTAACTAAAATAACATCTCCCGGACCAATTCGTTCACGTAAAAAAGTACCGGCTGGAGTAGTCTGACCGAAAACTGCGGTGGCATTTTCATTAAAACCAGCTCCTTTAGCGCCACGAATAATATCGCGGGCGCGCTCACCAACCGTTACTAAATAACTAATACTACTACCGGCTATTTTTGTTCCTAGAAGCTGATGTCCTTCTTCGGTATAAGGACCAAGTTCAAGCATATCACCAAGGACGGCGTATTTTTTAGCGCTGGCGTCTACTTTAATCCTATCTAACACGCTAATAGCTAATTGAGCCGCTTCCGGCGAAGAATTATAACTATCATCTATAATAAAAGACTGCTTGAGCCCCGGCAAGATACGCATTCGACCCTTGGGTGTCGCAAAATTAGCCAACGCCTGACTTAATTCAACTAGATTAAAATCAAATTGGAGACCAACGGCCGCCGCGGCTAAAGCCGCATAAATAGCGCTCTCGGTCATTACTTGCGGCATAAAAACGGGCACGATTGATCCGCGATAATTTAATTTAAAATTAACACCCATTAACTCATATTTATCTTTTGTAAAATTAAAAACGATGTCTTGAGCCTGTAAATCGGCTCCTTTTTTTAAGCCATAAGTTAAAACGCGCGCCCGACTAACTTGAGACATTTCTTGAGATAATTCATTATCATAATTTAAAACCGCTAAACCCTGACTAGCCAAACGCTCAACTAACACCTGCTTTTCCTTTTTAATGTTGATGACACTCCCAAAATATTCCAAATGAGAATAACTAACTCCCGTTACCACTCCAATATTTGGAGGAGCAATTTTTGTTAAATAAGTCATATCACCAGGACGATCAACACCCATTTCTAAAACTAAAGCCTTTGGATAATTTTTATCTTTAAAAATTAATAAATGCCAAGCATGAGCAAAAACTAATAACCACGACCATAAACTGCGGCCGCCGGATTCGACACCGATAATACTTAAGGGGACACCAATTTCATTATTATAATTTTTCTGACTAGCGCCAACCTTTATTTTTGAGCGCAAAACCGTATAAATTGCCTCTTTTGCGCTTGTTTTTCCCATTGATCCGGTAACGCCAATAATTATCGGCCGATAGCGCCGCAAAATTAAGTAAACTAACCATCTTAATTTAAAATGTAATATTTTCTTCATAATTTTTTTTAACTATCTTTTCTTGTTTTTGGTACCTGATAATACTTAAGCATGAAATCAGCAATTTCTTGCCATAAAGGAACAACTGAGCCCTCAGCATACATCACGTCTTTTGGGTCGTCAATCTTTGTTAGCATGACAAAGGCCGGATTTTCAATGGGAGCTGACCCAACAAAAGTATGAATATATTTGTCACTACTGTAACCGCCACCCTCGGCCACTTGAGCTGTTCCTGTTTTACCACCAACATAATAACCTTTAATCTGACCACCTTTAGCATGTCCACGCTCAACCACATTAACCAGCATCGCTGAAATAGTCGCCGCGGTTTTTGCGCTAACTACTTGTCGAATTTGTTTAGGTAAAATATCTTCACGTTGACTACCACGAACAATCGCCTTAACAATATACGGCTTCATGAGCACGCCTTGATTGGCAAGCGCCTGATAAGACATCACCATTTGCAGCGGTGTACTCGCAATACCCTGACCAAAGGAGGCGGTCGCCGCATCAATTTCTTTTATTTTTTTACTGAGTAGTTGAGAAATATTCCCGCCGCTTTCCGCTCCTAATTCAATGCCGGTCTTCTCCCCAAAACCATAATTTTTAACATAATCGGCAAACGTTTTAGCGCCAACCTGATTCATCGCAAAAATAGCCCCCGTATTTAAAGAATACTCTAAAACAGTATTCATATCGACAATGCCGTGTGGACCATGAGTCGAGAAATCGGAATTACTAATCGGCTTATACCAACCCTTAATCATTATTTGACCTTCATCTTTATAGGTCGTCGCCGGTGAAACTTTTTCTTGATCAAGCGCCACTGACATGGTAATTGTTTTAAAAACCGAACCAGGTTCATACTGATATAAAAGAGTAGGATTATTATAATAAGCAATATCCGAAATATTTTTATAATCATTGGGGTCAAAGCTTGGTAAAGAGCACATCGCAATAATCGCTCCAGTTTTAGGCTCAATCACAATAACCGAGCCACCGCTGGCCCCATGCTTAGTAACTGCCGCCTGTAATTTTTCACAGGCAAAAAACTCTACGTTACGATCAATGGTTAAAATTAGATCCGCCCCATTTATTGGTTGCATGTATTCACGGTCATTAACAATAATCGCCCCAGACGCCCCACCTTTTTCTGATTTCAAAAAACCATATTCTCCAGTTAATTCTTTATCAAAGAATTCTTCCAAACCATAACGACCACGTCCCTCACCATCAACATAACTAACAAACCCTAAAAGATGCGCCCCAATTTCTTTTTCTGGATAATAACGAAAATTGCCCCAATCTAATCCAATTCCTGGAATTTTTAGTTCCCGGGCCGCCTGCTCCTCTACTTCTTTAAAAAATACCCGATCATCTTTAATCTGCAAATCGCTTATATTAATAACGGTTGAACTAGCGCTACCTAAAATAGCAAACAACTTCAATAAAGTTTCCGTATCTACCTTTTTATTTTCAAGTGGCTCATAAACATCACCTGGCTTATCAAAGCGTTTAAGATAATTAGTAATAATCCCCTCTTTAGTGCTGGTAGCAATTTCCGAGCTAGAAGCTTTAATGTTTATTAATTCTTGCTCTAAAACTGGCCGATCAAAAAATTCATAAAACTTTTCAGCGAGCGCACGCGGATCCGTAATCTCCTTAGGGACGGCAAATAAAACCGCCAAACGTTTATTGGTTGCTGCCGAATATAATTTTTCCTGATTATTAATAGTTTCTGTAAAAAAAATTTTTCCTCTTTCTGGTTGTAGACGACTAAAAGTCTGCTGCTGACTAGCCGCTAGAGCAACATAACGATCAGTGTCTTTAACCTGCAAACAGAATAAACGATAAATCAAAGCCGAAGCTAATAAAAAAACAAGCGCCATAATCAGGCGCCAACGAAAAGGACTGATCTTTTGTTTTTCTACCGTTAAGCCACACCTCTGGTCTCGCCACATATTTCAGTCGATCTTAAAAAAATTAATAAACACGATTGAAATTACTTTCTAAGAATAGCGACAGTACCAGCTGACAAGTATTCAATATTATCAACGGCCACCATTTGCAAATCTTTAGTGCGAGCATTAACCATATAATAAGATTGAGCGGCGCTAACCTTTTCCTCTTTTTCTAAAATTTCATTGTTTAAAGCAGCCACCCGTGACTTTAATTCCCGCAAAGTAAAACCTTGGACGGTTAATTGACTGATATTAACCAGGTAGGCGGCTCCTAGAATTAATGCTAAAGCGAATAGTCCTAGATTTAAATACTTTAGATTGAGTCGGGCGCGACCCTTACTGGCTTGATTTCGACCAGCATAACAATTGATGATTTTAGTCATACAAAGATAAGGCTATATTTATTTGAAAATTATTAAATTAATTTGGCCGCCCGCAGTTTGGCACTGCGTGCTCGGGGATTAGTATTTAACTCATTAGCCGTGGCCACTAGCGGTCGTTTAGTTAAAATCTGCCAATCAGAATTACCTTTTAAAAATTGCTTAACGATTCTATCTTCACCGCTATGAAAAGAGACAATCACAAGGCGACCATTTGGTTTTAAAATTTCTCGAACCGTATTTAAAATATCTGATAAATTATTTAGTTCTCCGTTAGTTTCCATTCGCAGTGCCTGGAAAATTCTCGTTGCCGGATGAATCCGAGAAAATTGACGTCCCGGAATTACCTGCTCGATAACTTTGACTAGTTCAGAGGTAGTATTTAAAGGTTGGACGCGCCTAGCTTGATCAATCGCTTGAGCGAGTCGAGCCGCTTGCGGCTCTTCGCCATAGTCTTTAAAAATTCTAGTCAAATCAGCAACCAAATAGTGATTAATAATTTCAGTAGTTCGCTGTGGGCTATCAGAGCCAAAAGCCATATTTAAAGGATGTTCACCCTTAAAAGAAAATCCTCTTTCTTCATCAACTAACTGCGCTGATGACAAACCCAGATCTAAAACCAAACCATCAAATTTATCATCTGGAAAATTATCTCGCAGCACTGACACTAAATTTTTAAAGTTATCCTGAAATAAAACAATATTATTTAAATTCTGCGAACTAATTATTTGTTGAGCGTGTTTAATTGCTAAATCATCTAAATCAAAGCTCACAATTTTTCCATTAGTGCCTACCCGCTCAGCTAGGGCCAAAGTATAACCAGCCCCCCCTAAAGTACCATCAATAAACGATTCGCCCGGACAAGGATTAAGATAATAAAGTACTTCTTTTAACATCACTGGTTGATGCTCATAAAACATATTAAATTCCTAAATCTCCAAGTTCTTCGGCAGTTATATTACTGTTCTTCTCTGCCTCCATTTTATATTTATTCCAAGACGTCTCATCCCAGATTTCTAAGTGATTATATAAACCAGCAACAATCGTGCCTTTTTTTAAACCAGCAAACTGACGTAAATATTCCGGTAAAGTTATTCGCCCCTGATTATCAAACTCAACATCCATTGCTCCCGCTAACATATGCCGACTAAACGCGCGCGCTTTAGCTTGACTAATTGGTAGCGCGGCAAACTTCTGAGCAATCTTTTCAAATTGTTCGCGTGAATATAAAAATAAGCAGTTGTCTAAACCCTTAGTGACCACTGCTCCCTTTTTAAAAACACCACGAAACTTAGCCGGAATGGCTAAGCGCCCCTTGTCATCTAAATTATGATTGTATTCACCAATAAACATAATAAAAATTGGCTGAAAAAAATAAGTTGATTTTTAAATTCACCTTACTTCCCCACAATTCACCTTACGAATTTAATTATACACCACTTGTCACCTATGGTCAACAATATAAAATTGCCTATAATCAGCGAAAAAATAAGAAAAAAGCCGCTTATCAACAAGCGACTAAATAAAAAATAAAAAATATTATAAAAGTTTTCAACAGTTGGTGCACATAGCCAAATTAAGAAAATTTTAATCCAAAATAGTTTTTTAGCAACCAATAATACTAAAAAAAATTAAAGTAGTTTTTTGGAGACCCCGATCTTTGGCGCAAACTGATAGTGAGGTTCAACTAAATAATACTGACCAAACCGTTTACGCTTATTTTTTTTAGTCGTCTCCGCTTCAACTGGTATTTTTAAAGCATAGGCTAAGGCGTTAGCGGTCACCACTCCAATACGTAAAGACGTAAAACTACTGCCATAACTGGCAACTATTATTTTTTTAATTGCTTTTAAGTTAATTTTTAAACAATGGAGTAACGCCTCAATTGCCGGCACTAATCGCTCGGCTTGGTTATGATCAACGGCAATTTTTTCCTGACCCAAAACTACGCGACCCTGGCGCACCGCAATAATCATTTCATTTTTTAAAACCGTATTAATATATAAAATCATAATCTTAATTCTTAATGGGAAATAAAACTTTTTGGATATCTGCTAAATTATTACATTTAACCAGTTGCGCTCGCAAATGAGCTGCTTGTGGTAAACCCAGGGTATACCAAACTAAATGCTTACGTAATTCAATAATACCGATATTCCCTTTTAATTTTTCAACTAGCCCGGCATGCTTAAGGGCGATTTTAAAAACAGCGGTTGAATTTTTGTTAATTTCAATATTATTTTTTATTTCTTTAAATAGCCAAGGGCGCCCTAAAGCGCCACGAGCAAGTCCTAGGCCGTCAGCACCACTAACTTTTAAGGCGTGTCTAGCGATTATTAAATTATTAATCCCGCCATTAGCTAAAATTATTCCGGAAAAATGACGACGAGCCGCCTTAATTAAAGACCAGTCCACCTGGCCACTAAAACCTTGAGACAAATTACGACCATGAATCATTACGGCGGCAACTGGTAAATCATTAATGTTATCCAAAAACTCTAAAGCACTAACTGCTCCAGACTTAGTTCTAATTTTTATAGAAACCGGTAAATTAGTATTAGCTAAAACCGCTTCAATCACGGCGCGTGAATTTTTTAAATTTTTCATAAGACCCGCACCCGCCCCCTGCTTTATTATTTTAGGTACCGGACAACCGAAATTAAGATCAAGACCATCAGGTTTAATTTTGTTAGTGACAATTCGGGCAGCCGCGGCAAAATGTTCTGGGTTAGAACCAAATAACTGAACCACATAATATTTTTCCAGTTTTGGATTAAACTTGAGCAGTTTCAGGGTTGGATTATTATCTGACTTATTCTTAGATCCTGATAACTCATGATAAAACAAAGCGGCGGCTGAGGCCATTTCGCTATAAACAACGTCTGCACCACACTGCCGACAAATTTGGCGAAAAGCAGAATCAGTAAAACCAGCTAGCGGCGCCAAAGCTAAAATCGGCCGCTTTAATTTAGCGGACGGAATAACTTGATTTCGTTTTTTTAATTTTTGCCAAAAATTCAAGGTCATAAAGAATAGGTTCTAAAAAATAACTGACAAAAATCTGGCAGAATCTATAATTTTTAACACAATTTTAATTCTGTGAATATTTTTTAAAACAAGCAGCCTGATCTTTTTGATAATTATCAGTAATATCATTAACGGTTTTAATCTCTTTAATTCCCGCCTCTTGAGCCATAATCATAGCTGGATCATTATTGGGATCGGGCCACTCAATATCTGATACCAAACTACAAAGACACTCATCAGTCCGTCGCTTAAGATAGTCGAAAGCAAGAGCCTGCTCACCATCAATAATAATTCCCCTCTGTACACGATATTCTTCGGCTGAAATTTTATATTTATCTAAATAATCACTAAAAGAAAGTTCATAAACATCTATACATTCCTGATTTATTTTATTTAAGCGCCGACACTCTTGATACCATTTATCGAAATAAACAGCGCTTGCTAAATTTAAACATTCACTTAAATTAGTTGATTGAATGCGTTCTTGAAATTTATCATTACCTTTATTTTGAACCGTTTCAACTGATAGTTGTTCAAAATAAGACCATAACCACAACCGACCAAAATAGAAATAACCACTAATTACTAAAATAATTCCAAAAACTAAAATCTTAAAAGGAGTTTTATTTAATTTTTGCCAAAAATTACCGGGCATAGATCAAACTGTTTAAATCCTTTTAATCTTCATTCCCGTTTTAGAGTCCTCAATAATATAACCAGCTTCTTCTAAATTTAAACGCAAACGATCAGACTCTGCCCAATCTTTAGAATTCCGAGCAAGAATACGTTTTTTAATTAATACCTGGAGATCTTTAGGTAAATCAGTTGGAGCCACTTCGTCCCTTGTAAAATCAGTCGCTTGGTCTAAACTCAAACCAAAAATTAAATCAAAATCCAAAATCGTCGCTAGTTTATCGGCTGAGCTTAATTCTGATTTTAACACACCAAACATCAAGGCAAGTGCTTTAGCTAAATTTAAATCATCATTAATTGCTTTTAAAAACTGATTTTTAAAGGCCGCATTAACTTGACCCCGCTTTTGGCCAAGAGCAACAACCTGCCCCATTAAACTCGCTAAAGCGGTGTCCGCTTGTTCAATACTCTCATCACTATATTCCATTGGTTTACGATAATGAGTCTGTAAAACGGCAAACCGATAAACTAGAGGAGAAAAATCTTTATCAATTAAGGCTTTTTTAAGTGTTAAAAAATTGTCAGCACTTTTAGCCATCTTCTTACCACCAGCAATATTTAAAAAAGCGCAATGCATCCAATAATTAAAAAATTTTTGACCCGTTACGACTTCACTCTGAGCAATTTCATTACTATGATGAACATTAATATGATCAATACCGCCACAATGAATGTCTAAATTATTACTCAAGTATTTTAAACTTATCGCTGAGCATTCAATATGCCAACCCGGAAAACCAACTCCCCAGGGCGAATCCCATTCCATTTGACGCTTACTGCCTTGAGGTGAAAATTTCCAAAGGGCAAAATCCGTCGGATTTTTTTTCTCTTCATTAATTTCAACGCGCGCGCCCTCTCTTAAGTCTTCAAGTGGTAAGTGGCTCAGTTTATTGTAATTAGAAAATTTAGCAGTATTAAAATATATTCCATCACTAGTTTGATAAGTATAACCCTTATCTTCAAGGGTTTTAATCATAGCAATCTGCTCCGGTAAGTGATCGGTTACTTTACACCAAACATTCGGCTCTTTGATATTTAAATCTTTTAAATCGCGCTGGAAAGCTTGAAAATAAAAATCAGCAATTTCCCAAGCATTTTTCCCTTCACGCGCCGCCCCTTTTTCCATTTTATCTTCACCCATATCTCCGTCCCCCGTTAAATGACCAACGTCGGTTACATTCATAACGTGATTGACCTGATATTTATTATATTCCAAAACACGCACTAAAAAATCCTCAAAAAGATAAGTACGAAGATTACCTAAATGAGCATAATTATAAACTGTTGGACCGCAAGTATAAAGTCCGACCACTCCCGGCTTAATTGGGACAAATTCTTCTTTTTGACGAGATAAGGTATTGTATAAAAATAAAGGTATCATAATTATTTTCTTAATTCATTAGTAAAGGCTGATATTTTTTCAAGAGAAATTTCTTGAACAAGCTCCCGACTAGTCATAATTAAAGTCGCGATCGGCTCCAGGCCACTTAAAACAGCCATCTTTCTAACAGCGCGCTCACCACCATCACTACCGTGAGTCGCTAAAAAAGCGATTTTTTTAATTTTATCCTTTTCTTGAGTAAGATAAGAACGCACAGCACAGGCCATATTATAAGCCCAAGTTGGCGTACAAACAACTACTAAATCATAGTAGGCCGGGTTCTTTTGTGGCACTGCGATTGACGCTAGTTTATTTTTCATAGCGTCACGACCACTTTTTAGATAACCAAGTGCTCCACGGCGATCACTTAAATCTTTAATCTCTTCTAAATCAGCCCCAACTTCTAAAGCAACTCGCTCGGCTGCCTTTTTAGTAATCCCGGTCCGAGAATAATAAACAATTAAAGTCTTCATAAATATTCATAAATTAACCCCTTTAACAATAATTTAACATCTTTTCTAAAGAAGGTTGAAGTTTAGCTAAGTTAAGTTTTAAGCTTCCATCTAATTCTTTATTTTGAGCAAACTCCTCGGCCTGCTGATTTAAAGAATTAATTAACTTAGAAAAAATATCTTTTTCACTGGTGGATAATGCTGATTGATTATTTGTCAACGATTCCAATAAATCACTTAATTCTATTTTACTGATTGAAAAATAAAAAAGAGGAATATTAGACAGGGATTGTCTAATTAATTGGTGATCTTTAATGGTGGCTCCATACTTTATTTCTGCACCGCCGCTTTTCATAATACTTTCAATTGTTATTTTTTTCTTTCGACCACCGTCATCGCCCAAATGTCCTAGAACGTCATCAATACCGCAAATGACTGCGCCCGTGTTCTTATCAATAATTAACATATCGGCACCATGAATATAATCATCAAAATCGGAAACTCGGACAATCACAAAATCTTGTTTTAAAATCTTATCAAATAAGAGAGTCAAACAAATCTCCGTTAAATTGGCGGGATTTTTTTCTCGATCTAAACGCCACTGATCAATATTTTTATTTTTGGCAGCGGCAAAAGCCGTTTCTTTTTTTATAATCAGTTGACAATCATGGTCTGTTTTAATATCGTCATTAATAATTTGTCCGCGGTCGTTAAAAAAATCACCGTATTCTGAGCTTAAGCGTGTAGCCAGTGTAGTTAAACCAATCTTTAATTCCGGTAAGTATTTTTCTAAACTGATTTTTTTTAGTTTTTCGCCATCATCGTTTAAATCTATTTTACCCAAAATAGTTAAACCACGTAATTTCTCAGCCATATTATTACTAATTATTAGTCTTAATTTGTTCATCACTTAACAAGTAGTTACTTAACCACGAACCAAACCAAAGCCAAAGCGATAAACCAACGGCCGTAATAAAACCACCGACATTAAAACCTTTAACGATTGTGGAAACCAGTAAAACTAATAAACCATTAATTACAAGAGTAAATAGGCCAAGGGTTAAAATATTAATCGGTAAAGTTAAAATTATTATAATCGGACGAATAATAGCATTTATTACACCAAGGACTAAAGCAGTAATTATCGCCGCCCACCAACCAGAAATCGCGACGCCGCCGAAAATAAGCGGTGCTACCAACAAAAATAAGGTGTTAATAATTAAACGAATAATAAATTTCATAAAAAATAATGATTAAATTAATTTAAATTATCCATATTATCTATATATTTTAACATATTTTAAAGAAAACCGCTAGAAAATACTTCAAAAAAAATAAATTCGATTTACAACAATAAAATAATATTTTAACAAAAAAAAGAATTATTATATTCTTCTTTTGCTGGTGGTCGTTGGTGGACTCGAACCACCGACCTCTGCAATGTGAATGCAGCGCTCTAACCAACTGAGCCAAACGACCACAATAAATTTTATGTGCCCGAGGGGGGATTTGAACCCCCATGAGATTGCTCTCGCAGCGTTCTGAACACTGTGTGTCTACCAATTTCACCACCCGGGCCAAAACTCCTCGAAAACACTCCCTAAAATAAAGTTTGCCATAGAAAATTTACTTTGTAAATAGCCTATTAAACAAAATAAATATAATGTTATCTTTAAAAAATTCCCTGTTTACTAACGACTAAAGACTTGTTCAAAAAATAATCAAAAACAAGTAAAGCAAGGGCTTAATTATTAAATCGTGCTATAATTTGATAATGCTTAATCTAGAAACTGAAAAACAATATTTTGATAATGGTTATCAATTAATCGGCGGCGTTGACGAAGCTGGGCGCGGGCCCTTGGCCGGACCGGTTGTGGCTGCTTGCGTGGTGATTGGACCGGACTTTAAGATTGATAATGCTGATTTAGAATTAGTGGCCGATTCTAAAAAATTAACTGCTAAGCGCCGTGAACATTTATTCGGAGTTATTCGCGATCATGTTCTGGCCGTAGAAATTGGTATAGTGGATAATCGGATTATTGATAAAATTAATATTCTTCAGGCTAGTTTTTTAGCCATGCGACAGGCCATTAAAAAATTAAAAATCCAACCGGACTATATTTTAGTTGATGGCAGTTTAAAAATTTCTAAATTAGACAGACCGCAAACTCCGATTATCTCAGGAGATTCGAAAGTTTGGACAATTGCCGCCGCTTCAATTATTGCTAAAGTCAGCCGGGATTGGTTGATGACGGAAATTGATAAAAAATATCCAAACTATGGGTTTATAAAACATAAGGGCTATGGTACTAAAGCACATTTAGCTAAAATAAAGGAGCATGGTCCCTGTCCAATTCACCGCTTTAGTTTTGCACCATTGAAAAAAAATAAAACGTCATTTTAATTAAAATGACGTTTTTAGAAAGAAACTAAGGTTTATCTAAAGCGCTGTTACAAACGCAGATAGTCAAAAATCTGGTAAGGATTTTTTGCCTTAATTTTAAAGGTTCCTTCTTTAATGGGGTGCGGAGTAGTAATCAAGTAATAATCAGATGTGCCATTATCAGTTATAAACACATAATTGAAACAGCCACTATCTAATTCAGAAATTAGTTGATCGGGACTTTTATTAATAATTGAAATACTTTTCAACTTAAAGTCCATAAAATCAAACGTGTTGATAAATTCCGCAACATTATCAACAAGGCAGATCACCGGATATTCTTTTTTACTCAACTCGTCAAAAATGTCCCGCAAAGCGCATGGATATTTTTTTTGATATTGAACAAGAAACTCGGCAGCAAAAATAACTGTTTGCACCATTAATACCTCAATTTTTGAAATTTGAAAAATGAACAAATATGGTTTTTAAGACCGAGTTTAATTATATAATAATATTTTCAAAAAAGTCAATATTAAAAAGGTTTTCTTTTTTTATAATTTAAATTCTTCTTCCTGACCACTAGTCATGTCTTTTATTTTATAAATTCCGCGCGCTACCTCGTCAGCTCCAAGGATAACGACTCGATTGATTTTTTTCTTGTTAGCTAACTCTAGGGCCTTGTTTAAACGCTGCTCCTCTAGACCAAACAAAACATTTTTTCCTTGCCCACGTAATTCGCGCATCAAGCGTTTAGCCGGCGCCATTAATTTTTGATCAAGTAACGGTAAATAATATGGTTTATCGGCTAATTTTTTGATTTCGGTCACCAATCCCCAGCTTTCTAAGAATATTCTAATTGTTTCATCGCCCGGGGCAAAGCCAACTGCCGGAAAATTATTAACCCCAAAAATTTCCGCCAGGCCGTTATAACGACCACCACCAAACATCGCTCGATTATTATCTGGATGCCGATCAAAGACTTCAAAAACTAAACCATCATAATAGTCAAAACCCCGAATGACGGCTGGATTAAACTCAATAAAATCGCCATAACCTGATTCCGTCAAGGCAGTAATTACTGAGCGGATAGCTAATAAGCCAGGGTTATTTTTAAGATCAGGTAATTTTTCCAACAAAACCTCTAAACTGCGACTATTTAAAAAATCAGTAATAACGCGGCAATTCTCTGATGACAAACCGACTGATTTTAAGCGTTCGCTAATAGCCATCGGTTCTAATTTCTGCCATTTATCTAAAGTTCTAACCACAATTGTTTTTTGTTCTTCATTCAACCGGCTAACTCCGGCTAATTCTAAAACACTGCTCACTAAACGTCGATCATTAAGCGCTAACACAAAAGACTCAGCCGGTGCATTAAATTCTAAAACAATATCTAGGGCTAATTGCAAAATCTCAATATCCGCCTCTAAATTATCACTCCCGAAAGTATCACAATTTAATTGCCAAAATTCACGGTTACGGCCTCGTTGTGGTTTTTCATTGCGCATAAAATTGGCAATTGAAAAATACTTTAGGGGCTTGGGACTAGCCGCATAAACCTTAGTCACCATTCGAGTAACCGAAGGGGTCATTTCCGGACGAATAGATAATTCACGACCACCTAAATCGGTAAAGGTAACTAGTTCGGGGCCACTAATATCTTCTCCGGATTTAGCCCGATAAATATCCGCTGATTCAACTAGTGGCGTTAAATATTCTTCAAAACCATAGCGCTCACAAACGCGCCGCCAAGTATCAAAAATATATTTACGAATAATAAATTCATCCGGTAACCAATCACTTGTTCCTTTTGGCTCTTGATTAGATAAAGTTGTTTTCATAATATTTAAACTAAACTCCAGCCGGCTAAGCCGGAGAAAATAATATTAACTTAATTTTACTATTTACCATATTTTTTAGCAATCTTTTAACAAATTCAAAAAAATGTCTTAAATTTATCCTTAAGAACTTCTTTAGAAAAAATTTAAGTTTTCTTAAGGTTAATTTTCTATAATAAATTATAAATTTAAATAACCTGACCGATTATTCGGGTCTAAACCCTAAAATAACCACCGGTCTTTATAAAACTATGAAAATACTCATCATTGACGACGAAGTGGCCATTGTTCATTTTTTAAAAGAAGTGCTAGAAGCTAATCTCTATTTAGTAGATAGTGCTAGTGACGGCGAGCGCGGCGCTTTTATGGCGCGCACCGGTAATTATGATCTAGTTATTCTTGATTATCTTCTGCCAAAAATGAATGGTCCAGAAGTACTTAAAGAAATTCGTAAAGAGGTCCGACATGTGCCAGTCATTATGCTGAGTGTCAAATCGGAGCTCGGCGATAAAAGCGAGGTTTTCGCGCTTGGTGCTGATGATTATTTAACCAAGCCCTTTCTTTTTGATGAATTATTAATGCATGTTCGCGCACTTTTGCGCCGGCCGCCGCAAATTATCGCCGACAGTTGTAAGGTTGATAATCTTAATCTTGATTTTAGGCGGCAAATTGTCAAACGGGCCGGACACGAAATTTATTTAACGCGCCGCGAGTTTGGTCTCCTGGAATATCTCGCCCTACATCGTGGCCAAATTATTTCTCGCAATCAAATTTTAGAACATGTCTGGGATTATAATGCGGATCCTTTTTCTAATTCTATTGAAACTCATCTGGCTAGTTTACGAAAAAAATTAAACGCTAACAATGAGCGTAATATAATTCATACTTTTACCGGACGCGGCTATAAATTAGCTCTTTATAAACTGGAGGGCGAATCAAACAATTAAAAAATTAAAATAAATTCATAAATATTTATGCCCTTTTAAGACGTCGGGTAAGTATTGCTCGCCGGTAGCCTCACTTAAAGGTGGATATTTATAATCTCGTCCATAACCCAAATCTTTCATGAATTTTGTCGGGGCATTACGCAAATGGAGGGGCACTGGTAAATTACCAGAATTTTTCACTTCTTGTTGTGCTTTATTATAAGCGAAATAGACGGCGACACTTTTAGAAGATTTCGCTAGATAGATAACACAGTGCGCTAAATTAACAGCGCATTCTGGTAAACCAGTTTGCCGGCAGGCCTCAAATGTCGCGGTCGCCAGTAGCAAGGCACTATTGTTTGCCAGCCCGATATCTTCGCTAGCAAACCTAATTAAGCGCCGAGCGACATAAAGCGGATCTTCACCGGCCTCAATGATTCGTGCTAAATAATAAAGGGCGGCATCAGCATCACCGCCACGCATTGATTTATGAAGAGCTGAAATTAAATTATAATGCTCTTCACCTTTTTTATCATAAAGTAAATTTGGTTTATTAATAATATTTTTAATGATCGTCGGGGTAATCTTAGTATCATGCTCAACGGCACTTTCTAAAATATTAAGCGCTTGACGCGCATCACCATTGGCAAAGCGCGTAATTAAATCTCTAACCTCTAGACTTAATTTTACTTTTAATTCTTGAGCCGCACGGTTAATAATAATCATTAGTTGCTCAGTGCTTAAAGCTTCAAGCACAACAACCTGAGCCCTTGATAAAAGAGCACCATTTATCGCAAAACTTGGATTTTCCGTCGTTGCTCCAATTAGCGTTAGGGTCCCACGCTCAACGTGCGACAAAAGAGCATCTTGTTGTGATTTATTCCAACGATGAATCTCATCAACAAATAAAATAGTTTTGGCTCCCAGGCGACGACTAGTTTGTGCTCGCTCAACTACTGCCTTTAAATCTTTAATACCACTGGAAGTTGCCGAGAGTTCAATAAATTCGGCCTTTGTTTCTTTAGCGATAATAAAAGCGAGCGTCGTTTTACCGCTTCCCGGTGGTCCCCAAAAAATAAGTGAAGTTACTTTATCATGCTTAATCGCTTGATAAAGCCAGCTTTTTTCATTAATTACTGACGTTTGACCGACGAATTCTTCAAGATTTTTTGGGCGTAAATAGGCGGCTAAGGGTTGATCATTAATCATATGCCTTAATTATATAACACCCGAAGAAAAAACGAAACCCCGGCAATAAAAGACTATTAATTAATAAATTAAACAACAATTTATCTGTCTATCAAAAAATAGCGACTAAAATAGTCGCTATTAATCTGAAAAATTATTAATTTATTCTTGGTTAACATTTACTCTACCCTTAAAGCCTGCCGCCCGATTGTGACCCATTCGTAAGCCACTCATTTCGCCGCCACCCATTTTTTCAATTCCAAGATCGGTCATAATTTGATCAGCTTGTGTTTGAAGTTTATGCGCCTCAACTAGTTTTGGAAAATTAGTAGCATTAATTTTATCAGCTAGCGGACAATCGGAGCCGACCGCGCTTAACCAAGCCTGATAATCATTGTTATTAAAAGCGCTTTCAATCGCTGTTTGTCGCGTTTTTTGCTCAGCTTGACGTGCAGTTCTTTCCTTTTCAAAAGCAGCCTTCTGCTCCGCGGTTAATACTGGCCGCTGTTGACTATTTTTAAATAGTCTAGTTGCAGTAGCCTTGGTCGCTGCAATAGTCTCATTAGAGGCCGCCTTCACCATTAGAACACTACCACCGCCTAAAGCGGCTAAAATAGCTAAAGCGATAAACCCTTTAGTAAAATAGTTTTTTTTCATAATTTTATATTTATTTTTTAAATTAATTAAAGGAGATCTCCTTCCCTTATTTAATAATACGCCGCTTGTAAAAGTTTTCTTCATTTAAAAAATTTCAATTAATGTTTAGCAAATAATCGGTAATCTAGTGATTAAAACATCTGAAAAAATAGGTTATACAAAATTATCTTGAAATTATCAAAAACAGATCGCTCGGATCTGTTAATGCTTGATTTTTATTTTTTTAAAATCTAGGTGGCGGACATTGTAAAGAATTCTTTAACTCTCCGGAACAGGGCCGATTTCTATTCGGTAAACCTGGCCTGCGCAAAAATTCTCTTCCAGAACGAGCCGGCATAATCATTTCTGCCATAAATTTATGCTCCCCTAAATCTTGGCCAACCAAATGAACTGGATCACCGAGTTGTAGTTTATTTAATAATGGATCATGTGTTTCAATTAATATTTCCCACACTTCTTGGCGCTGATCAATTAAACCAAGTGACTGGCCATCGTATAGTCTCTCAATTATACCAGCAATTCGTCCCGCTTCCGGCTGACGCCAAAAACGCATTTGCCGATTAATTACTTCATCATAAAACGGCGCTTGCCGCCCTAAAATATCATCGATTTTTTCTCCCCAGCCAGCCGCAAAAAAAACACCACCTAGCAGTAAATTAAAAAACAGTGAAGCGGTAATTACTAACCAAAGCGAATAACGATAGCCACCACGAGTCTGACGAAGATTATAGTATAATAAAAAAATAAATAAACCAAAAAAAACTAACCAAAAATAGGGTAAATTAAGAAGTAAAAATTCCCAAATATTTTGATGTCTTGCTCCACTTAATTCCCAGCCACCATATTTCATTAAATAAATCATAACGGCAACTGCCAACGCACCAACCAGTAAGGAAATAAAACCTAAACCCCAAACCACATAATCTTTAAGCAAAAAATGCCAACGCGGATGCGGTTTTATTTTTTCCGTTTTAATCTTATCGGCCAATTTCTGATCAAAAGAATTGCTGGTGACAGAACTTTCAGTAATTACCTTTGATAAATTAACATCATTATCTTTAGTCATATATTTATAAACTTATTTTTTGCTTTTCCATTTCTAATTTAAATTCGCGTTTAGCCTTATTAATAAGAGAGGCGACAGTTCCTGAGGGTTTTTTTAAAATATCTGAAATTTCTTGATAGCTTTTCTCTTCCAAAAATTTTAAGACTAAAATTTCTCGGTACTTCGGATTAAGTGCGGTTAATACTTTAGCTAAATTATTTTTAAAAATCACTGAATCGGTAGTGGCGGAAATATCTAAATCAGTCGCCAAGCTACGTAAAGAAAGGTCATCAATATTTATTGAATTCCCTTCTGGGCGCGCCCGCAAGCGTCGATAATTACTAATTACTTGATTATGAGCGATTCGATAAATCCAGGAAGAAAATTTAAGATCACGATCAAAATCTCGTAAATTTAAATATACCTTAATAAAAACATCCTGCAGGATGTCCTGAGCGCCGTCAGTATCAACATTAGTCAAGCGCTTAATATAATTAAGTAATTTAAATTTATAGCGATCAACTAAAAATAAAAAATTATTTTGATTCTCAAAAACCAAGTCAACTAGAAGTTCATCGCTTAATTCATTTATGTTTTCTTCTAAAACCATAAAACTAAAAGATTTATTCATCCGGCTTTAAATAATACGCTCAAAAAAAAATATTCTTCTCTTATCTCTCTTAGTATTTAAATTTTTTAAAAAATCAGCCAACCGCGTTTACGGATGTTTTATGATTATGCAAAGAGTCGCCCATTAAAGAAGCGACTCTTTCCAATTAAGCTATTCGGGTAATATTTAGACTGCTAATATTTGTAAAATTTTTATTAATTATTAAAAAAATATAAAGATCTTTTTACGCTATTTTATCATCTTAAATTATTTTAATAATATCTTTTATCGATCTTTTTGTCAAATTTAAAAATTAACAAGAAAAATTATAAATAGCGCCTATTTTGTTTTTTAACTTGCCAAAAAATAGCAAAACTGCCAAAATTAATAAACCTCGAGATAATGAAAATATTTAAGATTATGTTAAAAATTCAAGACGTAAATAATAAAATATATGATTTAGCTGTCATTGGCGGCGGACCAGCGGGCATGATGGCGGCCGGACGAGCAGCTGAACTTGGCGCTGATGTTATTTTATTAGAAAAAAATGCAACTCTCGGAAAAAAATTACTCTTAACTGGTGGAGGACGTTGTAATTTAACTAATCTAAATTGCGAAACAGCTTTTTTTTCCGATCGCTTACAGGCTAGCGCTAAATTTTTACTCTCTCCATTTTCTCAGCACAACGTCAAAGATACTTTAGATTTTTTTAAAAGCCACGGACTTCAAACTAAAACAGAAAATGAGGGTCGAGTTTTTCCAACTAGCAATAAGGCTCAAACGGTTTTAAATGTTTTAATTAAATATCTTTATGACGGAAAGGTTGAAATTAAAACTGGAGTTAAAATTGTTAAATTAGAAACAATCAACAAGACGATTAAAAAAATAAAACTAGCTAACGGTCAGACTATTTGCGCCCAAGCGGTTGTTCTAGCAAGCGGTGGTCAATCATATCCATTAACTGGCAGTGATGGTCTTGGCCGTTATTGGTTAAAAAAACTCGGACACAAGCTTAAACACTCTAACCCGATTCTAGTCCCGATTAAAATAAAAGAGACCTGGGTTAAAAAATTTGCCGGCGTTAGTCTAGAGGGGGTTAGTTTGAAATTAGAAACAAAAAAATTAAAAAAAATTACCGAACCGGGCCAACTATTATTTACCCATTTCGGTTTAAGCGGTCCTTTAGCCCTTAATTTAAGTGGTTTTCTTGGTGCAACTTTGAAAACTGAACCAGTAAAATTATCAATTGATTTTTTTCCAGAAATTAGGGCCGAAGAGCTCGAACAAAAATTATTATATTTTGGAGAAAAAAATAAAAATCGAAAAATTAAAAATGTTCTTGAGTTTTTAATACGCTCAGCGCTTATACCGGTTATTTTAACAAAAACCAATATTGACGGCGAACAAGAGTTTAACGCCTTAAATCGCGTTGCTCGGAAAAAATTAATTGAGATTTTGAAAGGATTAGCTTTAACCCCAAGCGGATTATTAGGAATGGATCAAGCCATCGCTTCAAGCGGTAGTCTTGATTTAAAAGAAGTTGATTCTAAAACTATGCGTTCACGAATTATTAATAACCTTTATCTGATCGGTGATTTACTGGATATTGATCGCCCTTCCGGCGGTTATAGTTTACAAATTTGCTGGACTAGCGGTTATGTTGCCGGCGAAGCAGTGGCCAAACAAATAAAAATTAATCATTTATAAAGATTAGCTAGAGTAAAACCGTCAAAAAAAAGATAATCACCAGCTAATTAATTAAAGAGAAATAAAGACAGTAAATAAATAGTTGCGATATTTTGAATAATAAGTAACGGAATACCCATTATGAAATACCATTTTCGTGTCTTGTGTTTAAAAACTAGCATGCCCGCATAAACACCTAGACCACCGAAAACAACCGCCAAAAAAAATAACTGACCCTCAGAAATCCGTTCTGCTCCGGGAGTTGCCGATTTTAATTTATCGACGAGCATGATTAAAAAAGCTAAAAAATTAATTACCAAAAAAATACTAAAAATATAAAACCCCGAATTATTGGGCGTGAGCGTCATCAAATTAAACATAATTATTTTTTTATTTATAAAATATTTCGTTCGGCTAGTTAATTATTAAAAAATATTTTTAAATAATTAATTTTAATTTAAACCAGTCATTATTAATCATTAATAATTTAGCCTATTTTCTTAATTATAACATAATACTGCTTTAAACTAAACCAGAGATTGTGTTATTTAAATATGCCGATACTCCTCCAGGTTAGCAATCTAAGTAAACAGTATAATGGTCAAAAAATTTTTTCTGGCCTCTCTTTTTCAGTATCTGAAAAACAAAAAATCGGCGTTATTGGCCGCAACGGGGCGGGTAAATCAACTCTTTTTAGAATTATTAGCGGTATAGAAGAGGCTGATAGCGGTCAAATTATTATCCATGAAAATACTAACATTAGCTATCTAAAACAAACCGAAGACTGGCAAGCTGGTGAAAGTGCTCTTGATTATCTAATTAAGTATAGCGGCCGACCCGAGTGGCGTGCCCGTCAATTAGCTAGTCGCTTTGAATTTACTGCCGAACAACTTAAGAGAGTCGCCAGTAAGCTCTCGGGCGGTTGGCGCATGCGCCTACGTCTGACCGCCATGCTTCTTAAAGAACCAAATCTTTTTTTACTCGATGAACCCAGTAATTATCTTGATCTTAATACCCTACTTCTCTTAGAAAATTATTTGCGTGTCTATAATGGTAGCTTTTTAATAATTTCTCACGACCGTGAATTTCTAAAACGCAGCTGCCAAGAGACTATCGAAATTTCTAGTACCGGTTGTTATCATTACTCTGGCAATATTGAAGCTTACCTCGCTTTTAAAGAACAAAAACTTAGTTCTTCGCTTAAAGCTAATGCTAGTTTAGAAAGACAGCAACAACATTGGCAAGAATTCGTTGATCGTTTTCGTTATAAGGCTTCCAAGGCTAAGCAAGCCCAAGCGGTTGTTCGTAAAATAAGTAAACTCGAAGAAAAGCGAATTACTATTGAACACCGGGCAGGCATTATGCGCATAACTATTCCCGTTGTTAAAAAACTTAATAATTTTGCTCTTAAAATAAATGATCTTGGTATTGGCTATGGTGATCATTTGGTTGTTTCAGATATTGACTTTGCTTGTCGGGCTGGAGAAAAATTAGCCATTCTTGGACTTAATGGTCAGGGTAAAACAACTTTTATAAAAACTCTAGCTGGGCAAATTCCACCGCTAGGTGGTTCTTTTCACTTCGCTGCCAGTAGTCGCTTGGCTTATCATGGTCAAGAAGAAATTGAAAAAATGAATGATCAAGAGCTGGCTGGCGATTTTCTGCGCCGCCTAGCGTCATCAGAACTTAAAACTGAAACTGTTTTAAAAATGGCTGGTGATTTTCTTTTTCACGACGAAGAATTAAAAAAACCGATTGCCGTTCTTTCTGGGGGCGAACGCTCACGACTACTTTTAGCCGGTCTACTTCTTTCTAAACCAGATGTTCTAATTCTCGACGAGCCGACTTGCCATCTTGATTTTGAAACAACCGAATCTCTGGCCCACGCCTTACAAAAATTTGCTGGTACCGTTCTCTTTGCTAGCCATGATCGTACTTTTTCTAGTTTAGTGGCAACCGGTATCGTTGAAATAAAAAATGGAAGCGCTAAACGGTGTCATGAAGATTATAAAGATTACGTAGTACATTTAGAAAAAAGGCTTCGGCAAAAAACTAATGAGTTAGAACCGCCCACCCAAAACAAAGAAATTGATCAAAAAAAATATTTAGAAAATAAAGCCCGACAGAAGAAAATTCAAACACTAGAAAAAGAAATAGCAAGAATGCAAAGTTATAAACAAGAGCTGATGACTTATTTTTTAGAACATTATCACAATTACCGTCCTGAAAAAATTCAGGAACTAGAAGATCTTAAGCGCCGCCTGGCCGACCAAGAAGAGCTCTGGTTAATATTAAGTTCCGAACAATAAAAAATTAAAAAGACGCTAAACGATGCTAATTTTCTTGTCAAAAATAATAATCTTTAATATAATAAAAGCTACTTTTATTAGAATTAATATTTTATGAGTAAAATTATTTGCCTTTACGGTTTACCAGCTAGCGGTAAAACAACCCAAGCGGAAAAATTAGTACAAGACTTTAAGTTAATTCAGTTTGGTATGGGTGACCGTTTACGCGCTGAAATTAAATCGGGTTCTGAGCTTGGCCAAAAAATAAAAAATGATGTTGATCGAGGAACGTTAATCACCGACAAACTAATGGCTCAAGTTATTACTAGTATCGGTCCGGACATTAAAGCTAAGGGTGTGGTCTTTGATGGCTTCCCCCGAATGCTATCGCAGGCTAAAATGTTAGAAAAAATTGCAACCGGATTTAATTTAGAAATCGATACTTTTTTTTATTTAAAAATTTCTCCTGAAACAGCTTTAAAAAGAATTGCCGCTCGTGCCCAGATTAGTGGGCGCAGTGATGATCAAAATATCATCGCTATCAAAAATCGCCTAGAAGCCTTTAATAAAGAATCAACTCTCTTAATAAATTACTATCATAACCAAAATAAATTAATTGAAATAGATGGTGAATTAGGGATTGAGGCGGTTTACAAAATCATCAAACAATCTCTAAAAAAATAGCTTTACAAAAAAATTTAATACTAAAAAAGCCATTTTTAAATGGCTTTTTTAAATAAATTTATTTTGGCTGGGATTAAAATTGAATAAATTAATTGCTCGCCGTTATTATTTTTTCTTCTTAATTATTATTTTTTTAAGTTCTTTCTTAACAACTTTTTTAATAACTTTTTTAGAGTTAACCGGCTCAGGGGTCATCATTTTTTTATTGGCTATTTTCTTTGGTGCGCTCACCGTTAATAAACCAGTTTCAACTATTTTTTCAACCCGACTACTAGCCGTTAGTATTTTTAAAATATTATCTAATTTATTATTTAATATTTCTAACTGCTTAACAGATTGATCCTGGGCGCCATTATTACTCTTAAAATTTCCTACGGAATGACTAGAAAAATTACTACCACCACCAATTTTATCACTCTTTGAAAAACAGTCACTGCAAAAAACCGGTTTGTCACCCGTCGGTTTAAAAGGGACCTCACATTCTCGACGACATTTATCGCAAACTGCCTTAAACATTTTTTTAGAGCCATCGCTTGATCGAACAGAATCTCTTCTCTGAAAACGATTATCACTAAAATTTTCCTTTCGACCAAAACTTTCTTTTTTACCAAAACAATCACTGCAAAAAACCGGTTTGTCGCCTGTCGGTTTAAAGGGAACGTGACACTCTTTGCCACACTGAGCACAAGTTGCTTGATGCATGGTCGGTCTGTCTGAACGCTCTTCTCTTCTAAAACCACGATCGCGATCAAATCTTTTTTCACCACCAAAACGATCTTCACGATTAAAATTTTTCATAATTTTTAAGGATAATTACTATAAAAATCCGGCTTTTTCTAATTATCTGGATAAAAGCTTTTTAGCTGTTTAAATAAATAAAAACTATTATATAGGCATTATACACCAATTTCCTTAAATTACTAAGCTAATTCAATTATTGCTGATTTAGCCGATGACTTCGCTTATTTTTTATCAAAAAATACTTGATACATTTAAAAGCTAAAAATTATATTTTATAAAAATAAACTTGTCCGCCACCTATTTTTAAAACCTTGTTCGGCTTGAATTGTGGGATCGGAAAACAGCGACTGATAATTTGTGTTCCCGGTCGACAGTCTCGCTTAAAGATTTCTCCTAAGCGAAGCATGGTTTTATTATTTAAATAGCAATAAACTAAATCAGCCGCTTTTAAGTCAACCTTAAAAAAATCTTTTTTTAATAATTTTATTTTACTACCTTGTAATTTAAGCTTAAGCTTAACAAAGAGATAGAGGCTTGGTAAATTTTCAACCCCAATCAACTCAACTGCTAAAAAATCCTTCTCAATCGCCCTTAAAAACCGAGCGTGCCCACAACCCAGTTCATAAACTACAGCCGGCTCTTTAAGGGAAACTTCTTTAATAATCTTCTTAATAGTTTTGTGACTAGTTGAAATTAAAGGAGCATAACCCTTAAAAATAATGTTAACGAACTGAGAAATGAAGAAAATATAATAAACAAAGATGGTTAATAAAATTATAATTAGTAAAAACATATTTGAAAAAATATTAATTTAATCTTTGGCTTGAAAGAAGTCGCAGTGAGCATTAGGCGGTACTTCATTTTGAGCTTCTCCGCAAAACCCTGAACCAGCACGCTCTTCAAAACTGGTGCACTGGTGGCATTGAGTTGCTTCATCGTACCAATTAAAAACAAAGTCTGATTCAATTTCGTGAGACATAAATTTTACACTTAAAAAATAATTAAAAATATTTTTTATAAACCTGTTTGGGCTAAAGACGGTCAAGTAAAAATCTTAAAGATTAAACAATTAAATGTCCTTGCTCCTTACGTACTCGCGCGGTTATATTTTTCTGAATGTCGAGCGATTGGCTTAATAATTTTTCATCATAGGCAGAAACCAGGGGGTCAACTCGATAGGCCAAATCGTTAATTCCTAATAAATATAAACCCTCAAGACTTTTAAGACGCGACAGGGCGACATATCCCATGCCATAACCAAAAGAACGGCTTAAATCAATTTCAGCTGCTTCTAGAGTCATGCCCTGACTTTTGTGAATAGTAATCGCCCAAGCCAAACGCAGGGGGATCTGAGTTATTTTAGCAATAATTTTATGATCATCATCAATTGTCCAACTGTCTGGCATTACTAAAATTTCAGCACCCGAATTAAGGCGCACCAGTGGAAAATTATCTTTATTAAAATCAATCACCGTTCCAACGCTTCCGTTAATATAAACTGCCTCTTCATCTTTAAATTTATTTTTAACAAACATAACTAGGGCGCCCTTTTTAAGAGTTAGCTCTTCCGGAGCTAAACAATTTTTTTTCAAAGATGCTAATAATTTTTTTTCGCCTTCACCGCTCATTTGATAACTAATTGCTGGCCCAGAAATTTTTTCTAGTTCTGCGTTATTAATAAAATCAACATCAATATTATGAGTAAACAGGCGAACCGGTCTAAGTTTAGTTATTGGCAATTGGTTCATCCGACTAGTAAGCAACTTAACAATTTTAGGATTAACAGTGTTTTGTCTTAAGCTTTTTAAAATAGTAATTATTTTTTTATCATTCTGGCGATGCTGCTCATCTAAATAACAAATACGCAGATCCATTTCCGACCAAACTTTAGATTTATAAACAAATTCTGCTTCACCGGCTCCGGCAGATATTGGTGGTAATTGGAAAAAATCACCGGACATAATAACTTGAAGGCCACCGAACGGCAAAGGATTTTTTTTAAAAGCTTGGCAAACAGCATCAACCATATCAAGCCGATGTGCGTGAAGCATGGAAATCTCATCAATTATCAAAACCGTTGTTTTTTCAAATTGTTTTTTTAAATAAGCCCTCCTGGTAAGCGTTTGAATCTCTCTTGAACTCAGCTGATCTTTAATGCCGATTCCCGCCCAAGAATGAATCGTGCGGCCGCCAATATGAGTAGCGGCAATTCCAGTTGAGGCCGTAACAGCAACACCAATATTTTTCTGTTTAAGTATGGCTACGTATTTATTCAATAAAAAAGTTTTACCGCTACCTGCTGGACCGGTTAATAGGACATTGTGCCCCGCTTCTAATATTTTTAGGGCTTCTTTTTGCTTCATAAATCCCAGTATAGCTCAATCCCTTAAAAAATTCTATCAACCGACACCTTTATTAAACCTAACCAAACGAACTACCCCTAGTCAATAGTCGACGATAATTCATTTTTTATATATAGAATCATAAATAGTGCTAGAAATGAATTTTAAAAAAAATCCCGATCAAACAATTACAGTTTTACGGGATTAAATTTATAATAGACTTAATTCAAATTTTCCAATTTTTTTCAAGATAACTTACAATCTTTTCTGTATTGTAACCTACAAAATGAGAAAATTTTAAGTAAATAAAGATCGTTTCCTCTGAAAAATCTTCATTAATTTCAGAAGAATATCTGCCCACTTTAAATACCATCGATGAGTTTTCTACAGAATCATATCCTAAAAAACAGGCGCTATCTAGTGGTAAATCAAATTGATCAACCTCTCTCTCAAGTGAAATATTATATAGTTTTTTCCCACTAAATATCACACTTTTAGAGAACCCTTCTTCTATCTCCTGCCAATACGTTGATTCTCTTAAATTAGAAAAACAAAGAACTAATATTTTTTTTGTTTTCATTTTAGAACCTCATGTTTTTAATTAAATAATAATTTTAATGAACAATAAGAAAGTAGCATAATTTCTATATTTTTGTAAAGGGCACGCTGAGGGAATTATCGTGCTCGCCTTCCGCCAGAATTGCGGCGGGCTCACGTGTCCAGACCGGCCGCTAAACGCTTCCTTAGGTCGCGTTTATCGTCGCTCCCCTTTTCGCTCGGTCTTCCGCCCTCGCTCAAGACTCGCTCGCCGCTTGTTCGATTCCCTCTCGCTTCGCTCGAGTAAATAAAAATACAGAAATTTGTTCTGTATTTTTATTTACCGCACGGGTTAAGGGAGGAAATACGAACCTGTTTTATGTTGAACAATAAGGTTTTTATACCTAAACTTGTTAGCTAGAGTGGAACTAAAATTATTTTAAATTAAAAAACACCTTTAACTAAACCTGAATCAAGATGACTAATATTTTGTTTTCGCAAAATATGCCATTTTCCATTCATAAAACCAATTTCGCTTTCTGAGGCGTAAGGAATTTTTCTAGAAAAATTCATAATTTCTGGCAAATCTTCAGGAGTTATTGGATTACTATTATCTTGACGCTCTATTAAATAAAACAAAAAACCAGTTAATAAGCGATGAGTAAAAACAAAATTAATTGAAGCCTTATCGGTTTTTAATTTTTCTAAACCACGTAAAACCCTCTCCCTTTCTTTTTCAAAAATAGAGGAAATAAATTTTGGATCAGATTCAAACCACTCTTTCATAATTAACATAATATCACCATCTTCACCCTTAATCTTTTCTGCCATCTGCAACATATCGCCTTTCTTATAAGCCATCGGTATTTCAGCAAATTCATTAGCAATTTTTACCCCGTCATTTGGTATATTAAACCTATCATCCTGCTTATTTTTTTCTTTTAAATTTAATAAAAAATATCGCGCCAATGCTTCGGCTCTGGGTATAGGACTGGAATAAATCCCATAATTTCTATTTTCTTTTTTATTTTTAGTTAATTCTGGAATTTCTTCAATTAAATGAGCGATCAAAGACTTGGACATTTCGTGTCCTGCCCCCCTTTCAATCGACGCTGTGTTTTCTAGCTCATCCCATGAGGTATCAATATCGCCTTTCTCTGCTACTTTTTCTAAATTAACGCTGGGATGTCTTAATAGAATAACAATTTTTTCAAATTTTTCTCTTTCAATCTTATTTTCTTGATTTTCAACAAAGCCAATCTTTTCCATAAAATTATTCATAAAATTATCTTAAAAATTCTTTTATTGATTTATTAGAGTTTATCATAATAACTGCTTTATTCTTTAAACTTGACCTCGCCACATCATTAACATGTTTAGTAAATATATCTTTAGATAAGCCAAATAAACGATACAATACCAAGCTGGCGGCGTGTATTGTGACTTCCTTTTCAACAATTCCTCTATCATGCTTATTAAAAATAATAAAATATCTATCTAAAAAATCTTTCATTGTTTGAAATATTTCTTTTCTTTTTTCTTTAAAATTTTCAGCCATTATTAAGAATTCTGATAAAAAATAACCCAGATCAAATGCCGGGGTGCCAATATGAGCATCCTCAAAATCAATTATATGAATATTTTTTAAATTTTCTTTATCTAGTAATATATTAATAGAACAAAAATCACCATGCGTTAGAACTAATTTATTATTTTTATAATTATCAGCAAAGTTATTTAAAATAGTGGCGGAAACATCATCTAGTAATTTAGCCATCTCGTAATATTGGTACTTCAGTTTCAATCCTAACCATTCATTGTTATATAAGTCTTGAGTTCTATTTGGGTTAATATACGTATTTTGATGAATTGTGGCTATTCTCTCAGCTAAAGTTAACACTATTTCGCAGTCAGCCTCGCCATTCTCTAATTTATTAAAAAGAGGGGAAACATTTTCAAAACCATTCATAATTAAATATCCCTCATTTAAATCACAAAAATATATATGAGGAACTATATGACTATTTTCTCCTAATACATTTTCAAATTTATTATTAACGCTATAAGATAAATTAATCCGAGAAGATGGTCCCAATTCTAAGTTTTTAAATGATTCGTGCTTTAATTCTTTTAAAAATTGTTTAAGAAAAAATAAACCTTTTTTAGTTTCAATTTTAAATAAATAATTAATAAACCCCCCGGATTGCTCCGTGATGCTCATAATATCATCGCCCTTTAAATCTAATTCTTTGGCTAATAGCAACCTTGTTTTGATTTGTTCTATGTTAAATTTATTCATAAAGCTAATTTAATTATACAACAAAAATAGCATAAAAATGCTATTTTGTAAATTTGCTATGCCCTACATTCAAACTCGAGGTGCAACACCATCAAAGCGGGTTCGAATTACCAAAAATAGCACAAAAAAACAACGCTAAAATTGACGTCATTTTCACTTGCACGGGATGAGGGAATTATCGTGCTCGCCTGCCGCCAGAATTGCGGCAGGCTCACGTGTCCAGACCGGCCGCTAAACGCTTCCTTGGGTCGCGTTTATCGTCGCTCCCCTTTTCGCTCGGTCTTCCGCCCTCGCTCAAGACTCGCTCGCCGCTTGTTCGATTCCCTCTCGCTTCGCTCGAGTAAATAAAAATACAGAACAAAGTTCTGTATTTTTATTTACCGCACGGGATGAGGGAATCGAACCCCCGCCAGAAGTTTTGGAGACTCCTGTACTGCCACTATACTAATCCCGCAAAAAATACTCTAAAAGAAGTGCGTTTATTATAACAATTTAAGTATTATTGTCCATTACTGATCTAAAATATCTACGCCTCGTTTTCAAATCCCTCTTTCTTGATTTTCATTTCTTCACCACAGCAAATAATTTGTCCGCCACCGTCGCGCACAAATTTAACTTCATTGCCACAAATGCGACAAAAATAAACGCGATCTATTCGAGTGCTCATATTTTTATTAATTAATAAGTTTCTACAAAAACTTCAAAATGAGCTTGCTGGTGTAAACATGACGGACAAATCTCGGGTGCCTCTAAGCCTTCGTGTAGATAACCGCAATTATTGCATTTCCAACGCTTAATCTCCTTCTTCTTAAAGACTTCACCCTGCTTAATATTTTCTAAAAGCTTACGATAACGAGTCTCATGAGCTTTTTCCGCTTGCCCAACCATCTCAAATAACTTAGCGATATCTTCATGACCCTCGGCCCGAGCTTCAGTGGCCATTCGCGGATACATTTCTTGATTTTCATGATGCTCGCCAATAATTGCATCTGATAAATTTTTTTCGGTATCACCAATAAGCTCCAGTTGCTTAGCCCAAAGCTTGGCATGTTCTTTCTCATTGCGCGCAGTTTCTTCAAATAAATTAGCTATTTGAACATAACCCGCCTTCTTAGCCACCGAGGCATAATAATCATATTTATTTCTAGCCATTGATTCTCCAGCAAAGGCTTCTTCTAAATTTTTTTTAGTTTTTTCTCCTAACATATATTTTAATTTATTAATTTATTTTCTTTTTAAAAATTTACGCTGTTCTGCTTTTTCTTCAACGGCAATCTCCCCGCAGCCCTCACTTTCCAAAGATTCACAAAACTCTAGCTCATAAATATGAAAAACAGTAACGGCTAAAGCGACAATTAATGGACCAATAATAACTCCCCAAAAACCAAATAAAGAAATACCACCCATAATTGAAAAAAGTATAAAAACTGGATTAATTTCTGCTTCATCTTTAATCATATAAGTTCGGATAATATTATCAACCGTGCTAATAATAGCCATTCCCCAAAGCAAAATAAATACTCCCTGCCAAATTTCACCAACTAATAAATAATAAATACCAACCGGTACATAAAAAATCATTGAACCGATATACGGAATAAGCGACAAAAGAGCCACTAAAATACCGGCTAAAAGAACTGGGAAACCAACAATAGCAAAACCCAAAGCACCAACCAAACCCTGACCAATAGCGGCTACAAAGCTTGATACGAAAGTTGTATAACTAACCTTTTGAAATTTATGAAAAAGTTCTTGATCATATTTATTGGGTAGCGGTGATAAATACATGAGGCGTTGTAACATCCGACGACCATCAACAAAAAAGAAAAATAAGGCGATAATAATCATCACCAGTGAGATTACAAAATTAGTCGTTTCTTTAAAAGCAATTGTTGCTCCTGAAACAAGCCAGTTACTCGAACTCTTTAATGCCTCCAAAAAAACCTCACGAAAAGCTGAACTGTTAAAATCATATTCAGCTAGTCCTAAGCGACTCAAGGGGCCACTAATGAAAATTCCCCGATCAAATAAATCATTAACAGAATTTTTATTAAAAAAGGTAACGGCTGTATTATATGCCTCCAGTGATGTTTCACCAGCATAAACAATTAATTTAATGGTTGGTAAAATTATAATCACTACCAGCAGTAGGCACATCAAGAGAGCGGCTAAATTATGGCGTCCTTTAAGAAATTTCTTAAGAGCATTGTAGGGCCGATAAAATACAGAGGCAAGAATAGCGGCCACTAGAATCTCGATTAAAAAAGGCCGAAAAACAAAATAAACAGCGACCATCACCGCAAAGACAAGGGCCAGCAGAAATGGTTTGGCTAATTTTTGAGACATAGCTTTTAGACCGCCTAGTGGCGGTATTATTTAGTTTCTTTATGCGGAGTATTTTTGCGACATTGATTGCAATACTTAGAAAGCTCTAAGCGCTGTTTAATGACTTTTTTATTCTTGTGTGAGTGATGAGTAGTCGTTTTACAAACCGTACACTCAAATTTGATCATGTTGTCTTGGGACATAAAATAAATCGAAAGATTAGGACAGCAAAGATTTTAATGATATTTGGCCAATCTTTATACTTAAAACTTTTTATTAACCTGCTCTAAAGATATAAAAAAATCAGATAAAAGTCAAATCCAAACAGCTTTTTTAAACTTGGCAGTGAGGGCAATAATGCGTCCCCCGCCCCGCTAATTTTAATTTAGTAATTTGACCACCGCAATTAAAACAAGCTTGGTGCGCCCGACCATAAACCTTTAAAAACTTAGCGAAACCGCCACGCCTGCCAAAAGAATCAACATAATCACTAAAAGTCGTACCACGATATTTAATTGCTTTCTTTAAAATAGTTCTAATTGCCCGCCATAGAGCCATTATTTCTGATGTTTTCAGGGAGTTGGCTGGGCGGTGCGGATTTATTTTAGCAGCCCACAAGACCTCATCCACATAGATATTACCAAGACCAGCAATAACTTTCTGATCTAAAAGTGTCGCTTTGATATTTTTCAAATGCCGTTTAATTATTTTTTTAAAAACAGCCGCCGTAAACTCCTTCGTTAAAGGCTCTGGGCCATAATTATTTTTAACAATAGTCGCTAATTCCTCTTCGCTAACCAAACGAAGATAGCCGAAACATCGCAGATCATTAAAAAATAACTGTCCCCCGCCCCGAAACTTAATGATTGCTCGCGTGTATTTATTTGGTAAATTACCCCCAACAAAATTTTTAAGTGTCTGATCTTTGGTAATAGTTTTATTTAATAAACTATGGCCACCAGCAATTTGCCGAAGCTTATCCTGATAAATTAGCTGCCCCGTCATCTTTAAATGCACAAGCAGATAGTAGCGTTGGCCGGAAAGAGTGGCAATTAAAAGTTTGCCGCGACGATTAAGCGCAATAATCCTTTGACCGATTAATTTTTTTTCTAAAAATGATACAGATGGTTTAACCATTTTCGGTGCCAAAATATCAACTTTAACAATCTGATAATTTAACAAACGATCGCTTAGATCAGATCGGACAGTCTCAATCTCAGGAAGTTCTGGCATATTATTCAAAAAATAAAAGCCCAATAATAATGAGGGTTAAAACACCAAACTCCAAGACAAATATTTTTATAAAACTAATTCCTAATTTATCAGGATCAATTATTGGCATAATTTATCATAATTATTTACTAAGTAAAGATAGTATAGCATAAATAAGCGACTCTATAAATAAAAGCTTAAATAAAAACGGAGCCAATCAGCGACTCCGTCTACTTCTGTTCACTTTTCATGTTTTTTACAAAACTTCGCAAAATCATTTCTAGCTAAAATAGTGTCAGTCAGCCTATCTGGATTTATACAAGCGTTATTATGACTATTTTTTTCATTAGGAAAAAGGCTTTTCTCACAACGAAAACCACAGGCTGAACAATAATAAATTCTATTGATTTGATTGAATTTTTTTTCAATCCTTGAAAAGAACCAAACGGGAACAATATTTTTTTTATTTTCTGTAAAAATATTGTCTTTTTTTCTTACAAAAACAACATTTAGATTAGGAACTTTTTTCATCTTAGCCTCCTATCGCTTTATTTAGTGAGGAGCCTGATGTAATTTAGGAAATCGGCTCATTAATATAAGTGACCTTGATATTATAGCTTGAGACAAATAAAAAAGGAAGTCTTAAATTATGGTGGGCCGAGTTGGATTCGAACCAACGAAGGCGCGAGGCCAGCAGATTTACAGTCTGCCCCAGTTGACCGCTTTGGTATCGACCCTTATTTAATTATTGCCGAGAAAATAAAAACAAGTCCCGACGCTCTCTTATGATAAGAAAAAAACCAGGGCTTGTCAAACAAAATATAAAATTAACCTAAACTCACTGCTGAATTGTTTCTAAAACAAAACGCACTAAAGCATAAGACATAAAAATCAGAACCATGCCTAGAGCCGACCAAATTACAATATCTTTTCCCTTTTTTATTTTTTCACTACTCCCAGCCGATAACATCCAGGTAAAACCACCATAAACAAACATTAAAAGCGCTAAAGAACCAACCACGCCCATGGCCGTATTAATTAACTTACCGACAAGTGCCTCAACGGTCGTGGAACCAATCGGGCTATTAAGACTACAGCCATTACAGGGTGTGGAACCGTCGCCCGGCGCCGCTAGAACTACAATCTTCGGCAATAAAAGCAATAAAGAAAAAACCAAAGCAAATAAATATTTTTTCATATTTTATAATTTTAATATTAATATTATATCATATCCTCTTAAAAAATAAAAACAGGCTAATCTAAATTAATAGACTAGCCTGATGGCAAAATTATGACTTAATGAGCAAACTAACCGGTTTGTCACTCCGATTAATTATTTTAAAGGTCGTTACGTCATTTGGTAAATACTTAATTTGCCAAACTTTAATCGGCGCCCTATCTTTGGGCAACATCTCAATCTGGTCATGACTAAAATTGTAACTATGGCAAGGGCCAATAGTAATCCAGTCAGACACTTGATCCTTGCCTATCATGAGCGGATAATCACCAACATAATCATAGAACATTGGCGATTCAGCGGTTATGATGGTTGGCTCATTTGGACACGATTCATCTGTGTAATAACAATATGCCACGTTAAAGACAAATGTGTAAAAAAGAATAACCTTGGCAATTTTTAAAAGTGCCGATTGACTACGGGTTATACTCTTATAGATCGCGATAACCGCCAAGCCTGATAGTAGCCCTAGAAAATTATCTGCGAAATAGCCAATCCCCAAAAGGGTTGCAACGGTAAAATAAGTCACTATCGAAATTATCGCAACAACACCTGGAAGAAATTTTGCTACCTTTTCTTTGGAAACAATTTTCTTTATTTTTTCGGGTTCATTTACTACCTTTTCCTTGGAAACAATTTTCTTTATTTTTTCAGGTTCATCCGGTTGTCTTCCCCTACTGATAATTTTAACTTCGTTCATTTTTTACCTCCCTTGTTTTTATAAGCCTCTGTTCCGGCAGCAAACTTAACACCAAAACTGGCGGCTGAGTCACTGATACCATTATCAACAACTAATACATTACCCTCTGTGTTGCCCAATTTCTCAACTGCGTCCCACTTTTTCAAATCAACAACCGTCTTACTGATTTCTGATTCAGGAATACCCTTTTGCTTTAGAGTTTCAATTATTAATTCTAGGGCCTTAGCGGAAGCAGCTGCTTCTCCCTCACCCTTTAAAATAAGTGCCTCCCTGATGGCGGTTGCTTTAATAATGGCAATTTTTTTTTCAATTTCTTCTTTTCTAACATTAATTTCCGCAACCTGATTTTCTTTCTCGGCAGCTAAAACTGATTCACGCACCTCTCTTAAGTGGGGCGTTAGAGAAATATCGGTAATTGAAAAACTCTTTGGCTCTACTCCCCAACCCATAAGCGTTTCATAAAATTCAGTTTTCATATATTGTTCGCGCGTAGCTGATCTGAGCTGTATGTCGTCACTGGCTAAACAGGCAATTGCCTCAATCGAAAAAGTATTTTTCTGTTTCATGGCATCATCAAGTTTGAAGCCCCCTAAAAACTTACGAAGAATTTCGTCAGCTTTTTCGTCAATTGCTTTGTTCACATTACTGACATTATAATGTGACTTATACGCATCGATTATTTTATAGAAAAAGAACGCGGTTATTGACGATGAGCAATCAGAAAACTCTACGTCACCACCACCAAACTTATCTTTTTTATTTTCATCGAGATAAAGTTCCACCTTTTCCTCACCCATAAATACCTTGGCTCTTATTTTTTCAATGCCAAAAGGCATAATAAAATATAGACCGGACTCCATGGGTTCTCCATAATATTTACCGAATACTTCAGAGATATAGTTCCAATTAGTATTTACTTCAACCTTAGAACTTTTAAGTAAACTACCAATTGATACAGCGCCAACCAAAACGCCCGCCAATAAAAAATACCAGCCAGATATATTAATTATTAGGGACATTGATAGTGCGATCAGCGCCGATAAAATGAAGATTATTGCAAAAACAACCATCCAAACAAAACTTCTTTTGATTTTCATTTTGTGCTCCTTTAATATTAAATTTTTAAATTACATTTTATTGCCGGTAAAATAACCGACTTTAATAATAAAATGACTATATCATACTTAGTTGTTATTGTCAAGGTTATTTTTAATTAAATTTTTAAAAAACAAATTAAAACAAAATTGCCAATTTTAATATTTTTATTACCTATTTTTTCTCTTTTATTAAACAAAAAACCGTCTTAAATAGGCGGTTTCTACTATAGGCTATCGCACGCGCTTAAAACCAATTCAATCTAGTCTTATAGACTATCTTTATAAAAACTAACAAAAGCGGTCTTGGCGGTCTTGACTCCGCGATTGCTTAAATTAAGAGAATAATATACTAAAAATCCCTGTTTCTCCCTTAATAAAATCCGATTAAGCTCTAAAATTCTGAGATGTTTCCCACCTAAAAGCCTAGAAATCTTTAAAATATTATAAATATCTTGATTCGTTAATTTATCATGTTTAACCGGCGCACAAAAAATCCGAAAACGATTAATATTGCTTAAAAGATTAAATATATCTTTTAAACAAAAAACCGCTTTCTTGTTTGAATCAAGATATCTAGTGTTTTTTTGGCTAATTTTCATATCATTAGTCAATAATTATTGAGCTAATTAATAATCAAAAAATAGTAATTTTCAATCTTAAGACTAATTTTAAAAAAAGTCAACAACCGCGCAATGGTTCAGCACCTTGGAAACACCTAGCCAATAAAGTGGTATAATCAGGGGTTAATAATCAAACATATGGCATATACGATTAATCCCAAGATTCCTCGTCTCCGTATGGAGGCAGTTAAGAA
>Ga0247841_10000321_pt1 | contig 128853 bp, 173 predicted proteins | sample LaCruzMarch2015__2_FD_192410 | JGI IMG/M metagenome (GOLD analysis project Ga0247841, IMG submission 192410) | Freshwater microbial communities from meromictic Lake La Cruz, Castile-La Mancha, Spain - LaCruzMarch2015_18m | ecosystem: Environmental > Aquatic > Freshwater > Lake | place: Spain...
TAAAGGAGAAATCTTATGATCTCTAACCCTATATGTTCCCAATGTGGTTTTGCACATCCTCAGGTAAGATCTGGTGAAATATGTCCATTAGTTAAGGACAAAACATCAGGTGGAAAAATGATAGATTTTGATCCATTCATACGCCAATTGAAAACCATAATGGCTAGTCAGATTAAAGAAACGGAAATTGAGGAATACGAAAAGTTTTGTGGATTTGCTGTTGTAAAATTTGCTCAACTATTGCAGGAATATCAGAGAGGAAAATAAAACAAATGTCGAAATTTTCTTCAATGCTTAAAAAATTAAAGACATATGAAATTCCAATTCTCAGTACAGATGACGAAAATCAAACGGTTTATTCTGATGCTTTTATAGCAATGGTTGAAGAAGATGGTTCAATTGCAGTTTCATTTCACGTTGCAACACCTCCTGACGATGCGCTGATGTTAGGATTAATCCTAACAGAAGTTAAAGGATTCAGATGTAGCAATAAAATTGGAATTGTAGATAGTTATTTTGTTCTTAGTAATGGTGATCTTCTTTTTGGAAATGAAGCAAAATTAAAATATGATGAAACTAACAAAAAACGTATAATTGAAAAATATAGAATGGAAAAAATGCAAGAAGATTTTTTAAGATATGATGAGAATTGTTTTAACTGTTGATAAACAGGAAAGGAGGAACATGTGAGTTTCGCAAGTAGCTTATGGTCAGAAAAGTATATGCCCCTCAAATTGGAAGAAATGGTTCTTCCCGATAAATACAGAAAAGATTTTGAGAGGTCAATTGAAAATAAAGAAATCGAACATTGTCTCTTTCATGGTCCAGCTGGAAGTGGAAAATGTTTGGATGGGAATGAAGAAATAGAAGTGTGGATAGAAATAGATGATTGATGTTCATATCTTTTGAGAACAAATATAAAAATATAAGGGTTCCCGGGATATGGAAAGAAAAATTATCTGCAAATTTTGTAATAATATAATAGGAACTAGAAAAATATATTGTTCATCTAATGGAAAAGATACATTATCCGTATGTGAAAAATGCAAAGGATTAAGATATCTATATTCAAAGAAAAATGATACACATAACATAACTGATGTTAAATATTGGATGAAATACACAAATAATGACATTGAAATGGCAACACAAGCATACAAAAATTGCGGATATCTTTTAAGATATACATCAAAAAATAGTTCTATTTATTTGCCTAAAATATTTTCTAAATTAAATATTGATATATCTATATTTGAAAAATTCTTAAAAAGAATTTTTAATAATGAAATAAAATTTGATTTGATATTAAAAAATATACCATCAAATTCATATAAACGATGGAACCTTGCTTTAGGATTTGATATAGAAACCTCAAAGAAAATTTCTACCTATTTTACAACATCTCAAGAAGGATTCAGTTTACGGGGCGATAAAAATAAATATGAAGAATGGAAAAACAACGTTAAAGAATCCTTGGAAAATAAATCATCGAAGCCAAGTTCGTTTAGTAAAGAATATTGGATTAATAAAGGATCCTTAGAAGAAGAAGCAAAAAACATTGTTAAAACAAACAATATACGAAATTTAAATTATTTTGCGGCAAAGTATGGAATTGATGAAGGAACAAAAAAATATAAGTCAATGTGTGAAAAACGTAGCAAATCTTCTTCATTAAAAGGATATATTGAAAGATTCGGTAGAGAAGAGGGGGTTAAAGAATTTAAAAGAATTAATAAGAGTAGGGCTATAACTTTAGAAAAATATCTAATTAAGTATGGTGAAGAAGGAATTAAAAAATATGAAGAATATATAACATCAAAAATATCTTCTAATAATATTATATCTAAAATATCAAACGAATTTCTGTTTGAAGTAGAGAATAAAACTAAAATGATAATAGACAGAGAAACACCAATCGGTAAATATATTGCAGATGGAAAAAATAAAAACATTATTTTTGAATTTTTTGGAGACTATTGGCACAAAAATCCTTTTTCTGGGTATACTGATTTTGAAAAATGGAAGGATGATTCAGCTAAAATTAAATATTTTTTAAATGTTGGTTATCGTGTGATAATAGTTTGGGAGAGAAGTTTTAAGTTTATAAGAGAAAAAACTATTGATTTAATTTATAACTTTTTGGAAACCGAAGATACTTTTTTATGTATTAATTGTACAGAAAATAAAAATATTTTAATAGAATCTGTAAAAGAAATTTGTGAAAGGAGAAAAAATGCTAGTAAAGGTTAAAATAAAAATTAAAGATTTTTATGATACTTTCTCAACAGAAAGTAGAGACAATGAAGTAGTAAATATAAAGAAACAGTGTTTTATAAAAAATGAAATGGGTGAATTATCTGAAATAATTGGTGTTATAAGAAAATCTAATAATGATATTTATAAATATAAATTTACGAATAATAAGCATATAACATGCTCAGATGGTCATATTCTAAAAACTGAAGATAATTATAAAAAATTAAAAGATATAACTATGAAGGATAATATTGATGTTTTCAATGATGATCCAATAAAATTAATTTCTAAAAAATTTATAAAAAATTCAGATGTTTATGATATTGCTCTTAAAGAAGATTCATCACATGCATATTTAACACCAAATGGATTAATAAATCATAATACAACAATTGCAAGAATACTTACATCCAAAAATGGTATTCTGGCAAATCCCAACGAAAATCTTTTATTCATAAACGGTTCATCAAAATCAACTAGAGGAATTAAATTTGTCGATGAAGTGATCGAGCCATTTTTGAAAATTCCACCAGCGGGAAAAGACAAACAGAAGGTTGTATTAATTGATGAAGCAGATGGTTTAACAAGTGATGCAATAGATTCTTTGAGAGGAGTAATAAATAAATTTTCTTCATATGGAAGATTTATTTTTACATGTAATTATGTTTCAAAAATCTCAGATCCTTTGATGAGTAGATTTTCAGCTGCTACGTACGAATTTAAAACAGTTCCTGTTGAAAGGGTTATTGAACATTGTAAAAAGATTTTAGTAAAAGAAGAGATTACTTTTGATGAAAAAGATTTAGCACATGTTTGCAAAACATTGTATCCAGATACAAGAAAAATAATTGGTGTATTACAGAAGCACTCAAAAACAGGACAACTTGAAATTGATAGAAATTCAGTTCTAAATAATGAGAAGTTTATAATCTCATCAGTTGTCGACATGATTACTTCATTGAATAATAAACAACAGAAAGCTGGTAGCATTTTAGGTGGTATTGTAAAAGCTTTAGAAGATCAAGATGTGGATTATAGAAATATTTATTCTGAACTTTTTTTTAGAAAAGAGATTCCAGTAAATTGTAAGGTTATAATTAATCGATATGCAAATACACATAGTGATTGCTTCATTCCCCATATGCATTTTATGGGTATGTGTTTTGATATTGGAAAAACAATACAAGATTATATTAAGTTAACAGAAGGTAAATAAAATGGTAGGAATCTATGAAGATAAGTTTGTGGATTTCTTAAAGGAAAGTCTCGGCGAACCAGTTAAACTAACTTCAAAAAATTTAATCGTTCGGTGCCCGTGGTGCGAGGATGAAGATAAAAAAGGACATTATCATTTACATATTTCATTAGAAGCACCAATATTTCATTGCTTTCATGCAGATTGCCCAAAAGAAAAAGGAATCATTCCAGCACTTGTTAAAAAGATAACTGGTAACGACATATCAGAAAAATTCTTTGATAAACAGAAACTCAAAATTAAAGATAAACCTTTTGAAGATGAAAATATTTTTAAAAGTGAAAATGTTTTGGTAACACCAGAAATAAAAGAAGATAGATTTAGGTGGAAATCTCTTTATATGAAAAAAAGATTTGGATTTTCAGATCGACCTTTTGATAAACTAAAAGGATTAATTTTTGATGTTGAACAGTTTGTAAGAATGAATAGGATACAATTAGATTCAACAGGATTAAAAATGTTACCATTTTTGCAGGAGAATTTTATTGGAATTCTTACAGATCATGAAAGCCAAATTGTTTTTAGAAATATAGATGAGTCATCACAATTTAGATACTACAAATACAGATTGAAACAAACTGGAAAATTTAGTGATTATTACAGTATTTTGGGAGACTGTTATGATAGCAAAATTATTGTTTTGGCTGAGGGAATATTTGATATTCTTTTGGAGAATTTAAATAATACAATTGGAATAAAAAATAAAGCCAAACTTTATGCTGCTGGGCTATCAACTGCATATTTATCTTTGATAAAAAGCATTGTCTTTTATGAAGAAATATTTAGACCCGAAATTCATATACTTTCAGACAACGGAATAAAAATTGACAATTATAAACAAATGAAAAACTACAATAAGCATATAATAGATAAAATTGTTATCTACTATAATAAGACGGGAAAAGATTTTGCTTCATTCCCAGTTGTTCCAGAAAAAATTATAATTTGATGTAAGGAATGTTATCTCATGATTAATAAAAAAAAAGTTGAAAACGAAGCAAAGGTTGAACAGAAAAAGAAATTATTAGCATTAAAAGAAAAAGCTTTATCTGGTGAAATGTCAAAATTAGTTTTTCCAATTCCCGAAGTTGATTACTATAGTATTTTTTGTAAGGCAATAGCGGAAAATAAAATGGATAAACTTTTTAATTGTAATGTTTGTGTTTTCTATCAAGAATATGATGGAGAAGATTCGGTTATTTTTGTTTTCGGGATTCCTTCATATGATAAAGAAGCAGTAGATTCAAAAGAAAGTAAAAGTTTATCTCAAAGAGTTATGGAAATTCTGAAGTTAGCTGAAGAAGTTTTTATAACAATTGATTTTATGGAATTAAAAGATGTTAAAGAAGACAAATTTTCATATTTTACATTAATTAAAAAACTTAAAAATAAAAAGGAGTAAATCATGCAAATAATTTTAGATTCTGGAAAGTTTAGTGATATGATAAGGATTATGTCAATGTTCGATGGTCTTTGTAACGATGTAACAGTAAATGAAGGTATTATAAGACAAAGGTCTAATGATAAAATTTCTGTATTTGATGTTGATATGAGACCAATTCTTGAAGACATGACTTTTACACTTTCACAATTCAAACAAAAATTAGAATTGTTGAAAACATTCATTGGTCAAGAAGTTACAATTGAAACAAATGATGAAGACTTTACGTTTGCAGATCAACATTCGAGTTTTAAAATTAAATACCCAAAATCTGATTTTGTAGACAACAAATTTATTACAGAAAAAGATTTAGAAAGTGTTGTTGATACAAGTAAAGAAAATTTTATTCTTGAAACATCAATAAGTAAAATAATTTCAGAAAGAATAAGAACTTATGCAAAAACATTTAATATGTGGGATCTTGTTCTTATATTTGAAGGGGAGACAGCAAAAATTTTGATTGAAACGGAAGCAAAGGATCAGTCTGCATTATTCTTAAATGGAATCCCCACAAATAAGAGTGTTGAATGCTACACAGATGTTTCAGTAATTCCATTTATCATTGATCACGATAGCGATATAAGTTTGAATGTTTTCGAAGGTGAAAATGAAAAAACCCTGAATCGTTTTGTAACAACATGTGCAGATGTAGATATAAAAATATATTGCAGATCTCTTATTAAAGGAGAATAATATGCCAAATAAAAAACATTTGCTTGAAGATTTAACCTCAAAAAGAAATCCCCTGCCTTTAGGCGGGGGTCTAGCATAGGAGATATATGATTTGTTATAAATACAGACTGCATCCAAATAAACAGCAAATAGCTTTATTGTGGAAACATGCCAATAAGTGTAACTGGCTATATAATTATTTCCTGAATCAAAGGATAGAATGCTACAAAAGCGCAGGAAGAGGTATATCTAAAAACGAACAACAGAAGGAATTGGTGAAATTCAAAGAAATAGATACAGTTGTAAAAGAAATACATTCACAAGTTTTACAACAGATTACTTTGAGGTTAGATACTACATATCAAGCTTTTTTCAAGAATTATAAAGAAGGACACGGTTTTCCGAAGTTTAGAAGTTGTAAAAAATTCTTTGGGATAAGATACCCACAATCAGGTTTTTCAATACAAGATGATGTTTTCTGTACGAAAGTTTATGGAGGTATTAAGTTTTCTAAACATCGACTTTATAACGGAAATGTCAAACAAGTTTATATTAATGAGGAAAAGGGCAAGTGGTTTATTTCTATAACTACTGATTATGAAAGAGAGAAGACAGATTCTAAAAAAAAGGAAGCAATAGATGTAGGAATAACCAATCTTTTAGCCACATCTAAAGGGTTAATAATAAAGAACAAAACCCATGCTAAATATTTTGATAAAGAAATAAATAATCTTAAATCAAGGAGGGATACACAATGTAAAAAATATTCAAGAGAATGGAGGAATCTTTCAGAGATAATTAAAAGATTGTATGGTGTAAAAAATCGAAAAGTAAACGATTATTTACATAAGGTTAGTAAAAACCTATCCCTAAAATATGATACCATCTTTTGTGAAGATTTATCTTTGAAAAAAATGTCTGAATCAAATAAAAAGGGATTGAATAGAGAGTTAAGAAACTCTCAGTTAGCAAAGTTTATTTCTTATCTTGAATACAAAACCAATATAGTAAGAGTAAATCCAAGAAACACATCCAAAACCTGCAATAGTTGTGGTTCTATACACGATATGCCTTTGTGGAATAGGATTTATAATTGTGAATGTGGTTATGTAGAAGATAGAGATGTAAACGCTGCTAAAAACATTTTTTGCTTGGGACAAGCCATAATCTCAGGATTATGTACTGAATCAGCAACGATTCAGGAAGCCTTACCCTATAAGGAGATGCTTTATGAATAATGTTATGAAGCCCTTCCCTTTAGGGGAGGGTAGTTCACTGCACTCAAAAAATAATAAATCAAGAGTAGAAGAATGGAAAGAGTTTTCAAAAAAAGTTGAAGACTATATAACAAGTGTTACAGTAGACAAATATGGAACTTCTGGGAGTGATCTTGTTTCTATAACAGATAGTCCTAGAATATGGATTTGGAATATTTTGAGATATGCGTTAAGAGTTTGGAGAAGAAATGGAAAATTGAATGATATATTTAAAATAGTTCATTATGCCCAGATTGCATATACTCAAGCAAATGGAGACCTTTCAATATTAGGTATAACAAATGAAAAATCAACTTGAGGGAGGAACAAGTGACACCAGAATCTATTTTAAGTTATTACCCAAGTTATGCAATCTTAGATGAAATTTTAACAACAGGACAATATGTTCAGGTCAATATTTTCATTGACCTGAACAATACCCTTCAAACCTTATATTTACCTCATACAATTCTAGCCTTAACAGAAACAACAAAAAAAAGTAAATATATAGATACGTCAATTTTTAATTCTGTTTTATCTTTTTTGGCATTTCATAAGAAATATTTTCAAAAAAGAGGAAATATAAATGTTAATTTTTATTTCTTTTTTGAAACAGGTGGATCTTTTTATCATACAAATATTTCTAAGAAATATAAAATGTCTAGAAAAACTGACAATTTATATGGATTGGATAAGACAACAAGAGATTTATTTTTTTCTATAAAGCAGAAGAATTTTTTATTGATTGAAAAAGTTTTAAATACAGCTCCTGGATGTAATTTATTTAAACTACAAAATTTTGAAGCAGATTTTGTTCCATATTATTTAGTAAAAAATAAGATGATAAAAAACGGAAATAATGTTGTTAATATTCTTTACTCAAACGATCACGATATGCTTCAATGTTTGAATTTGGATGAGAACTTTTTTATTTACTCAAAAACCAAGACAGGCAAAAAAGTAATAAGAAAGGGTAATGCATTTAGAGAATATTTTAAATGTGAAAAAACTTTTCCAGATGAATATTTCACACTTGCATTATCAATTATTGGGGATGCCGGTGATGATGTAGATGGTGTTGAAGGAATTGGACAGAAGAGAATAGATCTTTGTTTAAGTAAAATTGTTAAAATGGTAGGAGGAATGGATAATCTAAGGAATAACGTAATCAACAATAAACCAATTTTTGTCACAACTGATAGAATGGGTAACAAATATATAGAGAAGGTTGTTGAGTTTGAAAATAGATTTAAGACGATAAGCAATAATATGAAGTTGGTTGATTTTGACATAATTTCAAGATATTTTATTGATCCAGGCTCAACTGAAGTTGTTATTAAAAGAAATCTTCTACATGAGATATTAAATAAAAATAAGATTACACCAATTGAAGTGTTAAAACCAGCTTTAGAAATGAATGGTGTTTCCCTCAATGATGAACTGGAGGTAATATATAATCTTATTTAAACGGAGATAAAATTATTAAATGTTAAACCCAAATAGAGTTTTGACATATATAAAAGAAAATCTAGCCTTTCCCTTTCAGATGATTGAACTCACCGATGAAAATATCCTCAGCTACATCAATAATTATTCAAAAAAGACATTTTCACAATACTTCCCTTCGGTTGTGACTATTGGGTATGAGATATGGAATCCTTTAAATAAAGTTCCTGGGAAAGCAAATGAATTTTATTTGAATGATGAACTTGGATTAGAAGTATACACTATAAAGAATCTATATTTCAGCCAAACAAATTTATTAGTTCATGGGCACCCACCTCTGGGGCCACTTTCTTTAGGTGAACTAGGAAATTGGGCATTGAGTGTTGAAGTTGCTGGATGGGTTAAACAATTTTCTAATTGGGATTATACATTTGAATTCAGACCACCAAATACTTTTAGAATCTCACCAGTTCCTACAAGTGAAGACCATATTGCAATTGAATATGAAAGAGAACATGATAACACTTATGCAACAATACCAAACGAACTTCAAATGTATTTTCTTGATTTATGTTTAGCAGATACAATGATAAGAATTGGAAGATTAAGAAAGAAATATGCAGATGGTTTAAAAACACCATTTGGTGATATACCATTAAGTTCTGAGATTTTGGATGAAGGTAAAGAATTAAGAAGAGAAACAATAGAAAAATTAACAAATGGTTCTCTTCCAAATATTGTTGTGGATTTTGGATAGGAGTTTTTAAAATTATGGCTTATCTTAAAGAAAATTTTGAAAATAAAAGAACATTTAACGATGTTGTAAATAAAAGAATTCCAAATCCACCAATATATATAATAAGAAAAAAAATTAGGGATAGCTTCAGAAATCAAATTAATCCAATAGCAACAAAAGCTATAGAAGACGCTAAGAACATACAAAAATCATTTAATCAGGAAATGTCTACTTTTAGAGAACAATCGTGGAAATCTGTAACTGAACTCAATAAAAAAATAGTTGAAATTAAAAAAAATGGAGACCTTAATAATCCCAAAGTGAAAGATCAACTAGATAGACTTACTAGTGTTAGAAATCGAAAAGTAGAAAGAATAAGAGACCTTCAAAAAGAAATGTCTACATTAAAGGATACAAAAATAACTGGTATTATGGATGATTCTGATAAAAAAATAAATGAAATAAAAAGAGTTTATATGATTAAATTTAGAAGAAATGTTGGAATAGCTGCCATATCTATTGCAGTTATTGCACTTATTTTTGCAAAAATTAGACAAATAAAAAAAAGAAAAAAAGCAGAAACAGAACTATTAAACGATGAGATGGAGAAAAAACAAAATGGCTTATTTAACAGAAAATGAAATAAAGGATGCAGTTAAAAAATGCAAAGAACTTTTTGAGCATATTAAAAAAGTATATGAGTTGTCACTTAACAAATTTCATGGTATATATTTTATTGATGATAAAATTTGTAACGTATTAAATATAGTAAATCTTTCAGAAAGACCTTATATTATCAAAAGTGATATTTTAAAAAGAAAAAGATTATATTTACTTCGTAAACAGGAAATAGATAAAATTATTTATGATTGTGAATCAGTTATTAAGTTAGATATTCCATTTATAAGAAAATTGTGGAAAGATCTTATTAAATCATTTGATGAAGTTAATGCTCTATATGAAGAAATACCAGAATTGAAAAAAATAATATCTAAAGGAAGTTTTTTTGGAATGAAACCTTATGTCATAGAAGCTTTAATGCACATATGCGAAGGTATTAAGACGAAAGCCATCAAATTGTCAGATCAAGAAGCTACAAAAATAGTTTGTCAAGAAGCATGCTATAAAGGAATTGCAAAAGAAATGGACAAACGAGTTTATGATTTTATAATTCCGAGCGTTTATTCACGCATGTTAACGAGACTATATGTTTTGTGGGAGAGAAACTAATATGGATACATTACTTGAAAATATAATTACTAAAAGAAAAGATCTTGAATATTTAAATGAATTTACTTTATCTGATGAATGGAAAACAAGATTGGGGGCAACAGCAATTTTGGAAACAGTTCTTGTATTATGGTTGTTATCACAAGTTTTTTCTGGAACAGATGAATTTAAATTTGAATTACAATATTCAGATATTGATGATGATTTAACAGAAAAACTTAGAAAAATTATCAACGAACCAACATTTAATGTTTATAAAATTCATACTTCTGATATGAATGCTTTCACTTATTTGGGAGCTGGGGCATCTTGTTACTATACAACTGGGCTTGTTAAGACATTAAATCTTACTGAAGGTGAACTTTTAGCAATATTAATTCATGAATATGGGCATTATAAAGAAGGGCATACCACAAACTTTGCTTTTGGAAGAAAGATTGTTTCTATGTCTTTATTGTATGCCATATTTTCTTTTTATATAGTTTTGTCTTCCGAATTTCTTTTAAAAATTTCACCAATATTAGCAATGGTTGGTCTATATCCGGGATTGATTGGAATATTTTTAACACCGGGTATGGTTGCAAGAGCACACAGATTTACAGAAATTGCAGCTGATAAATATATTGCAAAATATGGTTATAAAAAAGAAGGAATATCTGCATTTCAAAAACTTCAAGAATATGAGATGAAAATGATTTGTGATGCTTTAAATATCCCTAGAGGTGGGCCTTGTTTGAAAAAATTAAAAGATAGATTAATGTTCGATGAACATCCAGACACACAGAGCAGAATAGAAGCCCTAATAAATGCGCTTCAAATAAAAGCACTTGCAAAGGTTGGCGATACAAGTAAAATTAATGCAATCTTTAAAAAGTTGTTAGCAATGTATAAAAAATTTGGTGGATGATGTAAAATGTTTGGAATTGAAGTTACGTCAAAAGGGGATTATGTCCTTATAAAAGGATTTCCAACAAAATATTTTATTAATGATTGTATTAAATACTTCAACACGTCTAAATTCAAAAACATAATGAGTGTTTTTGGTCTATTTAAAACTAAGATTTATATCCACAATTTTTTCTTGCCGGAATTTGTTTTCATAATGGCAAGATTTAAACGACACTTATACAAACAGATAATCCATGAAATTTATGAAAAGACGTGGTTAAAAGCATCAACTATTATGCACCCATCAAGAATAAATCTTACAAGAATATCAAATCTTAATGTTGAGCTAAAGTCCTATCAAAAAGAATTCATAGATCTTTATGATGATAAGAAACAGAAGTATATGTTAAAGGGATATATTCTTGCATTTGAGCAAGGTTTAGGAAAGAGCTATACATCATTAGCATTAATGGAAGGACTAGCAAAAGATTGTGTTGTTATTGTCGCACCAAAAAGCACAATAAAAACAGTTTGGCAACCAGAAATTAATAAATTATTTAAAACTGATAAAAAGGTATGGACTATAGGCGAAAAACCAGTAAAAGCAAAATATTACATTGTTAATTACGAATCTCTTGATAAATTATCAACTGTTTTGAGTTATATAAATAAATCAAAAGATGTTGGAATAATTGTTGATGAGTGTCATAACTTCAAAACTGCTGGAGCAAAAAGAGTTCGCAGTTTAATCAATGTTGCAAGAGCAACTGAATGCCAAGATATATTGTTAATGAGTGGAACTCCTATAAAAGCAATGGGATCAGAAATGATTCCAGCACTTCAACTTATTGATAGTTTCTTTGATGATTCAGTCTTAGAAATATTCAAAAAGACATTTGGTTTAAATGCAGAACATGCTACTGAAGTTTTAAGAAATAGACTTGGCCTTATGATGTTCAGAAAAACAAAAGATGAAGTTTTGAAGCTTCCACAAAAAACAAGACATGAAGTTAAAATTAAGACACCAAATGGAAAAAAATATACAGTTCCAGAAGTTAAAAAATTAATAATAGATTTTATTAATGAAAGAAAAGATTATTATAAAAAGAATTTCGACATATTCTCAAAAGAATTTCAAGAGTGCATTGATTATCTATCTAAAAGAATGAATGATGATGAAGATTTTAAAAAGTATCTCTGGGTAATATCAATTCTTAAAAAGAATGGATATCAAATAGCTTATAAAGATGATATTGCCTGGGCTAATAAATATGAAAGAGAAATTTTAAGACCAATGCTTCCCAATGAACTAAAAAAGAAATTTGATAGATCAAAATCTGTTGTTAAATATTTAAATCTAAAAATAATGGGTGAAGTATTAGGTGGATTACTTACAAAATTGAGAGCTGAAATGTTTTCTGAAATGCTCCAACACAGTCCAACGTGTAATATAATAAGTCAGGCTGAAAAGAAGACAGTATGTTTTACAACTTTCGTTGATGTTGCAAATACAGCAGATCATTACATAAGAAATTTTTGCAAATTTGAACCATTATTGATTACAGGACAAACTTCTCAAAATATAAAAGAGATGCTTTCACTTTTTAAACAAGACCCAAATGCAAATCCAATTGTTGCAACAATTCAAACAATGTCAACTGGTGTTAATCTTGTTGAAGCAAATACAGTTATATTTATAAATCAACCTTGGAGACACACGGATAGAATTCAAGCGGAAGATAGATGCCACAGAATAGGGCAGGATACAGATGTTTTTATTTATAACTATGTTCTTGACACAGGAACTGAGCAAAATCTCTCAACAAGAATGGAAGATATAATTGCTTGGTCTAAAGACATGTTTGAAGGAATAATTGGAGACACAGTTCCTGAAGCGGATTTGAAAAAAATGGTTGGAAAAGAAATGGTTGATACCATTGTTGGTTTTGATTGATAGATTAATTTTCGTGTAAACCTAACAAATTTACCCTAAATATACATTTTTAAAACAATAAAAGGAGAATGATATGCCGACAGGTAAAAAAATTGTTTTGTCAGATAACGCTACAGAAGTTGCAACAGCAAGATATTTTAACAATGGTGAAGATTGGGAATCATGTACAGCTAGAGTTGCAAAAGCTGTTTCAGATGTTGAATTTAATAAAAAAGATTTTTCTGATAAGTTTCATGAAGTTATATATAATATGGATTTTATTCCTGGAGGAAGAATTTTAAGAAATGCTGGAAGAGTGAAGGGATCAATGTTAAATTGCTATGTGGTTCCTATTGGTGATTCCATTGAAGAAATTGGTCAATTTATAAAAGACTCATTGACACTTTGGTCTGAAGGTGGTGGGGTCGGATGTAATTTTTCAAATTTGAGACCTGCTGGTGATCCGATTCTTGGTAAGGGTGGGCATTCATCGGGAATGGTTTCATTCATAAAAGCTGCGGACGCAGTATCTAAAACTATTGAAAGTGGTGGTCAACGGAGAGCAGCTGCATTAGCATGTGTAGAAGTTTCACACCCAGAAGTTGTAGAGTTTATCAATTCAAAACTTGTTGATAATGAACTATCTCATTTCAACATATCAGTTCTTGTAAATGAAGAATTTCTTAAAGCAGTTGAAGCTAATGCAAATTGGACATTTAAATTCAAACAAAGAGAATATCAAACGGTTCCAGCTAGAGAAATATGGAATCTAATTGTTTCAAATATGATTAACAAGGCAGAACCAGGATTATTGAATGGAACGAACTTATATAAAAATAATTCATATTATTTTGATCCAGTTGTATCCACGAATCCTTGTTGGACGGGCGATACTCTAGTTGCTGTTGCGGATGGAAGAGGTGAAGTTTCATTTGAGCAGCTAGCTATGGAATCAAAAGATGTTCCTGTGTATTGTTTTAATCCAAAAACAAAAGAAACTGAAATAAGAATGATGAGAAATCCAAGAAAAACATCTGAAAAAGAAAAAATTCTTGAAATTATTTTAGATGATGGTTCCTCATTTAAATGTACTGAAAACCATAAACTTGTTGATAAAAATGGAATTGAAGTTTTTACTAAAGATTTGAAACCTGGTTCAAGATTACACCATATGATAAAGACATATGGAAATAATATTAAAGAACAACAAGAACCAATTGCAATTTGGAATGGATATGTAAATAAAAAGGGATATTGTTTTGAACATAGAGTTCAAGCTGAATTTTTATTAGGAAGAAAATTAAAAGATGGTGAATCTGTACATCATAGAGATGAAAATAATCAGAACAATACTTTTGAAAATATTTGTGTAATGAATCATGGTGAACACACAAAGATGCATCAAAGTGGTGATAAAAATGTAATGAGAAGCAAGTGGTGGAATAATCAATCTGAAAAAATAAAAAATGAATATAAAAGAAAAATGTCAATTTCTACATCGGGAACAAAAAATGGAAATTGGTCTGGATATACATTAGATGATCTAAAACCTATTGCTTTAACATATATTATTTCTTTGGGGAGAAAACCATTAGTTAAAGAATGGGTGAAATATTGTAAAGATAACAAGCTTCCACATTCAATATCTGCAACATCTGATTTTATAAATGAAGTATATGAAAGTATTAATTTAAATTATAAGGTGGTTTCAATTAGAGAATGTGATTATGAAGCTGTTTATAATGGAACTGTTGATGATTTTCATAATTATTATGTTTTTACTAATTTTAGCAAAAATAAAAGTGGAAAAAATAGAAAAAATTATATATTAAGTAAAAATTGTGGCGAAGCAGTTCTTGAAAATTATGGTTCATGTTGTTTGGGATCGTTGGTATTACCGAATTTCATTACAGGAACGACAAATACAAATTGGCAAAAATTAGAAAGAACAATTAAACTTGCAGTAAGATTTCTTGATAATGTCATTGATGTAAATAAATATACACTAAATGAAATTGATATTAAAGGGCATAATGGAAGAAGAATAGGTCTTGGAATAATGGGGCTCGCAGATTATTTATTTGCAAAAGAATTGAGATATGGATCTAAAGAAGCTTTAGCAGAAATTGAACGTTTGATGAAATTTATAAGAGATATTGCATATCAAACATCAGTTGAATTGGCTGTAGAAAAGGGAGCATTCCCAAGATTTGACCCAGTATATTATGGAAATTCATCATTTGTAAGAAAACTTCCTGCTCCATTAAGAATGGAAATAAAATCAAAAGGTATAAGAAATGTCACATTGTTATCAATTGCCCCAACAGGAACAATTTCTCTACTTAGAGAATGTTCGAGTGGCATTGAACCTTTGATGTTTAAATCATATAAGAGAAGAGATAGAGTTGGTGAAAGAGTATACATTCATCCAAGATATAAAAATTTACTATTAACAGGAAATGCTGTTCCTAGTTGGTTTGTTGATATGACAGACCTAAGTCCAAAAGATCATTTTGAAACACAAGCAATGATTCAAAAATATGTTGATGGGGCTGTAAGTAAAACAATTAATCTTCCTGCTGGAACAACTGCTGATGATCTTGATAAACTTCTTCTTGAATATACTCATGACCTAAAAGGTGTAACTGTTTATGTTGATGGTTCAAGAGGTGGGCAAGTTTATGAAAATTTAACAGAAGAAGAAGCTATTGAATATATTGCAGGCGAAAGTGTAAATGATGAACTGAGCATAGATGATGTGGAATGCGCGTGTGCTAAACCAGTTGAAGATGAAGAAGGAAAAGAAATAGGTTGCGAAATTCCCACAAAAATTAAAGAGGAGTAATCAAAATGGAGCCAGAAGAAATTAAAAAAGAAATAGATAAGATTCTATTAAAAGTAGTTTTTGAACCTGTTGAAAAAGCTGAAGATTTTCTAATGGAACATTTTTCTGGATTAGTTTTTGATGGAAAAATTAAAGATTATGATTTTTCACTTAATATGGATAAACATAATGATTTCACATTTGATGCAAATGTTGTTGCAAATGATGAGAAAGAAACTAAATTTTCAGTAAATGCAAAAATTAGTTGGTAAAAGGAGATAAAATATGTCACTAATATTAGAAACAGGACAAGTTTGCCCACATGCAACAGTTTGTTCATACAATACATCAGGGCCAGAATTTTGTCAGGGGGCACTTGCAACTAGAAAAGGAAAATTTGTATGTGAGTTTGCAAACCAAAATGGTATTATAAAAGAAGATGGATTCAGAAGTAGATTTGATCAAACAGGAAAAATGAAAATTATAATGGAGACTCCTCAAAATGGTTGAAGATAAATCAAATGAAAAATATGAAAAACTATTAGTGGAGTATAGAGATCAAAGAGAAGCTTTAAAAATATTGATTGATGAATTGGAAAAACTTAAAAAAGATATCGACAAACTATTTCCTGATAGGTTAGATAAAAGATATTTGGGCGGGTTGTTCGATCAGAAGATAAAAGCTGCAACTGAAATGTTTAAAGCAATTCTTGAACTCAGAAAGGAGATAGCCAAAAACGTAAAAGACGAATTTGAAATGAGACGTAAGCTTGATAACGATATTAATGAAACAACTGATAGTAATGTTTTCGATGTAAGAAAAGCTGTAAAACTTCTTCAAGAAGATGATAATTTAGTTGTATTGAGAAAAAAAAGTGCAATTAATTAACAAAATTAAAAAGAGAAAAGGAGAATTGTAGAGATGGGAGAAGGTATAATTTTAGATGATGAATTTTTGGATATCGATGGACAACCAATAAACGATTTAGAAAAAATTGATGGCGAGATTAAAGAATTTACAAAAGAACTTAAAATTGAAATAACTGAAGAAGATAAAGCTATTTATTCTGCTCCAGTTAGTGCAATTAAAAAGAAACCAGGAAGAAAAGCAAAAATAGATGTACCAACACCAGGTGAATTGAATCAAATGTCTGATGATGAAGTTGAAAAAGCAGCTCCATCTATGGGGGATCAGATAAAGTCTTTATATTATGAGTTTAATTCATTTTTAGTAAATAAAACTGATATTAAACCAGATACTGGTGTAAAAACAACAATCCCAATTGGAATAGATGTATTAGATGCTATAATGGGTGGTGGGTTTGCTATTGGAACAATGGCAATGGTTATAGGAACTAGTGGTGGCGGAAAATCAATGCTAGTAATACAAGCTGCTGCAAATGCACAAAAGATATATAAAGGAAATATTCTTATTATGTATCTTGATTCTGAAGAAGCCACTACAACAGCAAGAATGGCTAGTCTGGGTGTTAGACACCCAACACTTCAACCCTACAATGATATAACTATTGAAAAAGTATTTAGATCACTTGAAGGGGTTTGTTTATATAAAGAAATGAAAAATATTATTGAACAACCTTCAATTGTTGTTTGGGATTCAATTGCAAATACATTAAGTGAAAAGGAAAGACAAGAGGAAGATATAAATAAATCTATTGGATACAAAGCTAGATTGCTTACAGTTTTGATTCCAAAATACGTGGCAAAATTATCAGCTTATAATATATGTCTAATCGCTGTCAATCAATTAAGGGACAATATACAGATTGGGCCATATCAAGCACCAAAAGATTTGAATTTTATGAGACAGGGAAAAACCATTCCTGGAGGGAATGCCACAAAATTTAATGCGTTTCATATAATTGATAGCAAAATTAAAGGGGTTGTTGATCCTGGGAAATTTGGGTTCGATGGAATTGTTGTTGAAATGAAATGTATTAAAAATAAGTTATTTCCACCAAATATTCCTGTTCAGTTAGCTGGGCATTTTGTAACTGGATTTAATAATTTCTGGACAAATTATATGTTTTTGATTGAACATAAAAGAATAATACCTGGAGGCGGATGGAATACTATAACATCAATGCCAGCTAAAAGGTTTAGAACTATAGATGCTAAAGATATGTTTCATAATAATCCAGAATTTAAACAAGCATTTAATGAAGCAGTTCAAGAAACAATTAAAATTGAAATTCTTGAAAAGAACAACCCTTTCATTTTTGAAAATGATGATGAAGACGATGATAAAAATGATTAAAATGTTAATACCAAGAATTTGTTAGAACAAAATATAAACATTAATTTTGAGAAGGAGAATTTTGAATGATGCCTATACAGGAAGTAATGGAAGAATTCATTGGTAATCTGGTTAAGAATTTAGTCGATGTGGAAAGCGATGTTAAAATTGAAGTTTCAATATCCACAAAAGCTGTTATTATTCAGATTAAGGCTAATAAAAGCGACTTGGGTAAAGTCATTGGAAAGAAAGGTAGAACAATTGAAGCAATAAAAATAATTGCTTTAGCTGTTAAAAACACCAAATTTCCTGGTGACAATAAGGGGGTATCTGTAGAGATACTTGAGGATGAACCAACAACTTATAAAAAGTTAATAAGTTAACTTTCGGAGGAATTAAATATGTTAGTTAAAGAATCAAAAATTAGGGTACTTGAAAATTTTTATGGTGTAGATTATGCTCTACTTGGAAAACCAGTTAGTGAAGCAAGTGTTTGTTGCCCCTTTCTTACAGAAGAATATCTCTCAACAAAAGGTGCACTTATGTCTTGTTTGGTAGAAATGTACAAAGAAATTGAGCATTCACCAAAAGCAACTAAAACCTCAATCAAAGAATCAGATCTTCATCTTCTTGCAAAGAAAAGTGCAAAAGTTGCTAGAGAAAATGCTAAACTGTCGGTTGGGTCTGAGAAAGGAAGAGCAAGAATTAAAAAGGCAGTTTCTGAAGCTCTTCAGATCTCAAAGAAACAAAAGAAAGTAAATATTGATTCAATTGTTAAAAATAAGACTCAGCTTGAAGCTTTTGTTTCATGTCTTGATTCAATGTTGATAGGAAGAGCTTTGAAAGAATCAAAAAATCCTACAGCTTTGAAAGAAACATGGACTGGAAAAATTTTGAAAGAAGCATATCTTTCATTGAGAACTGCGTTGGCTGAATCAGCAATCGAAATTTTGGAGAATAAAATCTGAAGCGGGAAATAGAAAAACTTCAGGAATATTTTGAAAGCTTCGAGGAAATAGCCCAACACAACGAAAAAATTTTCAATAAAGTTCTTGATGGCTATCCCTCGAGTAAAATAATTTTTGAATCCCCCAAGGAGAATTTTACAAATTCCTCTTTGGGGTTTGATTCAAAATTATTTAGACAAAAATCTAGAGAAAAGATTGTGAATGAACATTTCTCTAGACAAGCATATGTTAGACCTCACACAAGTGTGACTGAGCTCTTATCATGTGTCAGACAAAATTATTACGCTAGATCAAAATATGATATAAATATTGATAAAAATTTTAATTTTCCATATCTTAAATTATATGCAGATGTTGGAACAGCAATACATGAACACCTACAAAGTGTTTATCCATTTACTGAGATAAAAAAGGCGATTTACAGTGACAAGTTTAGAGTTAAAGGTGAAGCTGATGCAATAAATAAAAATTATCTTTGTGAAATAAAAAGCACAGAAGTTAAAAAAATTAAATTTCTTCCTGAAATAGATCATTTTCATCAGGGAAATATATATGCGCATGTTCTTAATACTGAATACAATTATAATATTAATGGTGTAACCATTATTTATGTTTTCAGAGATGATTTAAAAAGGGATCCTTTAGCAATAGATTTTAAAATTGATACTAATCTAGCAATAGATTTTTTGTCAAGATCATTGATTTTACTCGATGCTATTGAAAGAAAAGTAATTCCAGAAAAGATTGGAAATACAGAAGATAAGTGTAAGTGGTGTCCATATTCAGATTATTGCATTAAAGATGGTGATGGAATTAAAATTGAGGCAGTAATTAAAAAAGAAGAACCAAAAAAACAAAAAGAACATAAAAAAGAAAAAAAGATACCACAAGAAATTTCGACATTCAAAATATAGTTACAGAGAGAGGATTTAATAATGATAGTAACTTTTCCGCTGCTTATGGACGCTACAATAAATTCATCAGTTGTTCCTGGTGTTTGTAAAAATTTAGAACGATACTGTCTTATACATAAACTAGATACTATTCTAAAATGGGGAGGGCTCCCCTCTGATTCCAGAATAGTTCAATGGGGGATTGCTGCCGCGCAAGCAGCAGGTTCTGTTTTACTTGCTAGTGAAACTAAAAAAGGAAATGTTTTAAGAGAAGACGATATACATATTCATAATACTGGGAATGAAAAAGTTAATGTTATAACTGGTGATAAAGAAGAGAAAAAACCTCATGAACCAGATAGGGCAGTCGATGTAAGAGGGGTTGATGTAAAATCAACGTTATCAATTGAACCAACTTGGGTAACAATACAAAGTAAAAAAGGATCTGCTGTTATTGGTGTAAAAGTTATTCCTTACCCAATTCCTGCTGAACCATTTGTTGAACAATTAATATCAGATCATTCATTAAAATTCTTTGATAGATTGGTCGCAAGATATGAAAGAACATTGACACGACAATTCTATAATATGATGAGAAGATTACCTATTTTTCACCTTAATCTTGATCTTAAAAAAGATCCATTGAAAGATATAATTTATGCAAGAAGTAAATATGGATGGAATGTATTTTGTATGTTGAATTTAGCATCAATTGAAAATGATGAGATATTTAAAGAACAAGGTGGTGTATCAAGACTATTTAAACTTGGTTGGCAAGCAGTAATTGTTGCAGATGATGTAACACAAAGGTTAGTATTTTGTTTGAAAGAAGACGGTGGGTTATGCTCAATTGTTCATTATCCATTTTTATATTCAGCATTGGGAAGAGATCAGGCTGATGCTTATGGAAAACTAAGCGATCTTCAAAAATCAACAAGTCCATTTTTTACACACAAAGTAAGACTTGCTTCATTTTTTGGTGAATCAATCGCATATAGAAAACTAAAAAGATTTGCAGGGTTAGGATTCCCCTGTATTGATTGTGAGGATAAATAAGATGCCTATACTTGGACCTAAAGAAATCTCTGGTGGTAAAGAACTGGGTAAAGATATTAAGGTTGGAATTGCACAGAGAATACGAAAATCATTTTCTGTTGAAGCTGAGGCATTAGGACGGCAAGCAATAAATAATGTTGTGGAAATTGATAGTTATATTCATAATTATACAGAAAACACAAAATCTTTGATACAACGGTTGAGGGAAGCTAAAAAGAGTAAATTGCCTCCTCATGATATAAAAGAATTAAAAGATAAAATAAAATTTTCTTTGGATAAGAGAAAAGAACTACAAAAACAAAAAAGTAGCGTGCAAAAAAAGTATCTAGACCATATAGATATGTTAAAAAAACAATATCAAAAGAAATTTGTTAAGTTGGGGATTGGTCTAGGTCTCGGTGTAATTGCAATAGGTATAACAGCTTTTGTAATTAAAAAGATAAGAGATATGAAAAAAAGGGAAAAAGCCGAGGAAGAATTAAAAAATGGATGAATTAATCAACTTAAACGAAGTAATAAAAAGTCACAATGAAAAAGTAGATTTATCTATGTCAGATCTTTTGAGATCTAATATGGAAACATTTGAGCTATCTTCTGATATATCTCCATTTTCTTTAAGTTTAAGAATTTCTAAATTTGAAGATGAAAAAGCATATATTCAATTTGTAAAAAATTGTGAAAAATTATCCCGCCAAAGTCTTGAATATAATTTTTGGCGAAAATACATAAAAGATATTTTAGGTGAAACCGTGTGTCATTTGACTTTTGAAAATTCAGTAGAAACTGACATTCACATACATCATCATATTCCCGATATTTTTACAATTATTAAAGCAATAGTTAATAAAAAATTAAACAATGAACAATCTTTTTGCACCTTTGATATATGTACTGAAGCCATTGAACTTCATTTTAAAAATGGAATAGGATTTGTTCCTTTAATTGAAAGTTTACACACAAAATTTCATAATGGATTTCTTAAAATACCTATTGAGATTGTTTCTGGAAATTATTCATATTTTTTAGAAAATTATTCACAGTTTTTGGATGAAGAAGATATTGCTATTTTAGATGAAAGATTGGCTGTGAAACAAAAAGATGTTGAAATTAAATGGTCAAAAGATTTTTATCCTGGAATGATGATACAAGCATCTGGGGGAATTTAAAATTAACTACACAATTCTTTATGAAAATATAATACAAAGAGCCAGAACAAGAGAATCTCAACCAAAAGGAAAAAGAGAAAAACATCATGTTATTCCTAAATGTATGGGTGGTAAATGCGGGGAAGTTGTGTATTTAACATTACGGGAACATTATATAACACACAGAATTTTGTGTATTTTATATCCAGATAATATAAAATTAAAATATGCATTTTTTATGATGTGTATCCAAAGAAAAAATGAACTTGGTGAAAAAGTTACCACATCAAGAACCTATCAAAAAGCAAGAATTGATTGGTATAATTATGCAAAAGAAGATATTAATTCTGGTTTATTTAAAGAAGGAATTTTACATCCAAATTATGGAAAACCTCCAGCAAATAAAGGAATTTCTAGATCTGATGAAACTAAAAGAAAAATAAGTGAAAAGAATAAAGGAAAGCATTCAAATCCATCTACGGAATTTAAAAAAGGACAAGTTTCTGCTTTCAAAGGTAAGAAACACACTGAAGAGACAAAAAAGAAATTTTCGGATCAGCATACAGGTAAATCTTTACCACCATTTACTGAGGAGCATAAGAAGAAAATAAGCAATGCTCTTAAAGGAAGAAAGATTAGTGAGGAGCAGAGAAAAAAGATAAGTGAATCGCGCAAAGGAAAAAAATTAACTGAAGAACAAAAACAACATCTTCGTGAATGTAGAAAAGATAAACCGCATCCTATGTTAGGAAAACATCACACAAACGAAACAAAAAGGAAGATTTCTGAAAAATTAAGAGGAAAAAACTATTAATGGAGAAAGAAAAAAATGCAAACAATTTCGGATGAATCGCGGATTCGAATAAAATATCCATTTGAAATTGACAATTTTTCTGAACGTTATCGAACAACTAATGGTATTTATAATTTCACGTCTCCTGATATGTGGGTAATCGACAAATTCTTTTATTATTTGCAGAAAAACTCTGTAATTAAGCAATTTAATAACTCTAAATATAATTATAAACCTTCATATTTATCTTATGATGAATATGGCGTTGTTACATTGGGGTTATTATTAATGCAAGTTAATAGAATTTATACAATTGAAGATTTTCATGATCTACCTAGAGTTATTATTCCTTCACTAAATGCTGTATCAACAGTTTGCCAAAATAAATATCCAACTAATTATAATCCAAATGATGTTCCAGAGGTAAATTGGTAATGAGAGTCATTGAACTTATTTTAGAAAATTTTCCTGAGAATGAAAAATTTAAACCAGTTTATGATGAAATTAATAAGAAGATTCCTGAAATAAAAGATAGATATGCTTGTCAGCAGTATGCCGCAATTATTGGAAAAACAAGAAGATTAAGTTATATGTTGTGCCATTATAAATGTGAACACAAAATAACTGGTTATGTATTGACTAAATGTAATGAGTTAAATAAAAGATGTAGAAGTCGCGAATGTAAAGAAAACTTCAGTAATCAAACAAGAAAATTAGAGTTAATGTTGGATGCTTATGAAAGAGAAATAAAAAGAATTGAAGCACAACTAAAAATATTAAAACATAAAATTCCAGATTATGAAAAGGGTGGAATATTTGGTAAAATGCATGTTAACGAAGGAATATTTTATAATATTAATAAAAAATTGGATGAAGCTAAAGAAGAATCTAATGAAATTGCGAATAATTGTTTAAAAGAAAAACCACAACAGAAAAACAAAAAAGGATTGGAAATACATAAATATAAATGTATTATTAGATCTTTGAAACATTTAAGATCAAAATATGTAGAAATTAGAAGACATGTTGCATCATTTCAAGATTTATTTACTATGAATAAATTCATTAAAAGTATAGATGCACAGATTGAAAAATATAAAGAATCGATAAGACAACTAGGTGGAACTATAGAATAAAAAGGAATAAAATCTGATGAATATAAAAGAAACTTTTATCTTAAATAAAGATACACCAAATTTGTTAAATTTATCTAAAAAAGAGATTAAAGAATACTCTGTCGAAAATGGTATAAAACTAACAACAGATGTTCTTGGGCTTTTGGATAAAAGTATAGATCATTTCACGAAGAAACCAGTATTTAATCTCTTTAAAGATAAGAGTTCTTTTGAGGTTTTAATACTCCCAACTTACACACTACATGTTTCATATAACGTACCGACTAAACAAATAATTGTTAATTTGAATCCATTTGGTGTAGAAACAATATCAACAACATCCCCAGAACCAAGAAATCTTTATACATGTTTAGCGTATGGATTGTTGATGAAAAATTTTATTGAAGGAAAATCAAAAAGAATAAAACTTGAGTATTATAATATCATACCAAGTTTTTTAACAAGTGTTTTTGTGCAGGTTTTTGGTAGACAATATGGGTTAACTGGAAGATATTCTGGAAATATTCCTATGCTTAAATTTCTTATAACTTTATATATTTTAGTTTCGTTTTTTGGTGTAAAACAAAAAGAGGCATATACACTTGCAGCTAGAGTTTCATCTACTGATTATAAAACTATTGAAAAAGAACTGGATGAATATAATTTTACATCAATAAATGATCTTATAAAATCATTATCAGAATTAGGAGTTTTCCCAGGTATAACAACCTTTCATTTTTTGGACAAAGTTTATAAAATGTTTACTGTACATTTTCTGCCAGCATTTGAAGATATGTCTAGATTTTTAGCATGTATGTTAGCGTGTAGCATTCCATTAGAAACAGTTATTCCAAGATTTATTTCTAGTAAGTATAATATTGATGAATATAATAAAATTTTAGAAATAACAAAGTTATTATTAAGGTAAATATGCCAAATGACATGGTTGTTTCTGGAGGCAGAAGCATATCTATGAATAATCTTCGATTTAATATAAATATAGTTCAACTTGTTAAAGCTGTTCGTGATCTTTCTCGACTGTGGGATAAAAGCAAATTAAAGAAGAAAATAAAAAATATTCATTTTAAATTTCCAAAGATGGGACCAAGTAGTTTGAGAACAAGTCTAACAGATGATGAGAGAGAAGAACTAAAATTGAATTGGTTAATAAGAATAAGAAAATCTTTTTATGTTAGAGCTGAGAGAATTTCTAAAGAAATGAACGATGAATTACTTCAAGCACATAATTTAAAAGATATAGAAAATACAAAAAAAAAGTTAGTTAGAAGATTAAAAAATCTTAGATTAATATACTATGCGCAATACGGTGCTGGTATAGGTGTTTTTGTTATTGCTGTTACTCTTTTAGCGTTATTTATTGCTCAATCTAAAAAAAGAAAAAGAGCATTAGAAGAAGAAAAAGAAAAGGACGACAAGACAAGTTATGCAAATAGAGGATAAATCGGCACCTCTTGATGGATTTTGGAGAGCCCTTGTTGTTGATAATAAAGATCCTGAGAAATATGGAAAAGTTATGGTGTGGATACCAGATCTCATGCCAAATATTCCACAAGATAAAGGAATTTGGGCATATCCAGCAAATACATCTGTTGGCGGTGGAAATAGTGGTACTTTAAATAGTGGGAAATTCAATCCTGAACAATGTTTAACACCTGGAAAAGGAAGTTGGGTTTTTGTATTTTTTGAGGGGGGCCAATCAAATAGACCTTTTTTCTTTGCCCCAATAGAAATTGAAGAATCAAAAGTTCCCGCCGAATGCCAAACTGGATCTAATCCTCAAGATAAATGGGTTCTTTTTAAATCACCACAGGGAAGATGTATTGTTATATCTGATGATGAAGATGATTGTCGTGTTGAAATAACATCAAAAAAAAGAAATATGTCGGATCCTCCTTCAGGTGATTCTGGATCTGTTTTTGATATTGATGGAAATATGACCACAATTCTTCTAGATGAAAGAAGCGGCAGTGAAAAGATATTAATAAAAACATACAAAGGGGATTATGTTAATATCATTATTGAGGATGGAAGTTTGAACATCCAAATGCAAGGTGATATACAAATAAAAAATACAGGTTCTACTTGCATTAAAAGTTTAGGTGATATAAATATAAAAAGTGGTGCAAATGTGAACATACAGTCTGTTGGTAATGTTAATATAAAAGCAGGCGCATTGATGTGTGCAGAATCGGCTCTAGATTTAAATATTAAATCTGGTGTTAATTTGAATAGTATGGCTGGGGCAACAATAAATAATAAATCAACTGGCCCAATAAACTCAGACGGTGCAGGAATTATGGATATGAGTGGCATGGCTCTTCCTGCAATGCCATCTGGAAGTGCAACAGATTCTAATCCGAAAGGAGATAGATAATGTCAGTTATTTTTTTTGAAGAAGACTATGATAGGGTGGTATCTGAATTTACAGGTGATAGTCCTATTCAAACAATAAGACAAAATGTTTGCGATCAAATAAAGACACAAGCAAATCTAGTTTTTTCATCTATGAAGGCAGTTCAAACTAGTGTCCACGCAGCTGAAAGAGTTGCACAAAGTTTTCTTACTAGTATGGAATGGTCCCCTACTAGTCTTGTAAAAACTTTAGCAAACAAAGCTATAGATGAGGCAAAAAAAACGATACCGAAAGTCCCAAAAGAATGGGATGAAGTAGCTAGAATTATGAACGCTTGTAATTTTTTAAGTAGTACAGTATTTACAGAACCATCTTCACTAGCAGGATCGATACAAAGTTTTATGGTGAAAAGTTCTAGAAAACTAGTTACCGATATCACTGGTGAACTCCCAGAATTTAGTGCTGCAAAATTACTTGATCTTATAAAACAACAATTAAATGTAGCTTCATTTAAGATAAATTTAGATAATTATAAAAAAGCAATTGCATGTATGAGTACAGTTTGTCATGTTGATATTAGACCAAGAGCTGCTGAATTAAATGCTTTTTTAAAAAGAATTTATATGACAGGCAGTGGTGAACTTAATATCGTAGCATTAATGAAAGGATGTGGAATAACAGATCCAAGTAAAGTTTTGAGCATTAGTTATGCTTTAGCAACATATCAATCAATTGAAGACTCTATATCCGAGTCTGTTGATGAAGGAAAAAAGTTTTTGAACTCTTATTTTTAAACAGAGATTTAATCCATTATAAATTTTTTAGTTATATATATGAATGGTGAATACGATATCAATTTCAAAGGAGATGAACATGATAAAATTTGAACAAGTCGGACCAAAAAAGTTTAACATTTATGAAAACGATGAAGTTTTAGTATCAATTGATCTTTTAACCTCAACGATAGCCAACAAATTTTCAATCATTTCAACCTACATAGAAAATATCATAAAAAAATTCCCAGAATTCGAAACATGGTTCTTCAACCTTATAAAAGAATATGAAACGACTAAAGAACATTATAAACTTATAGAAAAAAACATGCCGATGTTAAAGAAATTTTCAGATGACTACATTGATAGTGAGAACATAGATTTTAACCAGTTCGTTGATGAGCAAAAAGCTAAGAAAAATACAATATTGTTTAACGCAAGAGATATCGAGCATATAATTAGATTATCAGGATATTTGAAAATATATACAATATTTTCAAATAGTGAGAATTATAAATTAGATCAAAGATTACATAAGAAAATATATAATGAACTTTCATCCAATATAGATACAGATTTGGTCTACAAATTATTTAGTTTAATAAAAACAAAGACATTTAAATATAATCTTACGGATAGATATATGTGGGATTATATAAAAATGATACAATGTAAATCAATTGATGTTCATGTTATTCAGATTTTTAATTTTATAATGAATAGTATTTTGGTTTTATGTAAACAAGATAAAAATCCAATAACATATTTTGTAACAGTTGTTGATGAATCAATTAAATGGTTTTTGAGATCTGTATATAAGGCTTCAGTAATTTATGATGATTCAATTGCAACAGAAGATATTCAGAGTACAAATAAAGATAATTTGAGAACATATGCATATAATGATACTCTTGGAAGATTAAAAGGAAATGCATATAAACAAATTCATGAAGAATTAGAAAAAGCTCCACTAGTATTTTTTGAACCAGAAAAAGAACAAGAAGAAACGGATGCATATATTTTAAACTTTCAGAAAAGAATTGAAAATATAAAACATATTTCTCCAATATGTGATTTCTTTGTTTATCCAATTCTTGCAGCAATAACTGGTATTCCATATAGTCATTTTAGAGCATTAGCACCAGAACATGCAATTGTTTTATCGGTTTACGTTCAAGGATTAATGAAAAAAGTTTTCGATCAAGAGTACAAAACAATATGTTCTATGTTGAATTATTATCCTAACTCAACACCATCTTTAATAACAACATATAAATTAAAGAACATTCATACATTTATTAACACAGCAGATGAAATAAATAATTTTTTTGGGTTTAAAACAAAAATTATGCTATGTGATTTGCTAAGTAGTTTTGTTGGAAAAATGTCTAGAAGCGGATTCATAAATGTATTCAATGGAAAGGAATTATCAGGTGTTCCAGTTTCTAAATTAGAAATTGAATTAATTCAATTTTTCACTTTATTCTTTGCAGGTAAAATGGAAGATAAGATTAATGCAATGAGAAAACATTGTTTTATAGAATTCTAGGAGGGTTGTTATGGATAAAGAAAAATATACATTTAAAAATTTTTTGAAAGATTTAAAAGAAGTTGTTTATAACGTGTCTACCGATATTATATCAAAGGTTATAGTTTTAACTGTTTATCATGCTATTGATCCTCCAAGTTATTCTTGCCCAAATTTTAAATGTTGCCAATGCCCATATAATTGTATAGATTGTAGATACAAAAATTATTAGATGTGTGGTATTCAGAACAAAATTAAAAAGTGTCTCATAACTAGATTTGGAGGAAAAATAATGATAAATAAATCGAAAAAACATAGATTGTTTGAACAAGAAGTTAAAGATCTTGTTTCTTATTTGAAAGATGCTGAAAATATAGTATATGGGAGTTATCCGCCTGCAACTAAATGGCTTCTCGATAAACCATACAGACATCAGATTTTTGAAGAGAATCCTGAATGCTTTCTAACTATAAAAAATCTTGCAGGTGGTGAAGTTCCATTTTTTCCAATGTGTAATAGAATGGCATTAAAGGATCCAAACTTTATAAAAATGGCAATAAAATTGGCATCAGAAATAAGAGAGAATCCTAATGTGGATAAACAACATGCAAAGGCTGTTATTGCTAAATTAAAAAGTATTAAGCCAGATTCAGAGGAATAATGTAAACGAGATTGTTAAAAATGATATATTACGGTATGATAAAAATATGAATTATCAATTAGTTATTGATTCTATTTTTGATAGAGCTAAAAATAGAATACTTCCACCAGAAGAAAAAACACATAAACATCATATTATAATGCGCTCACTAGGTGGTGGCAATTCAGGAGAAAATCTAGTTCGTTTAACTATAAGAGAACATGGATTAGTTCATCTTCTTCTAACAAAAATAAATCCTTGTTATAAAACTTATTTAGCAGTCTTTTATATGTTCAATAATGGATGTATTAAAAATACTAGAGAATATGAAAAAATTATGATAAAAGTTAGTGAATATCAAAAAGAAAAATGCCCAATGAAAGGAAAGAAGCACTCTGAGGAAACAAAAGAAAAAATAAGAAATAAAGCTATTGGAAGAAAACATTCAAAAGAAGCAAAAGAAAAAATGAGAGGAAGAACTGCTTGGAATAAAAATATACCAAGAACAGAAATAGAAAAAGAGCATATGAGAAATGCATTGGTTGGAAAACATTCGGGTGAAAAGAATGGTAGGTATGGAAAAGAAGTATCTGAAGCTACTCGAAATAAAATTAGTATAGGAAATAAAGGAAAAGTTTTAACAGAAGAAACAAAACAAAAAATGAGTGATAAACATAAAGGTAAAGTTCCTTGGAATTCAGGTCTTACAAAAGAAACGAGCCTCTTATTAAGAAAAATTAGTGAAAATAAAAAAGGAACAGTTGGCCCAATGACAGAAAAAAAACATACAGAAGAAAGTAAGAATAAAATGAGTGAGACAAGAAGAAAAAAAGGATTAGGTGCTAAAAAAGGAAGAAAACTTTCTGAGGAGACTAAAATTAAAATATCGGTATCTCTTAAAAAAACCTATAGAAATAAAGAAATTTTATCTAACACAAGAGAGGAAAGAAAGTAATGCTCCTTAAACTTCTCGATGTATCACACTTCTGTAGTTTATATAAACAAGTGACCTCAACAATGATACTAACCAAAGGTGAAAAATTTCATGATGAAGGATTATTCTCTGAAGTTATTTTTGGAAAGGAAAAAACTAAGGAAAGAAAAACAACTTTTGGATACATAAATCTTAATGTAAAAGTTATTCATCCAGCTGCATTATCTCTTCTTCTAAAGGTTAGTAGAAATATTAAAAAATTTTTATCAACCGAGATATCATTTTCATTAGATTCAGCTGGAAGATTAATTGAAGACCCAAATGGTGTTACTGGAATTAATGCTTTCATAGACTTATTTCCAAAAATAAACTTTAAAGCATCTGAGGTTGGTACAAAAGTTATTGAACTTTTGAAAAAAGCATATAAAGATGAGGTTTTGTTTATTGATAAAATTCCAGTTATCCCTCCGGCATTTAGAGAAATGACAAGAGATCCAAAAACTGGTGAAATCAGAGTAGAGGAAATAAATAATTATTATACTCAAATTTTAAAAAGATCATTAGGTATAAAAGCAATTGCTACAGCTAAAGGACCATTAAAGGATCTTTTAACATATGGAATTCAAAATTCTGTTATGGATTTGGATGGGTTTATAAGAACGAAATTATCAAAAAAGTTTGGTCTTGTCAGAGAACAACTTATGGGGAAAAGAGTAGATTTTTCAGCAAGAGCAGTTATAATGAATGGACCAACATTAGAAGTGAATGAAATAGGAATTCCTTTCACAATTGCTGTAGGACTTTTTGAACCATTCATCATTCACATTCTTTTATATACAGATAAATTTGATAAAGCTACTTTGGAAACAGAAATATTAAGTTTTATCGATCAGCCCTTATCGGTTGATTCTATAAAAAAAGTTCTAAATTCTATAAAATCAAAAGATGTTGCCCCTGCTGAATTATATAAAATTATTTTTGAAGCAACTAAAATGGCAATGGAAGGAAGACTAGTTTTAGCGAAGAGAGACCCAGTACTAATACCAGAATCCGTAAGAGCATTCAAACCAATTTTAATCAATGGTAGTATTGTTCGAGTCAATAACCTTCAAACCGGTGGATTCAATGCTGATTTTGATGGAGATCAGATGGCAATATTTCATCCTTTATCAAGTAAAGCACAAGAAGATTGCAAGAAGCTATTGAGAGACGAAACTGGAACCAATATGAATTCTATATCATATGAACTCTCAAAGGAATCTACTTTAGGGACTTATCTTCTTACAAAAGATTATAAAAAAACAACTTCTACAAAAATTATTAACAAAGAAGATCTTAAAAAGATTTCAGATCCTGCTCAAATAGTTAAATTTGGAAATAGAACAACAACATTTGGAAAGGCAGTTTTTAATAGCTTACTTCCTGAAAATTATGGATTCATTAATATTCCAGTAACCAAAAAGGTTGTAAATAATATAATCTCAAATATTTTTAAAACAAGAGGATCCGATATTGCAAGAAAATTTGCCTTTGATGTTCAAACAATTGGGTATGCATATGCAACATATGTAGGTTCATCAATAACAATTGATATGATTGATATACCACAATCAATAATGAAATTAAAAGAAAAACTTGATAAAGTAGATCCAACTACTGCTGCTGATATAATTAAACATATGAAGAACTTAATGATTGAACATCTGAAAGATACAGGATTGTATGATTTATGTGAATCTGGAGCATCAAAAGGATGGGACCAACCAACACAAATATTGATAGCAAAAGGTGTTATTGCTGATGTTGAAGGAAATCTTCTAAAACCAATTAAAGGATCTTTTTCAGAAGGACTCACACCAAAAGAATATTTTGCGGCATCTCTTGGAGCTAGAAAAGGAATTGTTGATAGGGTTATTAACACAGCAGATACTGGATATACATCAAGACAACTCGCATATCTGTTAAATGGTGTTGAATTAGATTGGTTAAAAAAGGATTGTGAAACTACTAGAACAATTCAAATAAAATTAGTGGATGATTTAATTAAAAAGTTAGAAGGAAGATACGTTGTTGAAAATAGAAAAGTTGTACCCTTCGATAAAACAAAATATAAATCTGGTGATGTAATTAATTTAAGAACGCCTATATATTGTACAAGTAAGAAGATTTGTCATACTTGTTATGGCGAGTTATTAAAAAGGCATAGAACACCTTATGTTGGTCTAGTAGCTGCTCAAATTATAGGAGAAAGAGGAACACAATTAATTATGCGGGCATTTCATACTGGAGGAGCAGTTAAAATTGTTACCAGAGATATATTAAAAGAATTGTTCGACAATGACCCAAATTCAAATAAAGACCATATTCATCAAACCTTTAAACAAGAAGGAAGCATGATAACAACACTTAAAGGAGGAACACTAACTTTAAGTTTTGAACAATATACACTGAATGATGATCTAATTGTAAATGAGGAAGAAGATAATATTTGGGTTAAAAGTTTACTAGGTGTTTATGAAACGACAGATGGAATAAAAATAAATGTTATTCTAGATTGTGAAGTTAACACTCTAGTTCCTAGAGAATTTATTTTTGAAAAGAAAAATAAAATTGTTGTTCAATACGAAGAAGGTGAAGAAATTTTTGAAATTCCAGTTGAAAAACAAGAAGTAAAAGAAATAGTTTTATATATGAGAAGATTAATTGGTGGTGGAGAGATTTTTAAAGATACAACACATCTCCTTATGAAACTATATAGATTGTATGCAGATTTATCAGATATGGATTTAGTTCACATGGAAATTGTTGTTTCACAATGTTTAAGAGATAAAGAAAGACCAATACTTCCTGCAAGATTAGGGAAAGATCCAGATAATCCAGTTATGTTCAACATAAAAAAAACAGTTTTTAATTCAGGATTTTTACAGGGGCTTGCATTCGAAAATGTTGGTGAGGCAATAAGTTCTGGTCTGACAAGTAAATATGAACTAGAACCATCGGTCTTAGAGAAAATACTTACTGGAACTCTTGTTGAAGATGAGGAAAAAAAGTAAATGATAGTAAAATTAGAAAATTTTAAACCTTATACACAGACTGCGGATGGCATTCGACTTTTGAGGCGTGACCGCCAGTATATGATAACTTATTTTCCTGAAAATTCTAATCTATTTGATGACTACTTGCATTTTGGTTTAAGAGCACAAGAGTTAAGATATGCAATTGTTCCACTTACAAAAATTCCAAGAACAGGGTTGCTACCAGCAACTAAAGGATTATATAAAAAGATTAGACTAAATGCTTATCAATCAAATATCAAACCACCAGCAAAACAAAATATTATATATGATTGTTCGATTTACTCAACTGCTGTTGAGAAATTTTATAAATCACTACAATTTAGACAGAGAGCTGGTGTATTGATTAAAGGAAATGCATATAGATCTATTGATTTATTTCCAAGTTTTACAAAGATTTTTATGTATGGTGTTGATTTAGATAAACCATTTAGTAAAAATATTGTTAATAGAAAAATATTTTTAATTATAAGAGATATTAAAGCAGGTGTTTTTCCATTTGATTATTTCGTTTTATCAATACTTCAGGGTGGCAAATGTAGACATAGATTATTAATGGCAGATGGGGTTTATAACTTTAATCGTTTATATCTCTTTTTAAGAAATGTGATGCCACACATGACTCATAAAGATATTGAGGATATGCATAAAGATGTTGATGAACAATTAGACAATGAAGAGATAGAAAAAGATATAGAATCTCACGATATTGCAACAGTTGTTATTAAAAATGCACCTGTTGAAGTTGTTCCAGAAGAAAAAAAGAATGAGATTCATACTGCTGTTAAACAATATTTGAAAAAATCAGATGATGTCAGACAAGATTTAAAAATAAAATCAGATATGGGTATGTCTAAACCTGAAGCTTCAAGAGCAGTTATAAAATCTGTTATATATTCAGCAACAAAAAATTTATCTCATGCTAATAAAATTGTAGATAAACTAGATGACAAAAAAATTGAAAAAGTCTCAGCAGCTGTTAAGAAAGCATATACAGATCAGTTAGTTACAAAAACACCATCTAAAAATACTAGTACAGATCATATTGTAATTGCAGCCGATGTTCCATCTCTAGTAGATAATAAAAATCCATCTCACTTATTAGAAAAAAGAGCTATTGACTTTCATACAAATTTAAAAAATGATATTCATGAATCGTTTAAAATTTTTGAAAATCAAGAAGTTCCCTTGAAAATAAAATCTTTTGAAATTGTTGAATCCCCACAGAGAAAAGGAGAATTGTCTCAATCTGATGTAAATACTGTTGTGGTCACACTTAAAAAAAATGATGGATCTGAACAAGAAGTTCTAATTGATATACCGAGAATAAATTTTAAAACAGGAACCTTCAGAATTTATGGAGAAACAAAATGTCTTATTAATCAGATTGTTTTGTGCCCAATAACATTTCCAAAAAGATATGATTCACTATTTCATTCATCATATTCAAAATTTCATATATATAGTAAAATAACAAAAACAAGAAAATATCTTCAAATATATATGGGATCCTTTAAAAGTCTTCCATTATTGATTGTTCTTGCGTATGCATTTGGTTGGGATAGAGTAATGGAAAAGTATGGAATGAAATATACACTTGTTTCTGAGGCTCCCGGAAAAGCTGAAACAAGACCTTATATTCGTATTGATACAAACCAGTATGTGATTTTTGACAATGTGAATAACGATTTAAAGGTTCAACTTATAGAAGCTGTTATTGTTGAAAATATTTATAAATATAAGCCAAAAGCAGTATTTGGAACAAAAGATTATTTTGCTGATCTACTTCAGGAAATAACAGGATCCATTAGTTCAACCTATTTGATTTCTGATAATATAAAATACTTGGTTGACCCTGCATCAAAACAGGTTCTTATAAATCAAGGACTTCCTTTTGAACTTGAAGAAATAATGTATTATATGACTTATCATGTTGTTAGTGGAAAAGTTATAGAGAGAAATGATTTATCAAATCAAAGAATTCGTGGGTCTGAAGTTATAAGCATGTTGATAAGAGACCAATTGAAATCTGCATACACAACTTATAGAATGAAAGTTATGTCTGGGGATAAAAGTGCAAAATTCGACATAAATAGAACACAATTACTAAGCGAATTTTTGAAAACTGAAATTGTTACTAATATGGAGTATGCAAATCCAATTGAAGAAATGGCTACAATGACCAGAATCTCACCAGTTGGAAAACATATTGGTGGTGTTGCAACACCAGCAGCATTAACAGGAAAAGCCAGAAATGTTCATGACACATATTTTGGAAATATAGATCCTGTCGATACTCCTGAAGGTGAAAATATAGGTGTAACACAACAACTTGCAATGGGTGCTGAAATCACCAATGCTAGAGGATTATTTGGAAAGAAAGATATAGATGATAAAGAAGGTTCAGGAATACTATCAACCTCATCTGCACTTATTCCTTTTGTTGGAAGCAATGATGGTGGTAGGATAATAATGGCAGATAGCCAAATTAAACAGATGCTTCCACTTAAGAATCCAGAACCACCAATTGTAATGACTGGGTATGAATCAATTCTTACAACCTCATTGTCTGAAAATTTTGTTAAAAAGGCACCATATGATTGTATGATTGTTGAAGTAACTGAGGATTATATAAAAATAAAAAATAGAAGTGGAAAAAGTGATGCAATAGATATATCGCCAATCCATCTAAAATCTGGATTTGGAAGAGACACTCTCAGTGTATTTGTTCCTCTAGTTAAAAAAGGATTATATGTTAAACAAGGGACATTGTTGGCAGAAGGAAGTTGTATAAAAGATGGATCAATTTCATTAGGAAAAACACTGTTAACTGCATATATGCCATATAAAGGGTATAACTTTGAAGATGGCATTGTTATAAGTAACAAGTTAGCACAGAGTGAAAAATTGACGTCGCTACATGGGGTAATCGAAGAAATTGACGTATCTGACAAGGATAGGGTTCTTTACATTGCAAAAATTGGTGAGTACATTGAAGCTGGAAATCCACTCATTAGAAAAACGATAGGTGAGCTTGAGGAACTTTTGGGATATAGTGAAGATGATGATAGTGTAGTCGTTTATGGCCAAGAAATGATTAAAAAAAGTCCTGGCGGGACAATTGTTGATATTGAAGTATTTTCAAATATTCCAATTGATAGATATCCATTATTAAAAGAATTATCTGTAAAAACTAGATCTAGATATGGAATGGCTGCAAATGAAAAATTTAGTGATAGAAGAAAGACTTTAAAAGGAATTACTATAAAATTCAAAATACAACAAGAATTAAAAATAGGATTGGGTGACAAATTAACAGGAAGATATGGAAATAAGGGGGTCGTCTGTTTAATTGAAGATGACGATAAAATGCCAAAAACACCTTGGAACGAAAATCTTGATATAATATTGAATCCTTTGGGTGTTATTGGTAGAATGAATATGGGTCAAATTTTTGAACTTTATTGTGGATTGATTGCTAAAGCAATGGCTATTAGAATTGGCGCAGCTAGAAATAAATCTCAAATTATGGCAGTATTTAGAACAGTTTTACCACTTCTCGATAATACAAAGAATTTTGAATACAGTAAAAAAACTGTAGCTACATTAGCAGGATTATCGGAACAAAACTTTTTAGCAATGGTTAACTCAATTAAGAAAAATGGTTTTGTACCAATAATAGTTCCACCATTCAAATCTCCAACGCATAAACAAATTCATATGGCAATGAAAGCGTTAGGATTGTCTGATGGTTATAATTTATTTTTACCAGATCTTGGAATAAATACAAAAAGTAAAGTTCCAGTTGGATATTCATATATTACTAAACTTGAGCATATGGGTGATTTAAAAGCTCATGTTAGATCAACAGGCCCAACAACTGCAACAAGACAACCTACACAAGGAAAAAGCAGAGAAGGTGGTCAGAGACTCGGGGAACAAGATTCGTACGCAATAATGGGCTACAACGCACCACATCTATTATCAGAGTTAATGGGACCTTTATCTGACGATCAAAGGAGCAGAGACGAAATGATTTCAGAAATAATAACATCTGGAGCCGCAACTTTTAGAGTGTCAACAGAATCAATGGCTAGAGATTTTATGGGAGCCTATCTCATAGGACTTCTTCTTGATTCTAGAGAGAGTAAACTGAAATGATGACCGAATATGTAGTATGCCCATATTGCAAAAATCAATTTTCTCAACTTACATATACTCATATTAAAACACACGGAAAAACGATGCAAGAGATGAGAAGTGAATTTTATGGTATAAAAATAGCCTCAGATAAGGTCACAAACAAACAAAAAGAAACTTTCTTAAAAAAATATGGTGTCGATAATCCTTCGAGACATGAAGGATGTAAAGAGAAAAGAAGAAATACTACTTATGAAAGATTTGGTGTTTATCATGTAATGTCTTTAACTAGTATTAAAAACCAAATTAAAAATACAATGCTCGAAAGATATGGTGTTGAAAATCCTAGCTATTCAAAAGAATTTTTAGAAAAGAAAGAAAAAACTTTTTTTGAAAGATATGGTGGAAGACCAAAAACATCAGATGAGACCAAAAGAAAAAGAAAGGATACAAATATAGAGAGATATGGTTTTGACGAGTCAATGAGATCACCAGACATAAAAAAGAAGTATAAGAATACTATACTTGAAAGATATGGTGTTGAAAGCAATATGCATCTCTTAGAAGTTAGAGAAAAATGCAAAAAAACAATGTTAGAAAGATATGGTGCTGAGTATTCTGCTTTATCAAAAGAATTATTAGAAAAAGCAAAACAAACAAGAATCAAAAATGGAGCACAAGTTCCTGATGAGTTACTATCTTTATATAGTATTTATAAAAGAAAAGTCTTTCATTTTACACATAAAGCTAAAAAAATTAAATTTAAAAAAGAGGAATTATCAAAACGTGGAAAATCTGGAATGGATGGGGCACTTCAAATTGATCACATCTATAGTATTTTTGAAGGATTTATTAATAATATTTCTCCAGAAATAATCGGGCACCCAGCTAATCTTCAATTAACTACATGGGAATATAATGATGATAAAAAATCTAAATCTGATATAACTCTTAATGAACTATATGAATTGATAGATGATTATAAAAAAGGAGATAACAAATGAAAGAAAATCTAGCAATTAAAACATTACTTCTGTATTCAAATCCATTAAATGAAGTTGAAACAGATGAAGATGATACCGATAGATCATTTGAAAATGCTCAGACTGAAGCAATTTTTATTGATGTGATTGAAGCAATAGGAGAAGAAGACTTCAAACATGTATTTACAAATGTAATTTCAGATATAAGAAAAGCACCAATAAAAAAACAAATAGAATTATGTTATAGAATTATTGATAAAATAAATGAAGTTTATAATTTTGAATTCTATAGAGAAGTAGATATTAAAAATGAAAGTCAAGTTGAAGACATTTATTCGTTGGTCTCTTTTATTGAATTCAATAATATTGATTTTTTAGAGAAGTTGCTTGATGGATTTGTTATAGATATTATGAAACTCGATATTCCAAATTTTTTAAATGATAATTGGAAAGATCTTGAAAAGAGAATTTACTCATTACCAACGATTGGGTTTATTTCTGCATTCCTTAGAACAAATACAAAAGATAATGTAATTAGTTTTTTACTTAAAGAAATTGAAAAATCAAAAACTGAGTTAGCGGTACGCTTCCTCACAAAGTAAAGGAGAATATCATGGGTCAAACATTAACAATCAAAAAAGGGAATTTTGTACTAATGACAACCGAAAGAAACAATTTGGTAGAATGCAAGTCAACTTATGATGGGTTAGTTTTCAATTTTATTCAAGGGTTTTTTCTTTCATACACAGATCCATATCTACAGACAGTAACAAAAGAGATAATAACTACAACACTGTCTGCATTTCCAACAGCAAATCTTGTTGTTGATGTTGGTAATCCAAAAGTTCCTGTCTCAGCAAAAATCGATTAAGTTATATATATTAATTTGTGATAAAGAGAGATGTTGCGTTTATAAACACCAATATTTTTTATTTTAAAAAATAAATAAGGAGTAATTTATGGCAAAAGGTAGAAGCTACGAAGAGTTTTTGGAATTAACTGGGACTGGTGTTGGAATCAAAAAACAGTTGGCACCAGAGGAAGAACCATTTCACAGTATATATATTTGTGGTGAAGAAAGACAAAACCACAAAGATATAACTGAACTGGTTGACAAGCTGCAAATTAGAGGGGTTGATTATAATAAGAACGAAGTTTTTCTTATTATAACACATGTGATTAAACCAAATGTTAATCGTGTCTTTGATAAAGCAAAAAGATCATGGGATATTTTGTGCTCATCAAGAAAAGACACAAATCCTTGGATGGGATCTTCTGGAAGAAAATGTGTAACATCAAAAGAAAAAGTACCTGGGCATTTTTGTGCAGAGTGTAGACAATGGATTATTTTATTTGGGATTCTTTGTGAAAACAGAAACGGAAAGATTTGGGTAGGTCCTGATGGAAAACCTGAATATGCTTTTGTTGTAACAAAAGGAATGTCTTGGGACCCAACAAACACATATCTAGTTGAAGTTGCTTCAGAAGAAATTGATCCAGTTTTTGAACCAGTTACACCAGAATCAGAAAAGTGGGAAAAGGAGAATTTTGATAATACAAAAAGAATTGTTACAATAATAAAGACAGCAAAGAAGAAATCACAGTTTAATATGCATACAGTTTTTTCTTTTGAAAAAGGTTCTGCAATTCCAAAGACCCAGTTAATTAAACTTGCTGAAATTGCAAAAAGTATTAAAGCTGGTGTTGCTGAAAAACTTGATAGAATTATCGGATATAAAGATCAGCCAGAAGCTGATTATTTTGATAATGATGAAGGTAAATCTGAACAGAGACAGTCTAAAGCTGAATCATTCGGGGAAATTCCCCCAGCAACAGAACAGAAATCAGAAACAAAAACATCACCAAAAGATGAATCATTTGATGATGCATTTAATCTAAACGATATAGCATTTTAGTGAAAGTTAAAGGGAGGGATATTTATATCCCTCCCAATATAAAGCGAATAGTGAGGAGGATTAAATGAGTAATGTTAATCGAAACAGTTCAATGCCAACGAGAATATCTCATGGCGACAGATTAGCTATATCAACAGTTTCAATTGATAGAGCAAAAGAAGTAATTAAAAAATCAATAAAAAATGTTTTAGTATGTTGGGAAAAAGGAAAAGAAGTTAAACCTCAAACATTTCATTTAATTGGCCCCGCAGGTCTTGGAAAAACAAGAATATGCAGTCAAATATGTAATGAAATAACTGAAGAGACAGGAAAAAATTTTAATTTATCTATGATAAAATCACCAACAAAATCAAGGGACGATATTCTTTGTCCTTATCCAGTACCGCAAGAAGCAACGTTTAAAATGCTTTACTCAGACTTTGTACCAAAACAAAATCAAGAATATGGAATTTTCGTAATTGATGAATTCTCTCGCGGTGATTACAACCTACAACAATTACTTTGGGATGCTATGGATGAAAATAAAATTCATACATATAAATTTCCAAAAGGATGGTTTGTAATATGTTTAGATAATCCAGACGATGAACAATACTCAATGAATTATGTTGAAGACGCGGCGGGAATGAGAAGAAGCTGTAAACTTTATTGTGAACTTAGTACAAAAGCATTTTTGAATTATGCAAAAGATCATGGCTTTCATTCATTGGTTGTTTCATTTGTTGAAACAAATCCAGGAATGTTATATGATTTTGAAGCACAAAAGCTAGGAAGAGTTTACGCAAATCCTGCTTCGTGGGAAAGAGTTTCTGATATATTATGGGGGTATGAGTTTGGAGATAATATCGAAAAATGTTTAACACTAATTGAAGAAACTATATCAGGACTGATAAATACTTCTATATCCAGAGTTTTTATAGATTTTGTAAAGAATCATGAATGCGAAGTTAAACCTGAAGAAATATTTAAGAACTATCAATTAGTCAAACCAAAAATTAAAAAATTTATTGATGAGGCAAACAATATTAAGTTAGGACAATTGATGACATCTCTTCTTAGATATTTATCATCAGAAAAACCTAAAGTAACAAATGGTGAGATTACAAATCTTAAAGATTTCATTCTTTCACTTCCATTAGATATTGGTGTAATGTACATTACAACACAATACGAAATAAAGAATGAAGATTTTGATGGTTACATGCACCTTGCAAATATTCAAACCTCTCTAATGTCAAATCCAGAATTTAAAGAAAGATTTTATCAAGTTATGAAGGAAATTTCAGAAAGGGCACAAAAAGAAAAAACCAAAGGGAGGTAATATGAATTGCGAAGAGAGGATGGGCGAATTTATAACAAAAATGGTTCTCAAAGACTCTCTTTGGGGATACATGTTTTCCAATGTAATAAAAAAAGAATCACAAACAATAACTTATCCAATGGGGGTCATGTATGATGATGACTCCCATATTAATCTTTTGTATAATCCAATTCTTCTAGATACAATCAATGATTCTGATCTAGAGAAGATTCTTGAACATGAAGGAACACATTTATTGAAAAAAGATTTAATAAGACTTTTTAAACTTATTGATGAATTTCCAGAGGAAAGCAGAGATAATGTTATTAAAGCTTGGAATTACGGATCGGACACTGCTGTAAATCAATTATGTAAAATGCCAAAAACAATAAAAATAAAAGGTGATGATTTTGAAGTAGTTTCTGCTGAAAAATATAATCTTCCTTTAGGACAATCATCTGAATGGTATTTTCTTAAATTCTATGACATGAAAGATGAACAGCAGAAAAATCAACAGAGTGGAGGATCCCCTCAAAATAATGGATTAGTAGGTGACCATAGCAATTGGATTCCTGAAAATGATGATGCGTCATTTATTATGAAAAAAGCGGAAAAAGAAATTCAGGATCTAGTATTTAATTCATTTAAATCTGTAAGAGACAAAGGAAATCTTCCTGGTCATATTAAAGATTTAATTGAATCTGCATTGCAATTACCAAAAGTTCCATATTATTATTTGATTAAAAAATATGTGAAAGAATGCAGAGTCGAAAAAGTAAAAAGAGCATATTCAAGACCAAACAAAAAAAGAACGATGCTTTTTTATAACGATGAATTTCCAATTCTACCTTTTCCAGGAAAAACAAAAGATGCAACTTTTAACATTTCAATTATTGATGATACATCCGCCAGTAGATCAAAAGAGGATATGATGGAAGCTTTATCAGCATGTTCAGAAATTCTTGAAAAAGATAAAGATGTTAAAATTACAGTTATTGAAGTAGATACAAAAGTTCAAGATGAATATAAAATAAAGAAAATATCTGATATTAAACATAAGAATAGTTTTAAAGGAAGAGGCGGAACCATCTTATTTCCAGGATTGCAAAGATGCAAAGAATTAAAAACTGATGCAACTATAGTTTTTACAGATGGATTTTGTGACAACATTAACAATATTGATAGACGATTACTACCACGAAAAATAATTTGGATTCTGGATAAGGGAGGTATAGATGATAAAATCAATAGAAGTGGTTATACTGTTAGAGTGGAGAGATAACAATGAGTGAAAATTATACAGCAGATGATATTAAGGTTTTAGATGAGCTGACACACATTCGAAAAAATAGTTCAATGTACATGGGGTCTACAGAGACCCCAACACATCTTCTTGAAGAATGTCTTGATAATGCTTTAGATGAATGTTTTGATGGATATGCAAAAATTGTTGCTATTAACATTAACACTATAAGTAAAACATATTGTGTTCTAGATAGCGGGAGGGGAATTCCCTATGAAAAAGATACCCCCGTCATAATATCAACTAAACTATTTTCTGGGTCAAAATTTAAAGGCGATAAAAAGGCATACAAAATATGCACAGGTAAACATGGTGTAGGAATTGTAATTGCGAATGCATTAAGTAAAAAATATTCAATTGAAATTTATCGCGACAAACATGCAATCTTTGACTTTGAAAATGGTGAATTAAAATCTAAAAAAATTGAAGATTTCGAAGGGGAAAAACCATTCTCAACAAAAATTTGTTTTACCCCAGATAAGAAATATTTTGAATCTCTTGATATTGATATTGAAAGAATTAGAAGAAGATTACTAGCAGCATCAGTGGAATTACCAGATGTTCATCTTGTTCTGATTATTGATAAGAAAAAAGAAGTTATTAAATTAAAAAAGGAAGAATTCTTTAGAAAAGAAGTATTGACATCTGCAGACACAGAAACTTCAAAAATTATTGAGATAAAATCAAAAGATAAAATTGAAGAATTTGATATTATGTTTGCATATTCATATACGGGGGCAACCACAGCAAGAATATTTTCTGCTGTTAATCTTTTGCCTGTTTATGAAGGAGGAACACATATTTCTGTAATGAATGATTTTTTGAAGGAATATTTTGGATCTCTTCAAAAAAGAAACAATGTTAAATTTCAACCAAGTGATGTTTTGTGTGGATTGAGAGCATATGTAACTTTGGATATTATTGACCCAGAATTTGCTAGTCAATCAAAAGAGAAACTTTCTGTTAAGAAAGATATGATTGAAAAGTTTTTGCCCAAATTGCGTATCTCATTAGATGCGCACTTCAAAGCAAATTCTGAAGAATTAACACAAATATTAACATTCTTTAATGATTATCGACTAAAACAAGAATCAAAAAATTTGAAAAGTAAAAATGAAACAAAAAGATTATCAACCAAATTTACAAAACTTCGCGACTGTCAAGATAGAAATGGGGAATTATTCATAGTTGAAGGTGATTCAGCAGCTGGAAGTCTTATTCAATGTAGAGACCCAAAAAAACATGCGGTGCTTCCTTTGAAGGGAAAAGTTTTAAATGTTGTTAGTAAGAAAGATATTTTTAAGAATGTAGAAGTTAATGAAATTATTCAATCTTTAGGAACTGGTGTTGCTGGAGCACATTTTGATATTTCAAAAATGAGATATAGCAAAATTATAATAGCTGTAGACCCTGATGAGGATGGAAAGCATATAGCTTGTTTGTTGATGATGATGTTATCAGTATTGGTGCCAGAAGTCGTCAAAAAAGGATTTTTATATATGTCAGCAATTCCTTTATATAGTATTATTAAAAAAGATGAATTATATCCATTATGGACTGCTGAAGAAGTTGAAACTGCTAAAAAAGAAAATGTACATTTATTAAGAGCCAAAGGGCTTGGGCAGCTTAACCCCCAACAACTTAAAGTTTTTCTTACTGATGACAAAACTAGAAAACTAATAAAAATTGAATTTTGTAAAGATTTAACAAAAATGTCAAAATTATTCAGCGATTCAAATGAAAAAAGAAAATTATTAGAAGGAGTGTGGATATAATGGATAATTTAATTCCAAAATTCTACAAAGATTATGGTGAATACAGTAATCATTCTAGAGCATTTCCTCTTGACATTGATGGTGCTAAACCCATCGAGCGTAGAGTATTATTAACAGCATATGAAATATGTAGAGATCATTTTGTAAAATCTGCAAAACTTGAAGGAACCACAATGGCATGTTATTCACCTCACGCTTCATCATATTCAACTATTGTTCAATTAGTTCATCAAGGATTTATTGATGGTCAAGGAAATTTTGGAAGCAGCATTGGTTCTGAACCTTGTGATGCCGCAAGCTCAAGATACACTGAGGTTAAACTGAATAAAGAAACATTAAAAATTACTTTTTCACTGATTGATTATGTTGAAAGAGTCGAATCAGAATTAGATCCTGAACCTCCATTCCTACCAACAAAATTTCCTCTTTGTCTTCTAGGACAAGAATTTACAATGGGAATTGGTTTTGGGTTTAGAACATTCATTCCTTGTTATGAACTTGAAGATTTGAAAAAAAGAATGCTTGCATTGATTAACAAAGAAAAACCATCAACTATTAAACCAATAACTAATTGTGAAATTTTGTCTAGTAAAGAAGACCTTGAAAATCTTCTTACTACTGGAAAAGCAACATTACGAGTAAAAGGAAAATATAAAATTGATCCATTAAAATTCAAAATTCATATAAAATCTTGGCCTCCGGGAAAAAAGTTTGAAACAATATTATCACTTTTTGAAAAAGAATTATCATCTGGTGAAATAGGGTGGGTCGATCTATCGGCAAAAACTGAAACTGATATTGTTTTTGAGGTTGCAAGACAAAGAGGAAAAGAAGAAATTTTTAAAAAAATGGTTGAAAAGATAGATACAGTTTTAACTGGAAATATAAGTTTTGAAATAACTGTGGTTGACTTAAATAGAAAAGTTAGAACTGCTTCTGTTGATGAAATGTTATTAAACACATTCAATATGTATAAAGAAGTAAACAAAATTATGCTTCAATCTGAAATTGCCAAGACGAATGAAAAAATTGATGAGATGAACACCTTGTTTAAATTAAAACCATTTATTCAAAAGTACATCAAGTCAGAGCTTGAAGTCGATGAGATAATAAAAAATATTTCATCTGAAAGCAAAATTGATGAAAAGATAGTCAAAGATTTGTTTGGAAAATACACAATAACAAGACTTCTTTCATCAAGCACAGACACAAGTAATCTCCAAAAGAAAGTAGATCAACTTAAAAAGTGTCTTAACAATCTTCATGATTTTGTATTAAAACAATATTAATATTAGTTATATATATAAATTAATGAAAGGTGATATTTGGGCATATGTTCAATATGAATATTTTTGAAGTATGCCCTCTTTCATTAATGTTTTAGACAAAATTTTTTTTAATTGTAACAAAAAAATAAAAAATCAAAGAGGAGATGTTTATGAGGAAAGTTACACTATTGGTTTTGTCAGTTTTATTGTTTTGTTTTTCACAGGTTGCTTTTGCAGAAGAAAATGGAACATCAACAACGATTGATTCGCCTCAGATTCCAGATCAACCCCTACCACCTGCGGCACAAACACCAGTTCAACCACTGGCTGTTACCTATCCACAAACAAATTATAGTTATGGAGCAGTAAGATTTGGTTATGCTCCTGTCTACGGAAACATAAATAAATTCAAAGTAGATTATACAGGAGGAGGGGATGAAAAATACACAGTAGATAATTCTGAAGGTAGAAATTATGATTTGCTTTTTACCTTCAAAGAGTCTAAGGAACAAAATGGGTTATACTGGGATATGGGATTTGGGGTCTTTACATATAAATTTGATGATATAACTTTTGAGGATGAAGGATTTTCAACTTCAGACACAGATGTTAGTGTTTCTGCATTCAATTTTATATTTGGTGCTGGGTATTCTTTCCAATTTACTCCTTGGTATACCTTGGAGTTAGGAGGAAGAGGTGGTGTTGGTATTGCTTCGGCCTCTTTTGACTTCCCTTATATTGGAAAATATGATGGAACAAGTGGTTACTCTGCCATGTATGAAATAGGAGCAAGAAATATTTTTCTGTTTAGAAAAATAGAATTTGGTATTGAAGTCGGATATACTGGTTCTGTGTGTCTTGTTAATTTTTCAGATCCTACATCAGAAGGATATTGGATAAAAGAAAATGACACAACATTCAATTCAAGTGGTGGGATGGTTAAAACATTTATTGGATACAGATTCTAAAAATTAAATTGAAATCCCGATGTAAAAATCGGGATTTTTTATTTTTGAAACATAATAAACATTATAAAGGAGATGTAGATGAAAAGAAAAATAAGCAGAATGTTTGAATTTGAAGCAGGGCATCATCTACCAAATCATAACGGAAAATGTAGAAGTCCTCATGGGCATAGCTACAAACTTGAAGTAATTGTATCTGGTGAAGTTGATGAGGAGACAGGAATGATTATGGATTTTTCAGAACTAAAAGAAATTGTAAATGAACATATAATTGATGTATTAGATCATATAGATTTAAATTTAATATTTACAAATCCTACCGCTGAAGTAATGGGTAAATGGATTTGGGATAAATTAGATTACGAAATTCGTGTTTGTCATGGCGAAGGAAGTATTTTAGACGAAATAAAACTTTGGGAAACATCAGGAGCATACTATTCACACTCGAGGTGATTAATTATGAAAAAAGAATTCATTGAATTAGCAATTTGTATTTGTATTTTTCTAATAGCTATGTTATTTATACGAACAAGCCAACCAATTTCTATGTTTATGATAGGTTTCATTATTGGTTATATCATAAGAGGAGGAAGGAGAAATTTTAATGAATGAGATCAGACTGATGTTAATTTGGGAAGATATCATCGATTTTATTAAAAATAAAATAAAGAAGAGGGGAAAGTCATGAGCGAATTTAGAGCACAATATGAGAAAAAAGTAGAATTGAGAAAATCTTTAAAAGATGTTGCAAAACATATAGTTTGTATGGAAGATAAAAATGATCAAAGAAGTCTTTTAGAAAAAATTAAACAAACTAAAAAAGCATTTGAAAAATGTTATAATCCAAAAATAGTTTATTAGGAGGATTCCTTGAAGTTTTCAAGAAAATCTGGAATCATTATCCCAAAAACATATTCTAATGAAAATTTTTATATTGATATGAAACGAGATTTAACTCGTATATCAAAAGATTATACAGGTGTGAATTTAATAACTTTGAAGTTTTTTGTTGAAACAGATAATGAATTGATAGTTCCTAGATTTTATCCAGTTGAAAAAATTGGGGCAACGGTTGTTGATGATATATCTGATGGTGAAGATATAAAAATTGAATCAAATATAATTCTTAGAGATACTCTTCAAATTGATGCAGTAAAATTCATGTTATCAAATAATAAAGGAATAATTCAAGCTCAACCTGGTAGTGGTAAAACCGTTGTCGGTGTTCATGTAACTTCTATTTTAAAGAAAAAAACACTAATTTTGGTTCACCGGGATAATCTTGTCGATCAATGGATAGGTCCAGGTGAACCAAATAAACCTCAAGGATTTCTTGCATTTACGAATCTTGAAAAAGATGACATTGCAAGATTAACATCTAAAACATTTAAAGATGATTTAACAAAGTCAGTTATTGTTACAACAGACCAAACATTCACATCATTGTTAAGAAGAAATAAAAAAGAATTTTTAACTGAATTATATAAAGCTAATATTGGTATATTTATAGCTGACGAAGTTCATACAAGTGTTGGGGCACCAACTTTTGCTGAATGTTCAATTTGGATGCCTTCCAAAAGAGTTTTTGGGTTTAGTGCAACACCATACAGATTTGATGGAAACACAGATATAATAAGGCATCATCTCGGTGAAGTTTATATCGCTAAAGGTGACGCAACAGTAATGGATGCAAGAGTAACAATTATATTAACAAGGTATGGAATTGTTACATCAAAAACAAGAAAATATGTTTATTGGAATGGTCAACTAAACAAAGCAAGATATTTAAATATGTTAAGAAAATCTGAAAGATTTATGAGACTTAGTCATTCTCTTATTGAAAAATTTGTAAGAGAAGACAGAAATATTATTTATGTTTCTGATAGAAAAAATGTTCTTGAGTTATTACACAATCAGTCAAAAACTGAGGATAAATCTTTATTCATAGAATCAGCAAAGAATGATAAATTAAAATCAAAATTGATTTTTGCAACAACACAAAAAGTTAGAGATGGTGTTGATTGCAAATCTCAGGATTGTCTTATTTTAGGATCACCAGTTAGAAATATTGAACAATTGTCCGGTAGAATTGTGAGAACTGATGAAGGAAAAAAGATACCTATAATCATTGATATTGTAGATATTGATGAACAACAAGTAAGATTTTCAGCAAAAAATAGAATCAAATTCTACGAATCAAAAGGATGGAATGTTCAATTTTTAAGATTTACAGATGATATGAAACTAGAAATTATTTCTGTGGAACAAGCGAAAAAAATTTTGAAAGGAGAATAAGATGAAATATATAATCACTGGTGATCTACATCTTTCTGCCACAAATTCAGAAAATATGATAGAAGGATTACCAGAAAAATTATTTTATACTGGAAATGCTCTTAAAAATATGGTTGAATTTGCATCAAAAAACAATATCCCTAATATTATCATAGGGGGTGATGTTTTTCACAATAAGTCAATACTTCATGTACTAGCACAAAGTTTTTTCCTTGATTTCATTCGAAACAACACAAATATAACTTTCTATATTATTTCTGGTAATCATGATATGTCTAGCAGGTCTGGAAATGGTGTTACTGCATTGAAATGTTTAGATAATGAACCAAATGTTAAAATGTTTCATGAAGCAACATTAGTTAACAATCTTTATTTTGTTCCCTGGCATCCAGAAAAGATGAATGAAGAAATTAAGAATCCCCCAAAAGGAGCAGACTTTCTTATTGGGCATCTAGGACTAAATGAAGGGGCATTAAATAGTGGGATTTCAATTGTTTCAGACATTGGTCTTAAAGATGTTTCTAAATATAAACATTGTTTCTTATCACATTACCACAAACCTCAAACAGTTGGAAATGTAACTTATGTTGGGTCACCAATTCAAGAAGATTGGGGCGAAAGAGAAGATGAAAAAAGATTTATAATTCTTGATACAGAAACAGATAATGTTGAAAGTATTCCTACAACAGGGTATAAAAAGTTTTATCAGTTTGATTTAACAAAAGAAAATAAAAAAGAAGTTTTGAAACTTGCTGAAAAGCTTAAAAAAGAAGGAAATGAAATTAAGTTATGCAAACAAGATAATGTTATTGTTTCAGACATTAATGAAAGTTTTATCATAATTGATAAAACAGAAAAAGATATTACCAATAGAGGTATAGATTCATCAATGTCTGAAGAGGAAAAATTAAAAAAATATCTCGAGATCTCTGAAATCCAGGAATCATCTTTAGACGAATATTTAAGAGTAGGTTTGTGGATTTTAAATAATGCAGTTGGAACACATGTCACAAAAACATATACATCCAAACTCGATATTAACTTTATAAAAGTTGGAATGGAAAACTACAAATGTTATTTTGATGAAATGTCATATCAATTTGAAAATGGAAAAATTTCATTAGTAACAGGGGAAAATGGAAAAGGAAAATCAACAATTTTTGGATGTATTCCATATACTTTTTATGGCACAACTCCTGAAGGATTAAAAGGTGAAGATGTTGTAAATAATAAAGTCGGAAAAAATTGTCATACTTATGTTGAATTTGAAACAAATGGATCAAAGTATAGGGTTGATAGATACACTAATCATACAAAACATGGAAACAATGTCTATTTATATAAAGACGATGAACTCATCAAAAAAGGACATCGAGAAGTTGTTCCTGAAATTGAAACCATTTTTATTCCTCAAAAACTATTTGGAAACCTTTTGTTGTATGGTCAAAAAGTTACAACATTCTTTACCGATCTAACTGATTCTGAACAAAAAGATATCTTTAGAAAAGTATTACAACTTGATAAATATGATGATTATTATTCATTTACTAGTGAAACATTAAAAAATATACAATCAAGACTAACTAGTATTGAGAATGAAATTTCAGCAAAAACAGAAATTATTTCTGAATACACAGAAAAACTTGAAGATTTAGAATTAAAGAAAAGAATATTTAACAAGAAGAAAAAAGAAGATGCTGAAGCAATCAATGTAGCTATTTCAGATTTAAAGATTAAAAAAGCTGAACTAGAGAAGGAGTTAAAAAAATATTCATCAACAATTGATAAAGATATTGTTGAGTTAGAAAAAGAGAAGAATGCTGTAACATCGAAGAAAAATCAAATTGTAAAAGATAAAAACACAGAAATTACAGAATTTACAAATAGATGCCTATTAAAGAAAAGTGAAATTGAAAAAACTTTAGGAGACAAAAAAACATCTATAGTGTCTGAAAAAATGAATCTTTTAAATAATCTTTTGCAAGAAAGAGTTAAAAATGTTGAATTACTTTCTTCGGAATGTTCAAAATACGAAGCTATTTTAACTGACCTCAATAATAAAACTACAGCTATTAGCACTGATATTTTGAACTTAATTCATTCATCAGAATCTCTAAAAGAAGATTTATCAAAAGAAGTTGTAATATGTTTTGCTTGTAAACAAGTTGTTGGTGAAGAGCATCGAAAGAATATTGAAAAAATTCTTGAAGAAACACTTGAAAAACTTTCTTCTAAAAATGAGGAATTATTGGCGCTAAATGATAGTCATACAGATAATAATATATTGTATAAAAAAGCACAAAAGAAACAAATTGAAAAAGAAGAAAATTATTTAAAAAAGAAAAAGTTGATAACAGAAGAAAAAGATGCTGAGATTGAATCAATTGATTTGAAGATTGAAAATGCATTGGATAAAGTTGATTCAATTCTTGAAGCCAAAACAAAAGAAATAATTTCCAGGTATTCGGCTGATGAGGATATATATAAATTAAAGATAGAGAAACTGCAGGTAGACATAGAAGAAGTAGAAACAAAGAAAGAAGAAAAAGAAGAAAAAGAAAAAGATTTGAATAATTTTATTTCTCAAATTTCTTTATTAGCTGGAAAACTTGAAGAAACAATGACAAGAGAATTTGACGATACTTTAGTTAGCGACATGATTGATAAACTGGAAAAGTTGAATGGAAAATTTTCTGTTTTAGAAGAAGAAAAGAATGGACTAAAAGAGTCAACTACAGTTTATGAATTTTGGAAAATAGGATTTTCAATGTCGGGAATTCCGTCAATGTTAATTGATGAAGCAATTCCATTTATGAATCAAAGAATTTCATATTATTTGAAACAAATCGGTGAAAGATATCAAGTTTCATTTGATACGTTATCTCAAACAAAAGGAGGAAATATAAGAGATAAGATATCAGTTAACGTTTTAGATACAGTTACAAAAGCAAATATGAGAAAACAATTATCTGGTGGGCAAACAAGGGTAGTTGATATAGCTACAATTTTCACATTAAGAGATTTACAAAGTTATATACAAAATATGTCTATGAATATTATTTTATTGGATGAAATTTTTGATACTCTTGATGAGCGTAACATTAGTTATGTTAGTGATATGTTGAGAAAAATGGTTGGAAATCAAAGCATCAATATAATTTCACATAGACATATCGATCAAATTGAAGCTGATGAAATTTATAAGTTATAAAAATAAAAAGGAGAAAAACATGGTAAAAGTATTTATTGTTGATGGGTTTACTACAATAATTGGTGATATCAAAAACTTTCAAAATGAGACTGGGATTGAGGATTCATTTTATGCTGTTGAAAATCCATTCATTTTGAATATGACTATGAATGAAAATAATAAATTAACATATACACCAATTCCAGCAGTTTTGAATAAACAAAATATTGCATATCATATTAATAAAAGTAAAATAATGGTTGACCCTTTTGATCCATCTCCAGAATTGGAGCAGTTCTTTTCAACCGTGACAGGATCTATTAAAATTGTTAATTCATCTTTAATTTTATGAGGAGAGGTGTATGAAATATTTATTACTTTTTGGAGGTCTGTGGGCATTTCTCTTTATATTAGTGATTGCTTTTCTGAAGGGAGCCCATATAGAAGAAGACGAAAAAGGCAGACCACTATACTACAATAATGGAGATAAAAAAAATGCAAAGAATAACAAGTGCAATTGATCTTTTGAAAAAAATAAAGGAAGGAGACGTTGTTTCTATTTATTTTATTAAAAAAGATGGAACTGAAAGATTCATGAAATGTACACTGAATTTTTCAAGAATACCAGCAGAACATCGACCTAAGGATGTTAAATTAGAAAATATTCTTAGTATGATAAAGAAAAATATTCTTAGAGTATATGATGTTGAAAAAGCTGGATGGAGAAGTATACCTGTAGAGAATACACAATTTATAATCTCAAAAAATGTTAAGTATGAAGTTATGTTAGACAAAAAAGAATTCGATAAAGACGCGAGGTGGGGATATGAGAGATGACACAAGACAAGTTGCAAAAGAAATAACTGAAGTAACAATTGATGGTGTGTCAACAATATCAACAACTGTTGTTGATAAATTATCTAAGCTAGGGTTAACAAGAATTGAAGAATTTTTTAATGAATCTAAAGAAAAAGTTCTTGACATTATTGATGAATATGATAAAGAAGCATCTATCGAAAATGAAACAAAAGAAGGAGAATAGTTATGTCACTAGAAAATGAAGAAGCGACAAAAAAAACATCAGTTGAAGGATTACTTTTAGAAATTTTGACCAAACAAAAAACAAAAATTCTGAATGAGTTTGGTGAAATTTCTAAAAAAGATGTTAAATCAATTGTTGATGCTTTAAGGGAAGAAATGAGAAGAATAATTCAAGAAGAACTTATGTCAGCCCTAGTGAAAATCAAAAACCAGCTTTAAAAAAGGAGGGCACAGATGCCAGTATTATTAGACATCACTGAATTTTGCAAAGATTTACCTGAAGTTAAATCAAAAAATGTAATAACTCGTAGAAAGTTCCATTCAGAAGGAATTCTTTCTGAACAAATTTTTGGGCCTGTAAAAAACTATACTTGTCAATGCGGAACGTATTATGGATCATCATCTGGTGTTGATAAATGTAAATTGTGTGGTGTGGATGTAGCAAAAAGTATTGAAAGAAGAAGAAGATTTGCAAGAATTCATCTTCCTTTTAAAGTTATAAATCCAATTTTTTATGATTTGATTGTCTGGTTGGGGGGAAAAGAATTAAAAAGACATATTGATACATTATTGAAAAGCGATAAATCTGCATTATATGTAAATACACAAACAAACGCCTATTATGTAAGTGACGACCATAGTGAAAAATATTCTTCATCAATTTTTAAGAAATACGAAAAAGATGAAGCAATTCTTAAAATCGTCACACAAATGGCTGAAGACCTCCAAGATGCCCCATCGTGGAAATTTGTAAAAGACAATATTGATAAACTTTTGATACAAGATGTAATTGTACTTCCTCCCGATCTTAGACCTACATCAAAATCAACAAAATCAGATCAACCATCAATTACAGATCCGTTTAATCGTTCATATGTAACAATTTTGACAAAAACAGAAGAAATGAGAAGTACATTATTTGATATTCAAAGGGATAAAAGATTATTTTATTTTTATTTTAAATTAGTTCAGAGAGAAATTTTTTCAATATATGAATATATTTTATCAAAAATTTCAAAAAAGGAAGGATTGATAAGAAAACACATACTTGGAAAAAGAATTGATTTTTCTGGAAGAGCTGTAATAACACCGGATCCATTATTGAATTTTGATGAATGTTGCTTACCATACCCAATGGTTTTGGAGTTATTTAAACTTCAAATTGCAAAAAAATTAATTGAACATGAACGATTCAAATTTATGAATAATGCAATTGAATATGTGGATCAGTGTTCTGAAATGTCAGATCCTTCATTGTTACCACTCTGTGAAGAAATTGTTGAGGATGAGACATGTTTATTAAACAGACAACCTTCATTGCACAGATTGAGTTTAATGGGATTTAAAATTAAAGTTGGACTAGGAAATACAATAAAAATACATCCACTATCATGTTTTGGATTTAATGCTGATTTTGATGGAGATCAGATGGCAGTTTATCTACCACTATCAAAAGAATCTCAAAAAGAGGTTCATGAGAAATTTTTACCCTCTGTAAATTTATTTAATGCAACAAACCGAACATTAACACAAATTCCTAGTCAAGATATTATTTTGGGTATTTATTTTCTTACAAATGAAATGATCCCAGACTTAAACATCAAAGTTATGTGTAAAGGGGTTGAAGTAACGAGAGGAATGAAAATATTCAATGATTGTTTACCTCAGGAATATCCTCTAGTAAATATGGTCATTAGAAAAAATGAGTTATTAGAAATTCTTAATGATGTAACAGAAAAATTTGATAAAACTGTAACCATCAAAGTTTTAGATTCAATAAAAGATGAAGGATTTAAATATTCAACAATTTTTGGTTGTTCTCTTTCATTAGAAAATATTATATCATCAGAAGTTAGAAAAGAAAGAGATAATATATATTCAAAAGAAACAATGAAAGATCAAGTTGATGCCATTTCTAGTAAAGAGACAGAAGCTATTTTGAGAAAAGAATTTAAATATTCATACTTAATAGATTCTGGTGCAAGAGGAAGCTGGGATCAGGCTAGACAAATAATTCTTTCTAGAGGATATATTGCAAATTTTGAAGGTGCAATTATAACAACACCAATAAAAAGTAGTCTTATTGAAGGATTGTCTCATGAAGAATTTTTCTTATCTGCATATGGATGTAGAAAAGGATTATTGGATGTTGCAATAAATACAGGAGCATCAGGGTATCTTTCAAGAAAACTTATTTTTACATGTGCAAATTTACAAAAAGATGCAGATCTTGATGATTGTGGGTGTAAGGAATATCTACCTGTTTATGTTGAGAATTTAAAAAAGGCTCAAACATTATTGTTAAGATGGTGGTTTAATCCTGATACTGAAAAAGAAGAAATGATTACAAAAGAAGTGTGTAAAGATATTGTTGGGAGACATATAAAAGTTAGATCACCAATTTATTGTTTGAGCGAAAAAATTTGTAATAAATGTTATGGTGATTTGTGGAGAGTCTGTAATAGTAGATATGTTGGAATTTTAGCAGCGCAAGCTTTAGGAGAAATTGGAACACAGCTAGTTTTAAGAACTTTCCACACTTCTGGTGTAGCCCAAGCAAAAGGACATCAATCGGATGTTCATAACTTAAGACAGATGGATATAATTGGTGATCTATCGACAGCATCCGCCCTTCTTCACATCCGTGATAAAAATATGTCTCATGTTGATTTAGTAAATAATCTCTACAAAGTTTATGCATCATCAAGATTTGTTCATCATGTTCATTTTGAAGTTATTGTTGCCCAATTAATGTGGTATGGTGCTAGAAAGTGGAGATTATATTCAAATAGAGATAAAGTTCAACCAATGTTATATAGTGTTCTTACAGTTCCAGAAAAAGAAAGTTGGGTCTTAGGATTAGCTTTTTCAAATCCAAAAAAGAACATTTTACGAGGTGTTCTACAAAGTGGATTTTATTCTGGTATTTTGGATACGATTCTGTTAGGAAGAAAAATTTAGGAGGTCTTATGCAATTAGATATAATTAATCCAAACTTCAAGATTGATGAAGAAAATAATATTTTTAATATTAGAAAGTCTGAATATGATGAAATTCTTCCAACAGTAAGGGAAATTTTGAAGCCAGCTGAGGAAGCTGGCTTTGAACTTACAGACTTTGAGATAAAAGATTCTTTTTCGCATGAACTAGATCGAACATTGAAAAATAATTTAATTATTAAACTGAAAAGAGGTGAAAGTGAAATTGATTTTAGTATGATGATTCCAAAACTTATTGATGATAATTTTATAGTTATAAAAGGAAATAAAAAAGTTCCAATGTTTCAATTGTTCGATACTCCTATTGTTACTAGAGGAGAAAACATCAAAATAAGAACTAATGTTTTAGTTTTAATGATTGTTGAAAAGAAAACTGCACCTTATATGTGTCTTTCTCTTCTAGGGGCTGAAGTTCCAATTGCAGCTTTGTTATTTGCAAAATATGGTTATGAATATATATGCAATACATTAAATTTTAAGAACAATATCATTGAAGAACCAAAAAGTAAATATGAAAAACTCATGGCGGACTTTGTTTTCTTTGATGAAATGTATTCAACACTATCAGCAAAAGAAATGGAAAATGAAGTAGGTCTTTATTACAATGTTTCAGACACACAGAAAAAAGGTGAGGTTGTTCTTTATGCTCTTGATATTGCATTGAAAATTGATAAACCAACTGCAAAATTTTTCGAAAGCGATGATATTCTTTCTGAGATTCTGAAGATGATTCAAATTGATGTGTCAATTGATGACACAGATGTTAAAAATAAAAGATTAAGATGTATAGAATATATGATCTATGGAAGAGTAGCCAAAGCTATATTTGACTTATGTATTACTGCATATGGGTCAAAGAAAGTTAAATTTAATATTAATTCCTCAGCAATATTGTCAGACTGTACAATTTCAAATATTGTTGAATATGATTTCTCAATAAATCCTATTAATCAATTATCTAGATTGACAAGATGTTCATTGGTTGGGCCTGGAGGATTTTCTAAAGAAAATATTCCTGTTTATTTAAGGGACATAAATCCAAGTATGTTTGGAAGAATTTGTCCTGTTGATACTTCTGATCGAGAAAATTGTGGTGTTTTGCAACACATTTTACCAAACGAAAAATTGGATGAAAATAAAAGATTTACTGATGAACGTTTAGACAAAACACCTATTTCAGTTGCAGTTTCAATGGTTCCATCGGTTGAACATGATGACCCAACAAGACTTCAAATGGCTGCATCACAAATGAGACAAGCAATATGCCTTTCAGACCCTGATCTACCACTAGTTCAATCTGGGTGTGAAGGATTGTACACTAATCACACAACATTTTTACACAGAGCAAAAAAAGATGGTAAAGTTGTTTATGTTGACCCAATGTTTATAATAGTTGTTTATGATGATAACACATATGATGTATTTAATGTTGAAACGTATGAAACAACAGAAGAAAATATAAATGTAATGAATGTTATGGTTGAAATAGGGGATGTTGTTAAAAAAGGTGATATTGTTGCTGAAAGCAGTTTTCTTAAAAATGGAAGAATTTGTATTGGAAAAAATCTTCTTACAGCAGTGATGCCGTATTATGGGTACAATTATGAAGACGCAATTGTTGTATCAGATAGACTTGTTAAACAAGATATTTTAACATCTGTTCACCATATTGATTTAAGTTTTATTCTTCCAATAAATAAAATTCTTTTGAGTTTAGAAAATGGAATATACAAACCACTTCCAACACCAAATCTTTTCATTGAAAATGATGAACCAAAGAAAGATGAAATATATTACAGAAAAAGAAAAAGAGAATTGATATTGAAAGGGCAACCTTATGCAATTGTCAAAGAAATACCAGATGACCCACTAAATTATTGTGTTATCTTTGAGGACAGAACACCAATTCTTTCAAAAAGAGATGTGCTAATTACAAATGTTGATGTTTATCCGAATAGATATAATGAAGAGATAACACAATTTAAAGATTGGATGGAAGAGAAATTTGAAAATCAACTCAAAAGAGAACGAAAGATTCAGGAAACAATCAGAAAGTTTCTACCAAAAGAAGAGGCAGGTATTTTTATAAGAGATAATTGTCTTGATAAGTTTGCACAAAGAGGAAAATTCAAATATAAAGATGAAGTTATCTCGGGAACATTTATTTCAATTCATGGTATATATACTAGAAAGATTGAAGTTGGTGATAAAATTGGAAACCGACATGGAAACAAAGGAGTTATTTCAAAAATAGTACCACATGAAAAAATGCCAAGACTTGAAGATGGTAGAAACGCAGATATTGTTATAAACCCATTAGGAACAATTTCAAGAATGAATGTTGCTCAATTATTTGAGTTACACATTGGAATGTCTGTTCTAGATCTAAAGAAAGAATTATTGAACAGAATTAAAAAGGGGAAATCCCAAAAGTCAATTAAAAAGTATTTTCTTGAGTATATAAAAATAATTGACTCAACAAAAGATAATTGGTATTTATCTCAAGTTGGAAAACATCTGGAAACTATCTCAATAGATGAAGAATTCGTTAATGATTTAAGTATAATACAACCTCCATTTGAATCTACAACATATGAAAATGTTTTAAAGGCTTGTGAATACACAAACACACCTCTTGAATATAAAGTTCATGAACCAATTTTAGATATTGATATAGTTAATAAAATTGGTGTTGGGAGTATGTACTTTTTCCGTATGGTTCATATTGCAGAAAACAAAATAGCTGCAAGAGGAATTGGGTCATACAGTAAAAAGACAATGCAACCACCTGGAGGTAGAAAAAATAATGGCGGACAAAGATGTGGAGAGATGGAAACTGGGTGTTTTATTGGGCATGATGGTATGGAGAACTTAGCTGAAGTATTAACAACAAAATCTGATTGTATAGATTTAAAAAATAGATATATAAGAGAAGCAATTGGATCAGAATTTGTTAAAGATTCACCAGTTGAGGATACTGTTCCAGAAAGTGTAAAATTGTTAGAAAATTATTTAAAAGTTTTAGGATTAACAATCTGAGGGGGTAAATCCCCCTCAATTTAAAAGGAGAAAAATATGAAGATAAGGGTTTCTAATGTGACGAATAGTTCGAGCACTTCTTTTTGTATAATTGGAAGAGTATTTGATGAAAATGAAATAATCGAAAATGAACATTTTATTAAGAAAATTAAAGAGTTGCTTCCTGGCTATGTTCTTGATAAGGATGTAGTAAGTAATTTATTGTATGAACTGAAAAGAAAACATAAAGAATTTTCAGGATATAATTCATATTCTCAATATGGCGATGATAATGTATATTTTGGAAAAGATATTCATGCATGTGATGAGAATAAGACAATAAAAGAACATAAGGAAGAAGTTGCTAAAGTTTTTAATAATCTTTTTGGTGATAAAAAGAATGCAGAAATACTCACGGATGGCTGGTATGATGGATAATATAGATACTTTACCAGATATTCAACACACAATGCTTCCTGAAGTTAAATTACCAATTTATCAAGTAGGAGTTGAAAACGTTAAAACAAAATTTCTACTAAGAGGAAAAGATGGAAGTGTAAATCACATACTGGCGAATGTTTCAATGTCAACTGATCTATCATCAGATATTAAAGGAATCTCAATGTCAAAATTATTGAGAACTTTAATAAAATATCTAGACACACCATTAAATCATGATGTTATTGATGAAATTTTGAGAGAATTTAGAATAGAAGTTGAAACAAATTCAAGTAATAGTTTTATTAGATTTGATTTTGAATATCCAATATTGAAACAAGCACCAATTTCTAAATTGGAATTCCCTCAATTTTACAAATGTACATTTGAAGGAAGATTGATTGGAGACAAATTTAACTTTTATCAAAAAGTTGTTGTTCCGTATCAATCATATTGTGTTTGCTCGGCATCTTTGTGTAGTCATTTGGAATTAAATGGTAAGAAAGGATTTCCTCATGCACAGAGAGCATTTGCAACTGTTTTGGTAGAAGTTCTTCTCCCAGAAATATTGTGGCTAGAAGATATAATTGACATTGTTGAAAAAGCGGTCGTCAATGAAACATATCCACTTTTGAGAAGGAAAGATGAACAGGAAGTTGCAAGAATTGCAGCAGAGAATCCGATGTTTGTGGAAGATGCAATTAGATTCATTTCAAAAGGATTAAATAGTGATCCTAGAATTTTTGATTGGATTGCAAAAAGTGTTCATGAAGAATCAATTCATACATCTGAAGCAATCGCAATAAATTGGAAGGGAATAAAGGGAGGTTTCGATGGCCTTTTATTTCTTTAAATTACTATATATATTAATTTGTGAAAAAAAGAAACACATTGTTTTTATTTAAAAGTGAAAAAGGAGAATTTACAATGGAGAATCTTGCAGAGTTAATAGAAAGTTTTAAAGAGGAAGTTGTTGAAGAAACAACAAAGGAGGTTAAGGTGGAACCGAAAAAAATAAGTTTTGTAACTCTAAATGTGTGGGCAAAGAAGTACCGAGAAGATTTAAATACTTGTGATGTAAAATTGATTCAAACAAAGAGTGATGATGTAGATCCCGAAGAAACGCTATTATTCAAAGCGACATCACCAAAATCCAAAAAGGATATCTACATTATTAAAAATGCAACGAGTATGAGTCTTCCGGATCTCCCACCAATCAGTTGTTACTTTTACAACAATGGGGAATTAAAAGTAGTCTATGATGTTTCAGGACTAATTGATTGGACAGAGAAGGACAGGGCGACACCACCAGTTTTTCTGAAAGAATATGTTGGAAAATCTAACAACATATTGGTTTGGATGACTGAAATAGAACGAGAAGTAGATGTTCTTGAAAATGATGTCAAAGTAAAAACTAGCAAGGTTTACATTGTTCCATTTTCAAGCGTCAAGAAGAAAAGAACAGACATAGAAGCAATTGATGTTGTTAAACCTGATTTGGACAGGCTGTTCGAAGGAATATCCTCACCGGTAAATATTGAAGACATTGCCCTCCAAGATTATCCACAGATTTTGAAGGTAAAGGATCAAATATCTGATCGGTTAGATGCGATTGATTGGCTTCTTAAAAGGGAGTCGTCAATGTATGACGCACATCATCAAAAGGTCTTAGACCAAATCCTGATATTTACTACAAAGTATTAAAAAATGTTAATAAACAAAAGCTGTAATTTCTTTTTAAGGAATGTTTATAGTTACGATATTGCAGCTTGTCATCACACGATCCTTTCTAATTTAGGGTTCGATGTATCTAAATTAGATAAGGAAGATAAAGATAAAAGAAATATCCAAATTGGACAAATGATGAAGGAAAATCCGAGAATCACAACAATGTTGAGAGAAACAACAAACAGTTTGATTTCGGAATACCTCAATGTTAATAATATTAAAGAGGATGTAGACATCATCACAAGGCAATATGATGGTGTCTTATCCTTGAAAAAGTTTGAAATACTAGACAGGTATATTCCTCTTTTGCTAAAAGAGATTTATACAATAATGATAATTTCATCAGATAGACAGAAATATATTGCGGTGAATGAATCTGGTGAAGTTATTGTAAAAGGTGTTTCAAATAAATACGAAGCGATGGATAATGTTTATAAAAAAATATTGAATATTAATTTCATATCTAAAACAGATGTTTTCAAGAGTTTAGAAAAAATAAAAGAGAATATCATTAAAGGAATTGATATTGAGATTTATCTAATCCCAGATGGAGAATATTATTCTGTATATTTTAAAGAATTTGGCAGAATAAGATTATCAAAAGTTTCCATTGATACAGATATACTTTCTATTGATGGAAACGACATAGATACAAATGTATATTATGATGTATATTTAAAGACCTTTATAAGGTCTATTGTTTATGACTTCATTTGAGAAGGAGTTAAACATGGAAACATTTAAAAAATTTGTAAAAATAGTCCTCATTGGCTTTGGTATAATGATCGCAATTGCTGGTGGGGGAGCAATATGTTAAACTGACAATAATCTAAACAAGAAGGAGTCAAATCGACTCCTCTTTTTTTTGCTTTTATTTCCTAACAAAATATAAAAGACAGGAAGTATAATCTATGAACATATTAGAAAAATATTTAAGAAAAATTCAGTCTTCTTCAGAATCTGTTTTTCCAATGGATTCAGCTCATACGGGTAAGAAATTTGATCCTTCACCTCATTATGTATCAGCTGTGGAAGAGGAACATTCTTCAAAAGAAGAAGATCCAAATCGTTATGACATGAAGATTTCAGATATTTTAAAGAAAGTTGATATGTTTCCAGAACTTTTAAAAGACATTAAAAGAAAAATGAACGATACTAGTGATGAAAATGGGGAACCAATTGAAGAAGAACCCGATAAAGTTAAATCTGAAGACGATTTAAATAGTCAAATAGATAATGTTCCATTAGAAGACTAAAGTCGAAAAATACTTAGAACAAATGTAAAATAACTACTTTTATTGAAAAAATAGTTTCAACGGAGGATTTAAAAATGCCAAGGTCTGATGCGTATGCAAATGTGTTTGGAAATATTGCAACAAGAAGGTTTGGAGGAAATATTGGATGGGCTGATCCATATGTTTCAGGATATCATTTTATTTGGTTTGAAAGGTTGCCAGCGCAATTGCCGGCATATGTTTTAAATGAAGATATATCTTCTCCAACCCAGATTAAACAGCTTCTTGCTGCTTCTTGTATGAGGGTAACCCCCCCAGGTGGAACTTTAAACAGAATTGAGTTTAATGCTCTCGGTGGAACAAAATGGGGCGTACCAGGAAATGTTGATTATGGAAATCAGGTTGGAATACAATTCCTAGAATTTAGTAATACACCAATTCTTGAAATCTTGCACGGATGGTTTGAATTAATGAGAGATTCCATAACGGGTATGGCTGATTTTGATTCTAATTTAGCAAGTTACTCAAAGAATGAATATTCGGGGACTCTTCTCTATTTTACGTCAACACCAGATTTGAAAGGAATTGAATATTATGCATATTATGATGGCGTATTCCCACTGAAAGATCCTCAGGATCTGTTCACTGGTGATATAACAGCAAGTGATAAACTTGAAATTGAACTTGATTTTAATGTCGATTATGTTTGGCATCAGGATTGGGTTTATGAGAAAGCAACAGCACAGTTAGAAGAGTTCAGAACTAGTGCAATAGAAGTGAATGCAAACGGTTCATCATATTAAGTTTTAAAAAATAAAAATAGATTAAAAAGAAAGGGGATCAAAGATGTTTACAGGATTCGATGTAAAGTTACCAGAATACGAAGTAGTGACACCACAAACGAAAAATTCGTTTACACTGAGAACAATGATGGTTAAGGATGAAGAAAAACTTAAAACAAGTGTTATGACACCTGGAAAAGTAACAGAGCATCTCAATAGATGTCTTTATGATGTTATGGTTTTAAAACCAGAAAAGATAATTGATTATCAAACTTTTCTGAGAAATACAACCATGAAAGACAGAGATGCAATTCTATTTGGTGTGTATCACATAACTTATGGAGAAGTTAGAGAATACGACATAAGATGTGGAGACTGCAAAAAAGAGTTTCCAATAACATTTCAAATGTCAGATGCATTTTCTATAAATCCATACCCAGATGATGATATTCTGGAAAAAAGAGTTAAAGTTGATCTTGTAACTCTGAAAGGAATATCTGTTTATCTTAGGCAACCAACACTTGCGGATGAAGAATCTGCATTTAAAGAACTAGGAACAAGTTCAACAATTTCGACCGATAGTATTATAAATACCTTGGCAATTGAAAGATTTGAACAAGATGTTGATGTTGCAAAAGAACCAATTAAATATATTGCAATAGCAGATAAGATTGACGCATTTAAAAATATTCCTCCAAAAGATAAGAAGTTGATTCTTGAAAAGTATATTGAAGAATTCGGGAAATATGGAATTGAATTAAAAATAAAAGTTCATTGTATTTATTGTGGGCATACTGATGTTATTCCCATAGATTTGGTGGAAAACTTTTTTCGAATGGTGTACACATCCTGATTGGATTTCTAATTATAGAAAAGATCTCCAGGAAGAATTATTTAATGCAATGGAAGCAACAAAACAACCATATGAATCTTTAATATCAATGCCTGTTAAAAGATTTAAAGATTTTCTTAAATGGAAAGCTGATCTTGAGGAACAGAAAGCAAAAATGCTTGACGCTGCTAAAGCTCAGATGGGCAGAACCAACATGAGGAAGAGGTAATAAATAAATGCCAAATATAATGGATAGATTTAACAATAATGTTGTTGGATCTAACAACCAAATTTATGATTACATTCCTGTTATCTCTTCTAGTGGTGATTTTGTAAGAATTTCAGGAATTGATGTTATTCTTAATTCTTGGAATAATATTCTTGAAACATTTATAGGTTCATATGATAACGATCCAGAATTTGGATGTGATTTGTATAAGTATGTATTTGAACAATTTGATAGTAAAACAGAAGAGGATATTGTGTTTACTGTTAAAAATCAAATAATGAAATTTGATAATCGAGCGATTATAGAAAATGTTGATATTATGAGAAATATAGCTGAAAAGTTAATAATTATAAAAGTATATGTAGCTTATAGAAATCAATATGGAGAAATAACTGTAACAGTTGGAGGATTAACATAAAGTGTTTCTCTATTATTGTGTACTAAAAAAGTATAAAGGAATTTTTAAAAAGAGACATGCTGGGAATTCACATATTTTATATTGTCCTCTCCCAAATGGAAAAACACTAATTTTAGGATTAGTTGGAAAAATTGAAGGAGAAGAGGATTTATATTCATCAGTTTTGGTGTATATGGTTCCAACTGATATGGTTGATGATATAGTGCTCAGACAAATGGATGAGTTTGGATGGAAATTTGAAAGATTAGATAAGATTCCAGTTAGTGTTACTGGAACAACAACAAAATCAAGAATTAGACTTCTTGAAAAAAGTCAATTCATAAAATCTAATCTATCAATTGAATTTGACCCAGACCACAGTCAATCACCAGTCTATATATTTTTTATATCAGGAAAATTTGATTTTATGGAAACAGAAATGGTTGGAATCGAAACTGATATGAGATCGGTTGCAATGAAAAAAAGATCTATAACAAAAAGTATTTTAAGAAAATCAATTATGAGGAAAGATTAGTCATGCACAAGAACGACAAAAAAGTATTAGCGTTGTGCTGTAAAAAGAATTTAATATCTATAATTAAGGAATGCGAAGATTTGGATAACAACATGAAATATAAATTTGCGAAAGAAATTTATAATATGAATAATGATGTTATCTTAAAAAAAGTATTTATGAATGAACAAGGAACCATTCAAGATCTTGAACCAGATCAATCAAGACAATTAAAATATATGGGTGCGGCAGCTATTGGTGGTTATGCTGCTTCAAAAATGGGAGCAAATGTTGGTGTAGGTATTGCTGGGGGTGCAGCTCTTGGAGCGCTTGCATTATTTGTTTACAGAAAAGTTTCAAATCCTTGTATTCAGCAAGCAGTAAAATTAAAAAGTGCAACAATAACCCAAAGAAGAATGCACGTTCATAAATGCCAAGCGAATGCTGCAAGAAGGGTTATTGCTGAATTGACGCCAAGAATGTCAGCTTGTGCTGGTGCAAAAAATCCGACAAGATGCCAAATTGATTTAACGAATGTTATCAATCATTGGAAACAGAAGTATCAAGATGAGATGTTAAAACTTTCAAAACTGGAAAAAGCATCTGCGCCTTATAGTGCTGATGAAGAACAATAAAAACTAAAGAGAGGATTAAAAAAATGTTAAAAGACACAGTATCAATTATTTTACAAGAGTATTGCATTAGTGAAGTTTTAGATAAGGTGAAAATTGGTAAGATCCCGGCAAATAAAGCAGACATACTGATCAAAAAAATCAATGAGATGGATTTGGTAGAAGTTTCTAGATTATCAGAGAAATTTTTTATGAGTAAAGGTGATAGAAAGACTGTTAAAAAGTCGAAGACTGCAATGAAGGATCTCAGTTCGGTTGCTAGATTGCATGGAATGAAAGACAGGTGGCGAATGACAGGAATAGCTAAAGGTGGAAACATAATTTCTCAGGGGCTTGCTGGTATACATAATTTTATATTCCAAACAATGGATGCATGTAGGGATGCAGCAAATGCTATTGAAGATGCTACCCAAAGAAGGGAAAAGTATCATAAATGCCAGGCAAAAGTTATCAACGCAACAGTTTCAAGACTACAGCAACTATTGTCAAGATGCGAAGATGATAAATGTAAGAATAAAATTGGCAAAAAGATTGCGAAACTGAAGAACGCTCTGAGATATCAAGAACTGGGCTCAATCGCAACAGTAGTTTAAAATTTTTAAGGATCCTTGTTTTTAACAAGGATCCTTTTTAAATTATTATGCAAAATTATCAAAGAACATACGACTACATATATGAGTATTGGCACGAAATTTATGACATATATGCTCGTCACGCGATTGCATATTTGGTTACTTATTACAATATAAGTACAGGAGCAACAGTTTGGGATGATTCAAAATTGATGGGAGGTCCTTATGAAAAAATAGGATCACTCTCAGGACTTAGATGGAATAGATATTTAACACTTCCAGTATTTTTTATTACCGAAACAGAAACTACATATACAGCTGAAGAAACTGGGTATTTAACAAATGAAAAAATGACAGACTTTGTTATTCCTAGTGATTATGGAATTATTCCATATCCAGATGACATTATCAAATTGGATCAGAGATATCTTGTTAATAATTTAAGCAATGATAAATTTTCATTATATACTGTTCAAGGAATTAAGAAACAATCACCAGCTGATAAAACATATTATCAAGTTCATTGTAGAGTAAATCAGAGTAGAACAACAACAGAAGTTGACAGACAACTAGATCAAACATTTGTATTTTTTGATTATGATAAAAAAATACATACAGTTCCTGAATCAGTTGTATTAACTAGAATGTTAAATAAAAATGAAGAAATCGCAGAGAGACTCACTGGAATGTTCGATGAAAACAGTGGGTTTTACTATATCTAAAAGAGGAAAATAAAATGACAAATTTAGAAGCAATAAAAGCATTACTAACAAGAAGAGTACTCCAAAAAGTTAATGAAGGAACAATTAGTAAACCAAGAGCCAAGAAACTTATTATTGAAGGAATCTTGAATCTAACTGGAACAAAAGTTGTTGAAAAAATAAGAGAAGATGAAGAATCAAATAAACCATCTAAATGGAAGAAAGTTGCTAGAGTTGCTAGAAAAGGAGCCATTTATGCAGCAGGAACATTAGGTGGAATGTATGCTGGCGGAAAACTTGGAAAGAAATATGGTGGGAAAGCCGGTGAAGGTATTGGTAGTAACTCTGCTTCAATAGTTACACAGAATACTGATTGGAATAAAGAGGCTAAACATTACGGAAAACTTGCAGGAGGAGTACACGGAAGAGCTCTTGGAGCTAAAGTAGGAAAAGTTCAGGGGGCTGCTGTTGGATTAGCTGCCGCGCATGCATTAAACAGAAAGTTGGATGAAAGAAGAAAAAGAAAGGAAGAAGCAACACAACAAATAAATAAACAAATGACTACAAAAAATAAATAATAAATTAAAAGAGGAAATTATAATGACAAATTTAGAGGCAATTAAAGCACTACTAACACAAAGAGTTTTACAAAAAGTTAATGAAGGAACAATAAGTAAACGAAGAGCCAAGAAACTTATTGTTGAAGGAATTCTGAATCTTACTGGTGCAAATGTTGTTTCTCATATTAGGGAAGAGGAAGAAAATAATAAGGAATCTAAATGGAAGAAAGTTGCAAGAGGAGCTGCTAAAGGAGCTATTTATGCAGGCGGAATAGTTGGTGGAATGTATGCTGGAGGCCGTGCAGGACAAGCTATTGAAAAACATGCTGGAAAACATATTGGTCCTAAAATATATAAAATGTTTAGAAAAGATGGGGATCCTGAAGGTGGCAAAAATGGTGGGCATCAATTGAGTGTGCTTGGAAATGTTGCTGGTGGTGTAGCAGGATTTAAAACTGCCCAAATGCTAAACAAAAAGCTTTTTGACGCAAAGAAAAAGAAAGAAGAAGCTGCTAAAGAAGTAGCAAAAGAAACTGCTGCAAAAAAACTTAGAAAATAAGCTTCACCCCTTAAAGGAGTTCAATACATTAGATGGCCGATATTTTTAATACGTCTTCAACTCAAAAATTGTCTTCACAGATTTTCATGTCTAGAGATCAAATAAGATCGATGATATGTGAATATATGAAAGATTATCTTGAGCTTGAGAATGTTGACCTAACGAAAAGTTCATTTTTATCTTATCTAATTAATATAATATCAACCCTTACATCTAATCTTTTGTTTTACGAAGGATCAATATATAAAGAATTCTTTTTAACTAAAGCACAACTCCCAGAATCGGTAATCAATTTATCAGCATTTTTAGGGTATGATATTGTCAAAGCAGTTCCTGCAGATGCTTCAGTAACAATGAATGTTCCTTTGGGATTTAGTTCAAATTCTGTAAAATTTCAAATACCAAAATATTTCAATTTTTATACCGATGCGTGTTCTTTTATGACAACTTACACAACATATATTGAAGTAACTAACAATATTGATGTAAAAATTGAAGCTGATTTTGAATCATACAGATATAGAATTCCATATACATATGTTGATACCACTGATGGTGGGCCGGCATTCAAATTTGATCTTCCAGTTTTACAACAAAAGATTGTTCCAGATGTCAAATATATTGATGCGGATATCAAAGACTATCAATTTCCTGAAGTAATGATCGATGTCGATAACTCACAACAATTATTTAAAACTGATGTTTATGTTACGCCTCCTGATACAACAGTTCCTATTTCTGAATATATAGAATATTATACCGAATATCAAAGTTTGTATCTCATTCCATTAAATGAAAGAGGGTATGTTTCAAGAAAAACACAGGAAGGAAGAAGAATAACATTTGGTAATGGTCTTGTTGGTGTTCAACCAACAGGAGGATCAAAAGTAGATATTAATTCATATCTAACTTATGGTGCATTAGGAAATGTTCCAGCAGGTACAATACTTCGTGGTGACAAGGTTTATTGCACAATTGATAATCAAACTTTCTTAATTGAATATACTTGTATAAATACAATCGCTGCTGAAAATGGCGCAGATGAAGAAAGCACAGACGAAATAAGAAGCAATGCTATAAAAAGTCTTGTATCAATGGATAGATTTGTGTCGGAACAAGATTATAAAAATGCAGACGTTATTTTAGAAGGAACACCATTTGGAAGTAACTCATTAGCAATTCTTAAAAGATCAGATGTAAGATGTAATGAAATTCAGGTTTATACAACATTAAAATATCAAGATAGCACAAATGTAGTTGAAATTGTTCCAACAATCAATGCATCTTATAGTGAAGTAACTACTACACCATCAAATAGAATTCCAAAATACACAGAAATTATTTCTGATGGAACATCGTATTTGACAATGTTTGATATTAAACCAGAAATTATGAATACTGTTGCAGTTTATGAATATGTTTTAAACTCTATATCCGTTGATCCGTCTCTAGTTAATACAGAAAGACAGAGCTATTACGGAATTGAAATTGGAAAAATGGATGTAAGTGTTGACTCAACGAGTAATGCAGCCGTTTTTGTTCTTAATTATAATGCGGTTTCAGTAGATCCAACTGCTGCGTGCACATTTAAGATTCCTGCATTAAGTGTTGAATATGTGATGGATCACGATCCAATACAAAAAACATTTACTTTAACTTTTTCACCTTATACATTATTTCCAGAAGGATTTGTGAATATAATTCTTGATATTGAGTCAATAGAAACAAAAGCTTCTTATGAAGTTTCATTAACATTAAGAAGAGATTTATTTGATACAATGCAATCTAATTTAACCTACGATACAACAAGTAGCACTCTGGTTATTTTTGATATCCCAGTTGTTCTGACAGATTATTATCGAGGGTTGGCAGATAAAGATGCATTTGAAAGTAATTGTTTACAGAAGCTAGTTAATAATACATATTTTGAAAATAATCGTATGCTTACGGACTTTGTGAATTTAAAATTTGCAAATACATTTGGTAATTTGGTAAATATGAAATACAATGTGGCTAGAAAGCCTCCGGTTATAGATTTTGTATTTAATTATCCAATAGATTCATCTACTGGGTATAAATATATTATAAGTTCTGATCCAGTTGCTGAACTGATGGACTACAAAGGAAACTATTTAACAAAATTGAGTTCAGGATGGAAACTAGAAAGACCAAGCACAAACGATGTTGTTTATGTTATACAAAGAGATCAAAAATATATTTTTAATGGGAGTTCATGGATAATTCCGGTATTTAAAATACCACTAGAAATAAAAATTGAAGCATTTAAAGAAAGTTCATATTTTGGAAGTTCTGATGAATTAAAGAATGCTATTACCACAGCTCTATTTGATAATTTCAGTAGCAGATTTGGTATAAATATACAATTGTATAGATCCGAAATAATCAAGGTTGTTCAATCTGTTGATGGTGTTGACCACTGCAATCTGATTGAACCAAACTGTGATATATTCTTTGATTTTGATTTGAAAGATTTGACTCAAGATGAATTGATGTTATATTCCCCAGAATATGTTTATTTTGTTGCGCCTACTGGAACAAAATCAGGAAGTATCTCAATAAGGATTATTTAACAATGACAATGGATGATTTATTAAAAAAAGCGAATGTTAATGAAGCAAAATTGAGAACACATATGAATACAATAACAGCCGAAGAACTTGGAAATATATCAGAACCTTGTTATATGCCATCTGTTCAAATGTCATATTTAACAATTCTTAAATACATGGGATTAACAGAAAATGACTATAGAGAATTTATAAAAAGTTTTTATCTTTATGACCATCAATATGCAAAGTTCAATATGGTTAAAGATTTAGGAACAAATGTTGTTTTAAGCGCAATATATTATTTCTTAAAGAAGAAAGATATTAAAACATTTTTTACTTGCATGTTATTTCTATCAATTAAATTTCAAGGAAGCGCAACTAGAAAAGCTTTCACAAAATTTTGTGACCCAGATCTTTATATGTACACTCTAAATCATTTAAGTAAATCACATTTATATGTAAGAGAAAAAACAATTGCTGGTGCATTATTTTGGACCACAAAAAATATGGTAAGAATATATCAGCACGATCTAGAAAAATTTGATAATTTTGAAAATGTTGGAAAATTTCTATATGCTTTAAGAACAAGAATACAACAGAGTTTCAATAGTTTCTTTGGATTGTATAAAAAATTTTACGAAGAAGGAGTTAAAATTTCTTCTGATGATTCAGAAGAAGAATCCCCTGCAACGTCATATCTTGAAAGAGGTGGGCATCAGATTGAAGTAGTTGTAAGAAATATAACTGTTTATAAACATGTAGATCAAAAAGCACTTGAAGATGCTAAAAAATTATCATCAGTATCATTATCTTTTGTTTCACAAATAGTTCGTGGATTGTGCGATGTCAAATATCAAGATAGATTGAAATTGATTTTTGAATTATTTCTTAGGGATGTTAAAAAAATAGATTATATTTGTGGTGTTGCATTTTTTGATTACGTAAAATCTTTAATGTCTATAAAAAGAACAAAAATGGAAATTTATTTTAAACAACAAGTTGCTATTTTATTAAAAGAGGTTGCTACTGACGTTGGCATCAAGACAAAACTACAATCATTAACTAATCAAACACAATATAACTTATCATTATTCTTAGCTTATTATTTAACATTATGTTTTAGACACACAGTTTGTCAATGATTATTCTTCCTAACAACGCTTCTAAGTAATTTAGATGCACTATCATTAGTTCTTTCTAAATGAGCAGCCCTACTATTCTGAGTAACATCCATTCTAACAGCTCTTGCCTGTGCTGGGGCACCAGTTGATGTAGTTCTTGTTGATGAAGAAGCAGTTGTGGATGCGCTTCCTCCTGACGTAGGAGTCGTATTAGTGGGATCTTCAACAGTTGTACTTTCTCTTAAATTGTTAAGATATGTATCCAATCGTGGTCTGAAATCATTCCTTTGACTAGTGTGAGCAGGATCGTAAACAACCATAGTTGAAAATAAATCAGCAAAATCTATTCTAACATCTATACAAGAAATTCTTTGATTGTATGCTATACTAGAAAATTCTCCTCCTTTTGAGACTGCTATTGCTGATATTCCAGCAGCTGGAAGATAAAATAATCCGCGAGCATTCACCTGACAAAAAAATGGATATGAGTATGCGGAGTCCCATCCTTGAGGTAACATTAAACACAATAGAGCCCCCAATGGAGCAACAATATTTCTTTCATGTGCTTTTTTATTACCAGGAAATGCATTATATAATTTAACAGTTAAACTGTATTGGCACCCAAATGAACTATTCTTCCAAACCTGAGGAAAGTCAACTCTTTGCCCTGCAAGAAGAGAATTCATAACTGCAGGAATACTTCGAATGGCAGCATTTGATGATTTTTTCATTTCCTCCCCAGCTTTGCCTGCTATATCATAAGCATCTTCTGCAAACCCCCCAACCCCCTTTAATATACTATTTGTAGAATTCTGTAAAAATGAAATACTTTGTTTAATCATATCAGTAGCACTTCGCCCTCCACTCATTTGAGCAATATCACCAACAGTATCCCCAACAACATCAGCAAATTTTGCTAAAAATGTTTGCCCATAATCATTACCAAACGTTTCACTTGGTAGATTGTCAGGAATAAATGCAACTTTTAATCCTGGGCCTGCACCAACTTTTACCCGAACACTATCAGCTATTGCTTTATAAGCTGGCCAATCATTTTCTAGTTTGAACAATCCTAAACCATCTGCCCATGTTGCCCTACATGGATATATTTCAGCAACAGGCATTGCATTTGTCATTTCATGTTTTGCTGTTACAGGTCTAGGGGGCATTCCTATAGGTTCATCAAAAGATTCACTACTTTGAGCCACAGTTGAGCTTGTTGATGTTACTGTTGATGTTGCCGTTACGGGAGGAGTTGCTGTTGCCATTTTTTATTCTCCATTATGCTGGAAAGTTTCCAGACAATAAACTTGCCATAAGATCATTTTGTCCTGAACCACCATTTCCACCTGTATTTGAAACAGATGTTGTATTATTATTTGAAACATTTGTATTTGCAATAGATGAATTTCTTGTTGATGCAATTGACAACAATCCTTTTGCAATCATTTCATTCTGACTAGCTAATCCTGCTATTAAACCATCTGCAACCATGCTGGCCTCATTCTTTTTATTTCTTAAACTTGATTCTAAGAGACTATATCTATTTAGTCTTGATTTTGCTGCTGATTCTTTTCCTGTCATACCAGGAGCAGCATCACCAGCTTCTGTTTGATATTGCAATGCTTGTTGAGCATTTTGACTACTCTTTCCACCAACCGTTCCTGCATATGATTTTACATATCTAGCAGGTTGAACGTGCCATTTTTCTGAAACCCATCCAGGCATCTGAATCATTGGTCTAATCATACCATATTTCGACAATAATCCCATACTTTCAAGTTCATCTGCAACAGGAGAATTTATATCTATAGCCAATCCTTTTTCATGAGGGGAACGTCCTGGTGTAGCAAATTTTTTGAGACCTCCACTTTTTCCACCTCTTGAAATAGATGCTTGATATGCGCTACTTCGATATGCTGATGTAACTTGTATATTTTTTCCAGTTTTTTGTTTGTATTCAGCTGCCATTTTTGCTAAATCCGATTTTACGTCTGGTTTCAATCCTTCAATATCAACTTTTGAGTGTTCTCTCACAACCCCTGGAAGGGATGTTGATAACCACCCAGCAATACTTTGAGCAGCAGAAACAGCTCTTTTTCCAGCTCCTTTTACAACACCACCAGCTTCTTTTGCAGTTCCAGCAGCAGCTTTTCCTACAGCTTTTGCTCCTTTTATAAGTTTTTCTGCAACGTTTCCAGCAAAGCTTGCTACATTCGAACCAAGACTTCCAAATATACTACTTTGTTGGTCAGGAGAAAATGCTTTAACAGCTCCTTTTACTGATCCAAAAATAGCGCCAACAATTCTATCACCAACTTCATCGAATTTATCCATGATTGCTTTAATCATACCAATTTGAGAATCTTGTGAAGCATCAACATATTTTTTAGCTGACATTTTTCTAGCAGGGATTGCTTGTCTTCCTAATGATTCAACTTTTTGTAATGGCGAAGCACTTGAAGATACCAATGAATTCGGGGATGTTACTCCAGGAGCTGCGTCACCTATTAACCCAAGTCCTTGATCTGTTGCTTCCCCATGTGTTCTTGCATAATCTCTAGCTCGCGCATCTTTTGCTTTTTTGTTTTCTTCAGCAATCTTTTTAGCATCTGCATCAGCCTTTTTATTTTGCTCTTCTAGGAATTTAGTTGCCTTATCCCCACCGAGAGTATCACCAACTAAACCAAATATTTTTTTCCATCCACCCATAATCATTTTTATAGTTTTGAATGGATGTAAAAATAGATTTATTATAAATTTTATTGTGAAAATAGCAGCTTGAAATGCTGGTAATACATTGACTTTAATGAACTCAACTATTGGTGAAATCCATTTCTGCCACCAAGGTTTAATTGTTTTTTGATAAAAATCAACAGTTTGTTTGATGCCAGGAACATTATTATATGCCCATTTTCCAAAATCAGAAAGTTGTGTTTTTATCCATTTTGATGCTGAATCAAATGCATCATTTATTGGATTTACAATAAATGCATACCACATTGATTTTATTCCAACCCAGACAGCCCCTAAACTATTTTTAACAACCTTCCAAGCAAGACTAAATGCAAGTGCTATATTTTTACCACCAATTGCTCCAGCGACACCACCAACAATAGCACCAACAATAGCTCCAATACCGGTTCCAATTACAGGAACAAAACTACCAACAGCCGCACCTAACAATGCTCCTTTAGTAGCTCCCCATTTTGCTCTCTTCTTTGGATCGTCACCTACGCCACCAATAGCACCGCCTACTGTTGAAAAAACTTTCTCTGATGTTGTTAATTCACCTTCTTTACCTTTTTTACCTTTTTTATCATACCATTCTTTTGCATGTGCTCTTCCACGAACTGCATCTACCAGTGTCATTAGTGTTCCAGCAATTCCAGCAATACCCCCAACACCTAATTTCATTGTAAATCCAACCATTCTAGTAAACAATTTGACGATGCCTGCTAAATGTGTGAATATCTTGCTTTTGACTAAAATTGCAGCTAGAGACCCAATATTCATTAAAGCAAAACCAATTCCCTTTAATCCCATTCCCATAATATTTTTAATGAATCCCCATGCAAATAAAAGAACTGTTCCAATTAATCCTTTTTTCTTTTCCATTTTTTCAGGTATGTAACCTGTATTTTTTGCAATTTTCTGTAAGCTTTTTGTGTTCTTTTTTTCTATAGAACCAAGAGCATCTTTCTGTTCTTCAGATTTCTTTTCTCTTCTCTTCCAGTTCTTAAAAAAATCTAACATGCCATTTCCAGCTTTCGTGGCATCACCTTTTTTCTTTTCACCAAACATATTACTAAAGTCAAAATTGAAAAGCCCAAATGATTTTTCAATAGGGGTAACAATTTCATTCTCATCAAGTTGTACTTTAGGTCTTTTTCCTTTTTTAACTCTACCCCCTCTTTTCATTTGTGGGAGTTCTACTTCACCGCCCATTCCTAGAACTTCTATCAATTTTTCAAGAATTCCTTGATTCTCTTTTGGTTTATCACCTGCTTTATTTGTTAGATCATCAGGATTTCCACCAAACAATCTTATTAATTGATCTAATTTAGGATTAACTGTTGCATATATCATTCCAAGAATTGTCGCAGAATTCTGAAGAGGACTCGTTGATCTTGGAAGTTGATTGAAGTATTTTCCTTTTGGTCTGAATAAAAATTTTAATACTCCTTTGAATACAGTAGCGGCACTAATCAATCCTTTCGTTATTGGATTCTTAGTTAATCCTTCAAATAATGATGCAGTAAATTCACTTCCTAATCCAACCATAGAAAGTCTAAGTTTTCTAATTTCAATAGTCATTTTTGACTTATCTAATGCTTCGGTCATTGTTTCTGTCAATTTTCCAACAGGTGCAATGACTTCAGCTGGATGAACTTGTACAGTTCCTCCTTTTTTAACGAAACCCCCTTCTGCTAATTTTGGGGGGACTCTGTTTGGATCGTTACCACCTTTTCCAAAATCTAATTTAAATCCAGATTTTATTGCGCCAAGAGCACCACCTATCATTTTAAACGGCATTAACAGTGCTTTGAAACCGAGACTTAGTGCTTTAAATGGAAGTGTTAAAATAAATTTACTCATTCCAACAATTCCTTTGAACGCCAATCCTATTGCTTTCATTGGAAGAGTTTGTATAAACTTTCCCATCTCCCACAATCCACGTAACGACGCACCTACTATTTTAAACGGGAATTTTAATAAACTCTTGAATCCTTCTCCTGCAATTGTCAATAATTCAGCAAAACTTTTACCTTTGAATTGACCAAAAAATCCTCTTATTTTATTTCCTAAATAAGAAATTGCTTCACCGAGATTTTCTTTAATCTTATCAGAGAAATCTCTAAACACACCGCTTTCCATAAACTTAGCTGCAAAATAGCCAAATATAGGGGTGCTAGCAGCGAGAGACATTGCAACAGCATTTGTTTTATTTAATCTTACATCTTCTTGTATGGATTGAGAAACTTTAAATATTGTTTCAGCACCAGTTTTAGCAGTCGCTTCAAGAATTTTTTTTGCGGACCTGGTTAATGTATCAACTGTAAGATTCAAATTTCTTAGAACTTTTTTTGTTCCTCTTTCGAACTCAACAATTCCTTCAGTATAACCAATCTCATTTTCATGTATTAGTTCTGAAATTTGTTTTTGCTCTTTTGTTATCGCTGATATAGCTTTTGCAGTTTCTTCCATATTGTAAGCTTCTGGATTCGGCTGTTCAGCGTGTTTGGAGACAGAACTCATTTGTGATGAAAATTGTTGATCTATTGATTGGAGTTCTTCTTCAGAAATAAAATTTGCAGGCATTTAATTTATAAACTCCCTAGTTAATCTATTGTTTTCATAGCCGAGATTATTTTTGTCCTAACCAAAGGTAAATGTGAAATTGAGCATATTATTTCGGAAGGAAAAACTGCTTCTTGATAACAAACTTTCCAACCAACATTTAAACCAAATGCTTTTTTGAATCCCTGCTCAAAACACCAATGAAAAAAATAATAAGGTTTTCTAAAACATCTAGAATCATTATTGAAATATAAATATATTGCACCAATATACCAGCTTAAAATATTTTTAAATTCAGTATCATTATATGTAGTTGTTGGTTTTACATATTTTTCAAGAATAGCTTTAATTTCATCAAAAGTTAGTGTACTATTTTTCTCACCATTCTTAAAAAGATATTTTCCAATCTCATATCCATCTTTAACAGAAATTCTAGCATTTAGCATAATATTAAAAACATATGAATAATACAAACCAATTTCGTGTGCAAACATTGTAATAAATCTAGAAGATTTATTGCTAGCAAAATAATGTACAAATTCATGAACTGTAGTTTCACCAATTTCTTGATTTGAAACTATTCCCAACGCAGTTGCATTATTATCCATCAAAAAATAGATTTGATTTCTTTTTGGTGCATAGAAAGCAAGAGTATAAGTTGCGTGTCTTACCAAATTTCTAACAATAAAATATTTAAATAAACTTTTTGTACCAAAACAAGGGGTTATTGTTTCTTTTTCAATTAAAGATTCAATATTCTCAACATAAGGAGACATTGTACTTTCTCTAAAACCTTGTATAAATTTTGCTTTCAATTTATCAGATGTATATAGGGGCATTCCTTCTATTGTTCCGATTGATTTTAAGCCAACTGGTGAAACCCAAACTTCGTTAATTTTTTCCATGAAATTAACTCCTATAATATTCTAGGGTATTTACAAAATTATTTGTGAAACTATCTGTTTCTTTTTTTGCTCTTTTTAAAACTCTTGCATTTAGATCAGCCATATCAGATTCAAATTTGTCTGTATCCATAAGATCTTCTTCATCTGCATCAGCTTTATATTTAGCAAAAATATTTTTATCTGATGCATTCATCATAAGAATGTTTCTTAATTCTTCATTAATTTTTCCATCAGCTGCACTTAACATTAAAGGTGGGTCGTATTTTCTAACATAACAACAAAATGCTAAACTTAAAGCAATATCATCATTACATCCTGAATCAGCTTCAACTTTTCCACTTGGTTTTGTTATTAATCCAACTAATTCTAAAGCAAGTCTTTTTGATTTTACCATTTGTGGGTATTGAGTTACATATGAATATAATGAATCTATCATCAATGGTCTTGTTTTTAAATCAGTTGTAATTCCTCTAACCATTGTATTTTCACTTTTTCTATATTTATAGAGCATTGAACCATATGGGCTTCTATCTAAATATTCTGCAATTTGATTTCCCAATGAATTATTTTCAGGAACAACAACACCAGGATACAATGCACAAGCATATTCAGCAACTTTACAGAAATCGGTAACTGGAAGTTTTCCTCTATATTCCCACATTTGATCTAATGTTTCATAATCCCATATGGTTATTGCTGACATATCAGTGCCATATTCTGAGGCTGTATCAATTCCAATAATATAATTTTTTCCAGAAATAGGTTTTTCAAAAGTCCAGCATTCACCATTAAATAGTTTTTTCACTTCTACTATTTTTGTATTTTTAGTATATTCCTGTAATATTGTACAAGTATTTTCATCGAAGAAAGATCCTTCAATTGAAACAAATCTGAGATCCAATTCTTGCCCAATCTTTTTATCATCATTATCGAACTGTTCACACATTTGTTTAAACCAAAATGGGTCATCAGCTAGTTCAGGAATATCTTTCCAATAATATACAAAGCTTGAAAAACTTCCTTGTGTTCTATTTTCATCTTTTTCAATATTTAATGCATTACTGTATTTATTGAAAAAGAACTTTCCCATTCCAACTGTTCGATTTGGTGTGCTAACAATTGCTATTCCATAAGGAATATTAAGTTTTCTAGCATTTTTCTGTGCTGTTGAAACTGCTGGAATAATTGCAGTATAAGCTTCATCAAGTTTGTCAATAAATGCTGCCTCATCAATAATAAGCCAGGATAATGTTCTTCCTCTCAATGTTTTTGAAGGAGCTTTTGGATCTACAGTATTTGCAGTAACAGAACTACCATTTGTCAATTCAAAATATTGTTCACTTGCTTTTCTGAATCCTATACCTGCTGCTCCTTTTGGAGGTTTTAACCATGTTGGAAGTTTTTCTATCATTCCTCTAATTATTCTTGCAAATCTTGTAGATTCTCTTCCATCTTTAGATATAACACCAATATGTATATTTTCATGAAATACATCTAGCCATGTACAAAGAGCTTGTATGACAGTGCTCAATCCAGTCTGTCTAGATTTTAAAGCAACTAGGAAATGGTCTTCTAATAGTTTTGTTATATATTCTTTCTGCTTATTATAGAGTTTAAATAATACCTCTTCGCCGGGAAGTTCAATTAGAATATAATGTTCAATGAAGTATATAGGATCCTTCTTACACCGAACGTATTCTGCAATTTGTTCTTCTCTTGTCATTTCTTTTGCCTCTTAAATGGTTTTGTTGGTTCTGCAAAGAATTATATTTGCAGTTGGTTTCCAGTTTCCTTCTGGTTTTGTTAATGAAATATCTGAAGCTTTTAAAATGTATTTTCCAGAATAATCAGTGTAATCAATTGTCATTGGATCAAATTTAACAGTTTCCCCTACTTTCATTAAATTCATTAGGGGGAGATTTCTTTCTAACCTAATATTTATAGTTGACATTAATGCTACCTGTCTAGCTAATCTTGCGGTTGCTGCATAATTATTACTTCCATCAGAACTTCCAAGAAATGTATTCTTATAACTTACTCTATTTTCTACCATTGGATTATAATCAATATTTTTGTTTGAAGATATTAATCCATATTTTTGGCATACCTCATTGGTGTTGAGTTCATAATTAGAAAACAATGAGTTTAGAGGTTTGTATATATAAACATTTTTCATTGCTTTGGCTGCAAATACTGTATTCCCATGATATTTTGAAACAATATCTGTATAACAATAGAAGTTTTTTCCATCCATACACTTTTTGATTATGTTTTCATTTTCTGTTGAATCAACTGCAAGCTGATAAATTGTAAATGTTTGACTTTTATTCATTCTCCCTGAAAGATTTGATACATACAATATATTATCATGAGAGCAAAATCCCAAATTACAAGCACCATTAAAAATACCATATAGATCATCTAAAAATTGAATAGATTTGTATAGTGTTGTTGGAGGAATCAAAACTTGTGGAATTACTTCAGTATTTAAATTTTCTGTATCAAGAACAAGTGTAGATTGTGAATTATCTTTAACTAGTTTTTCCAATATTTCTTTGATTGTTTTTCCAATAAAAACATCATTAACTGTTGCAGATATTGTTTCAAAAGATTTCTTTGGAACAGTTGTAAATTGATATTCTCTTTTTTCTCTTGTCTTATTTATAGCTTGTTCTTTTGTAACACCAAATGTTGATGCAGATGTTAACGATACAAGTTCAAGATTAAATTCATCAATAACAGATGCTTTATATGCGTCAACAGTTTCATTTCCTTTATATTGAATAGTTATCATTATTGATTCTTTATCATAAATTCTTTCACGAATAATATCTGTCGGATCCAAAAGTAGACTAATGACGACTGTCGGATAAGCATTTACTACATTAGAAATTATACGAAGTGACTTTAAATCAGCTGTATAATCTAGTTTCGCAATTTTAACAAGAACTTTGAATCCAGTAGTTTGGACTAAAACAGCTTCTTTTTCTGGCATATGCTAAATCATTCCTTGTTTTTATTTTTGTTCTGAAATTTAATTACCGACTACGTTATATATATTAATTTTTGAGAATAAATAGATTAGATTTTATTTTTTAAAAAATGGAGGAAAAGGTAAGAATGAAGAACTTGAAAGATTGTAAGGGATTTTATGTAATTAATTCTCAGGAGGTATTTGAATGTTTCTTGAAGCTTCATGGGTGGGATCAAGAAAACTTCAAGAAAAGATCTGGGTTAGATTTCGAAAAAGTTAGAAATTGGTATTTTCACCTTCCAAAAGAACCTGAAGAACAGGTATTTGAGGAAGCAAAAGCAAAAAAAATAAACACCAACGGAAATTTGCTAGCACTTTTTCATAAAAATTTTTCAAAAGAAAAAGTTTATGATTACTACAAGTTGTATATAAAGGAAGCCTAACCGCTTCCTTTTTAATTTCAACAACAAAAAATGAAAGGAGATAGTCATGGAAGACATTGAAGATCAAAGAAGACAAGAATTAATTATAGAAAGGTATCCTCGTTATAGAAAAATTCGTGATGAGGAAAAAAAGAACGAATTTGAACATAAACACTTAACAGAAAAAGATATTTATGAAATAAATCAGCAATTATGCATAGAATTTGGGTTTGGGAAAGATTCAATAAAGATAAATGAGTTATGCTGTGAAAAGGATCTTTCAAAATTTAATAATGTTCTTGAATGGACAATCTATAACCATGAAGATCAAATAAGATTACAAGCTGAAGATGGAATGACATTAGAGCCATTTGAATTTCACAGATGGGCTTGTCCTGGTGATTGGTTTAGATTTATCGAGAATAAAAAAATGACATACGGAACAATGTATAATTTGTTTTGGTATGTTTATAACAGAGCTGTTGAGGATGTTCATGATTATGTGAATGAAAAGATTCCATATGACATAAAATGGAAAAAAACACCACACGATATAGATGAAAATGGAAAACCAATTACGTTCAGCGTAAATTTAAAAACAGTGACAAAAACAAAGGGAATGGAAAAGGTTGTTGATGAAATAAATTATAGAGTAATGAATTTAGAAAATGATATTTGGTTTTACGAAATTCTAAATAAATGTAAATCTCTAGAATCTTTCACAGGTTATAGAATTAATTATGATAACGAATCTGGGGCATCTAAGGAATATGATCCATCTTCTGATTTTATATTCTGTAGTGCTGACGCTGCTAGAAGTGTTTCATTTACAAATTTTTTAGATGATTTTGAAAAAATTCAAAAAGATCCAGATAAATTAATGAATATAATTGATTATGCAAAAGATTATGTAAAAAACGAATTTGAAAAAGTCTACAATAAAGTGTTACAAGAATTTGAACAAGGAGAGTTGATTTTAACTCATAATAAGAAAAAAAGAAAAATTCTTGGGCACACAGAATTTTTTGAGGATTTAAAGGACATTTACGATGGAGAAGACTAAAAAAAGAAATTTACCAATCAATGTTGTTGTATCCATAACTTGCGATATTTGCAAAGACTCTTTTAAGAATGAAATTACATCAGTTGATGACATATGTAAATTTCAAGAAACAATAAGAATAAGGAAAGAGTGTGGTTATGGAAGTATTTTTGGTGATGGAAATTACATCTCTATCGATATTTGCGAAACATGTTTTAAAAAATTATTTGAAAAATACATTAGGAGGGATTATGAATGAAGAATTCGTTTTAACTGTATGTGCTCCAATTGATGAAAACAACTATAGGGGTGTTTCATTTTGTAGTGGATTCGGTCTGAAAATAGGAAGATTTGATAGCACGAAAAACCATAATGAACAATCTTATCGAACAAAAGATATTTCAGCTCCTAATTTATTTATGTTGTGTAGGAAGCATAGGGAAGAAAATGCAGAATTGAGGTTTACCCCAGATCTTCCATATGGAAATTTTAATATTTTGCAAGAAAAAGATTTTATAATGATTAGTATAATGAAAGAAGGACTAACTATATACACTCTTTCAGTAGACGCTGTGTCAGAAATTTCAAAAATTACATATGATCAACTTGAGAACTCAGTTGGTAAAACTAAAACAAAAGATGTAAATGATATTGTAAGAGAGGTTTCCAATAAAATTAGTGATATTTTGTTTGAAAAATTGCCTGCAAAGGAGGTTTAAAAATGAGAGTTATTTTTCAGGAACTCGAACAATTTATAAATGAAGCAAATGAAACGAATTCAACGCTTGATAAGATCAAAGTTCTTTCAAAATATAAAGAATTAAAACCTATATTTGTTTGGATATATGATACAATTAATTATCAGTTTGGTGTTACATCTGCAAATGTAAAGAAAAACAAAAATCTCGGGGTTTCTAATTTTAGTGAAACTAATATAATTAATGTGTTATCACAGTTATCTTCAAGACAATACACTGGGCATGCCGCATTAATGTTAGTAAATTCATTAATTGAAAAAAATCCTGAACATGAAGAGCTGATTTATAATATTATCGATAGAAATTTGAAAACAAGAATCGGTGTCGAAATAATAAATAAGGTCTGGCCAGGATTGATTCCTGTTTTTGATGTTGCTCTTGCTGTTTCACAAGAAGATGCTGGGGAAATCGATTTTACTAATAATAAATATTACGCATCAAGAAAATGTGATGGTGTGAGATGTTTAGCATTGGTGAACGAAGGAGAAACCAAATTATTTTCAAGACAGGGAAAAGAATTTGAAACTCTCAACAATTTAAAGAAAGCAATAAACGAATCAAAAGCTATAAGTACATATGTTCTTGATGGGGAAGTATGTCTAGTCGATAATCAAGGAAATGAAAATTTCCAAGGTGTAATGAAGGAGATAAGAAGAAAAAATCATAATATTGAAAAACCAGTTTATATGGTTTTTGATATTTTAAATCTTGAATGTTTTTTGAAAGGATATTTTGAATTGTCATTTGAAGAAAGATTGAAAAATCTACATCAACTTATTAAAGAGAATGAGAACATAAGAATTCTCGAACAAGTATTAATAACAAGCAATCCTGAACTTTTGGTAATGGTTGAAAAAGCGAGAGCCCTCGGTTGGGAAGGACTAATTTTAAGAAAAGCATCAAGTCCGTATGAAGGAAAAAGATCTAAAAACATGATTAAAATTAAAGACTTCAAAGATGCTGAGTTTGTTGTTAAAGATCTTGAATTTGGAAACATCCGATATATCCTCAATGGAAAAGAAGTTGAAGAAAAAATGTTAAGTAATGTTTTTATTGAATACAAGGAAAATCTTGTCGGGGTTGGAAGCGGATTTTCAATAGATCAAAGAAAAAGAGCCTATCATGAACCAGAATTCCTTCTTGGAAAACTGATAACTGTTTCCTATTTCAATGAAAGTATTAATGAGCATGGAAAATATTCATTGAGATTTCCAACAGTAAAGGCGATTCATGGAGAAAAAAGAGAAATCTAAATTTAGTATAAGTGGTAAACTATCTTGTTTACCACTTTATAATAAGGAGGAATTATGGATGAATTGTGGATGTGGTTAAGAATAATTTTCTTAATCGCTTTTTTTGGGGTGTGTATAAATGGATACCTTAAATGGAAGAAAGGAGAATACAATGAACATTAATGATTTACCTGAAAAAGTTTTGATTGTTGAAAAAAGAAAAGATGGTTGGGGAACTGATATTCGAGCAAGATTTATTTGCGGATGTACAGATTCTGGATGTGATGTTCATATAGACTTTGAATATAATATTGAAGACAAAACTCTAATTCTTATGTTTTATAAAAAATTAAAATGGCATGAGTCGTATATGACAGAAAAAAACACATTTTTCGAAAGATTATCCGATAGGTTGTCAGAGTACAAGGAGAGATTTATCGTGGCATGTAGGGTTCTGTTTACGGGGTATATAGACGTTGAAAGCGATATTTTAATACATGGGGAAAAAGATATTAATTCGTTTATTGAACTTTTGACTCAATGTAAAGATTGGTGCCAAAAAGAGGATTAATTTATGCAAACTGAGAGTGGAGAGTTCTGGTGTGATTTTTGCAAAGATGGTTGTTGCCTTGATCATTGGGTAATTTGCCCAAATTGTATGACAAGAATGCAAACTGAAAATTGGCAAGCAAAAAGAATAATAGAAGAATTAGAGGAAAAAATCAGAAAACTCGGGGAGGAAATTAAAAATGAAAATAGTAATCAATAATAGCTATGGCGGCTTTGGTCTTTCAAAAAAGGCAATATTAAAATATTTGGAGTTGTGTGAAATAACACCATATTTCTACAAAAGAGATTCAGATACGCCAAGATCTTTTTATGCGAAGATAACATCAGAAGAATATCTAAATAATAATAGACTACGAAAGTCAGTTATTATTTTAAAAAAAGATCTCGGTGATAACTTTTTATGGGAGCCTGAAATAAATAAACAATACTTTTCAGATGATGATATAGAAAGAACAGACGAAAATCTTATAAAAGTTATTGAACTTCTTGGTCAACAAGCTAATGGAAAATTCGCAAGTCTTAAAATAGTGGAAATCCCGGAGGATGTGGATTGGGAAATAACGGAAAACGATGGAATGGAGCAAGTATCTGAAAAACACAGATCTTGGTATTGAAAATAAAGGAGGATAAAATGGTTGTTCTAAATGGCGAAGACCTTTCTTTTAATATATATTGCCACGAATGTGGAAAATATATTGAAACTAAGAAATATATTACTGACTTAAAACCTTTTCAAAAAATATCTGGAGCTAGATATTGCTCTTCTGAATGTAAAGCATTTCATACTGACAAGGAATGGTTTGTAAACAATGAATATAAAAAACTAGTATTGGATAATACTGTGGCTATTAAAAAAACAATTGGAGGTAAAAAATGATCAGTTCGTGGACGATTTATGGGCTTATTGTGTTAGGTAACTTTGGATTTTTGGTTGGGCTCACAGCTGTATTGCTCACATTTGGATTGATAATTGTTTCTGGTTATTATATTATGGAAACAACTTCTGATTATTCAAATAAAGATGATCTTAAAATAATAAAACCTATTATGAAAAAACTAGTAGCAGCAGTGGTTGTATTATGGTTATTGACTGCTTTGTGGCCTTCAACAAAAGAAATGGCAGCTATTTATCTAATTCCTAAAATAGCCAACAACGAGCATGTTCAAAAGATTCCTGATAAAGCATTGACTGTCCTAAATAAATATTTAGATGAGTGGATTAAAGATCAAGTCTTTGATAAAAAGGAGAAATAATATGGATCCCCAAACACATCAAACATTTGGTCTTATACAACAACAAATAGAAACATTAGAAGAAAAAGTAGAAAAAATGCAAGATATCATTGATGATCTAGTAAAAACAATGGTTGAGGTAAACAATGGTATGCATATTTTACAGAATTTTGCAGAAAGCATGTTGTTATTGTTGCCTAGTATAGATAGGAGAATTAACAGACTGGATGATAAATTAAAGGAAAAGGGTAATGGCCCTTGGGGAGATCATTAATATGAATATAGACAATAAGATTAATTTAGAGCAAATTACAGAAAATAAATATATAATAGAATATATTGAAGAATGTGGTGCTTGCAAAGCAACTGGTTTATATCAAGGTTTTGCAGAAAGTGGTGGCGCAGCAGTTGTTTGCAGTAGATGCAAAGGAACTGGAAAAGTAAAGGTAAAACAAGGCATAACAATATTCATAGAAAGAAAAGACAAAAAAGGAATAAAAAGAGTTTATTCTAATGCTGGAGGTTATGGTATTACAGACAAAGATATAAAAACAGACGAGGGCAAAGTTATTCATTTTTCACAATATGGTGTTGAATATGATTTGTGGAAACAGGGGGAAGAACCAAAACCTATCGAAGAATTAATATGCCCATACTTAGAAACAAATCAAAATATGCAAGATAGTAACCATTTTGCCCATGATTTATACAGAAATTTTTGTAACAATAATACAAATTTAGGAAATAGAATAACTGAATGTAAACTTTATGGAATTAAAGATAAATGTTGGAAAATATATTGGGAATTAAAAAGGAGAAAATAAATGGAAAATAAAAAGTACATTATTGATTATGACTCAATGGTTATTTTTAATACCATTGAAGCAGTTAACGAAATGATCGCTCCTAAAGGAATTAAGATAATTATTGCAGATGAGGAGCATGATGGGGCTGAGGCTATTTACTTAGAAGAGATAGGAGAATAATATGTTTTGCAAAAAAGAAAAAAATGAACCTAGTATTAAAGTTAGTTATATAATAGAAAAAAATGGATTAAATCAATATCGTATAGTTAAAAAATTTAGTAATAGCGGTAGAAATTATTATGTAGGAGAACATAAAACATTAAGTGATTATTCAAGTACAGCTAAAATGTTTTCTACATTAGAAGAAGCTGAAGATGAAATAAAATCTTATGCATGGGAAATAGTTAAAAAAATAGAAGGAGAATAAAAATGTATAGCAAAATATTTAAGGTTTGGAGAAATCAGTCAGAATCAGATAAAGCATTTCGAGTAGAGTTTGAAGCTCAATGTTCTTCTTATGAAGCAGATGTACTTTCATACTACATAGGTAAAGCAATATCTTTCTTGTCGAGAGATTGGAGTTCTCTACTTAAAGAGATATCAAAAGAGGAACCAATACAAAAACAAGAAAGAAAAACAGAAGTTTTATTTAAACTATTTTCACGAGATGAATTCGTTGGTTATGAAAAATGGGATTGTAATTGGCGATATTGGAGTTATAGTCAACCAGGCCCTTTTGGTGCTAGACCTTGGAGCGGAGGATATATTCCACATGACTCAAAAATATTGATAGATAAAATTGAAGGAGAATGAAAATGAATAACCTAGAAATAATTTCATTAATTGGAATTGTTATAATTGCTATTAATCTGGGGTTGATTTATTTTGCTGTAAGGGAACACACACAACTTAAGAAAATTAACAAGATACATACGGAAGCGTTGAGGGATAACATATCCCTAGAAAATAAGGCAGATGATCTCAATAGAAAATTAAAAACAATTGAGGATAAAGAAAAAGAAGAGAAAAAAGTTAAAATAAACGATTTGAAAATTGGAGATTCTATTATTGTCAAAAGTGCAACACCTAATAGCTTTTACGGTTATGGCATTACACACACTTTTTGTTTTGAAGGATTTGAAATAAGAGAAATAAGTCCAAGCAAACAATATATAAGACTTTATACAAATGAAAATAAAGAAGTTTGGAGGACTTTTGAATCATTGAATATTATGGAAGTTATTAAAAAGAAAGAACCATTTGTAGGAACTACCGGATGTTTTATAGAGGAAAGATAAGAAGGAGAATCTATGAAATGTAAAGATTGCCCAAATGACTTAGGATACAGATCAGGAATGCATTGGCCTCCTTATGTGGCAACCTGTGGATTAGGTAAAAATCAAGTGATATCAAAAAAAGGAGAACTATATAATAGAAAGTGTAAACGAAATTATATAGCAAAATTAGTTCTTCCTAAAGATGTTGATTCTGATACAACAACAATGACTCTTCCTCCTTATGAAGGAGATAAGAAATTTACAGCTGTAATTGATAATATTGAGGAAATCACCAAGTTTAGAATTCCTTTAGCAACAAAAGGAGAGTATATGGCGGATGAAGATAAAATAAGGGATGACTACAAAAAAGAAACAAAAGAGGATGCTTATTGTTCATATAATGATGATGGTGGAAATTTTACTGATGATTATGTTCATTGGTTAGAGGATTCAGTTATAAATAAGAATGAAGAATTAAAACAGAAAAATGATTTGTTGGAAGAGATAAAAAAACATATAAATACTTATTTTAAAACAGCTAAATCAATAAGTGCTATAGACATCCTGAAAAAAATAGAACAGCAAATGATTTTGTTACAATTATAAAGGAGAAATAAAATGGATGGGTATGAACTATTGGGAGAAGATAAAATTCCAAGATGCTGTGGTTCATGTAAATTTATACGATATAGAGGACCTGACCATTATCATAAATTTGTAGATCCTCTACCTTTTTGCAAGAAAGAAGAAGAACTTATCTGTATTTTTGGTCTTTGTCTAAAATACAAACCGAGTAAATTAATTTTTATAAAAGGAGAATGAAAATGAAAAGGGAACTAGAAGATCAACTAAAAGAAAAATATCCAAAAACATTTAAAATTTTAAATATTGGTCGCAAAGAAGATGCTCCATTTTGGGGAATACAAACTTGGGGATTTGAATGTGCAGATGGTTGGTTTGACATAATAAATCGACTGTGTGAAAAAATTGAACCAATTATTGAACAACAGGAAAATCCTGATGATTATTATGTTGAACAAGTGAAAGAAAAGTTCGCTGGTTTAAGATTTTACATGAGTCTTCACGATGAAAAAATTGAAGAGTGTATAAGACAAGCAGAAGAAGAATCGTTTAAAACTTGTGAATATTGTGGAAACCCTGGTGTGGTAAGAAGGGATGGGTGGTTAAAAACTATGTGTGATGCTTGTTATAAAGAAGATCAAGAACGAAAAATAAAAGATTCAATTGAATGGGTTGAAAAACAGCTCGAGGATAAAAGTCTTACTCCTGTGAAAAAAGATAAATTGTTAGAACAACTAAAAAAATTAAAAGGAGAATAAAATGGGGAAAATTACACTTGCATTTTATGTCCAAAATCAGGGGGATGGATCTGCTTCAGTAAGATTCTATGAATCTGAAGAAGTAGCTAAATTTGCAGAAGAATTTGATAATTTAGCATATGATTCAGGATGGGCCGAAAGCAGTGTTGATACAATTACACTGGAAGGGGATAACATAAAAGTTAGTGATGAAGACAGAAAATATATTCAATCAAAAGCTGACCTAATTGAAGAAATAAAAAGAGATTTAGATAGTGATTGGATAGAGGAAGATGTTGTAGATCAAATAAAAGAATTATTGAAAGAACTTGAAGGAGACTCCACTGAGGAGGGCATGTGAAACAAGAAATGAATGGTAAGATAAAACATGCTTTTTGCCCAAAGTGCAAAAGTGATAATATGTATTATGAAGATCCCGTAATTAAAGAGGACAAACTTTATTATTATTTCGAGTGCAACGATTGTGGGCAGACAGGTAAAGAGTGGTATAAAATAGCATTTTTAGCAGTTACATTTGATGGTGAGTAAACAAAAATAAATAGGAGGATATATGTTAGTAAAGTATAGTTCAAATAACTCAGGTGGACATTGGTGGCTAGGAGATCAGGATTGGATGAATCTTGAAAAAGCGGGCTGGAAGGTAGGATGGATTAAAGATGAGAGTGGTGATAATAGGAGAAAACACAAACCAGATAAGAATGGAGAATATCGTTGGTTAGGGGCTCTTGCTACAGATGCATCAAAAGAGTTTAATTCCATAAAAGAAGCATTAGAAGAATTTGAAAGAATAACTGACCAAAGGGTATCAGATGAAGGATGTAACTGTTGTGGGGCCCCTCACAGTTTCAACTGGGATGGTGGTTATATAAGTGGAAGTGATTGTTTGAGTTATTTATATGATGAAGTCCCAGGATCATTGAGGGAGGCTTGTGAAAGATTAAATAAATAGGAGGACATATGAAGGAATTAATATGGAAAAAAATTCCAAATAAAAATGTTCGTCTTATTTGGAAACACCCAAAATGTTCTCGTAAGAACTGTCAACACTTTAAAGATGTAATTGATGTTCCACCAACATTTTTTGAAAATTCTGGAACACCAATATGTCCTGAATGTGGTGATGATTATGAATATTTGAGAACTGAAATACTCTCAGGGGGAAAAAATGGCTAGACCAAAAAGAAAGATTTTTTACTCTTTGGGAGGATTTAGAGGGAAAGATAGTGAGTTGCCAGATATTCTTAAAGACGAAAAACTACGAGCAATGTTTAAAAATGTAAGAACAAAAAAGCAGGCATTGAAAAAACTTAAATACATTCCAACAGATTCTTTTATTGTAAGGCTTGTCACCAAAGGAGAAGACAGTTATATAAAGAATGTTTGGAAAGGAACTAAAAAAATTGAACATTAGTTTTTTGAAAACGATTGAGTTATATATATTAATTTATGAAATGAAGAGATGATTATTTTTTAAAAGGAGTAAATATGGAACACATACAAGAAATGGCAAGGTTGGGAAGTATTAAAAATATTGAAATCTGGGTTTATCATGAAAATTTAATGAATCCTTCATTTCATATTAAAACAAAGACTTACGAAATTGTTCTGCAAATTAAAGATTTTAAAATCTTAGAATGGAAATACAGAATTTCGGGACAAAAAAATATATCCACTTCTGATAAATTAATTATTTACAAATTTTTAACAGAGAAGCATCGTAAGTTTGCCACCACAAATTGGCAAGTGCTTTTGATTTATTGGAATGATAGTAATTTGGAAAATCAATTATCAGAAGATACAAAAATTCCTTCATTGAAAGAATTTTTGAATATCAAAGACAAAAAGTAAGGGAGAATATTTATATTCTCCCATTATTTTTATTTTAAAAAATAAAAGGAGGTGAAAATGAAAACAGGAGAATTGAAAAAAATAACAACTGATACATATGAAATAAGACATTGGTTAGAAACTGGTTATGAAGAGTTAGAAGGAATAAATGGAAATCCAGATCCATTTATATTAGAGTTTCCTTCTTTATTAGATATTGGAATAATGGGTAAATGTAATAATAATTGTAAATTCTGTTATCAAGGAGATAATTATGACGAACACATGTCTCTTGATAATTTCAAAAAAATAATAGATGAATGTAAAGATTTTACAAATCAAATTGCTGCTGGAGGAAAAGGAGACCCAAACAAACATCCAAATTTTAAAGAGATCCTTGAATATTCTGTTAAAAATAAAGTTACACCAAATTATACGACATCAGGAATTGATTTGACTGATGAAGAAGTTGAAATAACTAAAAAATACGTTGGTGCCACAGCAGTCAGTATGCACTCAAAAGATTATACTTTCAATGCGCTTAACAAGTTTATTGATGCAGGAGTAAAAACAAACATTCATTTTGTTTTATCAAAAGAAACATACACTGATGCTTTAAGAATAGCAATTGGTGGAAATCCATGGAATGATAAAATAGATTTAAATAAAATTAATGGAATTGTTTTTCTTCTTTTTAAAAAACAAGGTCGTGGAAAAAATTTAGAAAACTTTTCATTGAATAAAGAAGAATTAAAATTATTTTTGAATCTTTTTATTATTCATGACGCATTTAGACAACATACTTGTATGTTAGGTCTCGACCCTTGTTTAGTTAATGTTATGAAAAGACTAAATATTAAGTTTACTTCTGAGCAAGAAATGTGTGTTGATACTTGTGAAGGTGCAAGAATGGGAGGATATATTTCTCCTGATATGAAATTTGCACCGTGTTCATTTGGAGGAAAAGAAAGAGGTCAATCAATAATTGATTCAACTATAAGAGAAATATGGAACGATGGAAAAGAAGTTGTTGACTTCAGAGATAAATTAATAAAGGATCCATATTGTTGTCCATATGATTTAATAGATATTGGAGGTGAAAATGACACACAAATGGATGTCTGATTTATGTCATGAATTATTTGCTATTGTTAGTGGTTCTGTTGGTGTTGGGGGATCTATTGAAGAAACTGTTGATATAATGATTGATGCTATAAAAGAAGATCTAAAGACACTTTCTTTCTTAGAAATAATAAAACTATTTATTTATAGTTTAAAACACAAAGTTTTGAATAAAATTGGAGGTTAATAATGCCCAGCTACTTAATTTCAGATTGTCATTTCGGCCATAAAAACATCATGTTATACGAAAAGAGACCCTTTGAAACAATCGAAGAGATGGATTCACATATTATAAAATGCTGGAATAACAAAGTAAATAAACATGACACAGTATATTTTCTTGGTGATGTTTCTTTTTATGGAAAAGAAAAAACACGAGAAATAATAAATTCATTAAATGGAAGAAAATTTTTGATTATGGGGAATCACGATCGTGCTCATTCAATGATTTGGTGGAAAGATGCTGGATTTGAATGGGTTTCAAAATGGCCAATACTTTTTAAAAAATGGTACATTCTTTCGCATGAACCAATTTATTTAAATGAGAATATGCCCTACGTCAATGTTCATGGTCATATTCATAGTAAAAAATATACATCACCACAATATATAAATATATCAGTTGAACAAATAAATTATACACCAGTAGATTTTGAAGCAATACGTTTTCCTGAAGAACCAATTGACCCAGAAATTGCTGAAGACGGTGAAATTCAATAAAAAAGGAGAAAATCATGGGATTAGACGTTTACTTATACAAATTTGAAAATTTTGAAAAAACAATGGAACTTGAAGAAGAATTCTCTTCAGAATCAACCGAAATGCGGAAAAAAAATACAAATGGAAAATCATATAGTAAATTAACAGAAGATGAAAAAAATATACTTTCTAAAAATAGTAAAGAATTGAGAGATGCAATATTTTGTGGGGCTCCATTGATGGAAAGTATTGAAATTGATTCATCATTATATCCAGAGCATCTATTTAAAATTGGTTATTTTCGAAGCAGCTACAACTCAGGAGGAATCAATTCAGTATTGAGAAGAACTATTGGAAAAGATCTTTATGATATTTTTCAACCAGATCTACAGGATGAATATTATATAAGACCTGATTGGAATAAAGCATTAACCATAGCAACACAAATAAAAGAAGAGTTTGAACAACATGTTCATCGTTGTCCATTCGATGTTATAAGTGAATCTTTTCGATACGTTTCTAAAGAAATAAATTCTGACAAAGAAGCTTTGGAAGTATTCATGAAAGAATATGAAGACACTAAAAAAAGAGTATTTGATAACTATAGCAATAGCAATGGAACTTTTTATTTAGGAGAAAATTTTCTAAAAGTTAGAGGAGTAATAACTGCAAAAAATAAATTGGGGGATTGTTGTTATATTATTTATGAAAAACCATCAGAAGAGTATTGGATAAAAGAGGCACTAGAAATAGTGATAGAAACAATAAACTACGTTCTTTCACAACCTGATAAATATCAATATAGACTGGGTTGGAGCAGTTAAGGAGATTATCATGGGTGATAGATCAAATATTGTTGTTACGGGATTTGGTGATAAACTTGGTCAAAGAATTTATTTGTATGGGCATTGGATGGGAATGAACCATGTAAAAATCTTGAAGGAATCTCTATTAAGAGGAAGAGATAGATGGAATGACCCATCATATTTAACTAGAATAATTTTCAGTGAAATGATTAAAAATGATGTAATGGGGACAACAGGATATGGAATTTCACCTGAGATTATGGATAATGAACATCCATTACTTATTGTCAATGTTGAAATACAAACTGTGACACTTGAAGATTATAAAATTATTTCTTTTGAAGATTTTATAAAAAATGGATTTCCAGAAGAATATAAGGAGGAGTAATCATGGAAGACAAAACAGATTTTGATGGAAATGAGCTGATACCATTTGTGATAATAATTCGTGACAATGTTGTAGACGAAATGATTAGATGTCATAATTCTGCCGAGGCTGAAACTATTTTTATTGAGCAGGTAAAACTTCATACAGGAACAAATGATCAAACACAAGAGTATATTGATATGATACTTGATGATGGGTGTGAATCTTTTGATGATGGATCCGTATGCATTTCTTGGGCATAAGGAGGTTTGTATGAAGATACGAATGTCGAATGTAACAAATAGTTCATCAAGTTCTTTTCTGGTTGCTTGGCCAAAGAGAATTAATAAAAAATCAAGAAAAACGGTAATTGAGTTCATTGAACCAGAGAAAGTTGATACAATTTTAAATGATTCTACCAAAGGAATAAAAATTAAATATACACCTAGAACAATTGAAAGAATAACTAATATTTTTCTCAGAACTGGTGGATGGTTAGATGAAATACCAGAAGAACTAAAAAGTTTATTGGATGAAGAAACAAAAATTATTAATGATAATGTATTGTGGAATAAGCATTTTGCAAAATATTCAGTATCTAGTGAAAGATATAAAGAATATAAAAAAGATTGGGTTAGTTTTAGAAAAAAATTAGCCGAAGCTTTCATTAAAAAGACAGAAGGAATGTGGTTATATTCTTATGAATATAGTGATAATGATGGTGAATTTTATGCAGATATGGAACATGGGAGAACATTTTATGAACTTGTGTATATACAATTAAGTCATCATTAAAATAAAAAGGAGATAGCTTATGAAAATAAGAGTGTCAAATGTAACAAACAGTTCAAGCGCCAGTTTCTTTTTAACTGTTGAAACTGTCTATTCAGATATGGCAGAATTTAAAAAAGGATGGGAAAAATTTATATTAGAATGTTTAGATAATGAATTTTCTGAAAAAAATGAAAACTATATTGTAAGGGAAACACAAAATATAGGTATTAAACATATTGGGCAAAATATATTCAGATTAGATTCACACACTTCAATGCTTAATGACATTGTATCAGATCTTCCAAAACCTTTCTTAAGAATCTTACTTGATGTAAACAGAGAAGTAGCACTTTCAAAATATGGAATAAAAACAGCAAAATTGGAAGTCTTCGAAGATAATGGATCTATTGATGATTACAACAGATATCCAATGGAGGAAGAACGGGAAAAGGAATTAAAGAAACATTTGGGAGAGGTCATTAAAAGAATTAAAAAAGAAGATATTAGTGCTGAAAAACGATGGAAAAAACTTATGGAAGGTATTAATAGAGATAATGTAAAAAGTACCTCAGAAACATATTCGAATGAGGAGGATTAAAAATGTCTGTGTATTACAATGCAATAGAACTTGGATTTAACATTTTTATGGTTATTGCATGTTTAGCTTGTATTATTATATCGTCTTTCCACTGGTCAGATAAATACAAAGAAAAAAATAGTTTCGAAAAAGCTATTTTTTATCTGATGTGGGCTACCTTGCTCATTAGTATTTTAAGATCGTGGAATATAAGTAATAATTAAAAGGAGAAAAAATGAAAAAAAATAAAGAAGAAAATGATGTACCTGAGTTTAATGAAAATGAAGGATTACATTCTGATTGCACTTATGCTAAGGGATTAAATTGTGATTGCGTTGGTGTTAAAGGATTTATTGGAACAAAAACCCCTGTTAGTAATTCCTACGAAGGAACTACAGGTGTTAAGTGTGATCCTGGTGTTGCACAAGGGTTAAGTTGTAATTGTGGTGGTGATAAAGGTGATGAAGGATGGAAAGGAAAATATAAAATGGAAAAAGTAGAAAGAATGGGAATGGATGATAGCAAAGTAGCGACAAGATTATTGGAAAAAAATTGGAGTCCGCTTTTGGTCCGCAAGTACCAATTACGCGGCTGGCCTCTTTTTTTAGGAATCATAACGGATTGTAGCATATCGTCTCTCGATACGTTATTTTATAAAGTTGTTGACGAAGCAGAAAAATTAGGAATGTTCGATCAAGATTTACAAAATATTAGAAATTTTGTAGGATTTTTATCAGACAAAGTAATTGAACATTTCGATTCAATGAAACGAGGATCTGTCGAGGGGGTAGCAATAATGTGGTACGTTGATAAATGCGCTGTGGCTAGTTCACTATTTGGAGATCATATGGTACATAAAGCGTGTAGGGACGAATTCTACTTTATAATCGGCATGTTACCTCACATATAGATTGTTTTATAATATCTCGAGATGATCTTCTACTAAACTAGAACAAAATATAAAAGTAGGAGATCATTTAAAATGAGTCTATGTGATTATGGTTGTGGTCAAGAAGGAATTTACAAGATTGGAAATAGATTATGTTGTTCTAAATCTTATAATTCCTGTCCTGCCAAAAAAGTTAGAAAAATTGTACCTAGAGAAAAACCAGAGGTTTGTGACTACGGATGCGGGCAAGAACCAAAATTTAGATTTGCCAATGATAAGTGGTGTTGTTCTGCATCGCAAAATGCGTGTCCATCTAAAGCAAAAAGATGTGCAGAAGCATCTTTTGGAAAAAGAGGGGATGGACACGCAAAACCTTTTGGCACAATCGAATTATGTTCTTTTGGTTGTGGAAAAATTGCTGAATTTAAATACAAAAGTGGGCAGTATTGCTGTTTAGATGACTGGCATAGATGCCCAGGACAACATGAGAATATATCAAAAAGAACAACTATTATTTGGTCTGACAAACAAAGAAGAAAAAATTTAAGCGACCTCAGAAAAAAGAATAAAAAAGTTCCTAAACCTATAGCTCTTTCTGAAGATACAGAATATAAATGTAAATATTGTGGGGAAAAAGCTAAATTTTTATTTAAAACTCATATGTTATATAGCTGTTCAGATCGCATTGAAAGGTGTCCAGTCGTCAGAGAAGATGCATCAAAAAAGAATAAAATAAGATGGGAAGCCCCAGAATTTAGAGAAATGATGTCTGGAAGAGAGTGTTCTGAGGAAACAAGAAATAAGATAAGTAAATCTCAAATTGGAAAAACAATATCAGAAGAGACTAAAAGAAAGATTGCTCTTACGAGAAAGGGAAAATCTTTAGAAGAATGGTTAGGAAGTAAAGAAAAAGCAGATGCCTATAGATTAAAAAAATCTTTACTTATGAAAGGTAAAACTTTTAAAGATAGATTTGGTGAAGAACGTGCTAAAGAAATAATAAAGAAAACCTCAGACAAATTAAAAGGAAGAACTCACACACTAGAAACTAGAAAAAAGATGTCTATAAAGAAAAAGGAGCACTGGAAAGACCCAAATGTTACTTACAATCAAAAAGAATGGCGAGAGATGAAAGGAAGGAATACATCTCAACGATTGTTAGATCCAGAATATTGTAAAATGATGCAACAAGCTTTACATATGAAACCTAATAAACCCGAAACTTTATTGATAAATCTTTTTAAAGATCTAAATCTTGACTTTAAATATGTTGGTGATTTTTCAGTTATAATTAATGGTAAAAATCCAGACTTTATAGATGAAGAAAAGAGCCTCATCATTGAGTTTTTCGGCGATTATTGGCATGGAGAAAAATATAGAAATGATGGAATTAGTAATGAAACTCATGAACAACAGCGTATCGAACACTTCCAGCAGCAAGGTTACGAATGCCTCATAATTTGGGAGACAGACCTACAAGAAAACCTACAAGAAACAGTTAACAAGATTCTCGAATTTAGTTGTAATACTCAATTATAAATAATTTAACAAAAGGAGAACAGTATGAAACATGCATCATTTACAAAACCGTTATCAATTTCATTCACACAAGAGGTTTTTAAACAGATTAAAGATATTACTGACCAACAGAGAATTTCAATGGCTGAATGGGTAAGGTATGCTTGTGAAAAGGCACTTAATGAAACAGAAAATGAAAAGATTCCTGCATCAGAAAATTAAAATTTTATGTTCACCGAAACGGAAATATTACAAGCAAATAAAACATGTTCATGCGGGTGTGTTATAAAAAATTCAATTGTTCCTAAATGGATTATGGAAAATATTCCAAGGGATAAATCAATTTTAGATTTTGGTGCAGGAAAACAAGCATACCATGCGAGAAATCTTACAAAAGAAGGATTCACAAAAGTAGACGCACATGAATTTGGAAAAAACTCAAGAAAAAGAATACACACAACAAAAGCATTAGAAAAAGAATATGATGTTGTTTATGCGAGCAATGTTCTCAATGTTCAAACAAGTAAAGAAATGATGCGGGGAACATTACAACTTATTAAAGATGTAACTTCTGTAAACGGTGTATTTGTATTTAATTATCCAAAGTCACCAAGAAAAAATGATCTTATTTTAGCAGAAGTTTTGGAAATTGTTAAAGAATTTTTTACAACAATCGAATATGATGGAAATGGGATATTTATTTCAAAAAAAAGTGAAGGAGAAAAGGTATGAACAAAGGGGAAGATGGCGCCAGAAAGTTTTACTATTATTTTCGTGATGAAGTAATGAGACCATTAATTACAGTTTGTTTACTCGAAGATGATAGTAAATTTTACAGAGGTATTGCTATATGCTCACCACGAGATTTTCCAAAAAAATCTGAAGGTAGAAATATAGCACTTGGAAGAGCAAGACAAGCACAGAAAAAAGGAAAAACAGACATCAATAGTATTGTTACAAGAGATGAAACAATGTTTGTTCTTAGCCAAGTTGATAATTTAGAAAACTTTCCATTTGAAGAAGTAACAGATGAATATACAGTTACTTATAAAAGTGCATTCGATGTAAAATTAACACCTTTTGAAAAAGTGTTAATGATGAAACCAGTAAAGTGTGAAAAAGGAGAATAGTTATGCCAAGTACATTTGAAACATTTAGAACAAGATGTTTAGCTGCGGGAATGGTTTATGAAGATAATGTTGGATTATATATAGATAGATACAGTTGTGTAAAATATAAAGAAGCACAAACAATAAATGGAGCTGAACCACTTCCTCTTTTGGCAGTTTATACAAAAAGTGTAGGCGGGCAACAATATAATTATGCAGGTGTTGTTTCTCTTGAATACAATTTTGTTGGAAATGAATCATTGGTCGATTCAATAACAAGATCAATAACTGACATTGGTTCATCCGTTCTAGATGAAAATCCAACACTGAATGGAACTTTAACAGGAATGATTAATGAAATTGTTTTGAGAGACACAAATGAAATTGCTAATGTTGGTGATATTTATCCACATGTTACATTGATTAATTCATATAATGGAACAAGACAGGCTGAAGTTTCATTTGGAATTACAATGATTGATGCCTCAACGGGATCAAGACATAACATGACATTCAGACAAACATTTGGAATGTTTAAACAAATTCATGTTGCAAATGCAAGAACAAGTTTAAATTATACAATGGAAAATACTGTTAAAAGTATTAATGAAAATATTGCTGACTTTATCAAGGTAAATACAGAGACAAAAATAGATGAGAGAACTTTGTTGTCTACTCTTGATTTGGTTGAAAAGGTTGGAAAGAAAAGAAGGGATGAAGTTTCTAATTATATAAAGAATCTTGCAGCTGCTGCCCCAGGAAGAGAAACAACGTCTTGGGATTTGTTTTTAGCAATTTCAAAATTTTCATCTGTTGAAAAGAATTTGAATGCTAAAATAGTTCTTGAGGATATTGTTGAAAGAATTATGGTTCTCCCAGCAAAAATGATTAATTCATTACAAACGATTAATTCCGAGCCGACTCTAAGCCAAAGAGCGGCCTAGTTCATTTATCCTCCTCCTTGTAATACGTGGTGCCAGGTGCACGTTAAACACCTGGCTTATTGATTATTTTGTGTTGGTTTTTCTGTCATTTTTCTTTCTGCATATCCAAGTGCGGTATTTTTAGCCATTCCTGTTGCCATATTTTTAGCAGCCTGAACAGGTTGTGATGTTGTAACTTTATTTACCATTCCTGAATTTTTTATTTGCCCCATTCTTTTAGCAGCTCCAGATGTAACAGCATCAACTCTTTGTTTTGCAGCTTGAGCAGCTGCGGTATTTCTTAATGCAGTTACTTTGTTTGCTGCTGCTTGTGCCATTCTAGATTTTTGTATATTTGCTGCAACTTGAGCAGCCCCAGTTCTAATTTGGTTTGCTCCACCTATAACTCTTTTACCAACACCAGTTTGACCAGCTCTTGTAATCGCATTCATGGCTTGCCCAGCATATCTTCCAGCAAAATTTGCAATTGGCTGAATAAATTCATGAAGAGCCATTTCGCCTTCTAGATAAAGAAGATAATTTTCAATTATTGTTTTTTTCATGATATCCTCATCTTTTACTTTTTGTTCTCATTTTAGATGTTCATTCTCCTATATATATTAATTTGTGAGAAAGAAGTGATATGTTCTTTTTTAAAAAATATAGGGAGGTTTATTTTATGAAAGAATTAGAGGAGATGAAAGATCATGATTTATCTGTGGATCTATCGCTATCAGTTTATATAATATATGCGATATATGAGTGGGGGGAACTATCGCAAAAAATGATGAATTTGAAGATTTTTCGGCATGAAGATCACAGAAAGATCAATCCAGTTAGCACAAGATTATTTTTTGAATGGAGGTATGGGCATATTCCTAAAATATTTGAAAAATTTACGAGTGATATGATCTCCACAATTTTTTCATCAATACATGGAAAATTAAAAAAGAAAAATTTGGCTAAAGCCTTTGGAATTCCTGACTCAGATATAACAAGGGGAAATTTCTATGCATTTCATCCTGAATTCTACAATATGCCAATATCACAAATTTTTAAAATAGTTTTTCCTAGAACATCATACGCCGATCCTAATTTGGGATGTCTCGAAAATGAACAATTTAATGAAAAAAATAGAATTTATCGAGATGAAAAAATAATGATCACAGATTTTGAATCTATCCCCCCCTGGAGGCGGAGGACAGAACCCCTTCCAGAAGAAGTTATTTCTTCCTCCAGAAATCGAACAAATAAAAAGTCTAACAAACTGCACGAAATAGAAGTTGCTCCACCAGTAGTCCCTGTTCTTCCTGAATTACCCAAAAATGGGAATTCTTCTGCTAATGAGATGATTCCAATTAGTTCATTAGGTTCTGAAAAATACGTAGAGGAGTTTCGGTCGGAACAAAATAAGTTTCGCCCTAAACCTTTGGTAACATCAACACCAACGGTTTTGGATAACTTCGAAGCGGTTCTTCATACTCTTACAAAAAATAAATACAGGGTAAAAAGATTCCTATTAACAACAGCGACAGCAGAATTTTTTCTGAAAGACTCTAAGAAGGAGAGAACAGATGATTGAAAATTTAAAAGCAGAAATCGTCAGGATGATTAAAAAAGAAGACATGTTTGATATCCTGGTGACATCAGAGGAGGGGAAGGGAAGCCATTGCGTATACTGTCCAATCTGCTCATATACGGATATACTACTTGTAGGAAAAAAAACAATGGAAAATGGGGAAATCGTAAAATCAGTTCTCCATTACCATGTTCCAAAGAATGGTGAAGAGTATACTGTATGTAGATGTGGTGTAAAATCCATTCTAATAGATCCAAAATTAGTAATTCCGGAACAATATAGATAAATACTGCGGGTTAGACATTTGGACTTCATTTTTAAATAGAACAAATATTTAAAAATGGAGTTCAAATGTTATGATATGCGATTATGGATGTGGAAGAGAAGCAAAATATACATTCAAAAATGGAAAGTATTGTTGTGAAAGTTGGGTTTCATATTGTCCAAAACAAAAAGAAAAAAATAAAAAAGGACAAGTTAAAAGATATTCACTTGATCCGAAAACAAGAAAAAATAAAATTGGAAATTGTGAATATTGTAACAAAGAACATGATGGAACTTATGCGAGTGGAAGATTTTGTTCTAAGAAATGTGCAAGAAAATATTCATCTAATATACACAGAGAAATGATAAATGAAAAAGTCTCTGCAACTTTAAGAAATGAGAAGTATAACAAAGAAAAACACATCTACAATTTAACATGCTTATGTTGCGAAAATTCATTTCAAAAAGAAATACATATTTCATCATACGAGCAAAAAAGATTTATTGCGATATGTGATAAATGTAAAAAAACAGCAAGGGAAACTGATTTAGATAATTTAGCTTTCAGATTTTGGTTAAAATTTAAGAAACAACAAAGAACTGTTGATGAAAAAATAAATAAACTTTCTTGGGATGAATTACCACATGCAAGAAAAAGAAAAAAAGTTCTTGAAGAACAAAACTACAAATGTAGTACATGTGGAATTGAAGAATGGAATGGTAAATTAATAACTCTTAGCCTCCATCATAAAGATGGAAATAATAAAAATAATAGTAGAGAAAATCTTCAATTCTTATGCCCAAATTGTCATACACAAACTGAGACATATGGTATAAAAAGTTTAATAAAAAGGAACCCTTCTGCTGTTGGAAAAAAACAAGTTTCAGATGAAGATTTATTAAAATATCTTCTTGAAAGTAAAAGTATTATTGCTGGGGTTCGTAAGGCAGGAATAACAGATACAAGAAGAGCAAAAAGATTGCTTAATAAATATTTTTCATTAAATAAATGATGCGCGATGGTGTAACAGAAACACGATGGTCTCATAAGCCATAACTCCCAGTGCAACTCTGGGTTGCGCAACCAATATTTGATGGGAGTCGAACACCATCAAATGCAGATCACCAGACAGGTCTGTGTACCTCCTGAATGTCGGCGGGGTAGCCGTTGTCTGGAACTCAAAACAATACTTTTCCTTGCTAGGGATTAATCAACAAAATGTAACAAATAATAAAGATGATATGTTGTATCTTCTTTACTAAAAATAGCGAGGATTAAAAATGAAAAAAGAAAAATTGGTCGATGGGTATCTGGTTTATCTAAAAGAAGATGAACCTAAGTATGGTTTTTTTAGAGGAATTCACAAAGCAGTCAAGAGTTTTGGAAATGCCGCAGGAACCGCTGGGGAGACAATGGATCGGGGGCAAGCTGGAATGGCAGAATTAAACAAAAAAATTGATGCAGTAGTTGCAAAAATGCCTGAAATCAGAAAATATCTACAGTGGATAGGGATAGGTGTTGTATCAATTATTGGGTTAGCAGTTTTTTTGAAGATTGTAAAAGCCGTTGTTCTTAATTCAAGAAAATGCTATAGAGTTTGTAAAACAAAGTCCAACGATTCACTAAGTAAAATATGCATGTTGAATTGCAAAATTATGATTGCAAAACAAACAATTGCGGCATTAAAACAAGCTTGTGCATCAAGTAAAAATCCTGAAAAATGCAAAGCTAAAACTGAAAAGAAAATTGCGGCTCTCGAGAAAAAGATTGCAGAACTGCAAAAGAAAGTTTCATATTATAAAGTAAATTAAGTATTTGATGAGTTCACCCCCTCATCAAATGCAGACCACCAGATAGGTCTGTCAGCCTCCTTTTTATTTTTAATCCGGTGGGGTAGCCGTTGTCTGGAATCCAAATTTTTGTTTGAAAGGAGAAACACATTGCCCAAAGAAGGAGATGTTGTTTTAATTTATAGGGATAATAGACCAATGACATTTGCCGAAATTCATGAGATAACATCAAACGAGAAAAAGAATTGGTGGAATGTAGATTTTATTGGTTTGTCGTTACCTCTAACAAAATTCACATGGATTTTAAGAATGGAACAGTTAGACGGTGAAGATTTCACAATGGGAGGAACCCCAGTAAAAATAACTTCTTTAGAGAAGTTATTAAATGTACAAGATAAAAAAACTAAAGTTCTTGAAATACCAAAAAAGAAACAGGAAATAAAGAAGATGGGAAAGGTGATTCAATTAAGACCAAAAAAAGATGAACCACCAGAAGATGAACCATTAATTGCTTAAAGGTTATTGGGAAATAGTTCAACAGCAGAACTCTGGCCTTTGACGCCAGCAATCTAGGGGCAGAACCTAGTTTCCCTGCCAACAAAATTTCTTGCGCTGCCTGTGAGTGGCCACCTGAAAATTACCAGACGATGGATAAAAGCAGCCACTTGACTCCATCGTCTGTACTACGTCAGGGAGATTACCGTTTCGTAATGTCGGTCGAATAGAATGAGTGACTATGAATCCAACCATTCTATAAAAGTCTCTGGGCAGCAACTTTAAAAATAAAAAGGAGAGTGAAAATGCTAGGAGCTTTAGCGATTATATGCACCACAATAGTTTTATTATTATTGATTTCTTGGGGTATTATGTATGCTACTCTGAATAAATGTAAACATAAATATAATCCACCAGAAAATGGAATTCAAAAATGTATAAATTGTGGTGTTATACGTTATGATGAGTGTAACCATTCATGGAAAAGTATTGATGCTATAACTATAGGACCTACTATGGTTAATACTATACAATGTAAAAATTGTGGGGAAATCGTATATAGGACATTTAATTCACTAAAAGGAGAATAATTATGGGTTTCTTGAATATGTTTGGAGGAAAACCAGGTTATGTTTGTATTCGCTCTAAAAAAGATCCTCGGTGGAATTATGGGGAAAGGGTGGAGTCTCTAGTTGTTATGGCGGGTATACATCCTGTAATAACCGAAAAGATTGAAGAGCTAAAAAAATTCTATGGAGAACAGCCAGAGGATTTGGAATACAGTTGCATGAAAGATTAGAAGTACACCATTCCCCTTATCATAAAAATAAGGGGGATTTAAAAAGACTACAAATACAAAGGAGAATAAATAATGATACAGAATATACAAGAACTTGCTTCAGAAGTTGCAAAAAGAGAAGGAAAAGAGTGTGAAGTAATAATTGGAAATGTTAGGGAAGTTTTAGCAATTATAAGCGATATGATTCATGAAGATCCGCATGTCGCTACAATTTTGGAAGAAAATGGTTTCAGAAGGGAGAAAGAAAAATCTATAGAACCAAAGTAATTATGCGGGGATAGCTCAACGATAGAGCCCACAGATTGTACTGTGGAGATTCCTGTTAAACTCAGGATCCCCACTAAAAATACTCCTGTAATCTAACGGTTAGGATATCAGACCTTCAATCTGAGTATAGCAGTTCGATTCTGCTCGGGAGTGCCAATATTCCAAACACAGTAACAGATTTATTCATTTGTGTTAGGTGAATTCAACTACAAAAACGAAAGGAGAAATTATGAGTAAAGTGATTTTTGAAATACAAGTAGAAATTGATGAGAAGTGCAGTATGAAAAAACATTATAGACCATATATCTGGGAAGATAGAAATTTATTGAGGGGGAAATGGTATAAACTGAAAGGAAAGAATAAATCTATAATGGTAACATCTTTAGAAACCTCAGATGTCGGTGTGCTTTTAATAAATGGTATTTCATCTAAAAGTTTTCTAAAGAACTATATTTGGGATAATGAAGATTTAAATGCGCCACATATATGTGGTATTGAAGTGGAAATTCCTGGGCCATCTTTAGATGATTTATACTCAAAAAGACAGCAATATATTTTTAATAAAATAATAGAATTGAATGTTTCAAAATTAAAGAAAGAATATAATGATATAGAAAGTTGTCTAGCAGATATTTCTTCCCATCAAGCATTTTGGACTACGAGAGAGCAAATTTTTGATTCTGTGACCTCTTTTGATGATAGAATATCTTTTAGTACTTTGTATAATGATCTAGTGTTTTTAGAAAGCTGTGGTTTGATAAAAAGTAAAAAACTATGTGGGCCTAAAAATAAAACTGGATATTTCGTTACAACATTTAAAATGGTTGATGAATAATTCATCACTAGTACAATTTAAAAAATATGGTGTGTTCGCCTAGTCTGGCCTATGGCACATGACTGTCTATCATGATTTCAGGAGTTCGAATCTCCTACACACCGCCAAAATATTCACCCTTAGCTCAGTTGGTAGAGCGAATGACTGTTAATCATTAGGTCCCTAGTTCGAGCCTAGGAGGGTGAGCCAAAATTAAACTTAAAAGAGGATCTATAAAAATGAGTCTTTTACAAAAGTATTTAAAATTATTAACTGAAGGATACAAGCAAAGTACCATTAGAAGAACAAGACAAAATAAAATTAATTCATCGACTGGAACTATTGCTGTATCAATGGCCAGAGAAAAGAATGACTCTCTTTATCGCAGAATGATTATGTACAAGAAACTATACATCATGGCCAAAAAACAACTAGAGAGAAAATATCGTTCAAAGTCTACACAAAGAGCGAGAAAGTTAGCATCAGGAACAAGAAAATAAATGTACAGAAGGAGGTGAATTATGGATTTTAAAGAATTAACAGCACAAGATATTCTTAGAGTTCTAGTTAAGCAACAATTCTATGAATTTTATGAAGGACCTTTTGTAAAATATATAGAAGGTGAACCTGATGCAAAAACCAAAGAAGAAATTTTGAAAGAGATCGAATCTCTTTTTAATTTTTAAATTTGGAGGTGAATTGTGAAACTAGCGATTGTTGATGGAATTGAAGCGAGCCCATGTTTAGGATGCGGATATTGCTGTCTTCAGGCACAATGTGGATTATCCGTAAGAGTTCATACTTATAAAGAAATATGTCCATCTTTATACTGGGGTGAAGCACGAAAAAGGCATTTATGCAGAGCAGTTGAAGGAGATTTGATAGTAACCAATGGAAAAGAATTATCTATTGGTGAAGGTTGTTGCAGTCCTCTAAATTCCTGGAGAAAAGAAATCAAAAATAGAATTCCAGAAAAACTCGCGTACGTAAATTCTAAAAATATAAACAAAATCAATTTCGATAAATTTTTTCAAGAGTTTGTATTTATTCTTGGAAAACAGTGGCTATCAGGAGATGTTGTGGCATTAACTTTAGCAGCTTATAAAAGAAGCATTATCGAAAAATTCGGAATATCTGATAGAGACGCATCTCAATTATGCAAAAGAATTCATCACATAATGAGAGAACAACAATCTTCTTTTGTGAAAGGATTCATTGGTGAAATAGATTAAATTATGGCACTGGGTGGGAGGTCGCGCGAACAGTACCCAATCAAACTTTGGAATACTTCGAGCCCATCTGGTGCCGCCAAATAATTATATTATCTAGCTGTAGCTGAGGAGATTAGCACGCGGTTTGGGGCCGTGAGACGCTGGTGCGATTCCAGCCAGCTGGACCATCAAATCTTTTTAAAAGGAGAAAAAATGATAACGTGGAAATGTAAAGATTGTGAATTTAAGTGTACTCTAGTCTCTGGTAGTGCCTCATCCTCTCCTATATCATGCCCATACAACTATAGTAATTCAGATTGGATGTGCACTGAGGTTTTAGATGATATGCTAAATCCCATAAGAGAAGTAATTGATTCTAAATATAAAATAAAATGGGGGGACAAATTTTTTGATGAATTTACTGTCGAAGTTTTTGGGGTTCCAGTTGAGCAACATTTAAATTTTTATAGAATAACAAGAGAAGCAAGAGAGAAACTAAAACCAAAATTTGAAAATAATATATTGTATATATTTTTAGATGTTCCTAAATAAAAAATGAAGGAGAATAACATGGAAGAAACAATCGAAAAGAGGGGGGCGTTTTTAGAGAGCCTACAAAGAAATAACAAACAGATCCGGTTAGATCGAGCTCAAGCAATTGGAGATGACACACAACTGGGATACAAAAGGGCAGTTGAAGATCTTGAATTGAGTATTAAAAAGATGAGGAGAGAGCAAGAAAACATGCTAGACCTAAGTCCTACTAACGCTCAGAGTCTTGTATTGGCGAGTGATTTCGATTCTAATGCTTATATAGCAAAAGATATCGAAATCGGAGTCAAAATCAGGAATGCTGAAATTAAACTAGAAATTGCAAAAGCGAGGTATGGTTATCTCTTTGGAAAGGAGGTTTAATATGGGGCATGGCGGATATTCATCGACGTGGGACAACTCAAAAGGTTCTTATTCTTATGATTCTAGTATTAGAGATTTAAGAGCAAAGGACAGAGGATTCTATACAAAAAGTAGAACAGAAATATTTAACTCAAAAAACATCAACAGTTCAATGAACCCTTATGGGGTGCAGATAAGAGAATCAAGAGATTCTATAGAACACCCAAACTCAGTTCCAATAATTATTGGTATTGACGTAACTGGATCCATGGGATCTGTTCCTCATTATCTAGTAAAAGAGGGACTCCCAAAGATAATGGAAAAGATTATTCTAAATGGAATATTAGACCCTCAAGTTTTGTTTGTAGCAATCGGAGATCATGAATGTGATAATAGCCCACTTCAGATAGGGCAATTTGAATCTTCTGACTCTTCTCTTGACAAATGGCTAACGGATACCTGGTTAGAAGGTGGCGGGGGAGGAAATGCTGGTGAGTCTTATTTATTGGCGTGGTATTTTGCAGCAAATCACACTGCAATAGACAGTCTTGAAAAAAGAGGAAGAAAAGGATTTTTATTCACAATTGGGGATGAACCAGTTCTTTCAGAAATTCCATCATCTGCGCTGAAAGGAATAATGGGCATCGATCAGCCTCAAAGTTATACAGCGCAACAGTTATATGAAAAAGCGAAAGAAAAATATCACGTTTATCATATTCATATAAAAGAAACTTCTTCTGGAAGTAGACAAAGAGTGATAGATGAATGGAAACAGTTGCTTTCAGATAATTTGTTGGTTGCAAATAGACACACAGAAGTTTCTGGAATTATTTCAGAAATTATTTTAAAAGAAAAGGATTCAATTGTTTCTGGTATTTCTACCCCTTCAATTCATGATTCTGTAGAGGAAATGTTGTAGGAGTTAAAATGAAAACAGCAGTTATTGGGCTAGGATTTGGAGACGAAGGAAAGGGCAGAGTCGTAGATTGGCTCTGCTCTTATCGGCCCGATTCTTTAGTGGTAAGATTTTCAGGAGGATCTAATGCAAGTCATAAAGTTTATAAACCAGATGGTTCTGGATTTCATGCTTTTTCAAATTTAGGAAGCGGAACATTCAGAGGATGCCCAACCTACTGGTCAGAGTTTTGTACTTTCGATCCTGCCGATTTATTGTTTGAGGCCGAATACATCAAAAAAGCAGGAGTTGAAAATTTTAAACTCTATGTGAATTTAGATTGTCCAGTTGTTACCACATGGGATAAAAGATACAACAAGATTCAAAATGATATGACTTTTCATGGGAGTTGCGGTGTCGGTCTAGGAGCTACTCATGAAAGAGAAGAAAATCATTATTCTCTTAGGGTGAGAGATTTATTTTATTATGATCTGAGATCACAAAAAGTAACAGAAATTATAAAATATTATAAATCTAAAGGAATCAAAGCAACCCTAGAAGAGATCGAACTATTCTTCATTTGTGTAGAGAAATCTAAAGAATTATTCACACCAGTTGAAAGCATCCCTCAATCTGTTAATTATCTATTTGAAGGATCACAAGGATTAATGTTGGATCAAAATTATGGTGTTTTTCCACATGTAACAAGAAGCAATACAGGAACACAAAACATCATTAAAATGGGATTTGATATGAATTCCTTCTTTCATGATAGGTGTTTTCTTGTCACTAGAGCATACCACACTCGACATGGAAATGGATATCACCCAACCGACCATATTCCGCATAATATTAAAGAGAATCCCTATGAACAAAATGTAGAAAATTATCAGGGAAAGTTTAGAAGGGGATTACTTGATGTAAGTTTGTTGAAATACGCAATTGAAAAAGATAAGATTTTAAAAGGTAATCAGTGTGATATGTCAATTGTTATAACATGTCTCGATTTGATAGAAAATGAATGGAGATTTGTTGAGAATGGGGTAATTGTAAATTGTTTAGATGAATATGAATTTCTAACAAAGATTAAAAAATTACTACCCTATCCTATAGCGGTTAGTCGTACACCTTATGGGAAAATCGAAATATTTACACTCTAAATCATTTAAGTAAATCACATTTATATGTAAGAGAAAAAACAATGGGGTAATGTAAAAAGAAAAATGATATTGGTTCAAATAAATCATTAACAAATTGTACCGGTTATATTTTATATAGCCGGTCTTTTTCTTTGTAAAAAACAAATATAAAAAATTAGAAGGAGAAAAGCTATGCCGTTGTTCGAAGTCGCTGTAATTCAAGATCCAACCGTAAGAGAAAGGGAAGATGGGGAATTGGAAAAATTGATCTATGGTCCAGAGACCGTGATCGCTGCAAGTGAACAGGCTGCAGGAATGGAAGTGTACACAAAAGCTGTAAAGATTGAAAATATTGAAAATTTTGATCCGAAAAGATTTAAAATTTTAGTTCGCCCTTTTTAAGTAGCCTTTCCAACAGTTCTTACTGGTCTATTGGATTTATAAAACGGAAAGGCACACAACCAAATTCTTATTGTCATACGAGAGCTATTTCTGGTTTTTCTGGTTATAGCGGAATTTCTGGTTATATCGGATATTCTGGAAAACCACAAATGATGATCTATAATGGGTCTACAGGATCTACTGGTCCCAATGGCCCTTGTGGGGAATCTGGAGAATCTGGAACGACAGGAAGATTGGTTGGAAAGGCGAGAGAAGTTTCTATTGTAGAAAAGACAAGCAAAAAAAGGAGTAAAAGTTTTTCAGTAAATAACTGAAAAACATAGAACCGGCCACGCCTCTATTTTTGTAGTTTAAATATGCGCACCACGGCCGGTCTTTATAAAAATAACATAGGAGGTGATTGTGAATACTGAACCACAAGATGTTTACACAACTGAAAAAAGAACAGTTAGAAGTAAAAGAATAACACCGTCAAATGAACCATGCCCTAAATGTGCGAGTATGAGAGCAGATAGAAAGTTATATTTTAAGGGGAATAAAGTCGAAAGAGAATATGGCGATTGTTTTAATAAATTCATAAATATGATTTTAAAATATTCAGAATTTTTTATAAAAGATACTGATTCATACAGTGATCGTAATATAGCAAAAGAGTGCATAGTAAGTAAATGCAAATGTTGTGGATATATGTGGCCAACTAAACCACTAAGTTGAATTTTTGGTCGGATGTTTATAAAATGTTTTATAATAAATATTAAAAAGTAAAAGGAGTTAGTATGGACAGAAGTAGAATTTCTATAACACGTCATGTAGGGAAATTGTGGGGGGATATTCCTTCAAGTTTTGTCAAGTGGGCCATTGAAGAAGCTAAAAATTTTAAGGGGTTTACACTTGAAAAACTAATAGAGGAATATGAAAAAAGGGAATTGAAAACTATTAAAATGGAAGTTTTGGAAAAAACAGAAAAAGCATTAGCTCTTTCAAAACTAAACAAAGAACAAACAGTAAATCCTGAGCAAGAGCAAGAGGAAACTGTTGAAAAGAAAATGATTTTTGAATACGATCCTGATCAACTTAAACTTTTTAGAAAAAAGATTTTGGGCAAACAAAGAGGAAATGCTGTTATAAAAGAAGGCATCAAATATGCATTCAATGAGCTTGAAGAATATATAAAAGAAAACTCAAAACTAATAGAAATTTAAAAGGAGAAAATCTATGAAAAACAAACCATTTACTTAAGTAACTAAAAACTACTTAAGGAGGTATTTACAATGTCTAGATCTCGTAAAAAGATCTGTGGTGGAGGAATTTGCTGTGGATCAAATCATGAATGGTCCAAAGCAGAACACAGGAGAGAACGCAGAACTGCTAAACAACTTATTCTGTCGTTTATGGATGAAACACTTATTCCTCATCCAAAGTATTGGGGGGATCCGTGGTTGTCACCTAGCGATGGAAAAAGTGTTTGGTGGTGGCCTTGGATGTTAAAAACGGATTCTTTCAAAAACAATCCTGAAAAGATTAAATGTTACATGAAAAGTATCAGAAAGTAAATATCTCATCCACCAAGAGTGGAAGGAGTTGGGTCTTCCCTAGAGAGTAGACCTTGTTTTTAGCTGATCTGCCATGTGCAGAAACAGTTACAGGATCGTCATTCGTGGCGATCCCAGCTTTACCCGAATAGTTCAATAGTAGAACCTTCCGCTGATAATGGAAAAACGGCAGGTGCGAATCCTCCTTCGGGTAAATATCAAAATTCATAGGAGATTTTATGGAATTAGATGGTTCATTAAATATTGAAAAGATTGGTGAGATAAATTTTACAATTGAACTTGATCAATTTTATGAGAAAGCAGAAAGAACAACAATGGATCATCCTGGATTTCCAGAATCTGTAACATGGGATGGATATACAATAATTGGTTTAACTGATTATCCAAATATTTTCAAAGATGTTGATATTCTTATGAAAGAAGCTTTTGGAAATGATGAAATTCGTAAAGAGATTGAATCAGAAATGCTTAGAATAATCAAAGAAACTGAAGATTTTGATTAATTATAACAAAATATTAAAGGGAGAGATTTATGAAAAAAATAGTTATCATAATGTTTTTAATAATTATGTTTCTATTAACAACAACATCAGTTTTAATCGCGTCACCAATTTTTAAAATAGATGCATCTTCTTCGTTTAAAGAATTTGAAATAAAAGAATTGCAAATTCAAATAGATCGATATAATTCTTATCATCAAATAGATTTTCGGCAAAAACCAACAAATGCTCCTGCCCCAGTTCCAGAACCAGCAACAATAATTTTATTGGGTTCAGGAATTATTTTCGTTGGAACTATGGTTCGAAGAAAACCAAAAGGCTGATGAGATGCCTATCTTAGAGATATGGATGATTATTATTGGTGCTTCATTGGCTTTTTCAAGTGTTCCACAGATTTTAAAAATAGTTAGAGAAAGAGAATCAAAAAGTGTTTCTATTCCATCATGGATAATAATTAGTCATGCAAATTTCTGGTGGCTTTGTTATGCAGTTGTTATAAAAAGTGTAAGTTTATTTGTAACAAATATGTTGTCATTGGGTATATCACTAATAACAATTATTGTAATTATGAGATATAGAGAATAAATTTATACTTTCATTATTTTAGAGTATCTATGAGATAAGCCACACACCGGGATGTCGATGAAGCTGAGGCTCGGGGGTGGAGACTTGTGTGAAACTATCAAAATGGATACGATGAGGATTCGGGAGTTATAATCCTCGATTGAGAATCGGCGCCGATAAACTCAATTAAAAGAGATGTGTTGAGCAAGCATCTTACCTCCCAAAAATTTTTATAAAATAAAGGTCAAAGGCGGTTAATATGATTAAGGCTGCATATACAGGAACGTTTGATCCTTTCACAAAAGGGCATTCCGATATTCTAAGAAGAGCTTCTGGAATTTTTGATGAAGTTCTTGTTGGGGTTTTAAATAATGCAAATAAGAATTCTATGTTCACAATTTCAGAACGTGTTGATATAGTTGAACATTATTTTATAGATCTTCCAGAAAATATAAGCGTCAAAGGATATGACGGAACTTCTTTTAACTTTGTTGCTGAAAATAATGCTAATGTGATAATTAGAGGAATACGAGGAACATTAGATCTTGATATGGAAATGCAATATGCAATTATGAACAAAAAATATGCCGGACTTGAAACCATATTACTTTTTAGTGATCTTGAAAAATCAATAATAAGTTCAACATTAATAAAAACACTTTTCAAATCTGGCGTAAATATTCTCGAATTTGTAAATGAGTATACATACTTAAAAATGAAGGAGAAATTACAATGATAGACTTTCATGAAGATATAAAATATACACAAATGTTTCTTGGTTTTTGTGGTTTCTACAAAGCAAAGGTTGATGGAATATGGGGGCCTAAAACGAATAAAGCAATGATTGAGTTTGAGATGCTAACTGAACATATAAAAGATGGTCATTCATTGGTAACTGATTTAAGATCTGAAAATTGTATATGTAGTCTTCACCCCAATGCACAACTTCTTGCTAGAGATTTTTTATTAAAGTGTGAAGATTTCCCAAATTTTAAAGTAAAAATAATCAGCGGATTAAGAAGTTACAGGGAACAAAGTATTTTATATGCAAAAGGAAGAACTACATCAGGAATTATAGTAACTAATTCTAAAGCTGGTCAATCATATCATAACTTTGGTGTAGCTTTTGATTGTGGGATTTTTTCTAAAAATGGTACTTATTTAAGTGATGATGAATACTACAAAGAAATCGCAGAGAAAATAAAAGATATAATGCAAATAGATTGGGGTGGTGATTGGGAAACATTTAAAGATTCCCCTCATTATCAGTTGATTAATTTACCATCAGTAACAAAAATACGAAAACTATTTGAAAGTGGAAAGGAGTTAATTATATGAAGATAAAAGTGTGTAACGTTACGAATAGTAGTTCATGTAGTTTTTTATTAATTGGAAAAAGAGTTACCATTGAAGAAGCAAAAGAAAAAAAATTTAAAAACTGTGTTTTTTATAATGGTGAATATATTGTTGATGTAGAGGAAATTATCGAAGATGAAGTACATGACGTAGAAAAATATATTAATATACATAGTTATGATGAAAATTCATTATATGAATCTTTGTTTGTTGAGCATATTTTTTCTGATGATGAGCCTATGAAAGAAGTTATATCTTTATATGATTTAGTAAAAGGTTTATCTGAAGAAGAATTGAAAAAATTTAAATTGATAACTGGAATAGCTATGTGTTAAGGAACCATAAATGCGCGTTTTAAAAATTGATATGGAAATAGAAACATGCAACGAATGCGTTTATTGCAGATTGACATCACCATCTCATCCTGCATTAGACGTATTTTTTTGTTCATATGAAAAATCTTTTTCTTCCGAAACATCCCAGCCTTTAATCGCAAGAATATCAACTACAGCAGTCCCCCACATGCCTACACCTTCCTGGTGCCCACTACCAAATAAAAGGAGGATATAAATGACTCTACATGCAAGTAATATAGTAAATACTTCAGGAATGTCATATTTAGTTTCATATGACAAGAAAAAAGAAAATCTTTCTGTTTTATTTTTAGACTTTTTTGTGGATTTTATTGAAAAAAAAGGAAACGTTTTTTTAAATCAAGACTATGAAATAATTGAGAACATTTCTGAGCATTATGAAGAATGTTTAAAAGAAGAAGAACTCTTCGAACACAAAGATAGACAGTACATAGAATACTTGATAGATAAAATCAATCTATGTAAGAAAGAACAAAAAAAAGGAAAAACTGTTATAAAAATAGTGGTTAGTAATGGAGACGAAATTGTTTCAGCTATCTTAGAAAAAGGAAATAAATTAAAAGAGATTAAACTTATAGAAGGAGATTAATATGAGTTACATTGAAAGTCAAAAGTTAAAAGAAATTCTTTGTAAAATGAATAAGCTTAAAGTTTTAGTCATTGGTGATTTAATGTTAGACGAATATATCTGGGGAAAAGTTGAAAGAATTTCCCCAGAAGCTCCAGTTCCAATTGTTGATGTTGTGAAAGAAGAAATAAAGTTGGGAGGCGCAGGAAACGTTGTTAGAAACTTAGCAAGTTTAGGATGCACAGTTTACATTGGTTCTGTTATTGGTATTGATGATGCTGGTGATAAAGTTAGAAAACTTTTGAGAAAAGAAAAAACAAATCTAAAATTTTTAATGAATGATGATCGAAGACAAACAACTGTTAAAACAAGACTGATGGCACATACACAACAACTTGTAAGAATTGATAGAGAAGACAAATACGCAATTGATAAAAATCAAAGAGATCATATTCTCTATACGTTGGGGGAAGAAGAAAAAAATATTGATGCAATAGTTATTTCAGACTACAACAAAGGTGTTGTTAATGCCAAATTAATAAGTGAAATTATTAAATTCACAAAAGATGGGCGTAGAATTCCAATAATTGCTGATCCAAAGAAAAACTTCTTGAATTACAAAGGAGTTGATATTTTAACTCCTAATTTGAAGGAACTAGGTTTATATAGTGGAAACATAGTTGAGTCAGAAATTGATGTTGTTGAGACTTCACGAAAAGTTATTGAATCCTCAGAATTAAAAGCTATCCTTGTTACAAAAGGACCTCAAGGAATGAGTTTAATTGCTAAAGATTTTGCATATGATATTCCAACATTTGCTCAAGAAGTTTACGATGTTACAGGAGCTGGTGATACTGTGATTGCATGTTTTACATTGGCACTGTTATCAGGAGCTTCAACATACGAGGCAGCATTAATATCAAACGTAGCTGCTGGAATTGTTGTAGGTGAAGTTGGTGCAGCAGTTGTCACACAAGAAGAACTATTGAAGAAATGTATTGGTATAATTAGTATTGAAGGAAAAAAAGATGAATGAAATTCTAATAGTAGCCCCACACATTGATGATGAGGTTATTTCATCTTTTGAGATTTTAGAAACAAAAGTATTAACAACAATTATATATACAGATTGTGAAGATTGGTCTGATGTTAGAAGAAGCGAAATTGAAAAAATACGGGGTATATTCAATATAAAAAATATTCTTTTTTTCAGTGATCTCACCAATTATTATGTAGATTTTATGACAAAAATAAAATATACTTATTATTTTCCAGATCCAATATATGAAACTCATCCTGAACATAGAAAACAGGGATATATTGGGGAACAAATGTTTAGAGATGGAAAAGATGTAGTATTTTACAACACAACAATGACAGCACCATATATACATAAAGTTAAAAATTGGCAACGAAAGAAAGAAATTTTAAATAAATTATACCCAAGTCAGAAAAGTTTATGGGAATACGAACATAAGTATTTTCTGTGGGAAGGAAGATGTAAATATCTTCCATAACAGATATAGGTTATATATATTAATTTATAAGTAAAATAAAAGAGGAGAAAATGGACAAAAAAATTTTAGATTCATTTAAGCTTGAATTTTTTAAGGAAATAAAGGAATACAAAAGAGTTGAGGAAAAGATTAGGGATCCAAGGTGTACAAAATTTACACTGACTGATGGCAAAACAAAATACGCCATTGTCGGGGCACTTCCATTAAAAGGTGTAGGAGTAAACATGATTCTCGCTGTACACCAAGATCATGATGGAAATGGTATTTTGAAAGATGCTTCAGATCTGTTGATAAAAAAATATAAAACCACAATCATTGTTGATGTCGAAAAAACATCTCCTGAAATCCAAAAATATTTGAATGCAGGATTTGTTAAAGATGATACGGAAATAAGAAAAAATCAAATAAGATTGGTGAAAGAGAAAGGAGGCTCTTGTGAAAAAGAAAGTTAAAGAGATAACGATCTTTGTTTTATTAATATCTTTTATGTTGTTATCAGAGGCATGCTCAACTGTTAAAAAAGCTTTCAATCCAGATCCTGGATTAAAAGCTAAAGTTGAGAATGTTCTTCTTAAAAAAAATTATTACGTTATTGTAACTAATAAGGGAACATTTATATGTGGAAATTGTGATTATGTTATACATAGTCAGAAATACTATAGATTTTACTTAGAAGGAAATAAAGTTATAAAAATGGAAATAATTAAGGAAACAAAAAAATCAAAAAGGAGTTAAAATGAAAGCATTTTTTGGATTGTCATTAATTTTTGGGGGAATTATTCTTGGGGTGTATGTTGGTGTGTGGGTTATGTTTGTTGGTGGAATTGTTCAATGTATTGAACAAGTAAGAGCAGAAAATATGCAAGCAACAATTCTGGCATATGGTATCCTCAAAATAATATCTGCTGGATTTATTGGGTGGGGAACTGCTATTCTTTTAGTTATTCCAGGTGTTGCAGTATTGAAAAAATGAGGAGAATATATGAGAATGTGGAATGTTCCGACAAAAATGATGTGTAGACAACATCTATTGGGAGAGCATCTAGAAACACATATGTTTCACTCATCAATTCTTCAAGGTAGAAAGATTACAGGATTTATAACAAATGGTCTTGTTGAAACTGACAAGATCAAAGAAAGACATGATGCGCTTGTTGAAGAAATGATTTCTCGAGGGTATAACCATAAGACTCCTATGGAAGAAAACAATTTTCCTCAACAAGGTCGGGTTGATATTTCTAAAAACATTAACATATTAATAAATAAATGTGTTAATTGTAAAGAAAGACATATAAGGCTTGTGCAATAAGCCTTATTTTTTTTATAAATTTTATTTAAGAAAAGGAGAATAGTGTGTATATAATTGATCTTGACCCTATGTTTTTTAAACTTTTTAAAAAGGTCGGTGCTTCCTATACTGGAAATATGACACAAGGAGATGATATTTCTGCTCTCCTTTCATTAACAAATGCATTTAGACCAAAAAGATTTTTAGAAATTGGTGTAAACCTCGGGCATACCGCAAAACAGATTCTTCAATACTCTCCATTCATTGAAACATATATTGGTGTTGATATTCCCTTTGATCAAAAAGAAAAAACTTTAGGAGATCAAAGTAAGGAAGTTCCAGAAACCGCAGGAATTGTATGTACAGACAAAAGATTAACAACAATATTAAGACCTTATGGCGTTAAAAATATAGATCCAGCAGAAATAGGAACATTCGATTTTATTTTTATTGATGGGGATCACTCTGTAGAAGGAATAACTATTGATACCGAATTTTCAGAAAAAATATTGAATCCTGGGGGAGTAATTGTTTGGCATGATTATGTTTGTTTGCCACTTGTTTCAGCTTATTTAGATCTTTATAATGATACAAAATGTGATAATCGTCTTTGGTGGATTAAAGGAACATCTTTAGCATTTAGAATTGGAACATTATAAGGAGAAATATATGGGAAAAAGAATTTTGGTAACTGGAGGATGTGGATTTTTAGGAAGTCATTTGTGTGAAAGATTATTAAATGAAGAGAATGAAGTAATTTGTTTAGATAATTTGATGACAAGTTCAAAGAATAATATTAGACATTTATTAGACAATCACTATTTTGAATTTATAAGACATGATGTTACAGTTCCAATAAAATTAGAAGTTGACCAAATATACAATTTAGCTTGTCCTGCTTCTCCCATTCATTATCAGAAAGACCCAGTTAAAACAATCAGAACATCAGTTATGGGTGCTATAAACATGCTCGATTTAGCTAAAGAAACAGGAGCAAGAATCCTTCAAACTTCAACATCAGAAGTATATGGTGATCCTATTGAACATCCCCAAAAAGAAACATATTGGGGGAATGTAAATCCTATTGGAATAAGAAGTTGTTACGATGAAGGAAAAAGAGTTGCAGAGACTTTGTTTTATGATTATAATAGAAACTGGAATGTTGATATAAGAGTTGTAAGAATATTCAATACTTATGGACCAAGAATGCATCCAAATGATGGAAGAGTAGTTTCAAATTTTATTGTCCAGGCTCTAAAAGGAGAAGACCTAACAATTTATGGGGATGGAAAACAAACAAGATGTTTTTGTTATGTTTCTGATACTGTTGATGGACTTATAAAAACTATGGAATCAGATTATATTTATCCAATAAATATAGGAAATCCTGATGAAAAGTCTATAATATCATTTGCAAACATAATAATAGATTTAATAAATCCAAAACTTAAAATAAGTTGTAAAACACCACTTCCAAAAGATGATCCAATGCAAAGAATGCCAGATATAGATATTGCAGGAAAAGTTTTAAAATGGAAACCAAGAGTTGATTTAAGAATAGGTTTGAGATTAACAATAGAATATTTTGGAAATAAGTTAAGTAAAGGAGATATGAATTAATGTTCCTAAGTTTTAAAAGCAAAGGAATTGCAATAAAATATTTTTCTGATATGTTAAAAAAATATAATGCTGGAGATATATTAGATTATGAAGACTTCAAAAAAGTTATGGAAATATTAGAAGTACATCCTTCTTATGAAGAAAAAATATCAGGAGGAGTAAAAAATATATTAATTTTATATGATAAATATGGGCATAAGGGATTTAATATTGAGCAAGATAATGGAAATATTTTAAATTTTAGTTTTTATAGATGTATAAATGGAGCTTTAAAGAAAAAGGAACTATTCATTCAAGCAGCTAGACATTCAATAATGAATGATATAATTACATTTAAAAAAACTTATTTTTCTGAAAATAAAGATACAGAAAATAAAGTTATATGCCCAATATCAAAAGACCTTGTTGGGTGGTATGAATGTCATGTAGATCACGAACATCCAAAATTTCATGAAATCGTAAGTATGTTCATTGAACAAAAAAATATTGATTTAGATAAAGTAGAATATGAAAATATTGTGAATGGGCAAGGAAATACCTTCTCCGACAAAAGATTCGAGAGCGAGTTTGTCGATTTCCATAATGATGTTGCTAAATTAAGAATTTTAAAAGCTGAAACTAACATTAAATTAAAATAAAGGAGAATTTTATGAAACATTATAAAGAAATTACTGCATATCATGTTATTTTTGAAACTGATTTGAAAAAGCTAGACGATAGAGTTAATAACTTAATAAGTAATTGTCTTTGTGAACCAGTTGGTGGATTAAGAATAACGGATGATGGATTTTATCAAACACTGATTGAATATGAATGGTTTAGTGAAGAAGAATTTAACAAATAAAATTATAAAGGAGAAATTTATGATTACTTACAGTACAAATGATTTTTTGAAAGCAACCGTTGGAAAAGCGATTAGAAGAGCAAGTTGGGATAAATCACAAAAATTTATTGTAGATGGATTAGAAAAAAATGACAATGAAGGGGATTCAGTGTATATCTCAGGTAAACTATCTGACCGGGTGTGTCAATTTAGAATGGATACTGCCGATAATGAAGACATATGGGTCTTCTGTAATACTGGAAATCCTGTTATATGCACAATGATGGTTAGTAAGGATTAATAAAATAATTGCTAAAAAGGAAATAATATGTCAAGAATAATATTCGTACCTCAGTTTCCAACACCTTTAAGATATCAAGAGTTTTTTTTCACTGAAATTCCTAATGAGTTATCGAAACATTATGACGAAGTTATTGTTTTAGGAAAAGGTGTTGCTCCTAGAGATGGTGTTGAATATGACAAGAAATTATTCTCACCAATAGATACAGCTTGTCAAGTCGAAATTTATCAGATGAGAGAGTATATGGCTCTAAAGTTGAAGGGTGATGATACTCTGCTGCATATGGATCTTTCATTCCCGGGACTTTTTCATAATATTCTTTATCATAAAAGACCAATGAACTGTTATTGTTATTGTCATGCTACAAGTCTTAATACTGGTGATTTATTTGAATGGGATAGAAATAGCAAATGGCATACAGAATTAGGTAATTCAAAACTTTATGACAGAATTTTTGTTGGAAGTAAATATCACGCAGATAAATTAAGATTAGCTAATACAGAAGTTGTTGGATTACCTATTCCTCCATTTCCAACTTTTAAAGAAGAAAAGATATATGACATTATTTCAGTTGCCAGACCTAATCCTCAAAAAGTTGATGCTGAATTAGAGAATCATGTTAAAAAATTATTTGGTCCTATTGTAAGAAAAGAATGCAAAACATGGGAAGAATATTATAAGTTTTTATCTAGTGCAAAAATATTACTCATAAGTTCAATTGAGGATACATTCAATTATTCAATAATGGAAGCAATTTTAAACAATACAATTGTTCTTGCTCCAAACAGATGTTCATACCCAGAATTATTACCTAGTGAATATATTTATTATGATAGAACCAATTTAGATCTTAAAATAAAATACTATTTAAATAATTATAAACTTGTTCCTGAACTTTTGTGTTTAGACATGTGTAAAAACTTTTACAATAATATTTCTAATATAATTAAGCAATAAAAAAAGGGCTTCTTTCGAAGCCTCTTTTGAACGACTTAAACTTTAAGCCTCCGGTTTCGGTTCCAGTTCCGGAGCAGCTTGTGATTTAAGCCTTACCACGGTATACGTCTTGTTTGCAGCGAGAGATAGTTCCGCTTCTTTGTTATCCCACGGAGTCAACTTCTTCTCAATTTTAAAAGAATTTTCTTTCCGCTTCAGATACAATACTGCTGCCTTGTCCACGCGCATCGTCAACAGCGACTTTGCAACTGTATCTTCAAAGATCTTCCTCTGCTCAAGTTCGTAAATCTTTTGTGTTTTCGTTTTGAATATTGCCATTTTATTCCTCCTTCTATCGTTGTTTTTTTTTGAAAGATAAAGATATGGCAATCCTCATTCTTTCATAAATCAATATATATAACGTTGTTTATTTTAAATGGAAAGGAATATTATATTCCTATTATTATATATGTAGCAAATTTCAGCAAATAAAAAATGGGCATTTCTGCCCATTCTACTTATAGTTCTGTTGTAACCTTTTTAGGTTCTTTCCATAATAGCTCAAACCAAACTTGAGACACAATTGTCACCAAAATAGTATACCCCAAAAAGTACCACTTGTATTTGCTTGCAATTCTAAACCAGAATGTGATGAACCTGGGGAGCCACTTTATAGCTGCAATTTTTCCATTTAGATCCCAAATATTAGATAGTGCCGCTCCCACTATACCGATGATACCACTAATTCTTAAAAACCAAATCATGTCGTTGGTCTCCTTCACTGTTTTATTTTGTTCATCAATTAATATATATAATAAACTTAGAAATAAAAAAGGGGCATCACTGCCCCCTGCGGTATTACTTCTTAAATTTAAAAAATACTGCACCACCGATTGCTCCGAGAACTAATGTAACAATAAGAAGTTTTTTCATGGCGTATCCTCCTTTTTCTTATTTGTATCAATTAATATATATAGAAAAAATTTTAATTAAAAACACGTCTTACTATATATATTAATTCTTGAATCAAGAGAAACATATTATTTATTTAAATCAAAAAGGAGGAGAAAGAATGGAAAAGTTACTTGATGAGTTAATTGAGTTGCTTTCCAAAAACAAAGACGGCTTGAGCATTCAAGTCATTTCATCATTGTTAAACCAACAGTGTTCGACAATAAAAAATTTAATTTGGAAGGTAAATGATCTGTCGGAAAAGGAAATCTTCAAAGAAATAAAACTTAGAGGATTTCAAAATTTTTCTCTTGTATCATTAGATTTAGATGTTATAAAAGAAAAATTCAAAAAATTCGAACGTTGTATGGATTCGTACGAATTTTTGATTTTGAAATGTCTTAGAGTTTTCGATGAAGATGGTGCCCCATTGTGGCAACTTGAAAAAGAATTACATCAAGAAGGATTATCAGCCGTCTGCATTCAAATGTTTTTGAAAAAAATTAAAGAATCAGCAGCAGGGATCTTCATCGAATATTCTCAAACGAAATGGAAAATATTGGATGACACTACATCAATTGCTGAGATCATTGCATTATATGGGGCTCCTACAAAACCAGCATTGATGGAACCAGAACACAAAATAGATGATATAGCGAACCACGTTTTTGTAACAACATGCAGGGAATTGGCTGCAACAGTTGATACATACTACAAGAATAACGATGTTCAAGTATTTGAGTCAAAGGATTATTTCGTAAGCATATCAAAAAAAGGTAAAAATCCATTTGATGAGAAGACAACACAAGGTATATTGGTATTTGCGAGAGATATCGCAAGAGCGCTAGAAGACATTAGATGGAATGGTGGAGGGTGGAAACAACTTGAAAATCTATCAACAACAATCCAAAAGGAGGATTAAGTGAGAACAAAAAAATCAATAGTCAAGAATAATGGAGAAAAAGTGAAAAACTTTAGAACCACAACGGACATCTTCAGAAAGATCATAGTGTTTCTACTAAGTCAAAAAACGGTTGAATCAGCAGAGATTTTTGAATCTGTTGGAGACAACGAGAAATCAGCAGGAGCAATGTTGAATTTGATGGTTAAGTTTATTCCGGAGTTTATTAAGGTTGAAAAAATATCGAGTAGAAAAAATATATACACTTTGACTCCTGCTGGGCATCAAACTGATATTGAAGAAATGAGGGAGGTATACAGAAAGAGAAAATACGATTATAAGTTTAGTCGCAAAGGTAAACTCCCATCATTGTTGAAAAGAATTACCCCTGCTCCTGGGATCTTTGTTAAAAATTCTGAAACAAACGCAGAAAAAGAAATAGAAAAAATTTCTACGGAAAAAGCTTCAGAAAGAATGGTTCTTTCGTATTTGAAAGAAATATTTGAAACAAAACCTGAAATTCTTTCAGAAACTTCTCAGGAAGAGGAATTCTCCATAGCCAGAAACTCCGATACGATGGTCTTGGGGTACCTTCAGAAACTTCTTGAAAGCTACAAGAAAAAAGAGATGTTGGAGATTTCTATCAAACCTGGAAATAGGGAAAAAATTTATTTCCTTAGAACAAAGGAAGGAAATAAATTAACCATCTCTTTTGGCGAATAGAAAAGGAGGCCCACAAAAATAATAAAAAATAAGGGAGGTGAGTACATTGTATGACTATGGATAAAGTTTCTAAAAGAAACAAGAAAAAATTTACAAAGAAACAAATCGAAGCAATGAAAGAAGAAACCATAAAACAGAAAAACAACAATATTAATAGCACTCCTAAAGGTGCTGTTTCAGATCCTAACATTGTTATAAAAAATATGTAAGAGGGGTTACTAGGCTGCATCCATGTCATAAGGCAACATGGATGCCAAAACCATTTTCATATGCAAAAGGATCTATATGGTGCATGAACATTATGTAACGATGGTTCCATTGGTAATAACAAAACAATTTGGCCGAAACATATTTTCAAAAGGATACCTGATAAACTTCAAAATAATAATACCGTGAGAATTTCTAAGCGAGACTGGTAAACCAGTCCACTCGGAAACTTTTCTCTGCTCATTTTTTTGTAAAATATTTCAGTTTATAATAATCCTATTATATATATTGATTGATGAACAAATAAAAAATAATAGGAGAAATAATATGGGATTAATATCAAAATCACTGGAAGGTATAGGGTTTGTACTTTATGCAGCAAAGTGTAATATAGCTGATAGTTTAAAAACGCCTGAGCAAAAACGTGCGGAAAAGGAAGCTTCTGATGCGTACTGGGCAGAGTATAAACTTCGGCAAAGTATGGAGCAGAGTAAGAGGGAAGAAAGAGAAGAATTGAGTCTAAAACAAGCAGAAATTGAAAAATCTAGAGAACAGATCAGAGAGACAGATCGACAAGACTTACTTAGAAAAATGGAAGTCTTGAATAAAAAGGTTGAACTTGTGAAGAGGGATGAGATAAGAGAAAAGGAAGAAGAGAAAAAAGAATTTGCAAGAATCATGGAAAAAACCTTCGGAAATAACTACAAAGATCTACCATGGATCAAAGAAATGGCAATCAAAAAAGGGATCTCCCTTTAAGATGAAGGAGAGTAATCTCTCCTTTTTTATAGTTTTTTTTGCAAAAAAAAAGGGAGAGCTAAAATGCTCTCCCCAAAGATAAAAAGGAGGTTACTTTATGAAGAGGTTTATATCGATCTTTTCTACTACTCTTGTAGGCTGTAGCACAATGTTGACGTGGATAGTCTTTGTTTTTATTTCATAAGGTGTTGCACCAACATCAACTGTGTAAGAATACAGACCACGTTTTGATTTAATAAGCTCAAGGAATGAAGTACAATCAGCTTTTATTTGATTCCAAGTTGTTGAATCATTCATCTCGAAGATATAATATCTGCAATATTGTTCAAGAGCTCTTTTAACATAAAGAACAAGCCTTACAATATTTATATCTTGTAGTGCTGATGGTTTTGTTTGTGTAGTTAAATTACCCCATACAACATAACCAGGAGCAAACTTAACAATTGGATTCAACTGTGCCAAATACAACTGATCTCTTTCACCTTGTTTTGGATTATACCTTAAATTCCTAATTGATGCAATTGATGCTCTATTAAATCCTGCAACTGCGTACCAAATTTCTGCAACGAAATCATTTCTAGGAATAAGATAACTCATGTGATAAACAGGAGAAACCCAAATTTCTTTTCCAGTAAATGTGTCGTATATTTGGTTGTATTCCTCATAGAGAGCACAATACATTGTATTGTATGTGTGATGATTCTTTCTTTCAACCAATGAATCGCTGCAAGTTTTATTGCTGCCATTATCAAGAATTGCAATACAATCTTCCCTTTCAACAACCAAATCATGAATTGCAGTTTTAACGGATGTTTCATAGCCAGCATCAAATACAAGGTTGAAATAAACATTATCCGTATCGTACATGCTATTTTCATAAATTACTGTTACAGCATCAGGATCTGATGTCGGAGAAAGAATTGGACTTATCAATTGCCCAACATAACCTTTTGCCAATGTCAACGAACCAATTGAAGAAACAAACTGCCCTTGATTGTCAACCAATGATCCATCTGATCCCTTCTTCAAAGGAACAGGAATTTCAGATTCAAATTCTGGGCAATCAGAAACAAGAACTTTCGCTTTTTTGACAGAATAAGTTATAAATGGGTCAGTCCATCTAAATGCAGGAGTTTCCCCAGGATTATCCCAGAACCAACCAGGACTTCTTGATGTTAACCTACTGTCATAAATATTAACTGTATTGTTGTCTAAATCAGAAGATTCCCCCAACCAACCATAAACTGTATTACCAAAACTATCTTTAGCAACAACAACATATGAACATTCTGCCGCTAAATCAGGTGTCTGCCAGTTGTAGAAATTCTGTTTGTCATCAATTAACATTGGTGAATAAGATGTTGAATCATTTGGAACAACAGAAACATTTCCCATATTTTGGGCATATGCTTTTATAAGAAGATCATACCCTGATGTATACGGGGATGTTGGTTCGTCACCAACTGTCATGTCGCATTTTAAAATATTTGAATATGTGTTCAAAACATAAACAATCCAGATAGAATCACCAGAATCGTCAACTGCTGTTGGTTCAAAAGAAACAGAGAATGATTCAACAATAACTTCATCACCATCAGATTGCTTTTCATAAATATCTAGATTATAAATTCCAGTTACCATTTGATTTGCATAAGGAGTCAATCTTATACCAATCTGGTTGTAATAATCGCCTCTGCCCATTGGATAAATAATAGCAAGAGGCAATGTTGGTCCTACTTGCTCAAGAGAAGAATTTAGATCATTTCTAGTCCTTCTGTCAGCTACCCACTGAACACCAATTGCTGCGTCACTTTCCCCAGTAACTACTTCAGCATAAATCAAAAGATTTGCATAAGCAGCATCATAGGGCATACAACGCATAAAATACATTGCGTTTGCTTCACCAAGGAAATTATATGCCTCATAAAGTCCTTGCCCCCAAGTTTGCCCATACGTCAAAATATTTGGTTCCCCAAATTCCTTAACCAAATCGCTTCTTGAAGCAAGAAATACCATTTGGTTATCCCTACCCTTTTTCGACAATGCGCACAAAAATCCGATTGAAGATGGAACTGTTTGAACATAACTAGAAAGATCGATTATCTTTGTGTACACGCCCGGTGATATGTTGTTTGCCATTACTAAATTCCTCCAGGAATTTTTAAAGAATTCTCTAATTTTTTTATCTCTATTGCACGTTAGCCTTTTTTTTATACTCTAATTTTATAAAGCTCCGCTGGTGAAAACCCCTGAACTTGTTCAGGGGATGAAACCAGTAAATCAGTAAAATTATAGAAGTTTTTAACGGTTTTAATGACCCCTGAACTTCTATCATAAACAG
>Ga0247841_10000324_pt1 | contig 128174 bp, 113 predicted proteins | sample LaCruzMarch2015__2_FD_192410 | JGI IMG/M metagenome (GOLD analysis project Ga0247841, IMG submission 192410) | Freshwater microbial communities from meromictic Lake La Cruz, Castile-La Mancha, Spain - LaCruzMarch2015_18m | ecosystem: Environmental > Aquatic > Freshwater > Lake | place: Spain...
TAGTGCCTTCAATATCACGGTGTAACTTGATTTTGATACCTTTGCATTTGGGAATATCAAGCATGTTATCGTGAATAGAAAAGTTTTGAGGCACATTGAATGATTGCTTGTTAGATTTCTTTTTGAATTTGGGGAACTCGGCTTTTTTGTTAAAGAAATTGCTATATGCAGTATCGAGGTTACGGAGCGCTGATTGTAGCGATTGAGAATTAATATCGTTAAGCCATTCAAATTCAGGTAGTTTCTTTAGTTGCGTAAGAGCAAGTGCGTTATTGTGATACGTTAATCCCTTGCCAGTTTCCGCATAGTAGTCAATACGTTGACGCAGAAAGCGGTTATATATAAATCTAGCACAACCAAACGACTGAGCTAGGAATTGTTTTTGTGTATCATCGGGATATATTCTGAATTTGAAAGCCTTATTTATTGTCATACTTACAAGTATATCAAATGGCGTGTAAATTGTCAATAGCAATTACATAAGCGGTTAGAACACCGCATGAATCTTATATCCAGTCCCAAGCGAAAGCCGGGACTAAAGCTCGTTGGTTTTACGATTCGAGGATCATAAGTCAAGAGCAAAACAAGCAATAACAGCAGATATGACATAAGCAAGTTTAAGAAAATACTTTTGGTTTTTATTAGCCACGGATGTATACAGATTTTCACGAATGAAAATAAATTGAAGATTAGGAAATCTATATGCAGTTGATGTATCTAATATTTAATCTTATATCATATACCTCATAAGGTCATCACTCCAGACCAACCTGATGTTATTCCGATTCAAGTGAAGCAATACGAAGATCATAAAATGAAGCAATCCCAGAATCAACAGCAAAACCAACTTTACCTGATAACTGAGTATCATCAACCACTGTTGAGAATATGAATCTGTCATCCACATAACAGTCTGCGAATTCAGAACGTGCAAAGATGCGAACAGTGTAGTCTTTGCCAGCTTTTATTCCTAATAACATAGTATCTTGCATAACCGATTGTCCGTTTTCTGTGCGTGCAATCTCGACATTACCTGATTTCGCATCCAATATCACTGCAGAACCTTTTCCCATATTCTCATCATGTCTGAATAGCACCGCCGCCCTGTTACCATTTTCTATATTCACTGTGCAGGTAAGGTTTATATCCTTTATTACAGGTGAAAGCAAGTAACCTGAAATGCCATAATCTTTATGTCCGATTAGTCGGTTTCCATCCATCTTCCAATCATATCCTGTCTGTTCCCCTGAAGTGACCTTATCAAGGATGACTCCCGTTTCCAATCCTGCAAGACCATCCCAGTATTGTAACCAGAGTGTCCCATCTGTGTTTTGACGAATTATCTTTGGCGCCCCTTCTGCTGGTCGAGGACCACAGTTTTGATAATAGAGTATCTTTTGTCCATTCACCTCAATTGTCCTGCCAACGTAGCAGTCGAAACGTCCGTTTCCTGATCCAAGTAATAGGCTATCTTCAGGCATAACATAGGTTCCTGTTTTGCTATCAGATATGAGATAACGGGTTCCTGCTGTGTTTTTGCGTGACTTATCATCAACACGACCACCACAGGCAAAAATCAGATAATGCTTATCTCCAATCTGAAAATATTCTGGAACTTCACATTGAGATACTGATGGAGTAGCAATCGGAGGAAGAACATCCCAATGTATCAGGTCACTTGATTTCATTCGTGCTATACACGATTGATTGTCAGGCATACGTGCGCATATTAACGCTTCATAACCATCATCAACTTTCATCAGATAGGCATCCCGCCAATCATCGTTTGGCTTATAAGGCTGGCAAGCTTTAAGAACAGGATTTTCAGGGTGTTTTGTCCAGTTGTATAGGTCTTTGGAGAACATAATACCGATCTGTTGCCCTCCGTCTACAGGGAAAGCAAACGACATTGCATATTGATCTTCATAAGGGATTACCATGCCTGTAAGAAAAGCTCCTGAATCCCATGCTCCCTGAGGACCTTTCATGAATATATCATCTTGCTTCTTCCAATGTACGAGATCCGTTGAAATAGCATGTCCTAGTGTGTCCCACTCACTGCCGACCGGGTTCTGTAAGTGGAATAGATGAAATGTATCTTCCGCTTGAAATATCCACGTATCCCATAGTCTAAATTCTGAAGAGGGTCTATACATCATTTTTTGTGTCTCCTATTGATAATTGTTAGTTTTCATTGATTTAATCTGGCAATATTCTATATCCAGAGGCAATCCCCGTTATCATTCCGACTACCGCCCATAACACGGCGCATGTCATCTCGCCAAGAACGAATCCCAAAAATACAGGACGTGCTTGCCTGTAGAGTTTTAATCCACCATATCTCAGAATGCTATACTTGGCAATGCAACCCAAAAATATGGAGAACCATAACTTAAACGCTCCCCATGCACTGAGCATCGTATATCCAATTGGATGAATTGGCCACCATATAAAAATACTCCTGATCCACATTAAAAAGATTGTAAAAGCACTGCCGAAAATCATGAATCCTGTGTTTACCCAATCTGTTCCGGTGCGAGGACTAACAAGGGTAGTACCTAATTGATAAAGGAATCCAACCCATCCTGTATATGGCGCCCTATATTCATAACTTACCTTCAAGACAGAATAATAAGAGACAAGCAATCCTAATACCATTGCTAACCCCATCGCCATTATCAGTTGTCGCCGATTCACTTTGACTTCTCCAGCCGCCTTTAAGCCATTCATTACGTTTGGCATCATAAATTCTCTCAAATCCAATGTTATAGATACGGGATGCATAAGAAGAGCTGTAATTGTAGATGGGTTAATCCTTGATGATCCCAGAGTTGTTAGAAAGAAGCTTTGGGCAGAGAAAGATGGATTAACAAATGGAATACCACCGTTGATAACTTGCCACGTAAGTGCTATATACATTCCCATGAGCATAAAGACAAACATGATTGCAAACCAAAATGACATCCCCATGAGATAATTTATAAATGCAAGTAGAAGCAAACCTACAATTAATCCAAAGATTGTCAAACGGTATGGTACTTCATCCAAATCACCTGCAATACCTGATTTCCGGTAAAATATGCTTTTAAGCATTTCTTTGATGTGATGCCTTGCCTTCCAGATTGCGAAGATTGCGAAGGTTAAACACGCTCCTGCCTCCTGTGCGGCACTAAATGAACGCCCTGTCCACTGCACCCCTACACCGGAAGTAAGCGGAAAACCTAGTAAAGCTCCGATAACACATTGAAATTTATAGAACAAAAAGAAAAACCACAGGCTGAATGAAACTTCGATTGTAAGCAGATAGCTGAATCCCACCATAGACCAAAAGATAACGATCTCAAAAGGTCTCATAGCATCCCAGGGTCTGCCGATGAGGTAAGGGTCAAGCCAGATACTTGTGCCAGCACTGTCTCCGAAGCCGATGATTTGTGGAACGTATGGAAAATACGTATGCAAACCGTTAAGGGTATGAACGAATACCGGAAAAGCGAATCCGATCCACATAGCCCTATTCTTAAAGAATGAACTGAGCAATCCTGACTGATGCTCTGACATTTCCAGAGGAAGCTGAACAAGAGGAAACGTGCCTTTTTCTATCTCCACCCATTGTTTCCTTAAAAGCAAAGATAGACAAATCATAACAAAATACAGTACCAGAACATAGCCCGTCCATGCCGCAAGAGGAATTATCCATGGTTTCCATGGAACAGATTCACCCGGAGCTAGCCCTTCATAGAAAGATTTGATCGCATGTTCATCACGAACGACACGCCATTGTGGAATATATTGATAGAAAAGATTCTCCCATTCGTTCTCTGGTGTTGCATAATATTTGTAACCAACAAGAGGACCCAAAGCATATCTCATCATTCCTGTAGAAGGTATTCCAGCAGCTGCAATCATTATACACCAAATGGTGATCAGTTCCTGTGGTGAGAACCCATACTTGGGATTTATTTTTCTAAGGATGACATTGACAATCAGGATAAGAAAGACAAGGGTAAATAAAGGACCGACAGGAAAGTGTCCCCCTGCAAGAAAGACGTTTCTGATGACATAATCATTGTAAGGAGCTATCAGGCATTCTGCGATAGCAAAAGAAATTCCAATTATAAAAGCTCTTAAAGATATGCCAAAATAAGCTTTTTGATTTTCCAATCCTGATTTCTTCATGAAATAATTTTACAATAGTTTCTTAAACTTTGGGAAATAGAACGCGGATCAGGCGGATTTGCGCGGATCGAAATAAATAAAAAAATCCGCGAAAATCCGTTTAATCCGCGTCATCCGCGTTCTATTCCTAAAAATTTAACATCATTTATTAAAACGGCTTAACAGGGATTCGACGGAGCCATGTCCCATGCCTCAATTGATTTAACTTTAGTAGCACCACACTGACTGAAAAGCACCACTCCTCGACTATCTTTGCGAGTTGGATAGACCCGTCGCATCACTGCTTGACGCTCATTCGCAAAGACTTCTACCACTGACTTGTCTACAAAAACGCGAAGATTCAATGATTCTTCCGGCTTCAATTCAAAAGGTCCGCCTTCTACTGACTTCGGACCATCACCTAAACCTGACTTTGTCGTATCAATCTTTAGCTTCTTCTCTGCTGAATCATAGAAGATAATTGTCTGCTCTTCACCATCTGGCGAACAAAAGACCTTCACACCGAATTGTCCTGCACCATTAGGGGTCATTTCTATATTCAGTTCAAAGCTATCACCATAAATATCTTTCATATTCAGTTCAGAATTGGCTTTGACTGTAAAGTTTTCTATCTTTCTTGGATTGTAGCGGAGTATCTCAAGCTCTTCAGGTGGACACATCCGCAGTGTGTTATCCTCACCTAACCACAATACACGAGGTAGACTCATGGTTCCTGACCAGCCTCTTGCTCTAATAGTTTCGTCTTTTAGCCCATCGAATATCCAAGTCCACATAATACGTCGCCCTTTATTATCCTCCAGACTTTCTGGAGCGAAAAAGGCATTGTCCACCCAGCTCATCTTTTCGTGGAACTCAGGATAGAATTGCTCATTTTTCCACTCACCGACATAATATCGGCAACCAAGCCGATGACTGATACACACCAATACGTATTTATTCCCTAGCTTGAAGAGATCCGGACATGAAATGTCTTCGTTAATGTCAACACCCGGAAGGGCATGGGCGAGAAGATCACCAACATATTCCCATTTATCAAGTTCAGTAGCTTTGAAAATTGCTGGTCTTGAACCGCCAAAGAGGCCATAGTAAGTGTCATTTTCAAGCCAGCCATGTGGATCCCATGATGCGTATGGTGATCCAGCGGGTGGATTCGGGATAATCGGGTTGGCAGGGAGCTTTTTCCAGAAGTTTAGATTCTCATCTGAGCATGTAGCAATGCTGTTACCTGCATTGACGCCGTGATACAGCATCGTAGCCTCACCTTTCTTGTTGATGAAGCAGTTCCCACTAAAGATTCCTACCTCTGGACTATCTGGCGTGGGAACCAAAGCCGGAGGATGATGTACCCAATGCACCAGATCAATACTAGAGACATGACCCCAACAGTGACCGCCGTGTGGATATTTAGGGTCTTGATATATGTAACATAGATGATACTTGCCTTGCCAATAGACACAGCCATTTGGATCAAAAGGCATTGCAAGCCCTTCCGGCACAACGAAGTGATAGCCCGGACGGTATGGGTCAGCTAAGAATTTGTCTCGTAATTCACGAGAGTTTTTTATGAGTTCATCCATCGTTATTTCTTCCATTTTGCTTTCCTTTCATATTATAAGGTTGTTAATTTATATACATTCACACCGAAATGCTCTGCATCATTGGAAGTCTTTTCTATATTCAATTCAAGACTAATGGGATTAAGGATGTGTGCAAATCGCTATTGAGCCGGTAGAAAATCGGGTACGGTTGTATCAAGATTGAACTCTTGCGCCGCATTTACAATCTGATTCCACGTCTCATCTTCAACAAAAACGCCATTTTCAAGCCGTTTCTTCTTCTCTTTTGCCTCAAACTCGCCTGGATAAAGTATTTCACTAACTCCCTGCATCTTTTTTGATGATTTGACGTACTCGATTAGTCCATCTACATGACTCTTGAATTCATCAATTGGGATGAAGTCCTCAACATTTATGACGGTTATAAAAACAGCATTTCCGAACCTTGGAGCATCTACTCGACTACAACCAGCGCCACTTAATGCACCAGCCAGAATATCAACGATGAACGATAATCCGTAGCCTTTATGACCCGTTATCCCGCCAAACGGAAGTATAGCGCCTACTGGTGGTCCATAAAGTTTTTTCGGGTCGGTGGTGGGATTGCCCTCTGAGTCTATGATCCATCCTTCGGGTAATTGCTCTCCTCTATTGAGCTTAACTCGTACTTTACCCTCAGCTACGACTGCGGTTGTTATGTCCAGAATGACCGGATCGTATTTTCCAGTTGGGACGCCAACAGCCATCGGATTCGGTGAAAGCCTGCGTTCAATTCCTCCCCATGGAGGCATGTATTGTGCGGCGCCGTGATTATTGACCATGATCATGGCTATCATGTTATTTTCAACAGCAAATACAGGGTATTCGCCAAGACGTGCTATGTGGTTTGATTGTGACATTGTCACCGTTGCGACAGACTTAATTTTCGCCTTTTCTATGGCTATCTCCATCGCCTTTTTTCCAAGAACCTGACCGAACCCCCAGTTTCCGTTTAATACCGCACTGCTGGGAGTTTCTCGAACAATCTCCATTTTGGCGCCTGGCACAATGTCTCCTTTTTTGATAAGATTAACGTACTGAGGTACACGAATAACACCATGAGAATCATGCCCCATAAGGTTCGAGTTGACCAGAAATTCGCTTACTATTTTGGCTTCTTCGGCGGGAACCTTCATCGCCTCAAATATTTTGCAACTCACTCTTTTTAGTTGATCCGCAGTAAGGATCGGCATATCTTAACCCTCCATAATTGTAATCTTTTAACCATTAAAAGTCTCTTAAACTTTGTTCTATTCTTAAAAAATGATGTTAAATTTTTAGAAATAGAACGCGGATGACGCGGATTAAACGGATTTTCACGGATTTTTCTTTATTTGTTTCGATCCGCGCAAATCCGCCTGATCCGCGTTTATCCGCGTTCTATTTCCTAAAGTTTAAAAAGGTTCCTTAAACTTGCTTATAATTTCTTGATAATCGTATTATAACGCATAATTTTCCAAAATTCAACACAATCCTGATCCATTGCTTGACATATAAGCCTCTCCAACATATAATTCATTAATGAAAGATTGGAAGATTGGAGTATTTCACCACAGAGATCACGGAGAGGAAAGTAATCAGTGATGAGTGATCAGTAATCAGTGATGAGTGATCAGTAATCAGTGTGACAAAAACTGATCACTGATCATTGTTTACTGATCACTAATTCTTCTCCGTGATCTCCGTGAACTCTGTGGTGAAATACTCCTCAAGAAGATTCTTCACTCCGTTCAGAATGACAAAAATAATGAGTCTCATTTCTACTGAAAGAGGTATAACTGAAAAAGCCGTATTAATTATAAGCATTACTGGAAGGAAAAAACAAAATATCTAACTTAGAGATCATAATTATATCAAATATCGTAGTTCTGTCTGCTTTTATTATCAGGGGATTAACAGGCTTTGGTTCCGGGCTTATGATGGTTCCTATACTTCTCCTGTTCCTTGATATGAAATTGGTTGTGCCGACTTCTGCTACATTTACGATGCTATGCGGATTTATCTTGCTAACAACTTTTCAGACAAGGAAATGGATCAGGAAGGACGTTCTTCCTACATTGATCAGTGGGGCAATAATCGGCACAGTTGTCGGAACTTATATGCTGGCTTCATTCAAAAGCGACATTCTCAAGAAGTTGTTTGGAGTGTTCATAATCGCTTATGCCTTGAAAATGCTATTCTGGAATAAAACTAACGTCAAAGAGCCAAAAAACTATATTGGAATAATAGCGGGTTTCTTCGGAGGAACGCTGGGTGGGCTTTTTAGCACAGGTGGTCCACCTGTCGTTATATATCTGAACAAAAAGACCTGCGACAGAAGGATTTTCAGAGCAACAATCATATTTTATTTCCTTATAGTAAACTCATGGCAATTCGCAGTTTATTGCTACACAGGATTGATAACTACGGATGTCCTAAAGTTTATTTTATATCTGTTACCCGCTTTTGTCGCAGGAAATCTGATTGGAGCTTTTCTACACGTAAAGCTCAATGACGTTTTGTTTAACAGGATAGTCGCCATAATTTTATTGATAACAGGAACGTCTATATTATTTTGACATTATAGATTTAAAAGGTGTTTAAAATAATATCGTTGACAATAAAAAATCTGAGTTGTATACTTTGTATTATAAAACTTTAGAGTTAAATAGTGGACATTGATCACTACTTCACTGATTCGGAGGAATATTTGTGTTAGCAAAGCGTATCATACCATGCCTTGACGTGAAAGATGGTAGAGTAGTTAAAGGTATAAATTTTTTGGGATTGCGTGATGCAGGCGACCCGGTGGAAGTATCAGCACGATATAATGATGAGGGTGCAGACGAGATCACCTTTCTGGATATTACCGCATCCCACGAGAATCGTGGCACTATGATCCACGTTGTAGAAAAGACCGCTGAACAAGTTTTTATGCCACTCACAGTCGGCGGAGGAATCAGAACCATAGACGACATTCGTAATCTATTGTCTGCTGGTGCAGATAAGGTTTCTATAAATACCGTCGCAGTCGAGAATCCTGATTTTATCAAGCTATCTTCCGATAGGTTCGGTAGCCAGTGCATTGTGGTTGCTATTGATGCCCGAAGAAAGACTAATGGGCAAGGTTGGGAAGTTTTTACCTATGGTGGTCGAAGACCCACTGGGATAGATGCGTGCTGGTGGGCAAAGAAGGTCGAGGAACTTGGCGCAGGAGAGATACTTTTGACGAGTATGGACTGCGATGGGACAAAGCTTGGTTACGATATTGAACTTACAAGGCACATCTCTGAGTTAGTAAATATTCCAGTGATCGCATCCGGCGGAGCCGGGACGTTGGAGCATTTGTACGAGGCATTCTCTGATGGTAAAGCTGATGCTGTATTAGCGGCATCTATTTTTCATTACAGGGAATATACGATTCAACAGGCAAAAGACTATCTTAGGGACAGAGGCGTCCCTGTAAGATAATGAACTCTGAATTGGAAGTCCAAAGTATGGGCAATGCCAATTCTACTACTCATTATTCATCACTTTTGGGAGGGATATATATGGAGAGCAACAGGCTCAAAGATCTCAAGATATTCTCTGGAAGCTCTAACCCTGAACTTGCTAAAGAGATCGCAGAAAATTTAGGCTTGCATCTTGGGGACGTTACTATTAGCAAATTCAGTAACGAAAACATAAAAGTTAAGCCCAACGAAAGCGTTAGAGGGAAGGATGTATTTGTAGTCCAAACATCATGCCCGCCTTTGAGCGATAATATTATGGAATTACTGATAATGCTTCATGCGCTCAAGGGAGCATCTGCTGATAGAGTAACTGCTGTTCTACCGTATTTCCCTTACGTTCGATCTGACAAAAAAGATGAGCCGAGAATATCCATAACTGCAAAACTAATGGCTGATTTGCTTATGACTGCTGGGGCTGATAGAGTTCTGACTATGGACCTCCATGCCGCTCAGATACAGGGATTTTTTGATATACCTGCGGATCAACTCCTCGCATTACCGATTCTCTGTAAATATTTTGAAGAAAAGAAATTAGATAATATTGTAGTCGTGGCTGGTGATGTGGGACGTGCAAAACAAAACCTCAAATATGCAGAAAAACTGAAGGCTCCGCTGGCTATACTTGAAAAACGCCGTGAAGATGATAAAGAAAATGCCAAAGTATTGACAGTTATCGGGGATGTTGACGGCAAAAACGCAGTTATGTTTGATGACGAGATCCTTACTGGTGGTTCTCTCATGGAACTTGTAAGAATTCTAAAAGAAAACGGCGCCGTCGAAATATACGCAGGAATAACTCACGGCATACTCTCAAAAGATGCTATTTCCAACATTGCCAAGTCTGATCTAAAAGAGCTTGTTATAACCAATACCCTTCCGCTTCCACCAAATAAAAGGATTGATAAGATCAAAGTCCTATCAGTAGGAGAGTTGTTTGCAGAAGCGATCAGACGCATACACGAGGGAGAGCCAGTCAGTTGCTTGTTTACTTAGGAAATATATCGTCAATCTAATCAGGGCTGAAAGATGAATGTCTCCAGCCCTTTGATCTATAGGCATTGTAAATGAAAAAGAAGAAGCTTTCTTACAGTTTCATCCGTCATCACTCATCCTTCATACTTTCTAAGTTCTCTCCGTGCCTCTGTGTCTCCGTGGTTTTTATATCTTTGTTAAGTGAAAGACTCGTATTAGTAAGAAGATTTCAGGAAGTCATTGAATTTGAAGTATCCTGAATTTTTTGATATTGTGGAAAATACGATGAAAAAAAATACCAACGAGATCGAGCAAGACCTATCACAATTAATTACCGAACAGCGTAATGAGAATTCATTCAATATTGACTCTAAATCCGTTGAGGAAATTATCGAGATATTCAATACGGAAGATCAAAAAGCTGTATCTGCTGTCATAAAAGAGAAGGATAACATAGCAAAATCGGTCAGTATGATCGTGGAGTCTTTCAAGAAAGGTGGACGGCTTTTTTACGTTGGTGCAGGAACTAGCGGAAGACTTGGCGTACTAGATTCGGCAGAATGTCCGCCTACGTTTGGCGTTGACAGAGAGATGGTACAGGGGATAATCGCAGGTGGATACGAGGCACTCGTCAGGTCAATTGAAGGGGCAGAGGATAAGCCAGAAGACGGTGCATTAGCCATCAATGAACGTGGTATTAACTCCAAAGATACTGTTGTCGGCATCGCCAGCAGTGGCAGAACTCCTTTTGTAATGGGTGCATTAGAGGAAGCTAAAAGATTAGGCGCAGGAACAGTTTTATTGCGATGCAATCCTTTGAAGATTAAAATGCCTTACGTTGATGTTTTTATTTTGCCGATAGTCGGACCTGAGATAATCACGGGATCAACGAGGTTGAAAGCTGGCACAGCTACCAAACTCGTTTTGAATATGTTGTCAAGTATATCCATGATCAAAATGGGAAAAGTCTATAACAATCTTATGATAGATGTGCAGGCATGGAATGTAAAACTCGTAGACAGAGCGAAACGTTTGATCATGGAGATCAGTGGAGTAAATCAAGAAAAAGCAACAGAACTTCTCGAAATGGCAAAGGGGAGTGCAAAAATAGCGATAGTTATGGCAAAGAGAAGTGTTAGTTATGATGAGGCTATAAGACTCCTGCAAGAAAATGACGGATTTCTGAAAAAAGTGATCGAAAATTAATTTTTTTGACAGAAAATCAGGATTGTTAGTTGAAAAACTCTTGACAATATCGTAATTATATTGTATAGTAAATATCTTGGTGCAGTTTATTCTGATCAGGATTCAAAGACTTTTAAATTGATCTTGAATCTATTGATGCTTTAACTGTGCCAAAATAAAAAATCTTGTTTGTAGGAGGTACTTTTTTTTGATGGATGAGAGAGAATTAGTTTTAAATGAAGAGAAGGCAGAATCAGACGTCCAAAAGGATGTTACTGCCGAACAACTCTTGGGAGAGGAAAGCTCTCAAGACGAAAATCAAGAGGGAACTGTTCAAGCGGAGACATCCGTTGGGCAAGAATCATCGCAGGCTTTAGCCTCTGAGGATGTAGAAGAATACGATGATGATGATGATGAAGAGTATATGTTCTCAGACGACGAAGACAACGAGAACATGCTTGAGGCTTATGATGAAACACTACGGGATTTTGAGGAAGGTGAGATTGTAAAAGGTGTTGTTATAAAAATTGACCGTGACGAAGTCATGGTTGATGTGGGATATAAGTCCGAAGGATACATCCCTCTATCTGAATTCGGAACTAATCCTGATGGAACACCGAAAGTAAAAATTGGTGATGTTGTTGATGTATATCTGCTCAGAAAGGAAGATCAGGACGGACTGGTAGTACTTTCAAAAGAGATAGCAGATCAAAAGATCGTTTGGGACAGGATCGCTGAAGCACATGAAAGTGGAGCGATTATACAGGGGAAGGTTGTTAAGAGGATCAAAGGTGGATTGAAGGTGGAAATAGAGAACGTCAAAGCCTTCTTACCTGCATCTCAAGTTGAACTTCGACCTGTGCAGAATTTTGACCGTTATATTGGCAAAACCCTTGATATGAGGGTCATCAAACTAAGCAAACGCAGACGAAACATAGTTCTTTCAAGACGACTTATTCTGGAAGAAGAACGAGAATCGAAGCGACAATCTACGTTGTCAACTCTGGTAGTAGGGCAAGTTAGAGACGGAGTAGTTAAGAATATAACTCAGTTTGGTGCGTTCATTGATCTTGGTGGTGTTGATGGTCTACTGCACAAATCAGATATGTCATGGGGTAGAGTCAATCATCCATCTGAAGTTGTCTCCGTAGGCGATAAAGTGGAAGTAATGGTGCTTTCTGTGGATGCTGAAGCCAGCAAAATATCTCTTGGTATGAAGCAAAAATCGCAGGATCCATGGTTTAGCGTTGAAACTAAATATCCAATGGATTCTGTAATATCAGGCAAAGTGGTGAGCATTGTTGATTATGGTGCTTTCATCGAGTTGGAACCCGGTGTAGAAGGTTTGATTCACGTTTCAGAGATGTCATGGACAAGACGAGTACCACATCCTTCAAAAATGCTTAAAAAAGGTGATACGATTCAGGCAAAAGTGCTTGACGTTGATCCAGCCAAGCAGAAAATTTCTCTAGGACTCAAGCAACTACAATCCAATCCTTGGGAAGTTCTGGCTACTAAGTATCCGATTGGTGCAAAAATAATTGGTAAAGTGCGTAATCTTACCGATTTTGGTGCATTTGTTGAAATCGAAGAAGGTATTGACGGACTTATCCACGTTTCTGATCTGTCGTGGGCAAAACGTGCAATGAATCCTTCCGATATACTGAAAGAAAGCGACGAAGTAGAGGCTGTTGTTCTCAGTATAGACCCTGAAAAACAACGTGTTTCTCTTGGTCTGAAACAAATTGAGCCTGACCCATGGGTATTGGTTCCAGAGAAATATGCTATCGGATCAGTTGTACGAGGAAGGATAGTGAATATAACTAACTTCGGCGCCTTTGCAAAGCTAGAAGAAGGGGTTGAAGGGCTAATTCACATATCAGAGCTTGATGAGAAACATGTGGATAATCCCAGTGAAGTAGTTTCAATCAATGATCAGCTTGACCTAAAGGTGATCAGCCTTGATCCAGAGGAAAGACGTATTGGACTCAGCCTCAAAGAAGCTAAGACTGATCAGGAACGAACCATAGTTACTCAGTACACAGAGGAAAATCGCAGTGATAGAACGACTATGGCTGACATAATGGATCGCTCTGGTGTTCCTATGGCTCGTGGAGCAAATTCAGAAGACGATAACGAAGATAAAAATAAAGATCAGTAAACTGGAAAATAGTACGAGTGCTTAACCAGATTAATTATTTTATTTCTGTAGTATTGCAATTCATTACTACAGAAATAATTATAAAAAAATTTGAGTGTGTCCCATATATGAAACATAAAAAATTACCGCAGAGACGCAAAGAACGCAGAGGAAACGATGAGAAAATCAATTCTCAGCTCTGCCGAGTCGGGAAATCAATAAAACCTCTGTGATCTCTGTGCCTCTGCGGTGAATAATTTTGTCATGATGTTTCATAAGTGGGACACACTCTAAAATTTTGGTCAAGCAAGGGGAGGATAATGACTCCCATAAATCTGAAAAACTGAATGTGAATTACCCACGCATAAATGCGTAGGCTTCTTGCTTCAACGAAGGGCTACTCAGCGACACTGACTCCCCTCTCCACGAGCGTAACTTCGGGCTATCCCAGCCCTAGTGCAAACTTGGTTATCGTTTGCAGTGAAAATTGTACACAATGTACAGTCAATTGTCAATGGTAAATAAGAGAAGGCAATTCACCGCCTGCATAAATGCGGGTGTCCTCTTGCCGAAATTTTATAGAATGCAAAACTTTTATCAAGAGTGGCGGAGGGACCGGCCCAAAGAAGCCTGACAACCTGTGAACATTTATGTTCGCAAGGTGCCAAATCCTACAGGAGGTTTTCCTGAAAGATGATAGTTTTGTTTTTTTGTTTTATGTACCCTCCGCACATACGGAGGGTTTTTTTGTTTTAAACACTAATGAGAAAGGAAGAATTAAATGCCTAAAGGAAGTTTTCTTTTTACATCGGAATCTGTAACGGAAGGGCATCCGGACAAAATTGCTGATCAAATATCAGATGCTATCTTGGACAACATAATTGGTCAAGACCCACAAGCTCGTGTTGCATGTGAAACTCTTGTTACGACTGGATTAGCATTGGTCTCAGGGGAAATAACGACAACGGGTTTTGCTGACATCCCAAAGACCGTCAGAGACACGGTTGAAGCGATTGGATACAATGACGCCAAAACAGGATTTGATTATGAGACCTGCGCTGTCCTGACGACAATAGACGAACAATCTCCTGATATTGCTATGGGCGTTGATCGTGCCGGGGCAGGTGATCAGGGTATGATGCTGGGTTATGCTTGCATTGAAACTCCTGAACTTATGCCTATGCCAATCATGTATGCTCATAGACTGTCTCGAAGATTAGCTGAAGTCAGAAAAAATGGGCTACTGAATTTCTTACGCCCTGATGGCAAATCTCAAGTCACTATCGAATACGTTGACTGGATGCCGGTTCGTGTTCATGCGGTTGTAATTGCGGCACAGCATACGCCGGATGTTCTTCAAAAGGAACTAGAAGAGGGAATAATGGAAGAAGTAGTAAAAAACATTATTCCGAGTGATATGATCACAAAAGATACAAAATATTTTATCAATGCGACTGGACGATTTGTTGTTGGCGGTCCTCATGGTGACACCGGACTCACTGGACGAAAGATCATTGTAGATACTTATGGTGGAGCGGCTGGTCATGGTGGCGGTTGCTTCTCTGGAAAGGACCCAACAAAAGTTGATAGAAGTGCTTCCTACGCTGCCAGACATGCGGCGAAAAATATCGTTGCGGCTGGATTAGCTCTTAAATGCGAGATACAGCTTGCTTATGTTATTGGTATCGCTGAACCTGTCTCTATCATGGTCAATACTTTTAATACAGGCAAGGTTGATGATGGCAGGCTAGTTGAGCTTGTTAGAAAATACTTTGATCTTACGCCATTAGGTATTATCGAGAGATTGAAACTCCGAAGACCAATATTCAAAAATACGGCGGCTTATGGTCATTTTGGGCGTGAAGAAGAAGGATTCACATGGGAACTTAAAGATTTTGCGGAGGCATTGAAAAATGAAGTATGACATTAAAGACATAACCCTTGCACCAAAAGGAAAACTGCGTATTGAATGGGCAGAGCAATATATGCCCGTGTTGAGACTGATAAGAGAAAGATTCCAGAATGATAAACCTCTGGAAGGGATAAAAATTTCCGCCTGTCTTCACGTAACCACAGAAACTGCTGTACTTATGCAAACGCTGAAAGACGGTGGTGCGGATGTTGTTATTTGTGCATCAAATCCACTTAGCACTCAAGACGACGTTTCCGCTTCACTCGTGGAATATTCCCAGATACCAGTATTCGCCATAAAAGGTGAAGATAACGATACTTACTACAATCACATCTCGAATGCACTGGATCACAAACCCATGCTCACAATGGATGACGGCGCAGACTTAGTTTGCAATATCCATTCTGAAAGGAAAGACCTTATACAGAACATCATCGGCGGTACTGAAGAAACTACTACGGGTGTGATCCGACTTCGCAGTATGGAAGCAAACAAAGTGCTTATGTTTCCGCTTATAGCTGTGAATGACGCCAATACCAAGCATTTCTTTGATAACCGTTATGGAACTGGTCAAAGTACCGTTGATGGTATCATTAGAGCAACAAACGTGCTTTTTGCTGGTTCTGTGGTGGTAGTTTGTGGATATGGATGGTGCGGAAGAGGCGTAGCTATGAGGGCGAGAGGACTTGGCGCCAATGTTATCGTAACCGAGACAGACCCATTGAGAGCTTTGGAAGCTGTTATGGACGGATACAGAGTTATGACTATTATGGAATCCGCAAGTCTAGGTGATATTTTTGTGACTCTGACTGGTGATATGCACGTAATCAGGGAAGAGCATTTTAACGTGATGAAGAACGGCGCAATAATTTGCAATTCTGGTCACTTTAACGTTGAGTTAGACATTGATGCTCTGGAACGCATAAGCAATAAAAAACGCAGGATACGTGAGTATGTTGACGAATATACTCTTCAAGACGGAAGAAAAGTTAATCTTCTAGGAGAGGGAAGGCTTATTAACCTTGCGGCGGCTGAGGGTCATCCTGCAAGCGTTATGGACATGAGTTTTGCTAATCAAGCATTATGCGCAGAATTCCTAGCCAAAAACGCCAGCAAACTTGGGAAAAAGGTCTATTCTGTTCCCAAAGAGATAGATGAACAAATAGCAAAGCTCAAACTGGAATCTATGGGTATCAAGATTGATGAATTGACCGAAGAACAGCATAAATATCTCTCTGAATGGACAATGGGAACTTAGTATACTAACTTTTGGTGCTAGTTTATAGACTGAAATCAAGTTTTATTTGGAATTTGTCAACATCAAATGAAAAATAAACATGGAGACACAGAAGCACGGAAAGAACATAGGAATTATGAAGGATGAAACTGTAATACTCGTTTATTCTTTTTCATCCATCATCCTTCCGCCTTCATCCTTTTCCTCCGTACCTCTGTGATTTTTCTAGATTTTACAGTGTTACATAAATTGAAAGAAGGTATAATGGAATATTTTATTGGTATCATTAAGATCTTAAAGTAAACATGGATGTAAAGTTCCCTTTGAATAGCTATTTATACTATCTTGATGCTGAAGCAGAAAGTGATAAAAGTAAGCATAAAACGCAGTTTTTAAAGGACGTTAGAAATAGGATTAAAGAAGTAACAACATCCAGAGAATACATTAATCCAGAAGAAAATACTGTAGATTATGTAATAGTATTTATTCCAAATGAGCAAGTTTATGCTTTCATACATGAGAACGATAGTGATTTATTGAATGAATCACTTAAAAATAAGGTGATACTTTGTTCACCTGTTACACTATATGCAGTATTATCTTTAATTCGACAGGCGGTAGATCATTTCAGTTTAGAAAAAAGATCATCAGAGATAATATCTCAACTAAAAACGATCAGTAAAAATTGGCAGAAATTTATTACATCACTCGATAAAATGGGAAGAAAGATTGATGACGCTCAAGAGGAATTTTACAGTTTAAGACAGCAATTTCAAAAACAGCTTGGGAGTTGTATCAAACAGATTGATAGCTTAGAAGAACAAAGCGATACATTAACCTTAATCTCTGATTCAAATGGAGAAAAGTAAACATAAGAGGTGAAAATTATGGAGACATCTTATGAAGCTTTAAAAGAGCTAAGAAAAAATATAGATCAAATAGAAATTAAATTAACTAATGAGTTAAATTCTATGCGTCAAAGCATCGATCAAATACTTGCTGAACATGGAGAAAAACCAGATGATGATTGGCGATCAAAGATAAAATGGGCAGATAAAGAAGCGTTGAAAGAGTGGTTTGAGGATTGGCGAAAGCGAAATGGTGTTACGTGCCAACCCATTGGCGCCAGAAAATTACAAGAGATGATGTTAAAAGCTGGTATCAATCCAGAAGATAATTCCTTTAGTAAAGGCATTATAGAAATGCGAGAGGAGTGATTAAAATAGATTGTTACTTTTTAGATGCTAGTGCGTTAGTGAAGAGATACATGCCTGAAAATGGTTCAGAACTTATCAATCAGTTAATAGAAAATGTGCAAAATAATCGTTTATTTTTGCTGATTATTACATTTGGTGAAGTAATATCCATTTTTGTTAGAAAGAGAAATGGTCAACAAATTTTAGATACAGAATATTGTCAGGCAGTTGTTGATTTTAATAACGAGTTTCTGAATAACACGGAAATTACAATTCAATCTGTAACTGATGATCTTGTGCGGAATTCTCTGTCACTTATCGAATCATACTCTATTAATGCTACAGATGCCATAATATTGGAATGTGCTTTAGGTCTTGACTGTGAGTTACGAGCAAAAGATGATGATCTCGTATTGGTCACTACAGATATTCGTCTATCTAACGCCGCAAAATCATCTGGACTTAAAGTGTGGAATCTTGAAACGGATAGTCAACTAGATTTGGAACTGTAATTTAAACAAACTAACAAGAAGATAATAAATGCTAATGAAAAGACTCTTGAGGTTTGCAGAGAACAACTTCAAGAGGGACTCAAGGAATGGATCATACTTAGTCACTAGAGATTTAAGGGATACAAAATACTTTGGAAGGTCGGTGAGTTCATGCCAATTAACGATAAACCAATAGCCAATGCTTCTGTAATTCTGAGAGAGGAATTCGGTGAGTTGGCTGTTCTGTTCGATCCTGAGACTGGAATTGCACATGGTATGAATCCACTATGTGTTTTCATCTGGAAAAGACTTGATGGGAACCATAACATTGATGACATTTTGAAAGAATTAAAAAATGATGTTGAAGATATGCCTGCCGAAGCTAAGAATGAGATTACTGAGTTTATAGAGAATCTAGTCAAGAATGGTCTGGCTGGATATGAGGTTAGTAATCATTACAAATAGAAGGGATTTTTTTTATGTCACAAATTTCTTCTCCTTGGCCAGATGGATATAGTGGCGCTTTGTCATTTACATTTGATGATGGCAGACCCGATCAGATTCAAAAAGCTGTTCCTATTCTCAATGCTCTTGGGTTCAAAGGCACTTTCTACGTCTGTCCTAGTGGCGATAAATGGATGGAGAATCTATCCCCATGGATTGACGTTTTCAAAGCGGGGCACGAGATCGGAAATCACACTATCTCACACACTTGCTCTCGTGCGCTTTCTCAGAACAGAATAGAGAGATGTCTTGAAAACATGACCCTTAACGACATTGAGGCTGATATAGTCGAGGCTTCAAGACGTATTCATTTATTAGTACCAGAGCAAGAAGCTTGCACTTTCTGTTATCCATGTTACAATAATCACGTTGGTCATGGACTTACCAGACAGAGCTACGTCCCGATAGTTGCAAAGTATTTTCCGGCAGGTCGTGGAATAGGGGAGTTCCCTTTTGGCAATTATCCTGCTACTTGCGATCTGCATTACCTCTGGTCGTGGCCTGTCGAAAGAAGATCAGGAATTGAATTGGTAGGGTTAGCTGAGCGCACAGCGGCTTATGCTCAATGGGGAATAATGACTATTCACGGTCTTGATGATGGCGGGAATCTGTCTTTGTCAATGTCCGCTTTTCGTGAGTTATGCGATTTTCTGAATCGCCATAGAAACAGAATATGGGTTGCGCCTATGGTTACAGTTGCTCAAAGGATCATTGAGTGGCGAAAAGAAGTTGGTCTGGTTGATTAGTCTGTAAGAGTGAAAAATCATGAAAAAGATTGATGAAATAAAGTCCACCTTAGAGAATCATCTGCAAGATATTGTAGATGCTATGGATTTTGATTTCATCAATATTACTAATTGTGCGGAATGACATTCTTATAAGGATTGTTATTTCCGTGCAGAGTTTATCCTAGTGAAAATGGGAACAAGAATCCAAAAAAGTTCTTTAATATTAGTAACCTCAGTTATTGTTATTCTAACACGTTTTTGTTGTCAGATCAAAAAAACATGATAGCCTAAGCCTAACCTACTAATTTCTTGGTTTTGGCGCCTTGATTTCCATGTCAAACGCATACAATATGGCATTTTTTATTTTTGTCATTACCTCGTCTGAAAGCTTGCCAAGTATTCGCTCAAGTCGAATTTTCGGTATGGAACCAATTCCCTGCACATTCGCAATTGATTCCTGATCAAGAAATATTAACTTTGGAAGGATAACTTCGTATTGGCTATGTCTATACTGGGTTGTTAATGGTACATAAGTTATCAAATCTCTGGGTGGTTCTGGATCGTAACGAGATAACACTACAATAGGTCTTGTTTTTGCAGATAAGCCAAGATCAGCAAGCCAAATCTCACCGGGTTGAGGGTTCATCGAGTAAATTTAATACCTCCTGTTCTACGAAACGAGATTGCATTATATCTAGTGCATCATGATCTGCCAAATCAATGATTTCTATGACTCGTTGTCTAACCTGAGACACAGTATTGGGTTTCCATTCGCGTAATTTTTTGTCTAATTTTTCTGCTAAAATATCCATTGACTATCCTCTAATGGCTTATTTCTCTATAAGTATAAAAGAAACTATCGTCTTATTATTCTGAATAACTATATTATATCATAGTAAGTGGTTTAAATCAAGAAATGAGCCAAACAATTCAATCCTTTATCTACCATACCTGTTATAATTAATCTTTCTGCTTCTTCTCTCCCCATGTTGATGGTAGCTTGCCTTTAGAAAATATATTGAATGTTGATGTGTCTGGTGTGTATTCTTCTACTACTGAACAGAAACCCAATTCCAATCCTGGAATAAATCCGCCAATAAGATATATTTTATCATCTACAACACTCGCAGACATAAATACCCAAACATACGGCATATCTTTTCTCTTCGTCCATATATCTGTGGCAGGATCGTATTCTTCAACTATTGAATAAGCACTTTGCAGATTTGCCATTCCACCCATGACATATATCTTGTCATTCAATACGGCAGAACACAATGCTCCCCTTGCTGTTGGCATATCGTTTTTCTTTGTCCATGTATCCGTTGTAGGATCATATACTTCTACATTAGCAACAGCTGGTTGAATTCCTGTCCTTGTGGCACCACCTATAGCGTATATTTTTCCATCTATTACACTTGTCGCCAATCGATCTCGTGCTGTCGGCATCTCAGCTTTCTTTGTCCATTTATCTTCTTTGGGATCATATTCCTCTACTGTTGACAAAAGTATTGCTCCGTTCCATCCACCTATGGCGTAAATCTTTTTATCTACAACACAAGTAGATAAACACCATCTCGCTGTTGGCATTTCTGCTTTTTCAGTCCATTTATCTTTATCAGGATCATATTCTTCAACAGTTGATAGAGCATTTGCTCCTGCCCCATATCCACCAATAGCATATATTTTTCCATTAATCTCACAAAGACCCAATCCTGATCTCGATGTGGGCATATCTTTCTTTTGTATCCATTTATCAGCCTTTGGATTATATTCTTCCACTGTGGGAAGCATACCTATATCGCTTGGAAAACCACCAATAGCATAGATTTTCCCATTCACCACAACAGAAGGCGCGCTCCTTTTTGTTGGCATATTGGCTTTTTGTACCCAAGTATCACCCTCTGCCTTTGGCGCCATGAGGAAAGCGTTTTGCTGATCGGGCATTTTCAGCTTTCCACCATCTTTATTTCCCTTATTGCTTGATAGGAAAGTTGTTTCAGATGTTTTTACTACATCAACAGGTATTTCTCCAACTTTTAGCACCCTTGATTCACTGAGTAATGGTGAACCTGAAAAAGTATTTAACTGTGTGGATTGAGATATATACGGATTAAGGCTCAATATTGTAATTAGAATACCCGTTGCCAGAGATAATCCCCATGGCAAGCCATTTGTTGTTGATACTGGGTTAATTCTTATATTTTTTACCATCTCAACAATGTTGAATGTAAATCCTGCTTTTAATCTCTGTTCCTCAAGAGTAGTAGTCACCATCTCAAGCATCTCCTTTTTTAGCAATGTCCTAGCCCTGCTAAGACGTTCTCTGATAGACCCCGGAGACATGCCAATAAATTCTGCGATCTCGAAGCTGTTCATATCACCAAGATAGTGAAGCACTAACACCTGCCGATAGATTTCAGGAAGTGAATCAATAGCATCATAAAGCAGATCAATAATCAGACCTTCACGGTAGGAATTAATAGAATTGCTTTCCAGTATTTTCGGGTCTTTATCTTCTACAAAATCCTGATCTGGTCGTTTTGATTTGTCTCTGATCCAGTCTTTGCAGAGGTTGGTAGTAATTGCGTATAGCCATGCAGGAAGCCTATCCCAGCTTTTCAGGGTTTTTAGCTTACGAAAGGCTTTGATGAATACCTCTTGAGTTATATCTTCGGCGTCATGAAAATTGCGGAGTTTGGTGTAAGCAAACGCATAAATGCTTTCCCTATATTTGTCCACAATGAAACCAAAGGCTTCTGGCTCGCCATTGAGGCATTTATTGATAATATGTCCATCTTCTATTCGCATCTTTCATTCTCCATTTTTTTACCGTCATTTATATAGACGCCATAAATGATAAAAGTGCAACACAGAGATGGATTTTTTTTAATTGAAATGTGTGTGCATAATTGCGAAGAAAGACCGACCCCTATGTCTGTCCCTACATACGTTTGGGATCTGAATTGTAGTGGAGAACCTAATTATTCATAACTCATAACTCATAACCCATTGCTCATCACTACTTTCCTCTCCGTGTCTCCGTGTTTTGTTATGACCAACCCTCAACTAAATATTTGTTATGATTGTCTTAATCCCCAACGATTGCGATGGTGTTTTTGTGCTTTTTGTTGAGGAACTTCAATATAATTTTGATTTTCCACTCGTACGTATATCTCATTAGCGATATTCTTATCTACCGCATATTGAGTATTACCAACATCAAAAACATAAGACGGATATTTTTGTATCAAATGGATTGAAGTACCGGGAAGTATTCCAATGGCTACGAGTTTCTGAATCTCCTGAGATTGGCGTGACAACACGTAAACAATTTTTCCCTTTTGACCCGGATTCAAATCAGCCAATGCGGAAATAACAGGTTCTCCTTTTTCTTTGCCTTTAAGACAACATTCACCGGGAGGTATAGGTCTTCCATGCGGGCAGACTTTCGGATGTCCCAATAGAGTACAGATATTTTCTTCTATACCTTCGTATATAAGATGCTCAAACCTGCACGCATTTTCATCAATATCCTGTTTTGTCTCCAGAATATCGTTTAGCAGTCGCTCCGCCAGCCGATGCCTTCGGATAGCACCTTCTGCCTCTCTTCGACCTTGAGGTGTGAGTTCAAGCAGATTGTCTGAAGGTAAAACTAACTTTAGATCAATCAATTCATGCAATTCAGGTGATTGTTTATCCATTCCAAGATCATTTATATTAATACTGTCTTTATTTTCTTCTTCAAGAGCCGTCCATAATTTTTCTAAAATCTCTTGAGTAGCTTCACTGAGTTTCATTTAAGGTTTTCCTCCCTAATTTCTTTATAAACTTTATCAGTTTAGGTTCTTCGGGCGTCTCATATCCGCAGTTTGGACATTTATGAAGTCCGCATTTTCCTTTTGACATAGGGCATCCTGAACAGGCTTTCAAACTATCTTTTTCGTTATATTCAAAACCACATAATGCGCATTTCATTTTTTTTATTTCCTGTATGTCGCTTTGACATCGTAAAATGTTTTACCACAAATACACAAAGATTTTTAAATTCCTCTCAAAATCCGCCTAATCTGCGTCATCCGCGTTCTATTTCATAGACTTAATTGGATTGATAAGGCATTTAAGGTTGTATTCAACAAAAAACCAGTGCCAAATGCCAGAACCACAATAATTCCCATCATCACCAGAGACGTTTTCAAACCACGTTCTTTTACCATCACAAGAAATTGTGCCACGCATGGCAAAAAGAGAGTCAGAACAACTGCGGCGATCAGAAATTGATTCCCTGTAAGTCCCACAGTACCTGTCGCTTCATCATATAAAGCCGCCGCCGCATAGTCTCGGCGGAAGAATCCATAGAGGATCGGTTCTGCTAATCTGTTTGGGAGTCCGATGAATGTGACAACAGGTTGTAAAGCCCTTATTATTATGTCAAATATACCTGACAATCTGCCCATCCATATCAAAACACTAGCAATGACAAATAATGGGATAATTTCAAGTAAATACCATTGCATTCTGCTGTAAGTTTTGGTTAGGACGTTGGTAATTTTCGGTAATCTTAATGGTGGTAATTCCATGTAAAAACTAGGTTTTGCACCGGGGAGAACTTTAGAAGAGAGATACCCAACCAATAAAAGCTCTCCAGCAACTACCACAACCCATATTATCATGGCAGTGATATTTTTTGATAATATACCGATAAAAACTGCCTGTTGAGCGGCGCAGGGAATACCCAAAGCTAAGAGAAATGTTGCGATGACCCGTTCTCGCTTAGTTTCCAGCGTTCTTGTAACAAGCGTTGCCATTGTATCACAACCCAATCCAAGAACCATCGGGATCACAGCACGTCCATTGAGTCCTATAATCTTAAAAACACGATCAATCAGCATTGCCAGACGTGGTAGATAACCAGTATCTTCAATAATAGAGAAAAAGATGAAGAATATCCCAACGATGGGAAGTACTATTGCAATTGCATAGCGAAGACCGAGTGTTATAACACCGTAATCGTGAACGAATAAGTCCTGTACGACTCCCCATGGGATAATTCTTTCAAAGAATCTTGTAACGACAGGGATAATCCATCCGCTTTCAGCATTGCCGAAAAACGTTTTTTCCAGCCAATTAACAAGGAATCCAGCACCAAAAACCCCAACAGAATAATACATGGCTAATAAAGCGAGTATTAACATCGGAACTCCTGTTAATGGGTTCATCATAAGGTGACTGAGTTTATCTGCAAATCCTGTTTTTTGCCTTTCTGTTACGCTTATAACGTCCTTTAGAATTTCATTTACCTGAGACTGTCTGGACATAGTAATAACGTAACTTAGCGAATGGCTATAATTTGATTTTACATTGCCTATAATTGACTGGATTGCTTCGTATTCTTCGCCTTCTTTTTCCTTCACCAAATCGTGAATTTCCCAGTCATCTTGTAATAACATCAGCGCTATCATTCGCTTTGAAATTTGATAATCAGCATGGATATGTTCTTCTATTTGTTTTAGAGCAGATTCGACTGTTTCTTTGTCTTCTGCAGTTTTTAAAAATGCACCCATAATTTTTATACCTCCATTTTATAGAAATTCAGCTATCCTGTTCTTGAGTATATCCATTCCCTTTTTTGTAGTGCCTACCGTTGGGACAACTGGTACACCAAGTTTATCTTCCAGTTTCTTAGTATCAATTTTTAGTCCTATTCTCTCAGCTTCGTCCATTATATTCAGGACAAGGATAACCGGCAAACCGGCTTCAATCAACTGAAGTGTAAACGACAACATTCGTTCCAGATTTTTAGAATCTACAACGTGAAGGATTACGTTTGGGTGTTCAGTCAGCAGGATAGAGCGACCTATCCGTTCCTCTTCGGTAATAGGAATTAGAGAATACATACCCGGCGTATCCACCACTTCAACCATTTTGTCGTTTAACTTTGCCTGTCCTTTAGATATACCAACAGTAGTGCCGGGATAATTGGACACAGTAACGTACGTTCCGGTAAGATTATTAAATATGACACTTTTGCCAACGTTAGGGTTTCCAACAAGGGCAATCTTTTTATCCAGACCGGTAGATTCACAACCATTTTCGTGACAATGTCTGGATGATTTCTTCCAGAAGTTCATTTACGTAAGCCTCCATAAACAAAATTAGCCATGCCTAACTTTGTAGTCAAAAAATATTGTAGGTTGGAGTCGAGGTAACGGGACCCCAACCATCCTAATATTATGTTGGATTTGGCAACCCATCTGATCACTGATTACTCATTACTGATCACTATCCATAGATTCGACCAATTTGATAAGTCGTTCCACCGTAATGGGACTGACAGAATGTTCTATTTTACAAGCGTCTTTTTCTGCTATCTCCGGGTCTATCTTCAAAATATGTGTGAGGAACTTCGATATTAAATCATGACGGCGTTTGATCTCATCTGCTATTTTTATTCCATCTTCTGTTAATTCGACGTACTCGTATTTTTCGTGCCTTACTAGATTTCTATCGGTCAAAGCCTTCAGCGCACCCGTTACGCTGGGCATCCTTACCTTCATCTCTTTAGCAATATCCTTGACTCGAACGTAGTCTTTCTTCTGCTTCAGAGTAGATATTGCCTCAAGATAGTCTTCCATACTATTAGAAAGTGTTTCGTTTAACATTTTTTGTCCTTTTGAAATTACAATTTGTTAGTCTAGCCTAATTTAATTATACACGATAAACTTTGTTTTGTCAAATTTTTTTAAAAATACTTGACAACGTATCGGTATTGTAGTATAATAATACCATAATACCATTATGGAGGGAATGATCGATTCAAAGATTATCTTAGCAGTACAAAATTATCTAACTTATACAGCGTTTTTCACTTACAAAATAAAAAGAAGAATAAACACGAAGACACTAAGTTCACAAAGAACACAAAAAATGTGACGCGTGATTGGTAACGCGTGACGGGTTTGCTAAATCCACTTTCTTATAACTCGTTACTCGTCACTTGTCACCCGTTACTTTTATTCCTTTGTGATCTTAGTGACCTTTTTCTCTTTGCGTTTAATAACTGAAAAAGTCGTATAACTTATACAGCGTTTATAGGAGTGTTAAGTAAATATGCGTAGAAACATTATAGAAATAAATGAAGAAAAATGTACGGGTTGTGGTTTGTGTGCGACTGCATGTGCTGAAGGCGCCATAGCAATAATTGATGGAAAGGCGAAACTCGTTAGTGAGATATATTGCGATGGCTTAGGCGCATGTATCGGTGAATGCCCAGAGGACGCATTAACCATTACGGTGCGTGATGCGGAAGAGTTTGACGAAACAGCAGTAGAGGAGCATCTGAAGGAATTGACTAAAGAGGAAAAAGGATCGCCATGCGGATGCCCCGGAACCATGGCAAGGGAGATTAAAAGAAAAGCCGATATAGGTCATAAACGTGAAATTGAGCTTCAATCAGAATTGACAAATTGGCCCATACAGTTACGTCTTATATCTCCGAATACACCTGCCTTGAAAGATGCTGATCTACTACTTACCGCAGATTGTGTTCCATTTGCCTTAGCAGATTTTCATCCAAGATTCGTGAGTGGCAAAACTGTCGTAATAGGATGCCCAAAACTTGATGACGCCGGGTATTATGTTGAGAAATTGACGGAAATCATCAAAAATGCGGGATTAAAAAGTCTGACAGTGGTTCATATGGAGGTGCCGTGCTGTTCTGGACTGACTATGATAGCTGAAAAGGCTCTCTCTGCATCGGGAATAAATGTGCCTGTGCAGGACGTTACGATTAGCATATCTGGTGAAGTTTTTCAGAGCATAGCATAGACAATGTTATAATAGCTATACTGCAAGGCATTCATGTGAATTAAAATTTGCCATTTTGTTTTTTATTCTATTGATTAGGCATAAATAATTTGTTAGAATATAAATGTATCTTATAGGGCGTTGATAAGATCAATATACCTAAATTGTTATTTTGTAAAGATTGATGAAATTGGTAGTTCAGGGCGGGATTAATTAACTCGCATAAAAACTACCTCTTACTTTTAACATTAAAGGAGAAGGCAATTTCTCTCCCGCATAAAACCTGTCCTCCCCACTTTCGTGAGGACGAAAACGGGGATGCGAGAGTATCCTTGCCGAAATTATTATGAAAGCTTTGTTGATTCCGGTAGTTCTTTTGCTCGTTATTGCCTTTGTTGGCTGCGCTTCATTGCCTATAGAGTCAAATCTGCAAAAACCTGTGAGCATGAGCAAAGTTAAGGACACACAGGGTAAGGACTTTATGATCACCAAACAAGCAGTATGGCTTTTCTGGGGTGCGATGCCACTGTCTGTGCCGACAGTTGATGAAGTTGTTGGTCCACTGATTGCTGATCACGAAGGCGTACAGAACCTGAAAGTTACGACGGAGTATAGCTTCATTAACTTCGTTCTTGCCGCCATAACACAGGGGGTTGTTTACTCTCAGACGGTAACTATTCAGGGTAAAGTATTCGATTAAGAATACGAGTTTTTCTGTTAGTTGAGGAATAGCCATAATTCATGAAAAAACATGGAGACACGGAGAAAAAAGATGAAGGCGGAAGGATGATGGATGAAAAAGAAGAAACAGGTATTACAATTTCATCCTTCATCCTTCATCCTTCATCCTTCATACTTTTTAAGTTCTCTCCGTGCCTCTGTGTCTCCGTGTTTTATTTTTATTTCTATAAGTGAAAAACTCGTATATTTGAGGATATAGTAATGAATAATAATGATTTTAATACTATTCACAAGTCAATAACAGTATGTGATACTCACTGTGATACTGTTGGACGGATGCTAGACAAAGGATTTGATATTGCTACAAGGTCAGAGCAGGGACACATTGATATACCACGACTTGTTGAAGGCGGTGTTGATGTGCAGGTTTTTGCTTGCTGGGTCGGTAAGCCGGGAGAACCTGACGGGTATTATGCTGACGTTGCGAATAAAATGATTGACGTACTCCATTCGCAATTAAACAAGCATCCCGATAAGATAGAGTTAGCCTTGACTCTGAGCGATATTCGTAAAGCTAATGAAAACAGTAAGATCGCAGTTGTAATCGGCATAGAAGGCGGACAGGCTATCGAAGATGATCTAAAACTGATTGAAAAATATTATTCGCTAGGCGTAAGACTGATGACTATTACATGGGGAAGCACTAACTGGGCGGATGCCTCTCGTGAACCAGAGAAACACAATGGTCTAACTGATTTCGGCAAAGACGTGATCAGAGAGATGAACCGTCTTGGGATGATAGTTGACGTATCACATTCTGCGGATAAAACGGTGTGGGACGTTCTGGAAATTACTACTGACCCTATCATTGCTTCTCATTCTTGCGCAAATGCAATATGCGATCATCCAAGAAATGTAAATGATGATCTTATAAAGGCTATATCCGCATCGGGCGGAGGTATATTTATCAATTTCTATTCCGAATTCCTTGATGAGAATTTCAAGACTCAATCACAGAAAGGCATGAATCCAGAACCGCCAGACATAAGCAAGGTGATAGAGCATATCGAATACATTATAAAAGTTGGTGGAATTGATAGCGTCGGACTTGGATCAGATTTTGATGGGATCGGTTCTGCACCCATAGGTTTAGAGGATGTTTCAAAGATGCCTTTTATCACAAAATTACTCATTGAGAAAGGTTACAAGAAAGAGGATATTTCAAAGATTATGGGAGATAATTTCCTCCGAGTGTTTGCGCAAGTGTGTGGATAAATTTAATCACGAATTGCACAAATTAGAATAGAACGCAGATGACGCGGATCGAGCGGATTTGCGCGGATTCACGAAAAGTGATGAATGAGAAGTTTTTGAGACTGAATACTAATAACTGACTTTCCTCTCCGTGCCTCCGTGTTTAATAAATTCAATACAACTATGGAAAACTACATCAAACAATTCATCACTTACCTTAAAGTAGAACGTAACTACTCAAAACACACCGTAAGTAGCTATGATTTTGATCTGTCCGATTTCATGAAATTCTTGACAAAAGAAAACGGAGTTTCATCTTCCATAGAGGACATAGATCATCTGATAATACGCAGTTATCTGGCAAATCTTCAGGAAAGGCAACTTTCACGTTCAACTGTGGTAAGACGGTTATCGTCGCTTCGCTCTTTTTTCAAATACTTGTGCAGGCGTGGTTATCTTGAGACAGACCCAACTTCTGCCCTTTCATCACCTAAGTCGCAGAGGAAACTCCCTGACTTTCTTGAAATCTCAGAAATTGATTTACTGCTATCTGCACCAGACACAAATGATATTCTAGGATTACGAGATCAGGCTATTCTGGAATTACTATATTCCACAGGTATGCGTGTTAGTGAACTCCTATCACTTGATCTGTCTGACGTAGATCATGGAAATGCCATTGTGAAAGTACGTGGAAAAGGAAAAAAAGAGCGGATTATTCCAATAGGAAGACCTGCAATGTCTTCATTAAACAATTATCTTGAAAAGCGTAACGAACTGGCAGGAGATAAATCTTTTCAAGCGATCTTTCTGAGTGAACGCGGGAATCGGATACCAGATTCAAAAAGCATTGGACGTAGGATCACGAAGTATGCTCAAGCAGTTGGGATCAAAAAGAAGATCACCCCACACACGTTCAGGCATACGTTTGCAACTCATCTGCTCAATGCAGGGGCTGATCTGCGTTCTGTTCAAGAATTATTGGGACATACCAACCTTGTCACAACGCAGATATACACCCATGTTACTGCTGATAGACTAAAGAAGGTCTACGAAAAAACTCATCCAAGAGCGTGAGAAAAGGATGAAGGATCAATAGCTAACAATGAAATTTATAAAGTCCTCACCGAAAACCACTATCCCTTTAGGGTAGTGGTAGTTCACTCGTCGTCAAGGTCTGCTTCTTCTATCTCTTCGTTTAGATCAAAATCCTCTTCACGGTCTAAGCCCGTGTCAGTGTCTATAACTTCGGTCAGATCAGCGCTGATTATAGATATCTTTGCTTTTCGTTTTCTACCCCTTGACGTGTAGCGTTTGGTGCTTGCTTCATCTTCTTCTGATATACCAACGCCATTCTGGAAAGTTGTTATGTAGATACAGTCATTATCAATAGATATAACTCCAGAAAATCCTACATTTAATCTTGCATCTTCAACTATCTTATCCCATTCTGCAAATCGCTCTTCGTTGTCAGCCCATTGACCTTCTATGTATTTATCCAATAAAACTGAAACTTGCTGTCCGTATCCAGAAATGTATATAGAGTGACTATCTTCGCTGTTTGACTTGATAGTTGCAAAGTATATGTACGTACCTTTATATTTATTAGTGATGTCATTGATATCGAGCATACTCTTTTGTCCTCCTTGTTTTAATATTTTACTTCCCTTAAATGTTATCAGATTTCTTTCAATACGTCAATAATTTAATCATCTATCCTTTTTCGGCGCCAGATGTAGCATAGACATACAAGGGTGTTCCGGAATAAGTATTACTTCCTAAAAACATCCTTGTGAATACTCGTTGTATTGTGAATCCATATTTTTCAATGATCTCTATACCTTTTTCATTCTCACAGGGAATATCAAGAAATATCCGCTTTCCTGAAAGCTTTTTAAGCATAAGAACAAAAAGCTCTTCAGCAAGAGATGTTGATTTGCTAATCCATGGACCTATCTGATATGCGTTTAACCCGCTTCTTGCTGTGATGTATCCCTCGATCTGACCTTTATGGTTTCTTGTCATAAAGCTCATGTCAGGATTCTCTTGCACAAGATTTTTGATTACCGTTTCCCTTTCGGCGCCAAAGGCGTTTGCATCAAACTTGATAATATCCTGTAAATCCTCTGTGCTGATTACTGGGAATTCCTCGCAGTTTGTTGTAATACCTATCCCTTGTCTTCTATTAAGATCAAATTCTTCCAAAAAACCAAGAGGAACATAGACATTCTTTCCTTCAGGAGTAGCATCGAGTTTTATGGTTTCTACGCCAATCTCTTTGAGGTAATTTATAGCTTTACAAAGAAGGGCAGTTCCAATTCCTATTCTCCTCTTTTGAGGATGGACAAGAACCATTCCAATCCAACCGACTCGCTTTTTGTAATTTATAGTAGTTACAGTTCCGACAGGTTCTCCATTATACATAGCGACAAAACATCCATCGGGTTCATATAAGTGGAACCTTTTCCAATCGGCTTTGGTTTGATTCCATTTTGCAAAATTCTTGAGTTCCATCCCAAACGGGATGTCTGTTTCCACTAATTTTCTAAATACGAGTCCATCAATTTTCCTTGAATGATCTGACATTTGTTAATCCTCCAGTAAGATATATTTTATCTTTTTGGTTTTATGACTTTTGCAAATTTTTAATCAAGAATTACACAAAAAAGATGCTAGATACAGGATACAGGATACAGGATACAGAATGCAAGATAGTAATACGACTTTTTCAGTTAGCATTGTAGACGGGCTTGTTTATTATTAATCAATACTCACAAACAAGCTGTCAGCACGTGATACTTCTGCTTTTTTTACTCATAAGTGAAAAACTCGTATTAATAACTTACCCAGTATATATTCGGACTTACCATAATCCCAAGATGCTCCCTGTAATATTTTCCATGTGGCACATCCTCCTTGTTAAAGAAATTTCTAATGTTTACATCTATTTCTTTAACAAGGAGGATGTGCTTTTTTTTGTCACGAGTTAAATTCTCATCTCTTAGCATAGTTTATGCCATATTTGTGATATTTTCTCCGCTGACGATAAATTTATGCTTGGAAAGCGTAAGAACTCTTGAAAAGGATTGAGGTTTATGTTAATCTATCAATTTGATGATGAACTTCGTAAGCGTGTGCGAAAGGATTTTCCACCACCGTCATGGCTAGATTTCCGTCAGGCTTATTAATGCTTAACAAAGGAAAGTGATATATTATAGTGTTCCAATAACTTTTTTTGACGTTGCTGGCATGGAAATAGAACTTTCGGAGATGATAGGCAGAAAAATTGATTTGCGAACACCGGGTGATTTAAGTCAATATTTTCGTGATCAAGTTGTAGCCGAATCAGAGATACAATATGAACAAGTAGGTTGAGTCTTGTTCCTTGATCCAACCTAAAGACTTACTATATCTCAATTATTTTAACAAAGTCACGTTATTTAACCGTTATGCTATAAATTATTGGAGGATTTCGATATGAGAGTATTCTTTAAACTAACGATGGTCTTATTTACGATAAGCCTTGCTTTCGCAGGCACATCTATGGCTGAACTTGTGCTTCACCTTAGCTTTGACGAAGGCGCTGGTGATACAACAAAGGACAGAGTTAAAGGTGTTGTCGGCACATTGATTAATAATCCAAAGTGGGTTGATGGAAAATTTAATAAAGCCCTTGAATTTGATGGCAAGACTGCTGAGGTTGTGATCAAAAAAGGTGACGATCCCGAACCAGCATCGGAAATATCAATCGCTATGTGGGCAAAACTCAATGGCAATAATGCCAATTACGAGTTCGTACGTAAACAGACACCAAACGGAAAAGGCTACGACATAAGGCTTGAGGGTAATACTCTCAAATGGTGGGTCAATAATGGCGGATGGCTAAATGCAAGCTATGCTAAACTTCTTCCTGATAATGAATGGTTCTTTATAACCGGAACTTATGACGGTAAAAAACTAATACTTTATATAAATGGCGTTGAATCTGCAACAAGTGATGTAAGTGGTAAAATTCAATATGATGACTCTAACCTGCTTATCGGTTCTGCCGCTCCTCATGATGCAAATTTTAATTTGAATGGTGCGCTGGACGAATTCATGATGTGGAATAATGCCATCGGGTCTGATGAGATAAAAAGAGTTATGGTAACTCCTGTTGCAGTAGAGCCAAACTCTAAGCTTTCTGTTGCATGGGGTTCGATAAAGACTTCTTTGTTGAGATAGTATATTATTTGGAGTGCTGAAGCCATGCTTTAGCACTCTATAAGGGGAAATTATATGGTAAAGAGAAATAATAATTTTATGATTAAGGCAAGCGTATTTTTTCTTGTATTAATGTTTTTGTTGTCGTTTACTTGTCTGTGTTATGGAACTGAATCATTCATAAACAAAGAGGATAATTGGTACAAATTGCAGGCAAGTTATGAGCTTGGTTTCCTCGATGTACTAAGCCACACAATACAGTTTGGCTCTACCGGTAGTCTATTTAACTACGTTGATGAAGGCGGGCAGGACGTTTTGTTTCCATTCTCTCGCATATCAGCAGAGATAAATCTGTCCAAGAGACATAACCTGATATTCCTGATACAGCCTCTTGATATTAGAACACAAGTGCGGTTAGAGAGAGATATTACTGTTAATGACGTTACCTTTAAGAAGAACACTCCTCTTGATCTACGATATGGTTTCACATTTTATCGCTTAAGCTATCTTTATGACTTCTGGAAGGCTGATGATAGAGAATTAGGAATAGGGCTTTCATTCCAGATACGCAATGCAACCATTGATTTTGCATCATCTGATGGCACTCAATTAAGTTCCAACAGAAATGTTGGACCTGTACCTATCTTTAAGCTCAGGTTTAAGTATCCGTTCAATAATGGTTTCTGGATAGGCGGTGAATTTGATGGTTTTTACGCTTCTGGAAAATACATTACTGGAAGTGGTAATGATTTTGAGGGTGCTATCGCTGACGCATCTGTAAGAACTGGTTTTAAGCTAACAGATTACCTTGATACGTTCCTGAATGTTCGTTATATAGGTGGTGGCGCAAAAGGTACAGAGAAAAATCCTTCAGGACCCGGTGATGGATTCACTGATAATTGGCTAAAGACTATGGAAATATCAGTAGGCTTTTATGCAAAGTAAAATGACGTGATTTATTAACTTTAGGAGTATAATATGGCTGATAGGAAAAACGTGATTGTTTTTTGTACTGACCAACAGCGAGGAGATAGTCTGGGCTGTATGGGAAACTCTATTGCTCATACCCCTAATCTAGATATGCTTGCCAATCGTGGCGTTTTATATACTCAGCATTACTCTACAAATCCTGTCTGTATGCCAAGCAGATGCGCCCTTATCACAGGCAGGTATCCTCAAGCAAACGGGGTAATTGACAATGGCATTGATCTGCCAAAACGTGAAGTCACAATACCACAAGTCTTTCACGAAAACGGATACAATACATCCGCCTTTGGAAAGCTACACTTTCAGACCTATAAGCCTCATGAAGGTGACGTTTCATTTGAAAGCTATGGAAGATGGAATTCCGGAGAACTTAGAGACTGGAACGGACCTTATTACGGATTTGAACAAGTAGCTCTTACCGTTGTTCATGGCGAAGGTTGTACGGGCGCTTATGGCTGGTGGAGAAAGAAGAACTTTCCTGATATAAAACTTGGAATCGAAAACGCTCATGGGAACCTTGCTTTCCCACAATTTGCCTGCTGGAAGTCTAACATGCCTCTGGAAGCGCATCATAGTACTTGGGTCGCAGATCAAGCAATCGAATATCTTGACGAGATCGGTAATTCTCCATTTTACATACAAGTCTCATTTCCTGATCCGCATCATCCTTTTACTCCTCCTGCACCTTATCATTCAATGTTTGATGACGTGACATTTCCTGCACCCCACGCTGTTGAAGGCGAAAATGAAAGCAAACCCAAGCCGTATCGTGAGGCAATGATCGGAAATCCATTCCCCACAGACGGCGGAGCGCATTTCCATCCCGATCTCAAAGGAGATGCCTATCAGCAGGTTTTGGCGCATACTTATGCAATGAACGCATTGATTGACGACTCAGTCGGCAGAGTGATAAAAAAGCTAGAGGAAAAGGGACTGACGCAAAATACTGTTATAGCGTTTACTTCCGATCATGGTGATTTTATGGGCGATCACCATTTTTTGTATAAAGGACAGATGCCATGTCGTTCGCTTTTGAACGTACCACTGATCATATTTGATCCTGATTGTGAATCGGGTGTTGTGGATACTGTAAATAGTAATGTTGACGTTATGCCTACGCTTCTTAATGCTTGTGGCATTGATATTCCCGATTGTGTGCAGGGAGTTATTTTACCACATCCGGGTGAGTCTCCAAAAAGGGATTATGCGTTTGAGGCAGGATGGAGTAAAGCATCTCCAGAGTATCATCACTACACGATATATAAGCAGAACTGGCGTATATCGGTCTTTCCGTATCTTCGTGATGGTGAATTATATGACTTGCAGAATGATCCTTTTGAACACAGAAATCTGTTTAATGATCCAGCTTATCGTAATCTGAAACTTGACTTGATGGAGGAATTGCTCTTTGCCGTTGGAACTGCGGAAACTCCACATCCGCCAGTCGTCACAGATTGGTGAAACAATCAATTATAGGAGGAAATTATTATGACACCAAGAGAGATAGTGATGGAACAAATACATCATAGAGAGACAAATCCAGTACCTTTTACTCTCGGATTTGAGGGTGACGTTGCGATCCGCTTAGATCAATACTATGGCGGAACGGAATGGCGCAAGAAACTTACACCATACATGGTTCACGTTGCGGCTTTGTACACTATGGCACGTACCAATGTTGATGACGCTCATGAGATTGACCCTTATGGAGTTATCTGGCGAACAGATCGCCGTCCATGGTATCTTGAAAAGGCGCCGCTTGAAAAAGCATCGCTAAATGAATACAAATTCCCCACAGCCGAAAGTTTCTTCAATTCTGAACTAAAGGAACAGTCACGAAAAATATGCGAAAATAATAAAGACAAATTCCTCATTGGTGGTTTAGGGTGGGGACTGTTCGAGATAAGCTGGAGTCTTAGAGGTTTTGAGAATATCCTTATGGATTCTGTTATATCGCCTGATTTTTACGAGGAAATGTTGGATAATCTGATGAACCTTTATCTGAAATTCGTGGATTATACTGCCGATCTGCCGATAGATGCTATAATGTTCGGTGACGATTGGGGTGATCAGAGAGGAGTTATACTCGGTCCCGAATTATGGCGAAAGTTCCTGAAGCCAAGATGGGCAAAGATATATGATGCAGTTCATGCAAAAGGTAAACTCGTTATAAGCCATTGCTGTGGCTCAATGATAGATGTCATGCCCGACGTAATCGAGATGGGTTTAGACGTACTGGAAAGTGTACAACCCGAAGCTCGTGGAATGAACCCTTACGAATTGAAGAAGAATTGGGGTGATAAAATCACATTCTGGGGATGTCTGGGAACTCAAAGCACGATCCCCTATGGCACTCCTGATGACATTAAAAGAGAGGTTCATCGGCTTTGTAAGGAAGTTGGGCATGGAGGCGGTTTCATTTTATCGCCTGCGAAACCATTACAACCCGAAACGCCAACAGAAAATGCGGCGGCTGTCGTAGAAGCCTTCACAAATCAAGATTAAAGAGTTAGAGTTTTGTCACAGATGGAAGAAAAGATACAGGATATAGGATAGCGATACGAGTATAGAAATAGAAAGAAGTTAAACACGGAGACACAGAGACACAGAGGCACAGAGACACAGAGGCACGGAGGCACGGAGAGAACCTAGAAAGGATGAAGGATTAAACTGTAATACTCGTTTCTTCTTTTTCATCCATCATCCTTCCGCCTTCATCTTTTTTCTCCGTGCCTCTGTGTCTCCGTGGTTTTTTATATCTTATTTTGTTAATTGAAAAACTCGTAATGTTGTTGTAAACTATATTTTGAAAAAGGAGTTGATTTAAGTGGATGAAAAAGACGAAAAGATTACTAGAAGGGATTTTATAAAGACCACAGGCGGTGCTGTAGCAATGACTGCAATAGGTACAGATACTTTAACTAATCTGGCAAACGCCGCCGAGAATAAAACAGAGGATAAAGGAAAAATGGAAAAAAGGCAATATGGTAATAAAGAAGATAAGCTTTCAATTATTGGTTTTGGCGGTATAATCGTGATGAGTGTTCCACAAGAAGATGCAAATGCCTACGTCAGTGAGGCTATCGAAAATGGCATAAACTACTTCGACGTTGCACCCTCTTATGGGGATGCGGAAGATCATCTTGGTCCGGCTCTTGAACCATACCGCAAGAACGTATTTCTTGCTTGCAAAACCGGAAAGCGAACAAAAGATGAGGCGCAACAAGAGCTAGAACAATCTTTGAAAAAACTCAGAACGGATCATTTTGATCTGTATCAGCTTCACGGTATGACGACCAAAGAAGACCTTGAAACAGCTATGGGCACAAATGGAGCTATAAGAACTTTTGAAGATGCTAAGAAAAAGGGTCTGGTGCGTTATCTGGGTTTTTCGGCACATTCTGCTGAGATCGCCATTCAGTTGATGGATATATTCGATTTTGACAGTGTTCTGTTTCCTATCAACTGGGTCTGCTATCTTAAAGCAGGATTTGGACCACAAGTAGTAGAAAAGGCTAAATCTAAGAAAATGGGTATCTTTGCACTAAAAGCTATGGCAAAAACCCATTGGGCAGAGAAAGAGGAAAGAGATTATCCGAAGGCATGGTATAAGCCTGTCACAGAACCGGAAGAAACAGATCTCGCTGTAAGGTTCACACTTTCACAACCGATAACTGCGGCTGTCACGCCCGGGGATGTACGGTTATTTAGAAAAGCAGTGGAAGTTGCAAATAGATTTAAACCGCTAAACGATGAAGAGCTTGCAATATTGAAGAAAAATGCAGAGAGTCTTGACCCGCTCTTCAAGCTATCGGTCTGAAGTAGGCAACGAAAGCTGTCAGATTTTAATTGTTACTGTTGATTTAATAAGGAGGATTTAGTATGAGAATCACAAGAGTATGTTTGAGCTTAATTGTAACTCTACTATTTGTAATACCAAGTTACGCTGCAATTGACCCAGGAACCATTGCTGGAGCTTGGTTATTTGATGAAGGCAGTGGAACAATCGCTAAAGATGTCTCTGACAATGGCAAAGATGGAAACATTCAGGGCGGTGCTAAATGGGTACAGGGTAAATTTGGCAAAGCAATCGAACTCAATGGTACAGATGCCTGGGTAGAAGTTCCAAGTATCGGGACGTTCGATGAAGTTACTATTGCAACATGGGTTAATACGACTGGTAGGGTCAGTCAATGGAGATCTATAATTGACAATAACGGTTGGAGTGCTGGGTGGGTGCATCATCAACTTTATCCAGATAACCGGGTTGGGTTCTCAATCAGTGGGAACACCGGTGGGGACGACCAATTCGGGAAATTCATATTTGATGATAGCCAGTTGAACAAATGGCATCATATAGCGACTGTATATAGCGATAAAACAAAAAAGATTCAATTTTACGTTGATGGACAGCTTGATGTTGAAACCGCATGGGGTGAGAATCCCGGGATTATTGGTCCAGCTAGAATAGGTTCATGGGACGGCGGCGGTAGAGAATGGCAAGGTATGTTCGATGAGTTTATCATCCTTAAAGTCGCATTAACTGAAAACGATGTTAAGGATCTTATGAGTAATAGCTTGAATCCGGTAACCAGTGTTAAACCGACAGATAAACTTGCCACTGCTTGGGGAAGCATCAAAACTCTAAGGTAATGTGGTAGGTATCGTAAAATGTGACAGTTAAAAATAGGAGTTAATTGTAGGGGTGAAGTATTCACTCATGAAGATTAAGATAGAGTATTGGTTCGACCTAAAGGCGAGTGCTTCACCTCTAAAGTATCAACCTTGCAAAGGGGGATTTGATATGAGAGTTCTGCAATTAAGAATTGTAAAAGTATGTATAAGCTTAATTATAATATTGATATTCACAGTACCATGTTACGCAGCAATTGACCCAAAATCCATTGCCGCATTATGGTTGTTTGATGAAGGTAGTGGGACAATTGCCAAAGATTCGTCTGGCAATGGCAAAGATGGAAGTATTAAGGGCGGCGCTAAATGGGTGCAAGGCAAGTTTGGTAAAGCAATCGAACTTAATGGTACGGATGCCTGGACGGAAATTCCAAGTATAGGAACGTTTGATGAGGTTACTATTGCAACATGGGTCATGACGACAGGAAGAACAGGGCAATGGAGATCCATAATTGACAATAACGGCTGGAAAGCAGGAGATATACATCACCAACTTTACGGAGATAATCGTGTTGGGTTCTCAATCAATGGGAACCCCGGCGGGAACGACCAACTCGGGAAATTCACTTTTGATGATAGCCAGTTGAACAAATGGCATCACCTAGCCACTATCTATAGCGATAAAACAAAAAAGATTCAATTTTACGTTGATGGACAGCTTGATGTTGAAACCGCATGGGGGGGTAATCCTGGGATTATTGGTCCAGCTAGAATAGGTTCCTGGGATGGCGCTGGTAGAGAATGGCAAGGTATGATTGATGAATTTGCTATTTTTAATGTGGTTCTATCTGCAGATGATGTTAAAACTGTTATGAACAGCGGACTGAAAGGGGTGACCGCTGTCTCTAATCTGGGTAAACTAGCTACTACATGGGCTACTGTCAAAACTGATTTCTAATTCTACTTTGTCAATTTACATGATCTGGTAGTCACATCCTTTATGCACCCCATAAATGATGTGACTACCTTTCTTGACTTTCTGATAAATAACAAAGAAATAAATTCGATGGGTAAAAATAACAAATTCGCTTTTTTAAATCTTAAAAGAATCCTGATAATACTCTTGATCTGCGCTTATCTTCTTCCCGTCTGGATTTTTAGATATTTTCCAACTCAAGATGGTCCAAGCCATATATATAATTCACAGGTGTTAAGAGAATACCACAATTCTGATTATGACTTTAAGGATTACTACAACCTGAATCTGACTCCCTTTCCCAATTGGTTTTCACACATAACTCTCGCTCTTTTAATATATGTCTTTCCACCACTTGTTGCCGAAAAAGTATTTTTAAGTATCTACATTGTGATATTCCCTCTCTGTATTTTTTACTTTTTGAATTCTGTTCAGCGCGGAAAGAATATTATCGGGTTTGTAAGTTTCTTATTCGTATACAATTACCTATTCCTTATGGGATTCTATAATTTTGCTATCAGCGTTCCATTGTTCTTTTTAGCGTTAGGATACTGGTGGAAAGATAAAGAGAGTATAACTATAAAAAGGATAGTCATTCTAAATCTTATATTGGCAGTTATCTATTTCTCTCATCTTATATCTTATGTTGTTTCTATTGCTTCCATATCACTCATCTCAATTTTATATTTCCGTAAACGAATTAAGAAAATACTCATAACCCTTTGCTGTATGATCCCTTCGAGTATATTATTATTCAATTACCTTTTATCATCAGAGCTTCTATCTGGTGGTACTCCGTCGCTAGGGTTCTCTCGAATTCATCAATTATTGATCGATCTTATTTCGCTGAAGACATTGGTATCTTATAACCAAAGCCAATCAAATATTGCCTATTTAGTATCCGCTTTGATGTTATGTCTGTTTATTTATACTTTATGGAAAGATAAGATCGCAGTAAAAGGTAACTTTTTCAAAAGATTCACCAGCAAAGATTATTTCCTGCTGATTTATCTAATAATTATCGTTTTATACTTCATATTGCCAGGGTCTATTGGTCCGGGAGGATGGACAAATGACAGATTAGCTATACTTGCTTCCATGTTAATATTGGCGTGGTTTAAAGAATTTGATAGCATTAAATGGAAGCGTATTTTTATGGTTTTTATTACCTTATTTTCACTGGTGAATGTTGCGTATATTGGCTATTACTGCAAGATACTGAATACAGAGTTGAATGAATACACATCCGAAACCAGACTGATAGAGAAAAATAAAGTAGTATTACCATTGTTTTTTGATGGTAATGGAAAATCACTAAAAGTTGGTATATTTGTTAATGCGGCAAATTACTATTGTCTTGATAACGGCGGGATAAATCTGGGTAACTACGAAATACAGTTCGACTATTTCCCTGTGAAGTTCAAAGAGAATTTTCAGCCGCCATTTAAAGAGAAAGATTGGGTACAGGCTGTTCACTGGAGACCTAAAGATATAGACTTTTGCGGTTATGCTCAAAATATTGATTATCTCGTGATATGGGGGAAGGAAGATGTGACTATATCCGAATCGGTTAAAAAGTGTTATAATCTAATGGCGTCAAATGGTAGATTAAAAATCTATTGTCCTAAACTACAAGAAAAGGAGAAATAATAGTGGAAAAAATTCGAGTATTGGCATGGTCTGAACTCACTGAACCGAAATATGCTTACCCCAAAGGCATTAATGCCGCACTTGCAGAGTACCTTAACGTTTTTGATGACATTATCGCAAAAACAGCCTGTCTTGATGATCCAGATCAGGGCGTATCTGAGAATGCACTCAAAGAGACTGATGTTCTCATCTGGTTTGGTCACGTTCGACACGGCGACGTTAAAAGTGAAAGCGTTGAAAGAATTGTCCGTCACGTCAAAGAGCGAGGCATGGGCTTCCTTGGTCTTCATTCCACACACTTTGCACAACCATATAAGGCATTGATGGGAACAAACTGTGGATGGCGTGCTTATGTCGAAGATGGAAAGTCAGGATATATCAAAGTCGTCAGTCCGTCTCATCCAATAGCAGAAGGCATTACAGATTTCGTTATTCCAAAAGAAGAGTGGTATGGTGAACCTTATGAAGTTCCAGAACCAGAGGCTGTCATATTTGAGGGTCACTACGTGGATGGTAAAGAGATTGCTCGTGATGGACTTGTCTGGACAGTGGGCAATGGTCGTGTATTCTATTTCCGACCCGGACATGAGACGTTTCCGATCTACTACATGGCAGAGATCCGCAAGATTATGCTTAACGCAGTCAGATGGCTTGCGAAAAAATCCTGATCATGTTTACGACTTTTTCAGTTAGCTGAGGAAGAATCATAATTCATGAAAAAACACGGAGACACAGAGGCACGGAGAAAAAAATGAAGGCGGAAGAATGATGGATGAAAAATAAGAAACGAGTATTACAGTTTCATCCTTCATCACTCATCCTTCATACTTTCCAAGTTCTCTCCGTGACTCAGTGTCTCCGTGTTTAACTTCTTTTTATTTCTATAACTGAAAAACTCGTATTATTAAACACAAAGACACAAAGGAATAAAAGTAACGGGTGACAAGTGACGCGTAACGAGTTATAAGAAAGTGGATTTAGCAAACCCGTCACGCGTCACATTTTTTGTGTTCTTTGTGTACTTGGCGTCTTCGTGTTTAGTCTTCTTCTTATTTTGTAAGTGAAAAACTTGTAACATTAATAGGTGAAACATAGCTCTGATAACACTTTTCTATCGGCGCATCTGCTGTTTCTCCATCGTGTACATATACACGAAAATTCAAATTAAAGCGATTATCTGGAAGCTCATCTGGTGGATGATGCAAAAGTGTTATCTGAGATGGAACAGCTATCTCGCCCCATAATCCCGGAAATTCCGGGTTACTTGGATGATCGAAAAGGGTAATGCCATTTATCCCATCGCCAACTTTTCCAGAAAAATCACACCATCGGGCATGTTTATTTTGTACTTCCTGTCTGCCTACATTACCTTCGGAGTTCTCAACGTGACCTTCATTTGGTATTTTCATTGATGGAGCGATACGGGCTACGAGCATAAACATCCTTTTTCCAATATCTAATATCGGTGATGTTTCAAATGATAGATCAAGGAAACGTGAGCCATTATCAGCGTACCATGCACGCATTGTCCTTTTTTCTTCTAACATTATATCGCCGTTGCCTTTCACATAAATGATTTCTTCCACAAATTCTGCATAGACAGGTCCTTCTGTTATACGTACAAAACGCTGATGTAGCATCTTTCCGCAGGGACCATAAGGTGGCTCATCCCAATCCGACCAGATATTTGCAGAACCACCCTCACCATGTCCGCCATAAGCGAGATAAAGTCCAGTATGATGAGGATGCTCTTCTCCACCTGCACCTCGAACTACTGTCCCACAAGTTCCATTTAGAGGCCAAAAATATGGTTTCCAGACGCCAAGATAGTTGTATCGGGTGAAGAATGAATCATCAACGCTTATCAGTAAATGTGATGTTTTGTTTTCTATTCGATAGCGTTTTGGTGATTCTTTATCTGTATTTTCACACCGAATCTGATATTTGACAGACTCACCTTTTTCCAGATTGCCTGTCTGCCACGAAAGATTACGAGTGGTTGGTTCAAATTGGCATGGAACGTCTGAAATTACTTCATTATTCTCATTTACTTGAGACATGGCTAATTTTGATGTGCCTTCCTGCCAATTATCAAACAACAATTTTGGCTTTAAAGAAAAAGATACAATTTCGTTTATACGATCAACGAAACCAGCACTAATACTAATTAAAACGCTATTTTTGCTCATGTTCAGGCTCTCCTTAACTCAGTTCTTAATACGACTTTTTCAGTTATTAAACACAAAGACACAAAGGTCACTAACTAACCCAATGTTTACCTTGACTCTATATATATAAAGACGTTCTTGTAATGCTGACATCTGTTTACATAGCGAATTACATGATCAAATCCTTCTTCTCTACAGAAAATATCCCTATAATTCTTCATCTGTTCCGCTATCGTTTGTGGCACTTCAACAATTGGAATCATGGTTTATGGTACACTCCTATTTTCATTTTGTCTGTTCTTGTTATTTCCCATAGATTTCTACGTCTTTATTTTATCAATCTTGCTCTCTATTGGCAATAACCTTCCAAGTCGTGTACATATCCTGAAAATGACCTGCAATACTAGCAGATAGTATCTGCTTTGTAGTTATTTCACACTCCTTTCTTGGATCAGGAAAGTTATTTGATAATTCATCTATCAAACCGCCACGTAAGCCATAAATCATGAACTCATCAGTTATTTGTTCTACTGCAAACTCTATTCTCTCTATTTCTCCGATTTTGAGAGCATCAAGCACTTTTTTAGGATTTTGTTTTATTATTTGTATATCGTTCATATTCTTATAGACGATATGTCAAATAATTCGGTTTACTACCCTTTCCGAATTACAGTATTAATCTTGAGATATATAGAAAGCATATCGCTGATAGAAGTCAAAGCGCAAGATTGAGCAACTATCATTCCCAAACTCATCATAGCTAAGACAACAGCTTGTGGTTTAGTTAAGTTAGTCATGTTTTGAGAGACAACGTTTAGTCCAGTTATCAAGTTGCTTCTGGAAGTAACGTTTATTTTGTGATATATTGTTTTCGCTAGGCATTTGATGACTCCTTTTTTTGAGTATTAATTTTGTTGACAATTAATAATACTAAAAAGGAGTCATCTATATCAATACCTAGCTTTTATCCTAGTAAATAAAGGTTTTACATAAAAAACCTACCCTTGTCAGCTTAAAAAAGGGGGCTAGGTGGTTGTTTTTAGAATGTTTATATATTTTTAAATATTACAATTCAATAATCTTGAGCCTGTTTTTTGCATATTCTTTCAAATCTTTTGGCGGTTCTGTAAGATAACCAATTGGAGAGCAGATTGCCAATACTTTTTGGGTTAATCCCGATGAATCCTGTGCTTTTATCTCTTTATTAAATTCCGCATGTGTATGCCCAAAAAGTGCATGAGTGACGAGAGGTTCTTTTAAGCAAATCTCTCCCAATCCAGCACTTCCCATAAATGCGCTAAAAAAATCCCATGTCAACTCATCTCGATATACAACACACTCCCTGAATGGTACATGATGAGTAACAACTATTATTCGTGAAACTCGATCTCGTATAGAATCAATCTGCTTTTGAAGATCATGCTCAAACTGCCATGCAATTTCAGTATCCGTTGCATTCCATCTAGCGAAATTCACATCATTCCACACGGAGCCATGAAAGGTTTTTTTTGTATATACTCTATCAGATATTTTGAATATATGGCTCTTAAAAGAATAATCGTACCATCCGATAGTTCCACAGAAACCGATACTTTCAAAAATTATAGGAGAGTCGCTGAGATGATGAAAACCGTGTTCCTCGCAAAATCTCGTTATTAAAGAGTATTTCTGGCTGGAATTAATATTGTCGCTTTGATTCAGAATCCATATATCGTGATTACCTGCGATGAAAAGTTTCTTGCAGTTCAAATCACGAAAAGCTGAAAGTGTATCGTAAAATTTGGATATACTAGGTGATACGTCACCGCATATAACGAACACATCAAGTTCAGCACTATTTATGGCATTTACGAGATGGCTGATGATTTGACTATTTGCAGGTGAGATGTCTGTGTGGATGTCGGAAGTTACGCCTATCCGCATTATTCTGCTTGTAAACCTAAATGAAAGGCTTTTAGATTGACTTCGATAGCACGTTCTGGAACACGCTTAACAATAGCATCTTCCCAGATTTCTTTGGGTATGTTAAGATTTTTTGATGCGGCGCCCAAAAGGGCGATATTTGCAGTCCTTAGATTGCCTGCCTGTTTTGCGATCTCCAGAGCATTTACGAAAATCAAGGATTTGAAATGCGCTCTTAATACTTCTTCAATGTTGTCAGGGTAATTTGCCATACCACTAGCGACAGTAGTTGGATTGATTTGCTGATCATTGACTATGATGATTCCGTCTGGTTTAACGAAGTCAGCCATTCGGAGAGATTCTAGTTTTTCAAATGACAGGAGCAGATCACATTCACCCATCATAACGAGAGGTGAGTATATCTTTTTGCCAAAGCGAATATGACTGTTGACGCTTCCACCTCGCTGTGCCATGCCGTGAACTTCGCTTCTTTTAACGTCATATCCTGCCTGAACTGATGCCTCAGATATTATTTCGCTGGACAGAAGTATTCCCTGTCCGCCGACTCCTGTAATTATGATATTGGTTACTTTGCTCAAATGACTAGCCTCTTGATTGAAGATTTGAAGATTCTAAGATTAGAAGATTAGGAAAGTAACGTTTGTACCGCCTTTTCTTAAGCAAGTTTAAGAAACCTTTTTAAACTTTAGGAATAGAACGCGGATGACGCGGATTAAACGGATTTTCGCGGATTTTTCTTTATTTATTTCGATCCGCGCAAATCCGCCTGATCCGCGTTTATCCGCGTTCTATTTCCTAAAAAATTAGCATCATTGATTAAAGTTGCTTAATCTTAGAATCTTTAATCTTTAAATCTTTAATTTCTTTTCTCCGATATTGCCTTTGTCCTGCATACCTTTGCACATACCATACAGCCATTACACAAAACTGGATCAATCTTAGTTTTTTTGTTTTCACTTGACGTTCTGGACATAGCAGGACAGCCAAGTCTCAAACAAAGACCGCAAGCAACACATACATCATGATCCACTTCGGCTAACTTTGGTTTTGTATCACGGCGCAACAATACACATGGACGGTTAGTGATTACGACCGCCAATTTATCTAGCTTTGTTGCTTCGTCTATCACAGACTCTAATTCACTCAAATCATAAGGATCAACATATTTGACGTATTCGACGCCCAAAGTTTTTGCAAGCTCACCAAGATTCAGGCGTTTCGTCTCTTCACCCATCAGAGTTCGTCCAGTAGCTGGATGATCTTGTCGTCCAGTCATAGCTGTCGTCTCGTTATCCAGTATAAAGACGGTTCCCTTTGAGTTGTTATAAACCATATCAACAAGACCTGTTATACCAGAATGAACGAATGTAGAATCGCCAATAACTGCAACTACGTTATCGCTTCTTTTGGTAGCCTTCTCTATCCCCATAGCAGTAGTAATGCTGGCGCCCATACACACGCATGTATCCATAATCTCTAATGGCGGAAGGACACTAAGCGTATAACAGCCTATATCGCCTGATACGGTCAATTTCTTCTTTTTCAGCATGTAAAAAACGCTTCTATGCGGGCAACCGGGACACATAGCAGGCGGACGACCGGGCAATTTCATTTCGGGTAGAATCTTTGGAGTTACTTTTCCATGAAAGAATTCTGCCAATATATCTGGTGAAAGCTCACCAAGTCTTCTTCCCAATCCCTTAACGTTTATACCCATCTCACGTATCTGGCTTTCAAGGAACGGATCAAGTTCTTCAACGACGTAAAGTTCTTTAATCTTGTCTGCAAAGTCACGGATTAAGTTTTGTGGGAGTGGATAAGTCATTCCAAGCTTCAAAAAAGAAGCATCTGGCATAATCTCTTTAGCGTATTGATAAGAGACTCCGCTGGTAATAATCCCAATATTTTCGTCTTGGAGTTCAATCTTTTGGATAGATGTTTCCTCAGAGAAAGCCTGAAGTTTTATGAGTCGTTCTTCGACAATTACGTGTCTTAGGCGGGCATAAGCCGGGATCATAACGAATTTTTGGACGTCTCTGACAAAACCTTTCGGTGGTTCAATATTTTCTTTTTCGTTGACTTCTACCAAAGACTCGGAATGTGCGATTCGTGTCGTAGTACGGACGATTACAGGGACATCAAACTGTTCACTGATTCGGAAGGCTTCTTTTACAAAATCTTTGGCTTCCTGACTATCACTTGGCTCAAGCAAAGGAACTTTGGCAAACTTTGCATAATTTCGGTTGTCCTGCTCATTTTGTGAACTGTGCATACCGGGGTCGTCTGCATCTATAAGTACAAACCCGCCTCGTATACCAGTATAAGCAAGCGTAAACAATGGGTCTGCCGCCACGTTTACACCGACATGCTTCATTGCCACTAGCGCCCGTCCACCGGCAAATGCGCATCCCATACCGACCTCGAATGCGACTTTTTCATTTGGAGACCATTCAGCATATATATCAGGATATTCGCTGGCAATGGTTTCAAGGATTTCAGTGCTGGGTGTGCCGGGATAAGCAGAAGCAACGCTGACGCCACTCTCATAAGCCCCTCGTGCTATCGCCGCATTTCCCGAAAGTAGTAATTTCATGAGTTAAGCTTTCTGTGGATTTCCTGAATTCTTTACAAGGTTAATTGAATCTATACGGTCTTGAGCCGTTTCAAACATCTCTTTCCCCGGTAAAAAGTTAAACTCTATTGCTCTATCATAATATTTCAAAGCAGTATCCCAATCACTTTGTTTGTCATATCTACGTCCAACAATTACGTTTTTGATCAAATCCAGAGATTGATCTTCATACTCTCTTAGAACTTTCTCCGCTTCTTTGAGCTTTTCACCGCCACCTGATGCAGTTTGCGAATGCCAATATTCATTTCTTGAAAGGATTACTTTGTCGTAAGCCAACAACGTATCAAACCACTGCTCCTGTTTGCCTTTATCTAGTGATTGTGCTTTTTCCAGAAGGGACTTAAAATTTGCGTCTGAACTATCGTTACCTAATGCGGATTTGTATTTTGTAATCGCAGTCTTAGCTAATTCAACAACGGATTTTGATCTTGCTTGAATACCAAGTTCAACTTTTTGCTTGAATTTGTCAACAATGATTTTGTATACAGATAGTGCCTGATCTTGCTCCCCTAGTTTCTCGTAACATCTTCCCTTACCAAGAAATGCTGAAATGGTAATATAATTTTCTGGATACTTAGAGAGTTCATCATAATATTGGATAGCCTTCTTTAGAGAATCCTTGTCTCCCATCTGTTCGTAGCATTTCGCTATTCCGTCACGGGCAGGAATAGCACTCTCACTCTTGGAGTATTTCTTAAGAACTTTTTCAAAATCAGTAATAGCATCGCTATATTTTTCAGATTGATAAGAGCATTTTGCAGAGAAGAATACGGCTTCACTGATAATTTTACTGCTTCCGCCCTTATGTATTGCTTCCTGAAACTTCGCCTTTGCTGTCTCATATTTTCCGATAGTAATAGGTGTAACGCCATCCTTTTCCATTGCAGGTCCCGCTTCATTATAAAGTGTTGTAGCTTCACCGACAATCAAAGCGATTTTATCGTTCTTACTGACTGTATATCCAAAATATCCAACTATGGCAATAATTACGAGTAATATCGCCGCACCAATAATAGTAATCTTCTTCCAATTTTCGGATAAATATACAGATATTTTCGTTGTTAAGGAAACAAGTTTATCTTCTTTGATTTGTTTTTTAGTTGTTTTTGTAGTTATTTTTGCCATACTCCAGCGAGTGATCGCTCCTTTCTATATTAATAAAATCAATCTATCTTGAATCTCATTTAGAACAAGATCGGCAACTGCTTGCTTTACAAGTCCCACAGCTAGACCCACTTGTACTATTCCCTGGCGAGGCGCCCTTTGAAGACATAGCAAAAGTAGACATCAAACGTTCAACTTTTGAATCTTTGCATTTAGGACAGGTGACGGAACTCACACTACTACTTGAAAGACAAAGTTCCTCAAATTCATTATCACATTGCGTACAGTGGAATTCGTATAACGGCACCAGATTTCACCTCTGAAGTCTGAATATTAATGCCATAAAAAAAAGAAGCTTGAGCCATACATAGCTCAAGACTTAAAAAATCGTATATTGGAGCGGGTGACGGGATTCGAACCCGCGACATTCAGCTTGGGAAGCTGACACTCTACCAACTGAGCTACGCCCGCTTACTATGACCATTATATTATACCGAACAACATTCATGAATGTCAAGCTAATTCTCTGAGCTTAGGACATTAATTTGGACAAAAATAACTTTCTGTGATAAAATATATTAAAACAAAAAATTATAAATTACTTACCCTCGAAAATTAGACCACAAGCTAAGGTGAATTATGATTGTCAAAGAGCTACAGATGGATAATGATCCACATTATTTTGGTCTATTTTTGGTCTTAATTTTGTGGGTAACATAATTTCTTACTTTTCTATTGACAAATTAAGAATATAGTTTTATCCTAATACTATGTTTGTACTAATACTTAGGATTATCATCTTTATATAAGATATTATATACCAAATTAATCTCAATGGTTATTGAGATAGTTTCTATGTTAGTGTTTTCAGCATCATTGTTCTAATGTATTAATGTATCTACTAACTTTTAGGTACACACAAGGAGGCTCAATATGAAAGGTTTTGCTATCCGTATAGTAGTGTTTGTTACTTTGTTTCTTAGTTTTTGTGCTATTCAGGAACTGCAAGCTCTGACCGGATGGACAGGTTCCATAACAGCGACAAGCGATAATACTGTAACTGTAAATAACTTAACCTTTGGTGTAAACCCCAGCGCAACTGATGGTTTCGATTTAACTCTAGACACCTCAGCACCTTTTGCACCACCAGAACCGATCGCAATAGACACATATTTCCCATGCTCGGACCTCTCATTTCCTGCTATAAGACGACTTAGCAAAGACATCCGCAATACTGCGGATACCATAAGCTGGACAGTGAAAGTAAGAGCGGATGATGTTGGTTTTACCTTCGCTTGGGATGTATCTGGGGTCCCAAACACTCTAAGTGTCAAACTGAATATAGGCGGTGGAACCATCATAGATATGCGTAATCCAGCAACTAGCTCCCACCATTTTTCAGCAACAGTGGGTACATATATTAATCTAACGATAATGGTAGAACCGGCGCCATCCGTTGAAGTTACAGACCCGACAAATGTTACGAAGATAAAAGGTGGAGATAACTATACCATAAAATGGAACGCAGGTGGAACAGGTATTCACCATTTCCACATTCAGTATCTAGTTAATGGTGGTACTCCAGTAAACATCGCAACTGCTGTTGCATCAGGGAGTCGTGAGTATCTATGGACGACACCAAATAGCGTCAACTCGTCGCTAGTCCGAGCAAAAGTTATCGCAGAAGATGCCAGTAACAATTCTTTAGCAAGTGATGAAAGCGCTGACTTTATGATAGACAGCACACCGCCTGTAACGAATCATACACTTGACCCGGCGGCACCGAATGGAGAGAATAACTGGTATACAAGTGATGTCACAGTCACTTTAGCAGCACCGTCTGGACTTAAGACTTACTATAACATAAACAAAGGACTTGGTGGTCCATGGGAACTATACGGATTACCTTTTACAGTGTCAGGTTCAACAGTATGGTATTACTCAGAAGATGAGGTAGGAAACAAAGAAACACCAAAATCTGTAGTGATACATATAGATCAAACAAAACCATCTGATCCAATAGATCAAACAAAACCATCTGATCCAACCAGTGTAAACGATACTGGCGACCACACATTTTCCGCAAGTAGTTTATATGTGTCTTGGGGTGCATCAACCGATACCGAATCCGGTATACAAGGTTATCAGGTCTATGTCGGGGAGCAACCACCGAATGTTGATGACACGAATAATATAGGTAGTGCATGGACAACAGGCACAAACTACACATTCACTGGTCTGAATCTGGTAGTAGATCATACATACTACATGGCAGTGAGAGCCAAGAACATGGCTGGTTTGTGGTCAACAGGATATGGTCGTACTGATGGTATAACAAGAGTTCCATCAAGTATAATAGTTACTGAGCCCAAAGCTGGAGACAGGATAAAGGGTGGAACCAGTAAGATTATCACGTGGGATTACAGTGGCATAGTTGTTCATCATTTCCACCCCATGTATTCCACAGATGGAGGAGCAACCTATAACCCAGTTCTTCCATCAACGACAGTATCTGTCACGTCGACATACCAGTGTACATGGAAAGTGCCTAGTATAAACTCGTTAACGGTTACTATTAAGATCGAAGGTGAGGATAGTAGCAATGTCGAAGTTATGAGTGGCGTCAGTGATAATTTCATTGTTGACAGCACAGCACCGGTAACCAGTATATCATTGAATCCACTATTGCCGAATGGTAATAATGGCTGGTATACGTCTGACGTAGTGGTTACATTAACACCAACAGACGCCCCACTAATGCCACAAGACAACCTAACATCAACAGGCATTCTAATACCAACATACGCCCCATCCGTGGATACCTTTTATAACATAGATAAAGGCGCCAATGGTCCCTGGACGCCATATACGGGTCACTTTACTGTTCCAGGACCAACTACTGCCACAGGATCAAAAGTGTGGTTTTATTCAGTAGATAATTCAGTAGATGAGGCGTTACCTTTATCTGGAGGCAACAAAGAGCTTACAAAGTCGTCCGTGTTTATAAAAATAGAAAAATCGGCTCCTGTGCCTGTTGTTACAGCACCGGCGCAAACAGGCTCAAGGGTTCAATTGTCTGCATCGTGGACATATACTCCTCCCGCATCAGGGCTTTTGGAATATAAGTATTGCATAGGCACAGCACCAGGAGGATTTAATGTAAAGGATTGGACGTCCACAGGCAAAATACCACAGGTAACGGCAACAGGTTTATCCCTAGTGCTGGGTAACATCTATTACTTCAGAGTGAAAGCGATAAATAATTCCAGTGTAGAATCAGGAACTGGCGATTCAATCGGAACAACAGTTGTGAATGCCATCCTGATAAATGCTAAAGCCGGAAAAGGTGGGTCAATTGATCCGGATGGTGACTACTGGGTTACCCCTCCTGGAACTAACCAGACATTCAATATGGATCCGGATAAAGGTTACGAAGTGAGTAAGTTGCTGATTGATGGCAAATCTGTTAGCGTAAAAAGTTCTTATACCTTCACGAACGTAATACTCCCTCATACTATTGAGGTTAAGTTTTCAGTGATAGAATACACCATAGATGCTGTAGCAGGTGTTGGTGGAACAATCAGCCCATCGGGTTCAAGAAGTGTGGATTATGGTGACGATCAGACATTTACTATATCGCCTTCCACAGGATATAAGATAAGCAATGTGAATGTAGATGGTGCGTCTTTAGGTGCTAAGACTACACACACCTTCAGTAATGTGAAAAAGGATCACAATATAACGGCAACCTTTGCGGTAACTGACCATACCATAACAGCAACAGCAGGTGCTAATGGAACAATATCTCCATCAGGTACAGTAACAGTACCGGATGGCACAAGCAAGACATTCACTATGACGCCTTCTAATGGTTATCGTGTGAATGAGGTAAAAGTGGATGGAAGTTCAGTGGTTGTAGCTACTACACACACCTTTACGAACGTAACGTCTAACCACACAATAGATGTAAGTTTTGTGCCTAGTACCTATACGCTAACATCAATAGCAGGTGCTAATGGAGCAATATCACCATTAGGCGCAACGGTGGTTAATTACGGTGCTGAACAGTCATATACAATAACGCCAGCCATTGGTTACCATGTAGCTGGATTAAAAGTAGATGGTAAATCAGTTGATGTAGCCACCACATACAAATTCACAAGCATAAATTCCAACCATACGATAGACGCCAGTTTTGCGATAAACACCTATACCATAACTGCTTCAGCGAATAGCAATGGGACCATATCTCCGTTAGGCGCAGTTATAGTGAATCATGGCGCTAACCAGACATTCACAATGACGCCATCGCAATGGTACCGAGTAGCTGATGTGAAGGTGGATGGTCAATCAGTAGGGGCAATGACTACATACCCATTTACAAACGTGACATCCACCCACACGATAGAAGCCATCTTCGCAATAGAGACTAACACAATAACAGCTACAGCAGGCATTGGAGGTACTATATCACCATTGGGTGCAGTTGCAGTGAATCGTGGAGATAATAAGTCTTTCTCGATAGCTCCATCGGCTGGGTATCACATAGCTGATGTCAAGGTAGATGGTCAATCATTAGGTGCAATAGTCGCATATACCTTTACAAGCGTTACAACCAACCGTACGATAGATGCCAGCTTTGCGATAAACACATACACGATAACAGCCACAGTAGAGAGCGGTGGAACGATCACTCCATCAGGCACAATAACGGTCAACCATGGTTCAACTCAGACGTTTACGATGCTCCCTAATGAAGGATATAAGGTATCAAGCCTATTGGTGGATGGTGTGATACAAACAGTATCTGATAGTTACACATTCACGAATATAGTATCAGCACACTCGATATTGGTGAAGTTTGAAGCAAGAACCTTCACGATAAATACCAGAAGCGGTTTACATGGGTTTATATGGCCAGCAACCATGCCAATGTCGAAAGAGATGCTTCTTCCTGTTAAATATGGGGAGACAAAGCTGTTTACAATTACTACGGATGCGGGTTATCATGTGGCTGACCTCAAGGTGGATGGTACATCCGTAGGCGCTATGGACACTTACACATTTACGGACGTAAAAGCAGACCACGTATTAGAGGCAACCTTTGATGTGAACATCTACAAGATAACAGCCTCAGCTAATGGTGATGGTACAATATCTCCATCCAGTGATGTGTCTGTGAATCATGGTCTGAACCAGAAATTCACTATAACGCCATCAGAATTGCATCATGTGGCAGACGTAAAGATTGATGGTACATCAGTGGGTGCATTAACTTCTTATGAGTTCAAAAACGTAACGTCAGATCACACGATAGAAGCCATCTTCGCAATAGATACGTATATAATAAAAGCGACAGCTAGTGCAGGTGGCACAATAACGCCAGTAGGTTCAGTATCAGTGAACCATGGTGCAGACCAAGAGTTCGCAATAGCATCATCCGATGGCTACCACTTAGTTGATGTAAAGGCAGATGGTACTTCAGCCGGTAAAGTGACGACATATAAGTTCACTAATGTAGTAGTCGCTCACACTATAGATGCTGTCTTTGCAATAGATACCCACGAAATAACTGCAAAGGCAGGAGCCAATGGCACAATATCTCCATCAGGTCCAGCAAACGTGAATCATGGTGCGGATCAGACGTTCACTATAACGCCATCAAATGGCTACCACGTACTTGACGTTACAGTAGACGGTACATCCGTAGGTGCGGTGACTACGTATAAATTCACAAAAGTGATTGCGGCACACACCATAGAAGCCACCTTTGAAGAGACAATATACATCTATACCATAACAGCTTCAGCGGGAGATGGTGGAACTATAACACCTTTGGGTGATGTGAAAGTCAAGAAAGGTGATCAACAGGCGTTTGATATGACTCCAAATGAGGGATATGTGATTCAGGACGTTCGTATTGATGGACAGTCCATGAGTACCATAAGTAAGTACGTTTTTATGAACGTTACATCTGCTCATACCATAAGCGTGAAGTTCCGACTCTTCAACAACAACGTAAAGCAGAGCGCATTGGCTCAGAATTATCCCAATCCGTTCAATCCCGAAACTTGGCTTCCATTCCAGTTGAAGGATGATAGTGATGTCACGATCAAGGTATATAACGTGAAGGGAGAACTGGTACGAGAGATGAATCTAGGACACAAGGCATCAGGCTCATACCTGAGTCGAGACAAAGCGGCATATTGGGATGGTAAGAATACCGCAGGTGAGAAAGTCGCAAGTGGTATCTATTTCTACACCATACAGGCAGGCAAGTTCACTGCTACCCGCCGAATGGTCATATCCAAGTAATGACTAATGTGAAAGCAGAGACCCTTTATCTGCTTTCACATTTTGCTAAGGATCCATAATTAAATAACTTACCTAATAGGAAACACCCTCCGAACCGAGTTTAGGCTAATTCCCCCTTTAGCTAAAGGGGGGAAGGGGGGATTTGATTAAATGAGTTATATCTCAAAATAGGGAAGTTATTTAATTATGGATCCTAAATGATAAATTTTTGGCTAATAATCAATAATCCTCCTATCCTTTCAGACTGAAAAATTATTCTCTGAATGGGATAGGAGGATTTTTTTTGTTGATCTTAAACTTTTTTTTTGACAATAAGAGAAAAAAGTTATTTACTCAAAGATAATTTGCTTGTATAATAGTAGTAAAGGTAAAGGGGATATTATGCAAAGTACTAAATGTGTGGAAAGATATAAAAATGTCTTGTCTTACAGAATAATTCTGATAACACTAATACTCGCCTGTATGATGATTTCAGCAGCGAATAATGGATATACATTCAGTTATGCAAATGGGATCATGTCTATACCTCTGGAAGCAGGATGGAACATGATCTCCTTCCCGGGAACATTGGCTGACTCATCTCCCGACTCACTGGTTAAAGATGGTTCTATGATAATACTACCCATGTATAGATGGAACCCACTATCCTACAGCTATGTAGAGGTTACAGAGATAAAGCAGGATGAAGGTTACTGGATACTGGCAATAGCAGATGACACGCTAACAGCCGAGATAACCCTCTCATCCAGCTACACAATAAACCTTAAAGCCGGTTGGAATATGATAGGCAGTGTCTATGGCAACGTTGACTTTTCCAATCCACAGGATACGCTGGACGATTCAATCATATTACCTATATACTCTTATGACCCCGCAGTATTTGGGTATTACAACAGCACAATAATAGAGACAGGTAAGGGATATTGGGTACTTGCAATTCGGGATTGTAGCCTGACGATTGCTGGTGAATCCGTAGCTACGCTTAAATCTCTAAGTATTCTTCCCTATGATCCAAGAATAAATCTAGGACAATCTCAACAATTCTCTGCTATCGGTGTTATGAGTGATGATGTGGTTGTTGACTTTACAAATCAGGTCACATGGACGTCATCCAATGAAACAGTGGCAGATATAAATGTCAATGGGTTAGCACCATCCCTTAAAGTCGGAACCACACAGATCGGCGCATCCATAAATACTCTCAGTGCGGTACTTCGTACCTTGACGGTTGTTCAGGACATACCACCAGTAGAGGAAGCAAAGTCTGGATGGATGGACGGTATCGTATATGATTCCAGAAGTGGACTTCCACTGGAAGACGTCAGGATCAGTGTAAAGAATGTTGATGGTATTGTATATTCAGATGCAGATGGCAAATATTTCTATCCGTCACCCGGCAGTGGCACATATAATATGATGATAGAGAAGCCGGGATATACTTATGCTCAAAGGGTAGTAACGACCATCGCTGGTGAGGATGTTGCTGTTGAAACTGCTTATCTCACACCTATAGATCAGAAATTTACTTTAGTCGTGCCTGACAATAAAAACGATCAGGTGGCAACTAACGCAAATGGCAGCATAGAGATGACATTCCCTGCCGGTTCAGTAAGTAGTGCCATTGAAGCAAATGCAACCTTATATGAAAAGGGTGCGGAACTTCCGGGAGCATTGCCAGAGACGTCATTTTTCACTTATGCAATGGATTTCCAGCCTGATGGTGCCACGTTTGCTAAGCCAGTGAAGATACGCTTCTTAAATGATCGTGGCTTCGCTCCTGGGACACAGATACCAGTGGGTTACTATAACAAGTCAAAGGCTCAATGGGAGCATGAGTGTATGGGAACAGTGAGTTATGATGGTGAATGGGTGGAGTATGAAGTGACTCACTTTTCTCCATTTGATTGCAACGATCCTGTAACTCCTTACGCTGAAAATGCAAAACCAGATTCAGTAAACAATCAAGAATCTCAGGAAAATCCCTGTGAACCAGCAAGCGGTGGTAATTCATTGGTTGGATTGAAAAGTGGGGCATTGAGCATTGATCACGAACTTCCGAAGGTTCAATCTCTAGGCACAGCTTCGGAAGTAGGATTAACCTATTACAGCCCTACCGCATATACAAAAAAACTTATTGGCATCTCATCATCATTGCCAGAAGGCGCCGAAGTTCCAAAAACTGCTCGCTTCTCTTTATCATTACAAGGGATGAAGCGGGAATTATCCTTTGAACCAACAATGGGCAATCACGAGTTTCGTGCTTTAGTTGACCCGATAAACGGGCGAGGAGAAAGACTGGGTACTGGAGTGTATTCTTATGTAGCACGAATTGATAACGAGTATGATGCAATGTATTGGTGGGCGGATTATTTTGGCGGACCACCTATTCGGAGCACTGGCATTCCAGTCGAGGAGCCTTTTTACTTAAAATCTTATACATCAGGAAAACTGATTATACATGATAGGACAGATAGTCCAATGGGAAGTGGATGGGGCATCCAGAATCTTCAACGTCTCAATATACAAACGTCTGGACGGTTGCTCCTAACGAGTGGAGATGGGTCGTCACTTATATATATTCCCATATCCAAACTTGGTAATGATATTGTAACTGCCAATTATGATAGCAATGATGTATCGCTATTGTTAGGGAACGGGGATGGTACTTTCCAAGACCAGAAACGATTTTCTGTAGTGAGTGACCTAAGTTACATAGCAGTGGGTGATTTCAATGCTGATGGCAAGCAGGATCTAGCAACTACTAATAACATAGGTTATGTGTCGGTGTTGCTGGGGAACGGGGATGGTACTTTCCAAGACAGGAAACGATTTAATTTAGTGATAGGTCCCCCATATTCCATGGTAGTGGGTGATTTCAATGCGGATGGTAAACAGGATCTGGCATTTCCTTGTGTTGGAATTTTCACCTCATTTGTGTTAGTGTTTCTGGGGAACGGGGATGGTACTTTCCAAAGCAGGAAATTATTTTTTATAGAAGATTTTCCATGTTCTATAGTGGTGGGTGACTTCAATGCAGATGGCAAACAGGATCTAGCAACTGCTGTTAGATTTGCCTCTCAAGGTATCGCAAGTGGGTCGGTTTTGCTAGGGAATGGGGATGGTACTTTCCAAGACCAGAAACGATTTAGTGTGGAAGAGCCGTCGATTATGGGTTTTAATCTTGAATCTATAGCAGTAGGTGATTTCAATGGGGATGACAAACAAGATCTGGTAATTGCCGGCGAGTCTTTTCAATTTAGCGTTTCTAGATTTTTAGTGCTTCTAGGGAACGGGGATGGGACTTTCCAGTATGATGGATTGGAGAGGAGTGTAAGAGGTGCCCAATCCATAGCGGTAGGAGATTTCAATACGGATGGCATACAAGATCTAGCAGTTGCTAGTAAGGTTGACGATCATGTGTCGGTATTGTTGGGAAACGGAGATGGGACTTTCCAAAGCCAGATTTGGTCTGCTGTGGGAGACGTACCATATTCTATAGCAGTGGGTGATTTCAATGGGGATGGCAACCAGGATCTAACAACCGCTAATTCTCTCGATAATAATGTATCAGTATTGCTGGGCAACGGCGATGGAACTTTCCAATACCAGAAAGTATTTGCTGTAGGGAGCTCACCACGCTCCATAGCAGTGGGGGATTTCAATGGTGATGTTATCCAATCGTCAGACAAGTTTTTATATAGATCATCTTCTGGGGATTATTCGATACTTCAACGGAATGATGATGGTACTTATACCCGCACCATGAAAGATGGCACAAAATATAACTTCGATAGTAACGGTCTGCAAACATCAACAGTGGACCGGAATGGGAATACTACCACATACACCTACGGAGATGCCAATGGAGACGGCAAGGCTGAAGAATTGATGTCTATCACAGACCCTGTGGGACAGGTTACAACATTCACATACAACAATCAGGGAATTACAAAGATCATAGATCCAATCGGTAGAGAAACCAAGTTTACCATAGATGCACAGGGGAATCTGGTAGAAATAACTGATCCTGATGGATCCAAAACAAGCTTCACTTACGACGAACGGCATCTAATGACTAGCCAGACAAAGAAGAATGGACAGACCACACAGTATATCTACGACAAATACGGCAAAGTGAAAGAGACAATAGCACCTGAGCAAACATTCTGGGATGGTAATTCTCTGGTAGTAAAGAAAGAACAACGTGGTTATAACTTGCAGGATGTGCAAGGATTAATCAACGACTTACCATCTGGTGTTGGAACTCCGAGCAACCCTGCACCGGTAGTGCGTCCAGAGCAGATCGGGTATAGCATGACAGATGGTAAAGGTGTTGTAAGCACAACAGGAAAAACGTATTCATGTTGTGGAACGATTCAAAAGTCAGATGCGCTGGGAAGAACCACTTTTACTAAGCATAATGCGGATCATCTTCCTATCCAGATAACCCGTCCTAATGGTTCAATAGTAACGATGACTTATGACATTAAGGGTAATTTGTTGACTTCTACAGAGGAAAGTATTTCCGCAACAACAAAATTTACTTATGATCCTGTTTTCAATCAAATTACTTCCATTACTGACCCCAAAGGGAAGATTACGAAGATAGAATACGATTCTCATGGCAATCTTATCAAAACTATTGATGCCCTGAGTAATACTTCCATAATGACATACAATAATCGTGGATTATTAACCAGCATCAAGGATCTGCTGAATGGTATAACCACTTACGCTTATGACGACAAGGGAAAACTCACGTCCATAACTGATGCGCTGTTAAGAACCAGCTATTATGCTTATGACCCGGCGGGTAATGTCACATCCATAACAGACCCGGCGGGAAAAAAGACATTCTTTGACTATGATGTGATGAACCGTTTGATTACAGTCACTGAGCCATCGGGTGCGCAGACATGGTATGATTATGACGCATCTGGAAATCTAGTCAAGGTTACTGATGCAAAAAATCAGGTTACAGAATTTCAGTATGATGCACTCAATCAGCTTTCAAAGATGATTGACCCATTAAGAAAAGAGGAACAGTATTATTATGACCTGAACCGTAACCTTGCCCGTATAAATAACCGTAATGGTAATACCTTCACCCTTGAATACGACGCTGCCAATCAATTAGTTAAGAAGCTAATGCCGGATGATCAGGTGACTTATGCCTACGGTTTGCTTGGTGAACTTAGTTCAGCAGTTGACAGCGACAGCGGGTTGCAGATGGTCTATGATACGATAGGAAGGCTGACTAAAATATCAACCCTTGCCATGTCACAGCCTGCTACGGATATATCCTATACCTATGATCTTAACAGCAACCGCACCCAAATGGTGTTACAGGGCGGAGTTACGAAGTATGCTTATGATGATTTAAACCGTTTGGTCTCTATCACAAACCCGTCCAATAAGGTGGTAAACTACACCTACGATGGACTCAATAGACGAAAGACCATGTCTCTGCCAAACGGAACAGCTACCACATATAATTATGATGCTGTTAGCCAATTGACAAATATAACACATAAGGCAGGATTGAACGTTCTGTCCAGCTATACTTATGGCTATGATCTGGCAGGTAATCGCAATAGCATGACTGAACCTGATGGCGTCAATAATTACTCTTATGATTTGGTGGATCAGCTTGTCAATGCAACGCACCCACAACCTACTAATCCAACAGAGACATTTACTTATGATTTGGTGGGAAATAGGACATCATCTGCAACATCATCAAATTATACTTATGGTTTAGCAAATAGGCTGAATGAAGATGATCAATATACCTACGGTTATGATCTCAATGGGAACATGATCCAGAAGACAGAGAAATCCACAGGTAAAGTCACCAAGTATATCTTCAATTCTGAGAATAAACTGGTCAGAATAGACTTTTCTGATGGCAAATTTGCCATTTACAGATATGATGCATTCGGTCGCAGAATCCAAAAGAATGTGAATGGCACGATAACAAGCTATTTGTATGATAACGAGGATATTCTACAAGAATATGACGGAAGCAATCAGGTTATAGCAAGATACACACATGGACCGGGGATAGATGAATCTGCCATTATGAATACAGGTGGTCAGGATTACTTTTACCATGCAGATGGATTAGGAAGTATAACAGCTATCACAGATGCTTCTGGTAATATTGCGCAAACATATACTTATGATGCGTTTGGGAATGTTGTAAATAAATCTGGTGGAGTACCAAACCATTATACTTATGCTTCCAGGGAATTGGATCAGGAGAGCGGATTATATTATTACAGAGCAAGGTATTATGATTCTAACTTGGGTAGATTCATTAGTGAAGACCCTATTGGATTCTTTGGTGGAGATGTCAACCTTTATAGATATGTCTCTAATAAACCTATAAATTTTGCAGACCCTCATGGATTGCAGGAAGAATACGTACAAAATTTTGCAAATGCAGCAATTGATTTTAAAAATACTGTTTTAAAATTTCCGCTGACTGTATTATCTTTAGGAGAGGGTGGTACGATAGTTAGTATGATAACAGACTACGCTGTTAATGGAACTAATATCAAAAAATTAGCTTTAGATGCTACTAAAATCTTTATTAAATATTTTGGAAGTTCCACAGTGAAGAGTTTAGGAGGTAATGAGATGATGTGTGAGGGGGTGGAGATAGGATATAAATATGGTAATGCCGTATATAAACTAAAGATGCTACTAAAATCGGCTCTTTGGTAATTCGTGTGGGAATGATTCTTGCATAGGGACAAAGCAAACGATCATTGACACCAGAATACTTTCTATGTATCCTAGTTTTTATAAAACATTAAAATTAGGATAGGAGGAATCTGATGTCTACCCAAAATGATATAACAAAATTGCTTGATATTCAAGAGTTGATTGTATTTGATATTGAGATAAAAGAAAATGAAGTAATCCTGAATTGTAATAATCGCTTTAATTATGGTGTTTGTCCTGACTGTGTTAATATCTCAAGCACCTTACATGAAAACATACCAAAGAGCATAAGGGATGTCTCATACTTATTTGATATAGAAATGAGACTTAAAATGTCATTCTGAGTGACCGAAGGAAACGAAGAATCCCTATGTGTATATCAATAAGAAGATTCTTCACTCCGTTCAGAATGACAAAAAGAATGAGTCTCATTTCTAGCATGGTTCACAATCAAGGTAACAATTTTAGGATTATCCAAAAGTAGGATGGGCAGTGCCCCATAAGCGTCAAGCTAAGAAAATATAAGACAAAAAGGAGTAAAAGTAATATACTTATTAGGACATAAATAAACAATAAACCTTTAACAAAGGAATATCCTAATGAGTCAAACACAGCTAATAATACCAGAAATAAATGAGATTGTCAATTTCTATACTCCAGAATTAGTTGGTAGGTTGGGTCGAGGAACGAGACCCAACAATTCGTTCTGTTGTCGGATGGCTAATTTATTTGAAGGTGGATTGGACATCATTATTCCGATCTGCAACAATGATAATCAGCATTAAGAATATGCCCAAACCCATCCTATAATTAGTTGTTAAACCATATATGTTCGGTTTTTCTTCAATTTTCTTGATTTATCTCAATTATCATGTTATGATCATAACATGATAATTGTAAATAATTTGGAGAATAAGCGATGTTAATCAAAACAGTTGATATAAATGAAGCACAATTGACGAAGTTACTGTCACTGGTAAAAACAGGCACGGAGATCATTTTAATGGAAGGTAGCACATCCATTGCCCGTTTGGTTCCGGTTTCGTCGTCCACTTCATTACGTTTACCGAATTTGCATAGCGGTGCGATCTGGACGAGTGATGATTTTGATCAACCATTACCAGATGAATTCTGGATGGCTGAAGTATGAAACTACTCCTTGATACTCATGCGTTTATTTGGTGGGATAGCGAATCATCCAAGCTGTCACCCCAAGCTCTTACATTCTGCCAAGATCGGGCAAATACTGTGTTACTAAGCGTAGCAAGCATTTGGGAAATGCAGATTAAGCTTCAACTTGGTAAGCTGAGACTTAATCTGCCTTTAGCAACAGTGATAGAAAGTCAGCAGCAGACGAATAGAATTGAGGTGCTTTCTATCACAATAGCACATGTGTTAGAGTTAGACAGTTTACCAACATACCATAAAGACCCATTTGATCGTCTATTAATTGCTCAAGCGAGAGTTGAAGACGCTATCCTAATCAGTAATGATCCAATATTTACAGATTATTCCGTCAAGTTGCTTTGGTAAGCCTGTCAGATGAGTTGATTTATTTGTATATATGTTAGACACCATCATTCCGATCTGCAACAATGATAATCAGCATTAAGAATATGCCCAAACCCATCCTATAATTAGTTGTTAAACCATATATGTTCGGTTTTTCTTCAATTTTCTTGACTTATCTCAATTATCATGTTATGATCATAACATGATAATTGTAAATAATTTGGAGAATAAGCGATGTTAATCAAAACAGTTGATATAAATGAAGCACAATTGACGAAGTTACTGTCACTGGTAAAGACAGGCACGGAGATCATTCTAATGGAAGGTAGCACATCACCTACTTTAATCTACATTTTCTTGATATTGCCCCAGGTGCTTGTTAGCTTGCCTTTTGATTCTACTGGCTGCGCTGAATTTCCACCAAAATCATATTCTGCGACATGCTTCATGATTTGTCCAGCGCCCGGTCCTACTGCTTTTGTCCATCGGGTAGCGTTTGGCTTGCCAGCCGCGGTATCTGTTGATTCATGATCGACAATACCCAACACTTGATTCCAACTTGGGATTGTGCCGGCAGGAACTTTTACATTTATATTATCTGAACGCCCAACTTCAACTCCATTAAGCCAAAGAATATATGCATCATCATAATCTACCCAAAAGGTGATCTCTTTCGCATCTTTGGCATTTGAAACGTCAAAATAATAACGGACATATACACACGTAATACCCGCTGGAGTGACTGTATTATCGTCATTATCGGAATATCCTATACCAGACGTGCCTTTTTGCCAGTCTGATGCGTTAAATTTTGATGTAGTCCAATCTTTTATATCCTTATCTGGAATTATGTAAGTAATCTCATAACCCTCGTCAAAGATTGTTTTTCCTCCGACATCAGCACGCACAATTAAGGTCATATCGCTACTGGTTAGAGCATTATTATAAATTCCAGCAGCGAGAACATTATTCTTCACGTATAATAAGGGTTTTTCCGCAGAATAACTTGCAGAAATAAAACAAATCACCAAGAAAGTGATCGTTAAATAGAAAAATGTTTGTTTAAGCATTATGAGCCTCCTATTGGGTCAAAGTGATAGATTATGCACAAAGAATAAATTTCTTGGTATAGGTCAATTTATAGACAGAAGGGCGATCATAATGATCGCCCTTCCATATTTATCATTTTTGGTTGACACTATTTAACGGATTTGATTTCGCCCCAAGCTGTCGCAAGCTTTGTCTTTGCGTTGACAGCAGAAGTTACTGCACCGAGATCAACAGCTACAACATGCTTTGCAATCTGACCAGCTGCTGCGCCTTGTGGTTTATCCCAACGAGCGGCGTTTGGTTTACCTGCGGCGGTATCTGATGACTCATGATCCGTAACGCCCTTCTTTGTTACTTCATCCCAAGCGGGTACACCACCGGGAGCAATGTCTTTGATTGGGTCATAGCGAGCAACTTCCACACCATTTAGCCATATAATGTAAAAATCATCATAGTCTACGAGGAAAGTTACTTCTTTTACACTGCTGGCATTTGAAGCATCAAAGTGATAGCGGGTATAGATGGATGATACAGGACCTGTGATTGTTGTATTATCATCACTATCCGCATATCCTACACCTGATATTCCAACCGTCCATGCTGAATCATTGAAATCCTTTGTAGTCCAGCCAGCCATATCCTTATCTGGTACAATATAGGATACAGCCGCTCCTTCATCTACCAAAACTTTATCTCCAGCGGTTAATTTGATGATCAAAGTCAGGTCACTGCTAGTTGCGCTGTTATTGTAGTTACCTGCGGCTAAAACATTGCCTGTTGTGTAAAGTTTTGCATTCTCTGCAGAAACAGCACAAATAACTCCGATAGATAATAGGGCAATTACTAGAAGCATTACAAGTCGTTTCATCATTCCTTCTCCTTAATTGAGTAATTGAGCTACTTAAAGTTTTAAATTCTAACCAGTAGCTAGTTGGTAGTTGATGCAAGAAAAACCAGTAACAACTAAATAATACGACTGTTCTTCAATACATCCTTCCCATACTTTTTATTACATGACAATTCTCATTTTAACATTATTAAAAAGTAAATTCAAGCGAAAAATTTAAGTACAAATTAGACAGTCTCCTTGACTTTATAATGGGTTTTATGGTATAGTTATAATGGAGTTTTGTATTCACAACAATTGAATCTAGACATTTCGTGGCTCCTCATAATTATACTTAGCTTTGCTTGGGTTTATGAGTGAGTTTATTCTCTTGATCTAATTTTGTAAGGAGGGATAAAGCGGAGTCTTATCCGCATTATTCATCATGAAATACGAGAAATTTGATAGGGTTATGCAAAAATCTGGAATCGAGTATCGTCTTGAAGAAAGAGATTCTTTAATTCAGATCGAGACGGATGCTGATAAGAATGATGTAGCTCACGAAAATATCAAGTCTGCTATGAAAAAAGACGAGATTCTTGTAAACAGTCAGCCCGGAAAATTCAGCGTGATCCAGAAAGACATAAGAGTATACAAGAAGTCAAAGGACGACGTTGGCTATGCATAAAAGATTAATAGCAATATTAATAATAACAATATTCGCTGTCCAGCTATTTGCGTTCATTCTTGATGCAAGCGCGCAGGCAGTTACTCAGAATGCGCCTAAAAAGCAATCCAACTTTGCCAAATGGTGGGAAAACTTCATGAAACGCACTTACCTATTCCCACTTGTTATGGGTTTGATTGCCACAACAGTAGGAATAATTGTTGCAACGGTAAAAAAGGACAAACTCCTCAAAAGCCTTTCAGGACAACTGATCACCATAGAGCAAAGAGATGGCGTAACAAGAGCCAGAGGACGATTGCGTGTAGAAACTTCCGGTATCGAGGTTATTGCAGAGAAGGCTAACGAGGGTAGCAATGAGAAAGTCAGCTATATTCTGCCACAAGGTGAATATGACAAAATACACGCTCTTGTGCGTTACTTTGATCTTTTAACTGAAAAAGAAAAACATCATCGAAACGACGAATTGAAGAAAGCCTACCATCCCAGCATTCTAATACGCTTGAGGAGAAGGGGAAGAAATATAATCAACCAGATCAAGAGAGTTATAACAGATGCATTCGACATCTTATTTACTAGAAGGTTCAAAGGCAAGTTAGGTGATAAATATGAAGGAGAGATAAAAGGAGCAGGAACCACAGCAATTGAATCTGTAACAGGCGCAGAATACGACTCGCTTATTGACCGATTGATCGGTACAAGGGTCATAATCAAGGCTGGTGATAAAGAGTATGTGGGGGTTTTTAAAGATTATACATCAAAATTCGTTGAACTTTTAGATGTAGATTATCGAAACGACTGGGCAATAAAAACCAATAGAGACGAAGCCTATGTGAAACACGACCGTGGTATTAGTGTTTATAGAAATGGCAACAATATGGTGCTTAGTAGTAAAAGCCCTTTTGATATTATTCTTAAATACATTAACTGGACAGAAGGTCCACAGAACGTAGACCGTGGTAATAATGACACAGTATTGGCAGTTATACCTCCGTTCGGTCAGATTGAATTCGACGTTACGACACCATATTTCGACAAAGTGATAGAGCCATTCGATAAACTTCAATTACCTGTGCAATATACACCGACTAACTATAAATTCATACAACTTAATTTCAAATCAACACGAAAAGCAGATATAGTATTAAGTAAGGAATACGGAATATTAAGGCACAGGACAGAAAAGTATGAGCCAAAATTACTTGACATTAATTCTATAACAGAATCACTACTGACAACAAAAGAAGAAGGCTTCATATTGAAGGGTACAACAACCCAGATGACCATACATAACGGTTATCTTACTAATATGCCAAGAGAGAGAATGGACATACACGAGATTGACGATCAGATAAGCCAGAGATGGGCAGTAGATACCTACTTCTCTATACTTGATAAAAAGATGCGACCAGTTTTCAAATTCCGATTTTTGGGACCTTTTCCAATGAGAAGAACCAAGAAACTTATTGCTTTATTCGGTCTAATGTCCATAATCAACTCTGATGAAAATCGCAAACATGACCCTCTCCTGCCATTTATCTACCGAATAATATGCAACGTCAACATAAAGAAAAGACTCAGATTCAGGAAAAAGAAGCAGGTAAAAGCAAAGAAACCTAATCGTCTGCTTGAATTTTTACGCAAGCCCTTCCATATCCAGACTCAAAAGGCTCAGTAAACCTTACTATACTAGATTATTCTTATCACGCGTTTTGCAATCTAAAGGACAGCGATAGATGGGTACTAGCATCCTGAAAAAACTACTTATTAATTCGGATTGGCAAGATATACTGGATAAGCTGTATGAAATCATAGGGGCAAAGTTTCTTTGGGTTGTCACGCCATCTGGGGCATCTATTCAGAAATACGAGGATAACCACCATCAACTTTGCCAATTGATAAGAGAGAGTGACGAGGGACTCAGACGCTGCCAGAATTCACATCACGGCAGATTTCAAGAAGCTAAAAGAAACAATCGTCCTGTGTTATCTGCGTGTTATTGTGGATTGATTGGGTTCGCTGTACCCATAAAGATAGATGGGGAATTGATTGGTGTTATTGGAGGATATATATCTCGGTCTGAGTTTCCAATAACGGTTGAGAAGTGTGCCGAAATATCCGTTGTGTGCAAAACCGATGTAAAAGAAATCATAGAGTATGCAAAAGATATAAAGCATATATCAAAAACTGAGCAAAAACAAATATTAGGTCAGCTTTCAATCCTTGCCATAATGATAACACCTTTGCTAAAGTGGATAAACAAAAATGAGCAATGATTAATGCATATATTTTTTATGAATCAGGAATTTAGCCACGGATAGACACGGTATGGAAAAGATACAATATACATGATGCAAGATATGAGATTATCTTTTATTATTACGAGTTTTTCAGTTAGCTGAGGAAGAATCGTAATTCATGAAAAAACACGGAGACACAGAGGCACGGAGAGGAAAAGGTAAGGAGAGGTAATTCAATTGGTCAACCGAATTAATTTTTATAATAATAGCACACGGATTGGCACAGAGGCGACTGATTTTCACGGATTTTATTCAGTAATCAATATTTTTAATCCGTGCTGATCTGTCTTATCCGTGTTAATCCGTGTTCTATTTCCTAAATAATTAATCCCTGCCTTTCCTCTCCGTGCCTCTGTGTCTCCGTGTTTAAATTCTTTTTATTTCTACAAGTGAAAAACTCGTATTATTATCTTGAATCCTGCATCATGTATATTGTATCTTTTTCTTCCTATCCGTGTGTATCCGTGGCCAATGAAAATTTGTGACCTTTAATCCTAAGAATTACTATCATCCAGACCAAGACCTAATCCCGGGTCTTCGGCATCAACTATTACATCTTCTATATCTTTAGCAACTGGAGGTTGAGCAACATTTTGCCTTATATCCTCTTCTAACTTCTGAGCTATTTCTGGATGCTCTTTGAGATACAATTTAGCATTCTCTCTGCCCTGCCCAAGCCTCTCTTCGCCATAAGATAACCAAGCGCCGCTTTTCTGGATAATCTTATGTTCGATACCAACATCAATCAGGTTCCCTTCTTTTGAGATACCTTCATTGAACATTATGTCAAATTCTGCCTGTCTGAATGGCGGAGCGACCTTATTTTTTCGTATTGTCACCTTGATCTGATCGCCGACTATTACCTGTCCATCTTTGATTGGAGTACCTTTTCGTGTTTCCATCCTCAATGATGCGTAGAATTTTAGCGCACGCCCGCCGGGAGTTGTTTCAGGATTTCCAAACATGATCCCGATTTTCTCACGAATTTGGTTTGTGAATATAAGGCAGGTTTTGGTTCTGCTTACAACACCGCTGAGTTTACGCATAGCCTGAGACATCAATCTAGCTTGAAGTCCAACGTGAGCATCGCCCATTTCACCTTCGATCTCTGCCCTTGGAGCCAGAGCGGCGACCGAATCAACGACTACAACTTCAACGCCACCGCTTCTGACTAACAAGTCAACTATCTCAAGAGCCTGTTCGCCAGTGTCTGGCTGTGAAATGAGCATATTATCTATATCTACGCCCAGCTTTGCCGCCCAAGCAGGATTCAAGGCATTCTCTGTATCTATGAATGCCGCAACGCCACCGGTTTTTTGTGCATTTGCGATGATGCTGAGACAGATAGTAGTCTTTCCTGAACCTTCCTGCCCAAATATCTCGATGATCCTTCCTCTTGGAACTCCACCGACTCCCAATGCAAGATCAAGAGCCAATGCACCTGTTGATATAGTCGGTACTTCCTCAATGTTACGATCACCCATACGCATAATTGCACCCTTGCCAAATTGTCTGTCTATTTGAGTTATTGCCAATTCCAGAGCGCGCATCTTCTCCTCACGACTGCTATTAGCATTATCTTTTTCGTTCATCAGAATCACTCCTTATGATTTTTTTGATCATATTAACGATAAATTTTTGTTCTTCTAAACCAAGATCAGCATAAAAAGGAAGCCGGAGCAAACGCCCGCTTATACTTTCTGTTATAGGTAAATCGCCATTTTTGTATCCAAATTTCATGCCCATCGGCGAATTGTGTAATGGGACATAATGAAAAACCGCTTGAATTCCTACAGACTTTAATTCATCCATCAAAAAATTTCTCTTTTCCTCTGAGGATAGTAAGATATAAAAAAGATGGTAATTCGTCTCACATTCATCAGGAATTATCGGCAATCTTAACTTATCTATATCCTCAAGTTCCTTCAGATTTTCATAATAGAAGTCATATATCGCTTTTCTTTTTTTATTGATCGCATCCAGATTTTCAAGTTGCGCATATAGGAAAGCGGCAAGAACATCTGATAGTAAAAAGCTAGAACCGGTGTCAACCCACGTATATTTATCAATCTCACCACGTAGGAATTTACTCCTGTTCGTTCCCTTCTCTCTGAGTACCTCTGCCCTTTCGATTAAGTTTTCATCGTTGATTACAAGCGCACCACCTTCGCCACAGGTGTAATTTTTTGTGCCGTGAAAGCTGTAAGTTCCCAGATGCCCGATTGCACCCAAATATCTGCCTTTATATTTAGCATAGACTCCTTGAGCCGCATCTTCAACAACGCAGAGATTATATCGGTTTGCAATATCCATTATGGCGTACATACCGCAGGAAACACCAGCGTAATGCACAGGAAATATAGCCTTTGTCCTGTCTGTTATCTTCTCCTCGATAGTCGTCTCATCCATATTCAGCGTATCTTCACGAATATCAATAAATACAGGCTTTGCGCCACGCAAAATGAATGCGTTGGCAGTCGAAACGAAAGTGAATGATGGCACAATTACTTCATCATCTGTTCCAAGATTGGCAAGCAAAGAAGCCATCTCAAGGGCGTCAGTACAAGAGCCAGTCAGAAGGATTTTCTTTGCTACAAAAACCTCCTCCATCAGCTTTTCGCACTTTTTGGTAAAACTGCCATTGCCGATGATATTCCGACTTTCAAGGCTTTCCTGCATATATTCAAGTTCTTTGCCTGTTAAGTATGATATGTTAAATGGTATTTTCATTATACACGTCCTGAATAATTTCGTTCATAATATTTCAAATAATCGCCTGAGATACAGTTTTTAACCCATTGATCATTTTCCAGATACCATTTTATAGTATCCTCTAATCCCTTTTCAAAATCATATTCAGGAGTCCAACCCAATTCATTTTTGATCTTGCCAATATCAATAGCATAACGCTTGTCATGTCCTGGCCTGTCCTTCACGAATTGTATCAAATCTTTTGATTTATTTAGCTTATCAAGTATCAATCCAACGATCTCAATGTTTTGTTTCTCTGTGTTTCCGCCTATGTTATAGATTTCACCGATTTTGCCTTTGTTTATGACAGTATCAATCGCCTTGCAGTGATCAAGGACGTGTATCCAATCCCGTACATTTTTACCATCACCATACACCGGGAGTTTCTCATCCCTTAAAGCTTTGAATATCATCAAAGGTATCAATTTTTCTGGGAATTGGTATGGACCATAATTATTTGAGCAGTGCGTAGTAAGTGTAGGAACGCCGTAAGTATGGTAATATGCACGCACAAAATGATCGCTTGCTGTTTTACTGGCTGAATAAGGGCTATTTGGCTTGTATTGGGTTTCTTCCGTAAAAACTGGATCGTCAAAATCCAGAGAACCATAAACTTCGTCAGTAGAAATATGTATGAACCGTTTGTTATCAAAACTTTTTTCCCAGCATTTTCTTACACTTTCCAGCAGTATAAAAGTTCCCTGAATGTTTGTGTCAATAAAAACCTGTGGACCAAGGATTGACCTATCAACGTGAGTCTCTGCCGCAAAATGGACGACTGTATCTACGTTGTTTTCGTCCAGTAAACGGGACACAAGCTCAAAGTCACGAATGTCACTCTTGACGAAGCGATAATTAGCGTTATCCGCAACCGATTCCAGATTCTCAAGGTTTCCTGCATAAGTCAGAGCATCTAATACTATGATCTTATCTTGGGGATAGCTCTCAATCCAGTATCGAACAAAGTTGCTACCGATAAAACCCGCTCCGCCTGTTATCAATAGGTTACGCATTAGTTTACTCCTAAAACTTTGCCTCAAGCAAAGTAGTATATATCGAACCTGATGGGTCTAACTGGCTTTTTATCAGACATACTTTATCAACAGTGAATTCACCGACGTCACCGACGCTTGGATTTTCTAGAGTTTTCATCATAACCGATAGATGATTGATCTCTCTGACTCGACCTATTGTTAGATGTGGCTTAAATGGTCGTTTCTCTCTGGGAAAACCGAATTTTTCCATAGCTGACTCAACCATGTCCGCAAGCCTTGAAACCTCGTCAGCGCCTTTTTCAATGCCAGTCCATACAACGCTAGGCTTATGTGAGTTTGGAAATGCACCGATTCCAGCAAGAGTCAACGCAAATGGTGAAAAACTACCTACAATATCTTGAAGTGCTTTACCGATAACATCAATCTTTGAGACATTCGTATCGCCAAGAAATTTCAGAGTCAGGTGAACGTTGCCGTATTTTACCCATCTAACGTCTGGTAATGAGTTCTTCATATCATTTTGAAGTTTTTTGAGATTCTCGTGTATTTCCTTCGGGAGTTCCACAGCGATAAATGCTCTTATAACTTCTTCCATGTCATTTTTCATCCATTTTCTCCAGCAAAACTTTACTTAACTTATGTTAAGTATTATACTATAAGAACATAGTATTGTCAAGGGAAAACTTTATGCTAATTTGGCTAAAACCTCGTATTTCACAGGTAACAATCTTTCCAAATTCAAATGCCTAGAGGCATCAATGATCTCAATACCTACTATCCTATCATCTTCGCCAACATCCAACACAATATCCTCAGAAACCCGCCTATTAATCACCTGCTGTTTTCGATCATCCAGACGAAAATAAAGCAAATCTGTCTCAGTGTTATATAGTATCTCCATTTTATTTCTCCCACCTTCCATAGAAAACATAAACTGTCACAGTTATTATGAAATCCTTTTCTAAGGTATAAATAACTTCTACTCTCTTTTGTTCGTAATATTTTCCATTTCGTTCTTGTTTAAAATTATAGACTTTGGCTTTTCCTATACGGTCATACTTTGCAGAGATAAGAAAGCCTGTATTAATTACATCTTTGATTTCCTCTTCATTGGCGCCACGTTCTTCAGCACGTCTTAATGTATGAATATCAATCTGAATTTTCATTCTCTTCTTAAATACTCCTTAATACTCCTCATAATATAAACCGTGAAGAAGATTCTTATTATTAAGTCTTTCTTCTATATCCACGCCGAAGAAGTCCTCTATTGGCTTGAGTATTTCCGGGTTATCTTTCAATACTTTCTTTGTAGCGTCAAGGACAACCTGAATACCCTTTTTTGTCATTTTTCCCAAAGGTTGACGAACTTTACCAGACGGCATCCCCAATACGTTCATGAGAGTTTTAACTGCAAGCGGGTTTCTTGCCTTACAGATCACTACTCCGTAAGGCGTTTCTTCTTGAGTTTTGACAGTTACTATGGTATCAAAAAGCGGTTGGAGTGCCTTTGCCAGTTTTTCGCCTTTTTCTATATCACCTTTGTTTAGATACTCGGTCATATCCTGCACTGCTCTGGGAGCAATATTAGACACAACAGATATGACGCCGCTTGCCTTTATATCTGGATCAGTCATCATATTATAAGTTTTATCATCGTCCCCTGAGATAATGTCAAAATCTTTTCCACAGCATTTACGGACGAGTTTCATATTTTCAAGATCACCAGTCGCTTCCTTTACGGCGCAGATGCTAGGGCAGTTTTTATATGCTATTGCTAAATCCTGCGCTGAAAGTTGCGTACCTGTTCTTCCAGGGATGATGTATGGAATTATTTTTACCTCTGGAAAAGCTTTAGCGACTGGTTCAAGATACTCTCGCCTTATTTCAAGCGAACTGGGACCATTGTAATAAGGATCAACCAAAAGCACAGCTTCAACACCACATTCTGCGGCGTGTTTTGTACCTCGTAAAGTCTCTTCTGTTGAGTTGCTACCTGTACCGCCGATTGTAATACACTTACCATTTATTATCTCGTGGACTTTCTCTATAACTTTGTCGTGTTCGTTCCAATCTAGTGTTGGACTTTCGCCGGTAGTTCCAACTGCAAGCACCCCGCTAACGCCAGAAGCGACTTGAAATTCAACCAATCGAGTCAGCCCGTCATAATCTACACCATTTTTAGTCATCGGTGTGATAAGGGCTGTGTAACATCCACTAAACATAATATCCCTGCCTCCTTTATTTATCGTCTGGCATCCAGTCCCAACCAGCGATGCTTCCATCCATTTGGGGCTGTGCTTTCTACGGCAAAATACTCACCCTCGATATGTGACTTCAAAGCAAAGTCATTCTCATCAGTCAGGTAACGTGAGGACATAAATCCAGATTGCACAAGCGCATCTAAAGATGATGGTAACTCATCAAAAGCTAAGCGATAAGCATAAACTGCCCTTCCAACACCCAAACGGATGAAGTGTGCTTCATTATGTGTCTTAACTTCTCGCATGGCTTCTGGTGGGAGTTTTAGAATTTTTAGCAGTTCCAGCGCTAATTTTGATGAGGTAGATAATGCCTGAAACGTCAATTCATGTTCTCCTTGCGTAATATTATGAGTACCAATAAGGAAGTCAATCTCATCAAAGTCCTTTGTCTGAAAGCTTACACTAGAGACGACTGTTTTACCATCTAGTTGAATGTCATAACTTCCACATTCCGAAGAAGTGAAGGCTAATAAACGGACAGCGTAACGTCCATCTTCTGCAACTGTGAAAGGTAACGATAGAGTTGCATTTACTTCTGTATTCTGCCATTGTAGTGATGGACGACCACCGAAGAAGCCTACTGCCTGCACATCCACTTTTCCTTCACCGCTAACTTTTGCCTGTCGGAAAGTTTTAACTAGATGTTGAATTTGCCATGGTACACACCTTTCTTGATAAGGGGGGAGATACCCAAAAGGCTTTGGTTTTCCTATCTGATACCAGTAGGCAACGCTTGAGAAGAAATCAGGTCGCTCAACAAACCAAGCATCTTCTGAATTGGCATGATTCCCTTTGTGTTCGATAGTTACTTTTAATGATTCTCTGAAATATACCGGGTCCAGAATATGCCAGCGATAACAGATACCGTTATCTCCTGCATCATATCCCTGCCAGCGAGGTTGCCCGAACCAATGACTTGTGCGTTCACGGAATCCCCATGCGTCATTGAAGTAATCCTCACTGCCTGTTCCTTGAAGACTTGGTACTTTCTCTCCATCAATGTAAAAGAAGTCATCACCTTCACCAAACCAGCCATCTTGAGCCATAGTGACAGACATAACGGAACCAGCGAATTGTCCACATCCCTCAATATCGGCAATGAGATAGTCACGTCCCATAACTGCGGGATATTCCTGACGATACTTTGCATAAAAGCGTGGTGTATTAGGTGGAAGTCTATCAAGTTTTACCCAATCAATTTGCCAATATAATCCTGTGGTACGGTTGGGATTATCGTTGGTGACAACAATACGTGCAGATTTTGCGAATGGCATCCGCCAGTAACAGGTAAGACTACCCGAAGGGGAAACCTGAACGGGGAAGCTATCAACAACAGCGACCTTTTGTCCGACAGCGAAGAATTCACCGAGTGGCACTTCTACCCCCGGTTCTTCCTGATCATCCCAATAAATGCGTAGGCTTAGTGCATTTAGTTCATTTACACCACCAGCGTGACTGGTGAGCCATATATGGTTAATGACACCCGGTCCTTCGAGAATCGGCATCTCAAGAACCGTTCCAGGTGGAAGCGGGGTCATATCAAAGTTACCATCGCTCCAGTTAGGCTGTTCATTGCTGGAAATGCGCTGGTTACGTCCAGTAGGTAGGGTAGCTAGTGAACCTAGCAAATCACCAAATAATGACATATATAAATCCTCCAAGAAAGTGAAGCTAAACACGGAGACACAGAGGCACGGAGAAGAAAAATGAAGGCGGAAGGATGATGGATGAAAAAGAAGAAACAAATATTACAACTTCATCCCTCATCCTTTCTAAGTTCTCTCCGTGCCTCCGTGCCTCCGTGTTTTTATTTATGACTATATCATCCTTTTATCCAAAGGGCATCGTTCATGTAAGTTTTCACGTATTCGTAAGGCATGTAACCATCTCGACTATGACCACCGGAATTGCGTATAATAAATACTCCACCACCGGGTTGAGTCGGATCGTCCTTGTATCCCGATAAGACTATGCTGTGACCATCAAATACTTCTGAGGACGGACACATTTGAAGTACTTCATTTTCCCAATGCGCATCTTTGGGCCAACGGAATCCACCGCAGACAGGATATTGATTCACAAGAGTCTGTTTTATTTCTTCAAACTGATTGTCAGTCAAACCTGTATTAACGTCCCATTCTTTGATCCAGTGCATCTGTAATGGTATTGATTGCATCTGTTTCGCCTTTTCTAAGACTAACTCAGATGGTTGCAGATCAACGTTGAATTCTGGTAAGTATGGCAAATCTGATTCTGCACAGATGCCGTATTCCACGTAACCATCCCATAATTCTGAGAAAAATGCACCGTCCACGTTTCGATTCGCCGCCTTGTGAGACGCCCAGTTTAAAAACTCAACGCTTAAAAGAGTACTACCTTTTTTTGATGCTAAGGCGTATTCCAGAACACCGACGACTGTAAAAACAGAACAAGTACCTCTATTGCCTTGTGGACGAGTGTATAATCCCAATTTTTCAAATATTTGGTTCAGATTCACTGAATCAGGAATAACAGCTTTTTTTATTGACACAAGTATACTCCTCATAATAATAATAATTTTTTATTCGCTAAATTGATATTAGGCATTGTTTTTTTCATGATGCATAATATAATAGCATTTTTTGCACAATAAATCTATGAAAATGATATAATGTACCCTGAAAACTGGACAATTTATCATACTTTGTCAAGCTATTTGGGCTAAAAGCCCGCAAAATAAAAAGTCAATAATGGTGCGGTTTTATCTCATTTGTTAAGTAGGGATAAATCCTTGACTTTACTGAGTAATACCTTCTAAACCCTTGATAAATAAGGACTTTGTTCTATGCAACGGTCACGATCTTCCACCTTAATATTGCTTATTTTTTGTCTTGACAAAGGGGTACACTTTAATATATAAAAACAATGGATACACAGAGGCACGGAGAGAAAGATTAGAAAATTATGGACATCATTAATCTTGAAATTTTAGAGTCTTCTGATTGTTTTTCATCTCTTATTAAATTCTCTCTCCGTGCCTCTGTGTATCCGTGTTTAACTTCCTTTTATTTCTATAACTGAAAAACTCGTATCATTAATACAAAAAACGTTGAAATAGTATGCCAAAATGGAGTAAAAATATCATGTCTGAACGTAATAAAAATGAAAAACTTAAAATCCTTGTCATTGGAGCGCACCCCGATGATCCCGAAACGGGATGCGGTGGAACTATGGCTTTATATTCTGGATTGGGACATGAAGTCGTTGCAGTATATCTTACAAAGGGAGAAAGAGGTATATCTGGCAAATCTCTTGATGAATCGGCTGAGATTCGCACAAAAGAAGCCATTGAAGCCTGTAAAATATTGTATGCAAAACCTTTATTTATTGGTCAGATTGACGGGGAATGTGAAATTAATAAGGATCGTTATGATGATTTACACAAGATAATTGAAGTAGAAAAACCGGATATTGTCTTCACACATTGGCCTGTTGATAGCCATCGAGACCATCGGATTTGCTCACTTCTTACTTATGACGCATGGATGAGATCAGATAAGAATTTCGCCCTTTATTACTACGAGGTTATGACTGGAAGTCAGACACAGAATTTTCATCCGACTGATTACATTGACATAACAACAACTATAAAACAGAAACATACTGCCTGTTTCGTACATATCAGTCAAGGAATTGAGCACTCATATCCCAAAAATCATGGCATGATGGAGGTATTCAGAGGAATGGAGTATAGTTGCGGATTTGCCGAAGCTTATGTAAAACATGCTCAAAGTAATACTGTGTTATTGCCATCTTGAGAAAGGATCAACAGATGGGCATAATTTGGCTGAAAACAAAAACTCTTAATTCTATACGAAAATACCAGATGATACAGCCCAAAGATAAAATCATCCTTGCTGTGTCAGGCGGTCCAGATTCTACTGCGCTCCTTTATCTTATGTATGACTTGATGGATGAACTGAAATGCTCAATGCACGTCATACACTTAAATCATAATCTGCGCGGAGAAGAATCAAATGCAGATGAGGAATTTGTCAGGGAACATGCGAAAAAACTCGATTTGCCAATTACTGTGGAATCAATTAATGTAAAAGGTATGATCACATCTAAGGAATCGCTTGAAAGCGGTGCAAGACGTATCAGGTATAAATTCTATGAGCGTGTCATGTCCGAAATCGGCGCAAACAAAGTTGCTCAGGGACATACAGCAGATGATCAGACAGAGACTGTCATCATGCGTTTTTTACGTGGTTCTGGAACGAAGGGATTAAGCGGGATTCCACCAATACGTGATAATATATATATAAGACCGTTAATCGAGACTGCCAGAAGGGAAGTCGAAGAATATCTCCAAAGTCTGAATATAAATCCGAGATTGGACTCATCAAATCTTAGCACCGAATACGAGCGTAACAAAATAAGGCATGAGCTAATTCCAGTTATAGAACGCAATTACAGTCCAAATATAAAGCGAATTCTTCAGCAGACAGCAGATATTCTACGAACAGAAGAAGACCTTATGACAGAACTAGCGCAACGGGCTATGGACGAGTGCGTTCTATATCGAGATTTGCAAAGTATAACTATTGGCGTCCATAATCTAAAAAAATACCATTTTGCACTACAAAGACGAATACTACGCTTAGTCATAGAAAACTTGCTTGGCGACCTGAACAGATATGACTTTGACCATCTGGTTGATCTGATGAATTTGATTGATAACAGCGTGACTGGCAGTGTAATCAGCCTTCCAAGAGGGATAACCGCAGAAAAAACTTACGACAGAATAATAATTGGAATTGATCGCTCTCCGCAAATTATTAATCCGTTTGACTACATTGTGAACGTCCCCGGTGAGACTGAAATATGTGAGTTGGGGTTATCGGTCAGGACAGTTCTAAGTAAATCAGATCATTTAACTTATTCCAAAGACAAGTATCAAAAGACGTTCGATTATGACAAGATCAATGGTGATCTGCACTTACGCAACAGATTAAATGGTGATAGATTCCAACCACTCGGAATTTCAGGCACAAAGAAACTCAAAGATTTCTTTATAGATGAAAAAGTACCCCGATCACAGCGTGATAATATACCAATTCTAATAGGTGGGAATAATATACTATGGATTGTGGGTTATCAGATTGATGGTAGATTTAAGGTAACGACCCAAACAAAGACTCAACTAAACGTAACGGTCAGCTTTGGGCATCTGCCAAATTAATTGCTGACCGTTACTTATGAGATATGGGGTATAATATATATCATATCGGTGGATTTGGAGGTAACGGAAGAATCTTAATGGGGAAGTTCGCTTTCTCCGCCTTTTTCTTAACCTTGGCTGACGGTTCAATAGGCTAGTTACTTGGCATATGAATTGGGAACTCAAAGTGTTGGGGTTGTAAGTATGCCAACACGTCCGGGTGATAATGCACAGGCCAATTGTCCTCAACTATCTTTATGTAAATGTTGCCATTGTTTCATAGTTAATACAACAAAATGCGTTTTTTGATCATCGTTTTAAGCCATAAAAAAATGGAGTGATTATCATGATCTTTCAATATTATTCAGATAGCGATATGATGTATATTAAATTCTCTGACAAAATAAGCATAGAATCTGAGGAAGTTGTTCCCGGTGTTGTGCTTGACTTTGACGAACAAAACCTGCTCGTTGGGATCGAAATTGAAGATGCTAGTAAGTCTATTGACCTATCAACTCTTGAATTGAGAGCTTTACCTATATCAAATTTAGTTTTTACAGAAAGATTATCTGCTGAAAATCTGATTACCAAGTCCTAATAATGAAAGGAGCGAATATATTATGAAATCTAAAGGACCAGTTATCAAAACAAGAATAGGCGTCATCTCTGATACTCACATTCCCAAACAGGCTGACGAACTTCCCAAAGAGCTACTTGAAGAACTCTCGAAGTTCGCCTTCATTATCCACGCTGGAGATTTTGAGGATTTGAATACTCTCAAGACTCTTCAGAAAATCAATCGTGTCGTAGCTGTATCAGGGAACATGGATCCAAAGGAAGTTAAAGATCAATTAAAACATAAAGAATTTATAAACGTTGATCGTCATAAGATAGGTTTAATACACGGATGGGGAGACCCTCACAAACTAACGAAGACTGTTCTTCAGGAATTCAAAGATGATGGTGTTCATTGCATAGTCTTTGGTCATTCACATCAGGCTTTTAATGAGGTTATTGATGGCATACTCATGTTTAATCCCGGCAGTCCGACAGACAATGTTTTTGCCCATTTCAAATCCTATGGCATAATTGAGACTTCTCCTGATGGCGTTAAAGGACAGATAGTCCGATTGGAGTAGAGATGAGAAAACTATCTGTATCAAGTTTTATATTGTATATTTCATGTCTCTTATCTCTATGGTTTTACTTTACTGCCTGTGGTAAAGCTGAAAATAATGTCAGAGTGCGTCAGGCGACCCACGCTGACGATCAATGGTATCCAAGTACCGCTTCAAAACTAATTGAGGTAGTTGACGACTACCTTGCAAAAGTAAAAATCGATCCTGTATCGGGCAAGATTATCGGTCTAATCGCTCCTCATGCTGGCTATCGGTTCAGCGGACAGGTAGCCGCCTATTCTTATAAGCAAATTAAAGGCATGAGTTTTGATACTGTTGTAATTGTAGGTCCAAGCCATAATGTTGGATTCTCTGGTGTTGCTATATTGGATAGCGGAATGTTCCGCAACCCATTGGGTAATGTGGAAATAGACAGTACGATAGCTAAACAGTTGATTAAAGAAAATTCAGCTATCAAATCCAACTTACAAGCCCATATTCCAGAACATTCCATAGAAGTTCAAATACCTTTTTTACAGCGAGCTTTGACGAGTTTCAAGATAGTACCGATCCTAATGCAGGATTTTTCAAAACAAAACTGCGATATGCTGTCAACAGCGCTGGCTAACGTTCTAAAAGACAAAAAAGTGCTTTTAGTTGCAAGCACAGACATGACTCATTATCCAGTTTATGATGAAGCAGTCAAAGCTGATAATGTTACAATAACGGCATTGGAGACTATGAATTCTGACGTGATGCGTCAACGTCTGGATGAGTATATGAAAAAAGGCGTGACTGAACTATATTGTATGCTATGCGGGGAAGGACCTGTCTATGTTGTAATGGATACTGCAAAGAAACTTAGTGCTAATTCTGTTAAAGTACTCAAATACGCCAATTCGGGAGATGTTCCTGATGGCACAAAAGATCGGGTGGTGGGATATATGGCAGCAGCATTTTATGAGTCTGATAAAACCGAAAAGAAGGTTTCATCTAATAGTATGGATGCTCCGTTAAATGAGGAACAACAAAAAATATTGATAAAACTTGCTCGTGATACCATTGACCTTTACCTAAAATCAGGGCAAAGGATAATGTTTGATTCGGAAGATGAAAGATTCAAAGTTAAGCAAGGGGCGTTTGTCACACTCAGGAAACAAGGTGATCTAAGGGGATGTATTGGACACATAGTTCCTATGGAAGCTCTAAGCGACACAATTATAGATATGGCGATAGCGTCATCTACAGAAGATCCAAGATTCCGAAGAGTTACACCGAATGAGATGAAGGATATAGACGTCGAAATTTCTGTTCTTTCGATTCCACGTCGTGTCAAGAGTGCTGATGAGATCGAGATTGGAAAACATGGCGTTATTGTCAGTAGAGGCATGAGAAAAGGTGTTTTTCTCCCGCAGGTCGCTGATGAAACCGGTTGGGATAAAGTAACGTTCCTACAACATCTATGCGCTGATAAGGCTGGTCTTCCAAAGGACGCATGGAAGGATAAAGATACTGAGATTGACGTATTTACAGCGCAGGTGTTTGAGGAGAAGAAGTAACGTATTGATGGAGTGAGAGATGCAATATGACATAGCATCGAAAGTAGTTATAGGCATGGGAAAAGAAGCGATCTTGCGTAGATTTCTTGACATGGATCCAGAAACTATCGAATTGATAGAAGAAATTCCACAAGAAACAACAAGTCTTAGAAGAAGCGACTTTCCAATGCACGTTACCTTTAAGAACGGTCAAGAGATAATCGTATTGTTGGAAATTCAAACTGATTTTGACCAAAATTTTTCTCTCAGATTGATCGAATATTATGTGCGTTTCAGATTAAAATATGGACTTGATGTTATACCCTATGTTATGCTCTTCACTCCATCAAATCAAGCTACGGGATTATACAGTGATAGAGCATTAACTTTCAATTATCAAGTTATTAGATTCTGGGAATTGAACTCCAAAGATTATCTTAATGAGATATGGCTTTATCCATTCTTGTCATTGATGCGCGAGGGTGAGACATTATTATCAGAAGCGGAGAAAACTATATATGAAAGCAAAGAGATAAGCGATGAGAAAAAAGCCGATCTCCTAACAGGATAGTCACCCTCTTTGATGTTGGTAAAAGAATAAAGGTCATACACGAATGTGTAACAATTCTTCTATAGAGAGCTTGTCAATAGTTTTGTGTAAGTTCCCATTCCGACTTGTTTAAATATACTTGCTGACCCTTTCCCCGAAGTGAATTGATAGCTCTGACAATATCCTGTTCCAGTTGGGAAGACGCATTGTCCATTTCTTACTAACTTCAATACTGGAAAGATAAAGCATCTTCATCACGGATATATCATCAGGAAACTGATTCTTACTTCGTGTTACCTTACGAAACTGACTGTGAACACTCTCTACGGCATTGGTTGTGTATATCAGTTTCCTAAGCTCTTCTGAGAATCGATACATTGTGGATATTCTTTCCCAGTCTCGATCCCAGATTCTTAATGCTAATGGATATTTCTTACCCCACTTAGTTTCTAACTCATCAAGACATTTCAATGCGGATTCCTCTGTGGGTGCTTTGTATATGAACTTCATGTCACTGCTATGTATAATATGGAGTAGATTTCCCTTAAAGCCCTGTTAGGCCACTCCTCAACTACTGGAAGTATCCTATCAGTCATATTGCTGATGGTCTGTGCTGAGATGGATGCTCCATAGATTTCCTCAATTCGTAGATTCTCCGTATCCTTTTTACGTTCATGTTTGGAGTAACCCAAATGGTCATCTCTTTCAACCTCAAGCATTTCCTCTATCATAGCACCCATCATCTTTTTGATGGAAGTATTAAGCAGATACTGTCGTACCTTGGACTTTCAACATCACTTTACATATGCTTGATAGAGAATTCATCATAGTCGTTTTATTTTTACACGAAAGAACAGTAATTATGGATCCTTAATCACATTATCTCATCAACGCTAACCTCAAAGCCATCTAATAGCTTTGACTTAGCAATTTCACCGATTCCCCATTTTCCGAAAGCGACATAAGTTCCATTTTCCAAAGCAAAAACCTCAATAGTTTGGTTAAATGGATCAACTATCCAGTATTCTGGGATTCCAGCTTTTTCATATTCATAGAATTTATCTTCTTTATCATTTTTTACCGTGCTTTCTGATAACATCTCTACCACAAGGTCAGGTACACCAAAATATTGTTTTGTTATTCTGCCAATATGTTCTATACTCATGTAAACTATATCAGGTTGTCTTATATTCCCTTTCCATAATCTAACATCCGTAGGCGACATGACAACCTCGCCAAGTTTTTTTGCCCTAATATAACCCTTAATTACAAAATATAAGTTGCCTATAATTATCTGATGTTGTGTTGTAGGTGCTGGTGTAATGATAAGCCTCCCTTCTGATAGTTCTATTATCCTATTAGTTTCAGGTAGTTTGAAATAATCTTCTTCAGTCCACTTCCCTTGTTTAGGAAATAGACTCACTATTTCTATTGTCGGTTGCCCAACCGTGCTTGTTTCAAGTGTTCGTGCCATATTCTACCACTCCAATTATTATTTTTGCAATTCATAAGAATTGTAGGGGAGAACCTACGTGTTCTCCCTGTTTCATAATATCACATCCATTATTTAATCAGCAAGACCGCATGTTTTGTCAACGAGTTCCGATATAGCTTCTACTTTTTCAATTTCGCCCACCTGCGAGATTTCATCAGATATACCAAGAATCAGTTTCGGTGCAAACATATCAATTACCCGCTTAGTGAATTCCAGCATTTCTTTCATTGGGAAATTCGGGAGAAAGTCAATTGCTCTGATAAGATCGAGAACGACAATTTTATCCTGTACAGCATTTTTAATCTGTTCCAGAGTCATATCACCCATAGGCTCAGGCGTTAATGCCTCAACACCGTCCAGACGTGATTCCATCAAGTATGGGAGCATGGTTATAGAGTTTCCATCCCAATGAGAGTGAACAAAGCGTCCATTTGCGTGAAGTCTGTCGCTGATGCGCTGCCAGCGTGGCATCAGATAACGCTTCAAGATAGGCGGAGGAGTGAACTCGTTAGTCGCATGGTCGCCAAGATTGAAAATTTTACAGGGCAACTGAAGAGCGGCGTCTATCAATCTATCATCTCTACGGTCGCAGGCTTCAAGATAGGTTTCAACAACTTCAGGATGATCATAAAGTAAATAATACGTACCGGGAAGACCGCACCAATTCTTGATAAGTTCTGTAAATCCTGAACTAGATAGAAATACAGTAGGTTCAGCACGATGACCCACAGCATCTGCCGAGTTCTTGAAAGATTCCTGATTTGCTCTAAACTGCTGACGCTCCACAAGATCAGTCACAACTCGGAGTTCCTCCGGAGTTTTCACAGGAAATTCTGAGATACGACGGTTCTTGAGTTGACCGTCCTCCCATATATCCCGATGTATTGTGCGAATTTCACCGCTTGGCGTTTTTACTATGCTTATATAATGATTATCGTGCTGTTCAGACCCGTATTCTATATCATTAGGTTCTGAATAGCCTTCAATACCAGCCGAAGCGGCATATCGAACAGAAGCGCCAAGAGCATCATATATACCAAAGTAATCCTTATCACGATACCGTTCAGGTAAAGTGCCATTTGCTCGATGGTGTCCAATCCAAGTCTCTAATCTTGGTTGCCATAGAACTTTATCCGCTTTACCTTCAAAAATCGCTAGATTCAATTCTTTTCGTGTCAATGTTATATAATCCTTTCATAAAGTTAATGTTCATTAGGCATGGGGTAACGTAATTAAAGCTCAATATCCATTCCCATTTGCTTCAGTTTTTCCGATACTTCGTAAGGTGAATTAACAACAAAACTGCTGATCCCAACAGATAATGCGCCTTCGACATTATCAGGAGTATCATCAAAGAATACAACCCTGTCTGGAGTAGTACCAAGATAGTCCAGAATCGCATTGAAAGATTCAAGCGATGGTTTTCTTGCGCCTATCTCATGAGAAGCAAATACTTTATCAAAATGCCTTAAAATATCGGCGTATCGGATACGCCATTCCCTAGCGTGTATCTCGTTAGTGTTGGTCAATACTATAAGCCTTGTCTTACCTTTGAGTTGTAGAAGTAGCGACTCTATACCGGGTAAAAGATCAAGGTATATACTGTTCCATCCTTCATCGAAATCCTCATCTGAAATTTTAATCCCAAGCACATTACATACATGAGAGCGATATTCTTCGGGAGAAATTTTTCCCATCTCAAAGAGTTTGTAATATTCGTCAACCTTAAACTTTGGTGCAATGTCTTTTGGATGGCAACCGGCAGATTTTGCCCAAGATTTTATGATCTGATCAACGGATATGGCAAATACTACTCCACCAAGATCGAGAATCACAGCTTCTAAAGAAAAGTCCGTTTTCAAATATAAATCCTCCAATTAAATTAAAGGGGTCATTTTCTGGAAGTCCATCATTACACATAGTGACGTATTCTGAGTGCTTATGCCAGTTTCTTCGACAGCCGCAAGAGGATTTAAACCAGCCAGAATGACTAGACCTACATAACCACTTGCGACAGGAATCTGAAGTGTCGGCTGATTGGGTTCGCCAATAACTAAAGTACCGAAAAGACCCATTTCTGCAAGCCTATTTAATATATTCTCAGCCTCTGGTAGAGAGACTATTGGTATTTCTCTAAAGCCTGCTAATACTTTACCAGAACCAGACCGAACTACGTTTAATACACTCGTCATCTTACTTTTGATGAATATCTCGGCAGGGTCCAAAGATGATCCGCTGTATTCTATTATTTCAGTGAACCGTAAAGGTTTAGAATTTTCTATCTGCAATATCCCGCCGAACCTTGATCTCACAGGGATTCGATGATGTAGCAGTATTCCATTTATCGTTACTGCACAGACTGTCGCAAGTGCGGTCATTCCTTTTGGTACAACTAAGTTTCCAACCTCTTTGCCTTCCTCGACAATCAAAACGAGATTACCCATGCTGAACCTCGCTTTGATAACTTCTTTCACTATGTCGAGAGCCTTCGGGAAATCGTCGTTACAGATCAAAGACACATTGAGTATGATATTACCGTTCTTTTTATCTAATTCAAAATTTGTCTGATAAGACAACTCGTCCATACGTCCAGAAACCATACCTACCTTATCTGATACCAGAGCGTTGCGAAGCTCCTCTCGCCCTTTATCTGTTATAACACGTCCGGCTCTGTCCTGCTTCCCTACCGCTTGTGTAAGTCCTCTTTCGTCCATAAGTTGTAAATGAAACCGCACAGCGCGTTCAGTTAGATGTATACCATCTTCCTCAATTTTTCTGGAGATCATTCTGGCGCCTAATGGTTCTTTTGTTTTAGCCAGTATTTTCAACATGGCGACTACTTTTCTTTCGATGTCTTTTTCCATTTACAACCCTCCCTATTTAATCCGTCTCTATCCGTGGCTAAATTTGAATTTGCTAATTTTTAAGCTCATGAGCCATTTGTACAGCAGAGTTTATAACTTTTTCAGCGACATCCTTATCAACGGGATAGATACCAAATAGCTTAAACGCCATCGCTGGTTCGTATCCGCCTTCGTCAAAAGCCTCTCTGATCGGCATGTATCCTATACATCCATTGGCGCATTCTATCGTTAATGTAAACTCAAAGGGCGACTTCTCTTTAATTGCCAGACCGATCTCAACAAAAACTTCGCCGGGGATGCCCGCAACAGCGATTTTATCACTCAATGCTAAAACCTGAATCTCAACTGGAACATCAGCAGAAATCTTTCCGGATTTAGCATACTCCAGCGCATCCTTAGCCCAATTATATTCCCAATCTAACTCAGGATTTTTTGCTTTACTTCCAGCATTTACTATTTCTTGAAGTTGTTCAGCAGACGGTATTTCCTGAGATTTCAGGATGACTTTCTCTTTAGTTGCTTTCAAATTAACGTCTGACTCAAAAGAAGTTATTTCTTCTGAAACTTTCAGGGCTTCGGCGCCGACGATGGTTCCTAGCCTTCTAACCGTATCCAAATCCCTGCATACAGCTAAGGGATTTATGTTTCCGCAAGTTCCTGTGAAGAACATACCGATTGCATCATCATAAGCTTTTTCAATCACTTTAGAGGCAACTCCCGGATAGTCTGCTGATATAGTGTGAAGGTCCCATGGTACGATAACAGGATGACATGGATAATTCATAATAACTGCAAGAGGTTTTCCGTTATTGCAATTGACTCTTATAATACCAATCTCTCGATCTATTGCTTTCCCGCCCCTTCTATTCATATTAATACTCGCCTGACCTTTTCCTGCGCCTATTGAAACATCCTGCATATTTCGGAAGGCTATTGCTATGGCGCCAGCGATTTTCTTTTCGAGAATATTAACCCATGCGTTATCGAGAGGACCAAATCCCCTGAGATGACTGGATAAGGGTCCTGAATGGGTGTGTGTTGTGCTAATAAGGATATTCTCGCCTTTCAATCCTGTCATCTCCTGTGCCATCTTACGGACTGACTCAATTGAGCTTTCATCGAGAGTTAGTAAATCACAAGTAACCATAGCCAGATTTTTATTGCCATCATCAAAAACTATGGCTCTAGCATAAAGGTCGTCATATACATTTTCTGATGGCTTAAATCGCCCACCGAATCCGCATAACCATATTCCAACATAAGGGGTTATATTGACTTTAGACACTCCCGCCATAAGATTTCCCATTATTGTCTGTCCTCCTTTATAGTGCTTGACGAATTAATTATTATAGACTATGCAGATAATAACAGATAAGTTTGTAGAACTCAAGTATAATAAGCTCGTAAACTTTGCTATTGGAAATTATCTTGTATTCGCTTCAATTCGTAAATTAATCCTTGCAGATCATTTGGATTTGTCTTAATATTCACGTATCTCCTATTGATATTATTTAACCGTTTAACATTTGATATAGAAATGAGACTTAAAATGTCATTCTGAGTGACCGAAGGAAACGAAATTGAAGATTGGAGTATTTCACCACAGAGATCACAGAGAAGAATTAGCAGTCAGTAAACAGTAATCGGTTTTTGTCACACTGATCACTTTCCTCTCCGTGTTCTCCGTGTCCTCTGTGGTGAAATACTCCTCAAGAAGATTCTTCACTCCGTTCAGAATGACAAAAAGAATGAGTCTCATTTCTAACTAATATAGGTATAATCTGAAATGATTCACATATCAAATTACTGGGCATTAATTCTTCTAATATTCATATTCTACGCCTTTTACTTGAGCAAGAAAAGCCTTGTAGAATTATCATCATGGCGCAAATGGTCAACCTTTGCCATCCGCTCGTTTATAATTCTGCTATTCGTACTCTCTCTCGCTGGTTTCAAGCTGGTCTGGCGATCTGATAGGATATGTGCAATTTTTGCTCTGGATGTATCCGGCAGTATTCCCGAAAATGAAGTACAAAGAGCTTTGGCTTTTATTAATAGAGCAATTGATAACTTAAAAGAAGATGATGAAGCCGGATTGATAGTTTTTGGCAAAGAGACTGATGTTGAGATTCCACCAAAAGTAAAGCAACAAGTTACAAAAATATTTTCAGAACCATCCAGACAATATACTAATTTGAGTGCCACCATTAAGACTGCTATTGATCTGTTTCCGCAAGGCATTCAGAAAAGGCTTGTCCTTATCTCTGATGGTAATGAGAATATCAGCAATGTTTTGGACGAAGCTAATATGATGGCAAAACCTAATAACATTCAGGTTTATACTGTCCCCCTTTCGACTAAAGCAACTGGCAGTAAAGAAGTTTTGGTTGACAGCCTGATCGGACCGGGTCAAGTCAATCTTGGTCGTGCATTTGAATTAAAGGCTGTGATCAGAAGCAATACAGATGCAAAAGCTATCATTAGACTACTGAAAGACGGAAATTATCTCGATCAAAAAGAGATTGATTTGAAAAAGGATGAGAAAAAGGTTGTTACTTTTCAGCAGGTTATGGAAACCGAAGGAACTCATCTTTATAAAGTCTCACTGGAGTCAAACATTGATACTATCAGGGAGAATAACCAAGCACAGGCTTTAATCGCATCTGCCGGCAGACCGAAAGTGCTTTACGTAAACTCAGGTGAATCATATCTTCAACAGGTTCTGAAAAACAAAGGCTTAGATGTTTTTACAATAAATGCTCTTTCACTTCCAGCTTCTTTGACGGAACTACAAGATTACGAAGCTATTATATTCGATAACGTACCGGCATACTCTCTTTCGCCTGAACAGATGCGCATGATAGAGACATACGTGCATGACGTTGGTGGCGGATTCGTAATGATCGGTGGTGAAAACAGCTTCGGAAGTGGTGGATACCACAATACGCCAATTGAAAAACTGTTGCCGGTGAAGATGATCCCTGAACAAAAGAAACGGTCTGTGTCAATAGTCCTGCTTATAGACAAATCTGGAAGCATGACAGCCTTGAGCGGTAGATTCAGCAAAATTGAGCTTGCAAAAGAGTCCGCTATGTCTGTTGTTGACATGCTTACGGATAAAGATCAGATGGGAGTGATTGCCTTTGATGCGGAAGCTGATGAGATCGTAAAGCTTGAGAAAATTCAGTCAAAAAAGCAGATCACTGATCGCATCGCAAAGATGAGAGCTAGAGGTGGAACAAATATCTATCCAGCCCTTAAAATCGCTTATGACAGGCTAAAAAATGCTGATACCCAAATCAAGCACGTAATACTCCTATCCGATGGGCGTTCTCTTCAAATGAATGAATCATACGACCTCGTGAAGATGATGGCTCAAGACTCTATCACATTATCAACAGTAGTGATAAGCGATGAAGCCGATAAAAAGGCGATGCAAGACGTAGCGAATATCGGATCAGGGAGATATTACGAGACTAAAGACGCTGGCAATCTCCCAAAGCTGTTTATCAAAGAGACATTCATGGCTTCTAAACTCATTATGGAAGGGAATTTTAGACCAATCGTGTCAACGAATAGCGAGATAATCAAAGGCATAAACTCATTACCTTCTTTACGAGGATACATTGCAACATCAGCAAAAGATGGTGCGTCTGTAATCCTGAAATCCGAGAACAGCGATCCGCTATTGGCAACATGGCAGCATGGATTGGGACGCTCAATGGCATTTACTTCTGATACACGCTCAAAATGGGCTGTGGAATGGTTACAATGGAATGACTTCAGCAAGTTCTGGTCTCAGGCTGTTGGATGGTGCTTGCCTGTATCTTCCAGCGAGTTTGAGGTTTCGGCAAGTATCGTTGGTGGTAAAGGTTTTTTGACGGTTGATGCGGTTAGCTCTACTGGACAACTTCGGGATTTTCTCGAATTTCAAGCTAACGTTGTAAGACCTGATATGTCAAGTGAAACTTTATCATTGAAGCAATCTGGTACGGGTAGATATGAAACAGAATTCGACGCAGGCGTGATGGGAACTTATCTTATAAACGTGACAGAGATGAGTAATGGAAAACCCGTTAGCTCTCGAAATGTGGGAGTTACCGTTTCTTACTCACCTGAATACAGCGATCTGGAATCCAATACAAAGCTTCTGGAAAATCTGGCAGAGGTTACGGATGGCAAGTTCAATCCTGATGCAACAGATATATCAGAACACAGAATGATAGCTTCACGGCGGCTACAGGATGTCTGGAAATGGCTTTTGATAGCTTCAATACCCCTGTTTTTTCTTGATGTAGCCCTTCGACGAATAACGATCTCAAAGGAACAGATAAGAGAATTGAAAACTAGATTTCATAAGTCCAGTTCAATAAAACCAGTTGAAAATACTACATTGGCAAGCCTGAAAGCACGTAAAGAAAGGACATTTGAAATTAACACTGTTCAAAACATAAACGTTCAACCAAATTTAAGATCGGAGAAAAGAGTCAATCCTGAACCAGTAAAGGCTTACACCTCAAGATTACTTGAAGCTAAAAAGCGGGCAGGAACAAACTAAAGATACGAGTTAGAAATAAAAAGAAGTTAAACACGGAGACACAGAGGCACGGAGAGAACATAGAAAGTATGAAAGATGAGTGATGAAGGATGAAACTGTAATACTCGTTTCTTCTTTTTCATCCATCATCCTTCCGCCTTCATTTTTTTCTCCGTGCCTCTGTGTCTCCGTGTTTTTTCATGAATTATGACTATTTAAAGATATGGAGTTATTATATGCCACGAGAAGGAAAAATAACTAACGCTATCGGCAAGCAATTCAGTTTGCTTATAAAACCTACTTCTGCTGACTGTAACTTAAATTGTGGGTACTGTTTTTATCATCAACGTTCAACCGACCCTTATGAATCTGCCCATGACAAGATGAATGATGACGTCTTAATTTCCGTAATCTCTCAATATCTCGAAATTTCAGGGCAATACGGCGCTTTTAGCTGGCAGGGGGGAGAACCACTTTTGATGGGGATCGAGTTCTTCAAAAAAGTCGTTGAATTCCAGCAAATGTACGGATACTCCGGGCAATACGTGGGTAATAGTGTACAGACAAACGCTATCCTCGTAACGCATGATTTTGCAAAGTTATTTCACGATTATAGCTTCCTTCTTGGCGTCAGTCTCGATGGTCCAGAGGAGTACCATGACTATTACAGGAAAACTTATAGTGGAGATGGTACTTTTCATAAAGTCATGGAAGGTGTAAATATACTCAGAGAACACAAAGTAGAGTTTAATATTCTATCTGTTGTAAATGATTTGACAGCCAATAAACCCGATGAAATATATAGTTTCTTTTTAGAAAATGGATTCAATTTTCTCCAATTTATACCAGCAGTGGAATTTGACAGAGCGACAGGTCAAGTAACAGATTACTCTGTTAAGCCGAAGGATTATGGTGATTTCCTGTGCAGACTGTTTGACTTGTGGTATAACAATGGCAATCCAACTGTTTCTATAAGAATGTTCGACAATATAGCAACCATATATGCTGGCGTCAAGTCTGAGGCATGTGTTTACATGAAAGAATGTGGCAATTATGCAGTCATAGAATACAATGGTGACGTCTATCCCTGCGACTTCTTCGTAGAGAAGCCATTATTTTTGGGTAATTTAGTGGAATTACCTCTAAAAGATATAGTTATTGGAGAAAAGATGCGGGTTTTTGGCAGGCAAAAATGCGGAGCCACAATTGACGCCTGTGAAAAATGCAGATGGGAATATATTTGCCATTGCGGATGTCCACACTTTCGCTACAATGGCGGAATAGACTATCTGTGCGAATCTTACAAGAATTTTTTTGATTACACAGAGGATCGTTTTAGGATACTTGCTGAAAGACTTAAAAGGCAAATGATCCAACAGAGTCAGCAGATCACATCAGCAAAAGAGCAAACTGACGTTCCTCAAAGAGCAATTGGTCGTAACGATCCCTGCCCATGTGGAAGCGGGAAAAAATATAAGAAATGTTGTATGTTGAAGTAATTATCAAGGGCTGGTAATAAAATCCAAACACGGAGACACTGAGGCACGGAGAGAACTTAGAAAGAATGAAAGATGAGTGATGAAGGATGAAACTTTAATACTCATTTCTTCTTTTTCATCCACCATCCTCCCGCATTCATCCTTTTTTTCTGTGCCTCCGTGTTTTGATTATTAAGTGAAAAAGTCGTATTATGAACATGAATCTTATGATTGGAGTGTCCTATTCTGATTTTATTTTCCCCCATAATGCAGGAAGTTTCTCTTTTGCATCTACTGGCGCCGTTTTTATGCCATTCATCTCCGATTTCGGCAAAGATACCCCTGCCTTCAGGCATGGGGAGGAATTGCCTTTCTCCTTTCTATTAGAATTGTTTTACGTCGCTCTAACACTTTTACCTTTTTACAGCCAACTCCGGCGTTTACCTTTGTTCCATCAAGTAAACGTATATCAAAACTACCACGTAAACGCCTACCAAAAACAAAACATTCTTGATCGTTATATTTTACTTTGTCAAATAATCGTATATCAAATACGATAAAAGGTGATTGGTTTAACTTTCTACTCCCACCCTTATTGATGGTATTTTTATGTATTTGTCTATTTTGACATCTTACTTTCTTATAGAAATACCATGTATCAAGCACTATAACCGTTGGATTGCCAGTGATACATAAAGCGTCTGTCCTGTGGTTTTTCGGTAGGGGAGAAGAGCCCTTCGCCCCTACCGCTATTCTTGTATTCTTTGTTATATACCCATACGTCATAAGAACATTAGGATATTTCTCTTTCAGCGTATTGTAAAAAGCCCATCGCATAATACCCATAAAAGCTGGGTCTTTGAATATCGTACCTCGCTTAATCTTTAACTTTATATCGCCCTCGTGATGCTTTTTATGGCACGTTTCACACAAAGTAATCAGGTTATTTGGTGCGTCTCCTCCTGTCTTTCTGCTTTCTATATGATGGACATTTAATATCTTGTCTTTACTTTTGCCATTGCATAACTGACATTTATGATCGTCACGATATAAGACATACTCTCTTACATTGAAAAAATCTAGTTGGACGCCTTGTTGATATTCGACGCCTGATATTTCAGGATTCTTTATCTTCTGTATATCAAACTGTGCTACCTCAACTATGATCTTTGTTATCGGCAATATCTTGTGTATCTTGTCAACCATAGTCAAGTGAGTATCTATCTTATGCCTTATACTAGGTGCTAACCAATTCTTATCTTTTTTTCTGTTTTGAAATCTTACCTTGCGATACCTTGTCTTATGGCTTCGTCTTGTTCTACGATTCTGTCTCCTAGTAGACAATAAATCTACTATGTCCGTTCTGAGTTGCACTTCTGCCGAAAATACCTCTTTCTTATCCGTTGTTGCTGATAATCCAATCGTTTTAGAGCCTGCGTCTACTCCAAGTATTATTTCCTGTTTATACCCGCTACTACCAAATAACAGTTTAATAGTAAACGGTGTTCTTTGCGTCACAATAGCTTTACCATCTCTCAATAACAACTTGGCTATTCTAGGACAGCAAGGCATAAGTGGTTTATTATCTTTATCGAGAATGTATACTAAAATAAAGTATACCCCCTTTCAGGGTTAGCAGTCTTCGCCAATGTTGTAATGGCTTGTCACGCCTAACACACCGCCCCTACCTCTCAGAGCTTTTAATATTAGACAACAGTGCTACAAACTAGACTGAATATTCGCAGGTGTTATGACCAAAACAACGTAGTCGTTTACGACTTAGGCTAGTCAACAAAGGCTTTTACAAGCCCCCGCATTTATGCGTGGGGTTATTGACAGCATCCTTTACCTGTTGATCGCTCAAGGCACTGGCGAATATAGCGACTTCGTCTATCATTCCATTGTAATAACATTCTTCTGACAAGCTTCGCTTCCCTACTGTTACGTTTGCCTTATTTATGGGGAGTTTCCCTGCATATACCGCTTCCATTTTCATATCGCCATCTACATAGCATTTGAACGTTTTTCCATCGTAATTTCCAGCAATGTGATGCCATTCTCCAACAGCAGGTGAATTTGGTGAGCATTGATCATGTCCTCCTACACCATCATACATTTGCCAGAATATTTTACTACCCGCCGTGACCGTGAGTTCGTAAGGTAGATCGTTTGCCGCCCATTGCCCTTTACTGATGATCGCCATTTCTCCACTAGCGCTCTTATCCATGTAAACCCAAGCCATAACTGTTATGTTTTGGTCTGGTGATAGATTATCGCTGTTTGGAATATCAACATAGCTTTTCCCATTGAAAGAAAGGGCTTTACCTGTTTTTCCATCAACCCACGTTGCACCTTTAATTGTTCCATTATTTCCATTACCAGACAAATCTTTTACAGTAGTTCCTGACCCTTCGTCAAGAGGCAGGTAAAGCACAAGATTTTGAGCCATTGTGCTTTGAGCAATCAAAGTTATAACGACTAGAGTAACGAAGATAAACACTACGTTTTTCATTGAAGGTACTCCTTTAGGTTTACTAAAAACCTTTTCTATGGAACATTGAGTTCGTATGCTCTACCGCACTGCCTAATACATCATTGAAAAGCGTTTCATCACCGTCCTTAATGCTAAGATTAAATGAGCAGGAACATAACTTTCAGGGAATTCTACCTGTACAGTCTTTCGATCCAATGCACGGCAATTATCATGGAAAATCTCTTTTTACTTTCAAATCGAATCCCCAATCACCTTGCTGACTTACTTTTCCTGCTACTGCGAAGCTCTTACCCACATCACGCTGTAATCCGACCCATTGTTGTCCGCTGTAACCAACGTCAAGCATCATGGATATTTGCTCCATGATCGGCTTGACTGCTACCAGACGAGTTTCTCTTGGGTTTCGGGGATTGACTTGCATCTGAAAGTCTTTCAGCCTGAGCATTTTTTCTGTCTGTGACTCAACGTATAGCTTTGCTGGTTCCATCAACAGAGAAGATGAAGATGATACCGCTCTTGATAGGAACTGATCGGGCGTACTGCCAAGTGCGAGAATAGCGGCAATTTGATTTTGGCTCAGATCAGGTAACTGCTGAAGCGCAGTACCTCCACCAAGTAGTGTGAAAATTGGCGGGAATCTTTCAGTCAATGAACCTTTTATCTCCATCTGTATCTTTATATTTCCCCCCTGAGTGACGTCTATGCCCGAATTCTGATCGCTTGTTAGATCAGTCGTAGCAATAATATCGTATTTTGGATCAATTTTGGTATCATTAGTTATTTCACCTTTGGTGATGGTAAATTCTCTGTTGAGGTACTTAAACGTTCCTTCTGTGATTCGACCATTTGCCCTTGCTAATGGGTCTGCAAGAGAACCCCGTACTCTAGCGGTAACCTCTGTTTCTACGTTAGCCAGACCATTGTTTATGCTCATGTTTCCACTAATCAGGTCAACATCAAGCTCAAGATTTTTGACGATAGGATAGTTCAGTTGTGCCTTGACGCCTATCTCTCTTGCAGAAAGTGCGTTTTGTATCAATTTCTGAATGGACTCGGTGTATTGTCCTTCTTTGATAGTTACGTTGCCAGTCAATTTCGGGGCGTCATAATTTCCCTTCAAACTGATAGGGTCTGCATCAAACACTATTGAATATACGCTAGGTTGGTATATAGTACAATCTTTCATATTCACGGATATGTTTCTGAACTCTCCCACTTTGTAAACGCCGTTGTTCCAGTTAATATCAATGCCCGACTGTCGTGAAGTATCAAGAACAAAGTCTCCATCATTCATCTTCCCTCGTAAATCTTTTAAAATTATAGCAGGTGAGGATTTTGAGTCGAATTCTATATCAGCATGTATGCCATTAAATTGTACGTAAGCGATTTCAAAGTTTGCACCCAGATCATCAAATATACATGAACCCATGAACCGAACAGGTTCCTTTTTTGCAATCACTTTCTTTATATCGCCGGTGACTGTGGCTCCGATGATACCTTTACCACTAGATTCTAATATATATTTGTCAACAAGCGATAATATGCCCATGTCATTTAGTCGGGCATCAAACTGCAAAGACATTTGTTTTCCGTTGGTTGGGACATTACCCGTGATACTAACTTTGTTATCACCAGATGACAACCATATCTGCTTTATATCAAGGTTTTGGTTCTGGTAGCTCATACTACCCCTAAATTCATCTACGGTCGCATTTTCCAAAGTAATCTTAAAGTTACGGACGTCATCCGTTGGGGGCCAAAAACAACGAATCTCGTTTCCACGAGCTTCTAGTTTGAAACCAAATCGTCCCTGTACAAGACCCGGTTGACGTAAAAAGTCAGATACAAATCCTGTATCAATGTAAGCTGTAAGATCAAAAGATTTTTCACCACCGATCTCCCACATTCCAATAGCGCCGATGCTCGATCCGTCAACGACTCCGGGAGTGGCGTCCACCAGTTTGAAAGACGGTAAGTTTAACCTTCCCTTCTTCAACTCAGCATATACCCTTTTAGGATTTGTGATCTTGTGTCCAGCCGCAGTAACGTTTATGCCGTCAGGAGTAACATCCATAGTGCCAGATATGAGTTTCAGAATTTCAATGACTGATTTGCCTTTAAGATTTCGGAAATCTCCAGTCAGCTTACCTTCCGCTTTGACCTCTCCTGACAACTGAGAAGCTATATCTCCTCCTGCAAGTTCTATAAATGGGTCTAGCTTTGCAGGGTCTGTTTTAAAAGCAAACTCAAACGCTTGCGGTTCTAGCTTTGAACTCATTTCAAGCTTTCCATTTGCCTTGTATTGTCCATCGCCAACTTTGAATGAGGCGTCATCTACATTGATATTTGTGCCATTCATAGACACACTCAGATTGATATCCTTAACATCGAGAAAAGTTTTTTGTGGTTGTTTTGAACCATCTGAAACTGGTACCAATTTGCTTGCTGATATTCGACAGTCTGCATTCAGTAATTTAAGGCTTCCTGACAAACGTGGTTCTTTAACCGTACCAAGTAAGCTAATATCCGCCTGCGCATTGCCATTGAAATCTTGAATTACATCAACGAACTGGCTTAGAAAAACCATGCTGAAGTTATTCATGGTCAGTTTAACGTCCATTTCTTGCTCAGGGTAAGTGATTTTAACTGGCAGAAAAGATATATTTATAGGCACTTTTCCATTCACGTCCATAGTATTACCAAATGCCTCCAGATTCACCTTCTTTATATCAAATATGCCATCTTTGTAAGATAATTCACACGCCAACTTGTCTAATTTTACATCCTTATTTTGATCAGTTCTTCCGTTACTCGGCGGAACGAGAGAAGCGACATTATCGAAATTAGGCTTGGAAGCTAATACAGGCACAGCAATGTCTTTTCCTGTTACAATTACGTCTATATTTGGTTCATCTAGTTTACCTTTTGAGTTTATATTAAAGTCAATATCACCATAAGCAATTGTTACAGGCTCACTTTTTGTTCTTCCGTTTCTCAGCTCCCCCGACTCAGCGGAGCTGAGAGTCTTTTTATTGTTTAACAGAAATGAAGCAATATCCGGATGTATATGTTCACCAGAACAGATCAATTCATAAGATTTATCCTCAATATTGACGTTACCCGAAACAACTATCGAGCCGTATAATTCCTTTTGATTTTGATTAGCAGGGGCTTTTGTTATTAGCTTGAAGTTAGCGATCTTTGCTATTTTATCTGCAAACGTTATGCTGATCGGTTCGGAATTCTTTATTTCGTGACCGTTTACGGTAAGATTGATTGGATTTATACTAATTTCTCCACTGGGGTCATTGATTGCTCCCTGTACGTGAACTGTTCCAGAGAAACTGCCACCCACCGGCAAATCCATATCCTTTACCATTCCCTTTATCCATGGAGATATGGTTGTTCCTTTCATATCCATGTTAAATTGTAATTCAGGATATTTGAGATCAGGCACCAGAGATTGTATGCTGGACAAGAATTTCTCAGCGAAAGGATTGACTTTTTTATCTTTACTTGGTTCAGTTTTTAATATATAAGTCACAAAGTCTTTGGGAATGTGTATATTACCATTGACGTTGTATTCGCCTTTGTCCATTTTCCACGAGAATCCCATTGTCGTATCATACTCCGAATCACTGAGTTCGTATAATTCCTCATTTATGATTACCTTTGAATTTTTAATATCTACCTGACCATTTAGATTTTCTATTGGTATAGGAACTGATTTGAGTTTGATGTAAATGTCATTCAGATTAGCTAATGCCTTGATTCTCGGTTGCTTAATTTGTCCTGTAACTTCGAGTTTAACGTTATCAACTTTGCCATGCGCTGACTCTATCTCTGGAACGAGTTCGGAAAGGATGTTTATATCCATGTTCTTTGCTTCCATAGAGAGCTTTATGCTTTTCTCCATAATCTTATCTGGTGTAAGAGAATTACTATCCTTTAGATCAATAGGTATGGCAAAGTTTAGTTTAGCATTGCCATCGAGGGTTTTCATCAGGAAATCTTCAACCTCAAACATACCATCTTTATATGAAAGCTGGCTGGTGAAGCTATCTACTTTAACCTGATCATAAGCCAACTTTGAGCCATCCATCTGCGCTGTAATAATCGGGTTGGTAACATCACCAGTCACATTTATATTACAGTCTATTTTTCCGCTGACGGGTTTTGGAATTTCTACAAAATCAGATGCGACTGCGACGTCCAAATCTTTGATAATTACGTTTACGTCTACTCCAATCTTTTGCTCTTTTTGAGTGCCAAGCAGGCTTGCAGTTGCGTTTAATGTAATATTTCCACCCTCACCATCCATCTCTAATGAGTCCAGTTTAAAGTTACGATCAGCAAGATTGAGATTAACGGGGGACTTATTTACCCATTTATACTGGCTTGTGCTTAGAAGAATATTTTGCAATGTTCCGTCCATAGATATACCCATCGGATCAGAACCGTTGCCATAAGCTTTTATGTCACCGGTTATTTGCATGTCAACTTTATCTCCGATATTGGCAAGATTTAAAGCAGGCTCTACGTTAATATCCTTCAACTGAAGTTGTGCAGTGAATGGAAATGGTTCAAGTATACTTGCATCCACGTTGGCTACAAGGGTACGATTCAGCAAATAGACGTCCACATTAGCCTTTTGATTGCCTACGTTGATAACACATTCGCCATCGCCAAAATGTTCGCTGTCGTAGCTTATATCATCAAGTTTTATCTTACCATCAAGAGATGGGGATTTAATGTTACCTTTACCAGAAAGCGATATTTGAAGTTTCCCCCCGGGTGTAACAGCATTTCCCTGTTCATTGCTAATGATCTCTCCATTTCGAGTTGTCATAGCATCATTATACAGCATTGCTATGTCAATAGGAGACGAATCAACTTTAAGGCTATAATCACCTGTTGGGCTAAATTCGCAAACCGCTTTGATCTGTTCACCAACGCTTGATATTATAAGCTCAGGTATCTTCAAAGCATTTGCTTGGATCGTTATTGGGATTATGATCGGGTCTATACTGCGCGTTCCAACGGACAGATCACTCACGAGCATTTCACCGCTACCATTCAAACTGGTTAATTTTCCTGAAACATCAATCTCTCCGTTGATTAATCCTCCATGTATCGGCATATTGCTACTAAATAAATTAGCGTATTTCTCGATCAGAAGCGAATCAATGGTAAGACGGGCATTTACTGATGGCGTTTCTTCAATCTTTACGTCAGCCTTGATAAGACATTTTGCATTATCAAGTATTAGAGCAAAATCATCTGTTCTGATGTGATCATCATCAAGAGCTAAATTGCCGCTGATAGAGCCTATGCTAAACTTTGATGGCTGTCCTTCACTATTTTTTATTGGAATATCGAGGCTTGGAACATTGATCCTTATATTGCCCTTCAGATCAGCTATATCTTTGATTATCTTTCCTTGCTGTCCGCTGTCTTTTAAGCCCATACTTGCCAAAAAAACAGGATTGACGATCTTCATTGTAGCATCAACAAGTATCTGTCCCTGTCCATTGATGGAAGGCGACCCGTTTGTTCTTCCGTTACTCGGCGGAACGAGAGTTGCTATAGAAGTCATTTCAGCAATATCAATTCCGCTCAATTCCATTGACAGTTTTAATCCCGCATCATCACCGAGAGTACCTTTTACGTCCATGATGGTTGTGTCACGAGATACGTTCATGCTAATTGATTTTCCATCAACGTTCAGAATCGCTTTGACGTTTCCGACTGACACATTCTTATATTGAGGTAGAGACGGATTATCTGGGTTTTGTGGAATATTCACACTTACATTCGTCAGTTCTAGATCGCCTTTTGTCTGAAACGCTCCGGGGCGTAATTCTTTACCACTGATTAATATTTGTCCACTCATGGAGCCAGACATTTGGGATTTTGTGCCGATTAGATCGCTTATAATATTATTCGTATCAAGATTGCTTAACTTTACGTCACCCTTGTAACCACCGAGCTTTCCATTAGCCAATTTTACAGACCCGTTGATTTTTGCGGAGCCTTCACCAATATTTGCGGTAATGCCTGATAGTTCTGCACCTTTCTGAGAGAATTTTGCTTCGCCTTTAACGTTCTTCAATTTCAGATCATTCACGTATAAGCTTTCAGAATCTATTTTGCATGTACCTGATATATCGGGCAATTCACCGTTTGCTATTATGCTGACGTTTACGATACCATCAAGGCGTTTGAGTTGAGGCGCAAAGTCCTTAAAGTCATTCAGCACAAGTTTGGATTTTGCTTCTATCTCCAGCTTTGGAACCTTGCCATTTACGACTGATCCCTTTGCCCGAAGAATCGAATTTCCAATCATCAATCCAAGATTTGTGAGTTTTATTTTGTCGCCAGCCATCTCAAAGTTCGACACTATATCGGATATGTGTTTGGTTATTTTTTGTAAAGTCACATCCCCTTTAACCGCTTTTATTTCGCCTTTGTATGTAGTTCCCTCTCCAGATATAGTGCCGTTGACATCATCAATGGTTAGATATGCTGAATCACGCTTATCGTCAAAAACGACCTGACCAGAGCGTATATCTGCATTTGACAAAAGTAACGTGAAACGTGGTTTACCACCTTGACTATTTTGAGCAAATTCAGGCAGGTTGAGTTTACCGTTCTTATCCATTTCAACGTAGATTCTCGGCTGGATAATTTGCAGGTCATCTATGACAAGTTTGAACCTTATCAGACCAAGCAGGGAATATTTTACTTTTATTTCTTGAATTTCTACAAGTGTACCTTCGCTAAGTTTATCATGTTTGGCAACCGATAAGCCGTCTATCGTGACTCCAAGAAACGGGTCCCCTGTGATCTCTCCCAATATAAATTCACGTTTTAATTGATCCTGTAGCGTAGCTTCAGCGACTGAGCGGATCTTACCCATAGCGAAGGTACTTTTAAAAACAAAGTACCTGCTTATTAAAATAAGAGCTACAAAGAAAACGGCAATGCCTATGAGTATCCACTTTTTCATAATTTAGTGCATTAATTTACGACGTTCCTATCCACAATACCCAGTCATTATTATCTGTCGGGCAGAATTTTTGTATAGATTGATTGACTATCTCAGCGTCAGACCATTCGCATGTACTTGGATTAAACCATTTCGCTGTTGCAGGATGTTTGATTAATTTAGTATTCAGTGAGATTTCCATTCCTTCTGTCAGATAAGCTACCATACACTTATTATCGTCAGTTTTAGCAACTGCTACAAACTTATGAGGATCAGATTTTCCGGGCTGATCAATCAGCATTTCAGGCGCAGGAAAGAGTTTCCACCACTGGAATGATGAGAAGAATTCTTTCATGTATTTAATATGTGTGCTTCCGAGAAGTTTTATCGCTTCGTACCATGGCGGGGCAATGCCGGTGCCATTATGATTCAAAGGTTCTTCGGGTTTGGTCTGCCATCCCCAGATACCATGTGCGCCGTAAGTTAATCCTGCTGTCGGTGAAATGAGAAGACTCCAGTATCCTGCACGTCTTACAGCCTTTGCATCATGCGGTTTTCGGGAGTGATATGCGTTATGTGCCTCGTAGTTTGGCTCAAGGTTAATCTCAGGATGATGTGGTTCTTTTTTCCAATCATAACTTGGTGGTCCTTCACAAAGCCATCTCAACGTATCTTCATTATCCCCATGACCGCTCTGGTAACTGTTAAAGCTGAACCAGTTTTCATGACGGAATTCATCAGCGACCCAATTCATACCTTGCGGGTGCATAGTCGCAAGCTGATCGGAATAACCATCAAAAACTGCATGTCCGATCTTTTTCCATCGTTCAGCCCTTTCACCATTATAATTTCCATCTCCGGCAAGTATCCATATCACACGATAAGAGGCATATCTAGCAAGCATGTATCTAGCGAGTAGGATCGCTTGATCATCAGGAAGCGACATTCCCGGATCAGTTTCAGCGCTGATCGCCCAAAGCAATACGGGTGCGCCTATTATCCCATAATCATTCATAACATTCATTCGCTCATCCATACGCTGATAGAAAGATGGATTGATCTGTATCTTTTCCTTTCCGATAAATGGTAATCTGCCATCAATATCACCATTTGCGGCACGCCATTGAGTTGTTACGAACTGAACTACGTTAAAACCCTTGTCGGTACGATCCTGAAGATATTTTTCCCAATCGGTTTCTGTTGAAAGTAAAACTGCATTCCATGCCGTATCCCCAAGCCAGAAAAATGGCGTACCATCACTGTGAACTAAATAACGTTTATTATCAGATATGTGTATAGCACCATGTTTATAAAGAGGATTATCGCTGGAGTATGGTGTACAATCAAAATTGCCTTTCTGATTATTCAATCCATGATCTGATGTATTTGAACAATAAGTAACGTAAGTCCATAGTCCAGTTTCATCAGGAGAAAAGCGAATTCTCCATGTCCTGCCTCCGTCCCAGAATCCATTAACAGTCAGATTTCTACCGTCTGGTGATTGGAATATTGCATCAATTTTTACGTCTTGAATAGGATTATCATAGTCAGAAATACTCGTCAGTTCCAATTCAAATCTTGTCCATTGGAATATTTTTGGCATAGAACACCTCCTGAACAGGCTTGTTACTTTAGAAAAAATAGGCAAAATAAAGTGCAATATGAATTTTAACATTATGTACCTATTTTGTCAATGGATTGAAAGTGATCAGTAATCAGTGATGAGTGACCACTGATGAGTTTTTGTCATACTGCTTACTGATTACTTTCCTCTCCGTGCCTCCGTGTTTAACTTCTTTTTATTTCTATAAGTGAAAAACTCGTATAAGCAAGTTTAAGAAACCTTTTTAAACTTTAGGAAATAGAACGCGGATAAAAGCTGATCAGGCGGATTTGCGCAGATCGAAATAAATAAAGAAAAATCCGCGAAAATCCGTTTAATCCGCGTCATCCGCGTTCTATTCCTAAAAATTTAACATCATTTTTTAAACTTGCTTACGTCAGAGAGTTTCTCTTTAAGAATGGTAACATATTTGTTAAAATTCATCATTAGCCTCCTGATGTTGTGGTGATTGTTTTGTTTTTATTTATATCACCTTCAGGAGGCTTTTGGAAGCATTTTTTTTCTTATGTCAGTGCCATTCGGGCTAGAGGGTTGTTTTTAGAACGTTTATGTATTTTTTAACGATTACAGAAGGAGAAATATAAATGACAAAGATGACCAAACAGGAAAGGGTTATGGCAGGATTTAACCATCAGGAGACGGATCGTGTTCCACTCTATGACCTTATGGTTAATGATGACTGCATCGAATACTTTACCGGCGTCTATCCACCTTACGGGGAGGAAGGTGCAAAATTACAGGCGCAAGCAGTTGATCGTATGCTGGATATGGCGCGCAGCGTCGGAGTATCGCCAAGTCAACCACCTGTTGGCTTCACTGACGACCCGGTGCTTTTGGAATGGGCAAGATTCGGTTCGCTTACACATAGACTAAATCCGATAAGCTCTTATGAATCGGCAATAGAATGGGTAAAAAAACAAATACAAGCCTTGAGTAAATGGAAGGAAAACATCAATCTTCTGCAAGCTGGTGAAAATACACGTAAATCATTTGAAAGATTGTATAGCTGGATGGGTGAAGATCACGTTGTTTGCTGTCTGCACCAGAGCGGAGTTGGTCTGGATGATATTCGAGGTACTATCGGGCTAGAATATTTCAGTTATATTGATGCAGATGATCCGAGACTTATATCTGAGTATCTGGAATTATGCACTGAGCGGGAAGTTGCCACTATTCATGCCATTGCCGATCCGAATATATCTCCATTTGCTCTCACTTATGGTGATATTGCCATGAAAGCAAAGCTTATGCACTCTCCTGAATGGCTACGTCGTGAGTTCTTTCCACGCTTGAAACGCCTTAATGATGCCTATCACGAACATGATATACGCTGTCTATTTCACTCAGATGGCTATATCATGGAGATTATGCCCGATCTTATAGAGACGGGTATTGATGGAGTCAATCCAATTGAGATAGTATCAGGCATGGATGTGGGGGAAGTATATCGTCTTTATGGTGATAAGATATTTCTGACCGGAGGGATTGATATGAGCCAATTACTATCAAATGGCACTCCTGATCAGGTTAGAGAAGTTTGTCGGAATACGATTAAGGAAGCACCTACCGGCTATTTTATGGGTTCCACAACGGAGATTGATAATAGCTCACGTCTTGAGAACGTGCTTGCGATGATGGAAGTTAGCTGGGGATACCATCCTCCCGGCGCCAAACCTGATATTATGGAGCAAATACGACATCGAAAAGAGGAGGTAATAAAAAAATATCGAGAATCCGCTGCCAATTAAGAACTAACATTTAAAGGGGCAACCACAAGCAAGGGGGCAACCACAAGCAAGGGGGCAACCACAAGCAAGGGGGCAACCGCAAGCAAGGGGGCAACCGCAAGGGATTGCCCCTACAATTAAATGTCTTATGTGAATTGGAAATTGATATTACTTTGCCTTTATCGCTCCCCAAGTCAGAGAAGCCTTACCACTAGAGTCCACAGCAGAGGCTACTGATGCTAATGTAAATTGTCCATATCCCAATGTCTGGTTATGAGCTTCACGACCAGTCCACGTCATCTGCAATTCTCTATCAGCCACATCTGTGTCATCAAGCACAGCATGGAATCCAAGAACTCCACCTGCTGTGAAATTCAGAGATTTCATATTACTATAGGCAATAGCCGCCTCGATGGTATATCCATCAGCCACTGTCGTAGATGCCACTTGCACATAATCAGGTTCCTTATTACCAGCACTTTCCATGTTGCACCAAGTCCATTTTTGACTCTTGGCAGTTAATCCAAACTGATAATGCTCCGTACCAGTCGTTGCCGACGCTTGAGGTAGGGTGAAAAATACTTCAACAGCATCTGCATTCCAGATGTCACCATTAGATTTATTTGTGATTATCGTATCATCTTTTATCACAGCGCCGACGTAAATATTCTTATCGTCCCACATAAGATAGAAATTACCGCTACAGTCCGGTGTTCCAGTCCATGATTCAACACCAGTAAATATCTGCTCCTTCACATCTAATACTGCCGGGGTCATGGAGTTAAGATTCCAATCATCTAAGTTGCCATCAATTGATTTAGGAGTACCTTTTACACAATCGCAAATTAAAGGTGCGCCAGTTTTAGGGTTTGTCGCAGGTGCTTCTGCCGCAATCGCTAAACCTGAAAGGAACAATGCAAAAATTACGATTACCAATAGTTTTTTAGCAAACATTTTATTTTCCTCCCGAAAATTGATTTGTAAGTTGAGTTACTAACCCAACCTCTTAAACGCTTGATATATTCAAAACATAAATTTTCTTTGTCATCACCCCCTCAAGAACGATTTACTTTTCAAATCCTTGCCGGTAGGTGTAGCTCAAGGTATGCTCTGCCAGCAAGTATCTCACGACCCGGTCGTAGTAAACGGTTAGGTTGGATTACTAATCCAACCTACTCTATAATACTTAATTTGCCTTTATCTCTCCCCATGTCGTAGCGGTTTTGTCTAATGGGGCTACTGATGCCCATTTGCCACTCATTAAGCTTTTAACGTCATCTCCTGTAATAGCAACATTTAAAAGAATTACTTCATCAATATCGCCTTTAAAAGCATCTCCGGCAGCACCACCCCCGATTCTTGAGATACCCGTATTTAGCTTTTTGCCAGCCCAATCTTTGGCAGAATAAACCTCTTCTCCGTCAACGTAAGCTCTGACCCAGGTACCATCATAAGATATTGCCGTATGATACCAAACTCCTTCTTTTGGTTCGAAAAACATCTTCCAACCTGCTGTGCTTCCATCAGCAAATGCGAAGTAAAACCCAAGCTGATTCGGCTGATGAGTATTGCCAATACCATATTCTAACGACCAGGGACTTGCCCCTCGACTGTGAAGTCGTGGAACTCCACCGCTTCCGGGTCCTGTCTTTTTGAACCAACAGGCAAAAGTTACGAATTCTGGTGTTATCATATTAGGAACATCTACATAATCTAACAGTCCATCAAATTCTAAAGCCTTACCTACCTTTCCATCTATCCACTTAGGGGTGCCTGCTAGATCGCCATCTATTTTGTTTTTAGAACCATCTTTGGTGACTTTCCCCGCTCCCTCATTAAAATTCCAAAAACCAGCGATAGTGTTGGGGTCTATTTCAGCATAGCTGGAAACAACCAACATAAAAGTAAATAAAACAAACATGGAAAAAAACAGATACTTTGTTCGCATATTATTATCCTTTCTTTATAAATTTTGTAGATTGGGTTACTAACCCAACCTCTTTAAACGCTTAATATATCCAAAACATAAATTTTCTTTGTCATCACCCCCTCAAGAACGATTTACTTTTCAAATCCTTGCCGGTAGGTGTAGCTCAAGGTATGCCATGCCAGCCAGTATCTCACGACCCGGTCGTATATGTATAGCCACGTCGTAGAAGTTTGGACGATCTCTATCTTGTAAGACTTTAACTTGGACTGCATCTATTGCCATACTCCCCTTTATTGAAACGAACCTGATAAGCGCATCTGTGAACCCTTCCTCGATACCGTTTGGGCTGTTACCGGGAACGATCTGATTTTGTATAATCTGCACGTATTGAGCGATCCTCGACACGAGTAATTGATATGGCAACGTCGCCCGCAAAATGCTGTCCTCTGTCACTTTCTCATCTCCATACTTCGCAGGAGTATGCGCAGTTGGTATTGACGTCAAAATAGCAGAATCAAAGTTGACCCGACACATCAGTGAAACTATGCCATTATCCACAATATCAGAGCCAAGTTGTATAGGTATAAAAGTCTCTAGTGGTATTGACGTCTTTTCTCCATTTTTGGGCGTATATTCACGCACAGGAAGATTCTCAATGACTCCATTCTTTGCACCATAGATTTCTGTTGCCCATCCTAGCTTTACAAAACTTGACATCATCAGGCTACCCAGCGCCCAGACAGAATTACCCCATACAAAATACGATCCCGTCTCGCTGAAGTCGAATCGTTTTACACGATTTTCACGTCCATAAGGTAAGCGCAGAAGGAAACGATTAAATGTCATCGTCACCCATCTTGAAGAATCAGTCTCTCTAAAGCCATTCCATTTGACGTATTCACTTCTGCTCATCACCTCACCAAGATATGGAAGCGAGTTGATCCCATCAGCAGTTGAAATGCCGAAAAATTCAGGACTAATAGACGAAACTAGGGGAACCTGTATCGCTTCAAGATCAGTTGACAGATCGAGTAGAATTGCAACGTCAGGAATTGAGTTATCGAACTCGTAATCAGCTACCACCACAGATAATGGAAAATCAACCTCACCATCATATTCTGGCTGAAAGATACTTTCGTGGAAAACCTTACGCAAAGAGTCTTTTGGCACGCTCATAACATCAATTTGGATGTTCTCACGAAAATCAGTCCTGTCAACAAGAAACTTCAATCCGCGCCACGAGGATTCCAAACGCCGAAATTCCTTGTGGTGCATTATCTCGTTGACTTGTGAAGATATAACGCCATCCATTTCCATGACTGCGGAATCTATCGCCTTTTTGTCAATTGAATCATAATCTTTTCCGACTGAGGTAAGCATCGAGATTATACGATCCAGAGCAGTCTCTGCTGAATACGATCTTGGGGCTGATTCATCTGGCAATTCGACTATGCTGAACAGATCATTTAGGGTATCATCTGTTTTTGTTTCTACCTGCGGGTCTTTTTGGGTTGGTTCAGATGATATGGGAGTGAATAGTATATTCCTGACTCTGGACATAATCTCTACGCCAACGACTGATCTGTCAAGCCTGTCCTGAATCTCATCTTGAGACAGCTTGTGATCCTTCATGTATACGAGTAAATCTCTAACGTCAAGCAGGTCTTTTAATACTGAGGTATTTTCAGCAATAAACTCTGGTTTGAATGAGTTTACATCTTTCAGAAGAACATCAACGATAATCTCTTTTGGGTCATCTCCAAGTCGGTTCGGGAGGTTCAAGGTCACTTGTGAAGCAATTTCGGACATGACCGATTTGAAATTGTCCTTGTCAATTCTGAGTTTTTTGGATACTAATGATTTTCCAGTTTGAATGTCACGAGGGGCAAGTTCTGATAGAACCAGCATTTTAAAAGGTAATTGAGTCACTTGATTATTAAAAATTTCAAAACCATCTTTACTTCTATCGTTACTCATTTTTTTCACTTCCAGATTAGATCATAGGTATCAAAATATACCATAAGTTATTAGTTACCTTGTTTAACCTTTGACAAAGTAATACAAAGTCAATTGAAACCTAAAATTAAAAGGGCAACCACAAGGGATTGCCCCTACACCTGTGTTTGCAACTGTAACGTAAATTCTACGTCCCTTGACTCAATTTGCAACTTTGGTTTTGTATATATACTAACCACATAGGTGTTGTTTACACTCTCAACAGGAGTGACGTTCACTGTCACTGTTTCTTCTGGATTGTCACCACCGTAGGGAGCGATAAGCTGATACATCTTGTCACAGACAAACTTAACAATCTGTTCCGGTGTACTACCGCCTGGAATTTGCTGATGCAATCTGAAATAGCGATGAAAAACGTGGCTGATGTAGAGATGATAGGCAAGTGTTGAGTGTAGCGTGATCCCACCAGAACGATAAGCATTGGCAGATAATGGAAAATATACCATATCTGAATTATCAACACCATTAAGTGGCGTGACTCCTGCATGGAGAAAACTCCAAACCTTATCGTCAACCATCGTAGTTTCAACCGAAAAATTAACCTTTTCCGTTCTACTTTTTGGGAACTCACGAACAGGAAGCCCTGTAAACTCTCCGCCAAGTCCAACCCCGGAAATTGACAAACACAATCCAGTAGTAGCAAAGCTTCGAGCAAGGATAATACCCATAATCCAGATAGGGCATCCCCAAAGGTATCTCTCAGGATGAGATGCGTCAGCTTTTTCTGTGTAATTAAAAATCTCTGCCTGATCCGGACTATATAAATCACGGAGTAAAAAGCGATTCATCGTAAGACTAACCCATCGCCCTTGCTGACTTTGCATAATATTCTTCCATTCCGTTTGGGCTGGTCCGGTCAGTCGGCTGAAAAGGTCTGGTAAAGCGACTAGGTGAAGTATACTTCTCATCCCAAGAAAATCCGTTGCCAGTGAAGATATAAAGGCAACTTGAAGTATCGCGGCTTTTTCTGCCATCTTCTTCAGTATATTCAGATCGCCTGTATTCTGGGTAAGATCAAAATCCGCCAGTATTGCGGACAGAGGAATATCACAAACGTCATCATACTCTTTTTGAAAAACCTTTTCATCAAATCGCTCAATAAGATTTTCTTTTTCCACGTTTAGTATCTCAAATTGGACTTTATCAGGAAAATCTGCTTTTTCAAGTAGTAGTTTTAATCCACGCCATGCGGATTCTAATTGTTGAAACTTTGGATTGTGTAGTATCTCGTCGAACTGATCACTGAGAGCAGAATCGAGTTTGCTAATAGCATTATCCAATATTTGTGGCTCTATTTCTTTTTCTGATTTAATATGATCCTCAATAATAGCAACAATATCAGGGATCTGAGAATTAACAACTGCTGAATCTGAAATGGCATTTTTCGTTTCATTTAATGTGATCTGTTTTTCCGCAAGATCATGGAGTGCTTTCCTTACTTTGACAGCTTCTTTTATCACTTCAATCCGATCAGCGATAGCTTTTGGAAGAAAAGAATCCATTCCAGTAAAAATCAGATCAATGTTTAGTTCCTTAGGTGCAGACGTCAGCTTATTCGCCACGCGCATGTAAAGACGAGGATTCAATTCAGAGAATATACTCTGAAAGTTGTCTTTGTTTACCTTTAAGTGTTGTGGATTTTCTACGTTAGAACCATCAAAATGACCTAAAACAAGGATCTTCATTGGCATAAAACTTACTTCAATGGGCATACTCATTTTGCTCAACTCCTTAGACTGGATGGTTTAGTGAACTGTTTCCCTTGAGTTGATTCTAACACAAAGTCAAGTCTTTTGCAAGGTTAAATTAAGATCGTGGATATATCTTCTCGTTCATCAGGAGTCTATCAAGGTCATGAATGTTGTGGTTATAATTATCATAAAACTGGGAGAACACAAAGGTTCTCCCCTACAATTCATCCCTCATCTCTCATTTTTTTTATCTCTCCCCATGAGACAGGTATCTTGTTTATTGGCGTCACCATTGTTTCACCTTTCATCTCATCGGCTGGTTCGCCTTCAAAAAACCTGAAGTCATCAAACCAGAAATCTACAGCCGATAGACCAACTAGAAACTCGATACGTACTGGTCCTTCTAAATCTTTTGGGGGAACGACATAGACATATTCTTTCCAATCTACGCTGTCAAGAGTGATAGTTTTAATAAAGACTTGCTTTGGAGGAACATCTAAAGTCTGAATATTCAAAGCGAGTTCCCTTTTGTCGCCATCTTTAGCATCAACCTTTGCCAAAAAAGCTATCGTATAAGTTTTATTTTTTTCCATAGGCACATTGTTATAAAAAGCTCTTACGTTAGTGGCATTGGCTGAAGCTATTGATTGAGAAATCTTTGCACTTTTTATACTTTTGTTGGCTGTTGAATCATCGGTTATCAGGCGATACACGCCTGCTGGGTCGCATCCTCAGCCACCGCTTTCTATCGCCCATTGTTTAGGTAAACTGCCAACGTTATCAGCCTCAAAATCGCTATTGCCAATGCGGTTTTCACCTTTCAAAAACGCTTCCGAACCATAAGCAAATATACTACCAATCATAAGAACATTCATCACTATTAATATTAGCTTTTTCATCATAAACCTCTTTAAGCAACTTTAATAAATGATGTTAAATTTTTAAGAATAGAACGCGGATGACGCGGATTGAACGGATTTTCGCGGATTTTTCTTTATTTCTTTCGATCCGCGAAAATCCGCCTGATCCGCGTCATCCGCGTTCTATTTCCTAAAGTTTAAAAGGTTTCTTAAACTTGCTTAGTTAATCAAAGTATTCGATCATTATCATTTTATATTATAACCTGAATCCTGATTACTTTTTAGTAATACGAGTTTTTCACTTAACAAAGTAAATATAAAAAAACACGGAGACACAGAGAACACGGAGAGGAATTTTTTTCTTATTTTCTCTCCGTGTTCTCTGTGTCTCCGTGGTTATTTTCTTTTTGTTTCTATAAGTGAAAAACTCGTATAGTATGGAGATTATCCAATTCTAATCTGTACGGTCTTTCGATTTGTGTTGCCTTCTTTATCCGTAGCAACTAGGGTTACATCATAGTAACCGGCGCCAGCATCGTAAGGCACATCAGCCTCAACAGCAAAGATACCATCACCTTCATCTTTGGCTTCCAGTGTTCGATAATCTGGAGTGTAAAGCTTTACAGATGCAACTCCAGCATCAGCAGTCACTTTGGTGGTAGCTTTAACTTTACTGCCTGCGATCATTGGGTTTGGAGTATATTTAACGTCCTCAATCATAATAGCCATTTATATTTCACCTCCTTATATCTAGCATTTATAAAATGCGGGAATTCCGCATTATTATTTTGACTTGAGACCTTTGAGAAATATCTCTGAAATCTCTGCGTCAATAGTTTTTAATGAGTAATTCATTCCATCGAGTATCCACCTTGTAGCTATACCCTGCATAGCGGCATAGATCATAGTCGCAACAATATCAATCTTTACATTAGTGGCGAAGATTCCTTCATTAATTCCATCGCTTATAATATTTCCAATCAAGTCTATGTAATTTGCAAGCACATCAATATTCTTATCATTAAGAAAGTTACCGGTTCTTGGAAACTCAATTAATATAAGCTTGGTTAAATCAGGATTTTCCTCTATAACGTCAAGTTGCAGAGAGATCATCCGTCTTAGTTTATCCTCAGCATTATCTTTTTTTTGAATCTCTGAATCGGCATATTTTATTAATTCACCAAGACTTTCCTGAAATATCGAAATAAAAAGCTCATCTTTGCTCTTAAAATAAAGATACACAGTACCATGAGCAATCCCTGCTTCAAGAGCTACGTCCTGAATTCTGGTATTGGAGAATCCCATTCTGGCAAAAACCTTCGTAGCGGAATCTAAAATTTTTTTTCGCTTTTCTTCATCTTTTTTACGAGCCATCGGATTACCTCTGCATATAATGACTGACCCATCAATCATTATTATAACACAACAAAATATGATTGTCAAGTATTTTTTTATTATAATCAATCAAGCAGTGTTAATTAACGTACGAGACTGTAAGCCAGAGCAGATATTATCGCAGAACACGGGATCGTCAATATCCACGCCCATATGATCCGCCCAGCAACTCCCCAGCGAACTGCACTTAATCGCTTGAGTGACCCCACACCCATAATCGCACCAGTTATGGTATGTGTAGTGCTTACGGGAATGCCAAACCATGAGGTAACAAATAACGTAATAGCGGCGCCAGATTCGGCACAAAATCCATCTACTGGTCTGAGTTTGGTAACTTTCTGTCCCATTGTTTTTATTATGCGCCATCCACCGAACATTGTTCCCAAAGCAATTGCGGCGTGGCATATAAGCACAATCCATAAAGGAATTTGGAATTTATCTCCTAACAATCCTGCGCTGAAAAGAAGGCTTGCAATAATGCCCATGGTCTTTTGTGCATCATTTCCACCATGACCTATACTGAAAAGTGCGGCAGATAGTAGTTGACCTTTTCTAAAGATATGGTCTACCTTCAATGGAGAGCTTTTTCGGAATATCCAGTAAACAGCAATACCCAACACTGTTCCCAGTAGAAATCCTACTATTGGTGAAATAAATATGAATGTGATCGTTTTTAATATGCCATTCCATACTAGCGATTCTGTTCCTGATTTTACCATTGCCGAACCTATCAATCCTCCAATGAGTGCATGAGAAGAACTTGTAGGTAATCCAAAATACCACGTAATGATATTCCACCCACATGCCCCAATAAGCGTACCAAAGATTATGCTCTGATCTATAATCTCTATATCAATAATTCCCTTGCCGATTGTTTTAGCGACGTGCAACCCAAAAAAAAGAAACGCAATGAAATTGAAGAAAGCCGCCCAGATAACAGCACGGCGAGGAGAAAGTACTCTCGTTGAAACAATCGTGGCGATGGAGTTAGCTGAATCGTGGAAACCGTTTAGAAAATCAAAAACTAGAGCAAGAACTATTAGAAGAAATATACTTAGTGTCATATTTTACGCCTGTTTTACAACTATTGACTCTACAACGTGAGCTACATCTTCACAAATATCAAGAACCGTCTCTGCATATTGGTAAACTTCTTTCCATTTAATTACAGCAATTGGGTCTTTTTCTGTTTCAAAAAGCTCACCAAGTGCCGCATCTCTCATGGTATCACCAACGTTTTCAAGACGGTTTACCTCTACACAAGCCTCTTTGATAGACTTGGAATTCTTCATACTACGTAATCCTTTGACTGCGGAAGCTACTGAATGAGTGGACTCCTCAATCACTGCGGCAAAATCAATGAGTTTTTTATCAACACCAATAAGCTTAAAAACTACCAACCGTCTCGCAATATTATTGATCATATCTGTAACATTATCAAGCTCTTTCATTAGCTCGTGAATATCCTCACGATCAAATGGAGTGATAAAGGTCTTATTTAATTGATCAATAATAATATGCGCCGCGTCATCTCCCTGATGTTCTAGATCGTGAATTTTCTTAATAATATCATCGTCCAAGTCACCCTTTGATACTAATTCACTAAAACAATGTGCGGCACTAACAGCGCAGTCTACTTGCCTTTCGAATAGAACGAAAAAATTAAATCCTTTTGGAAGGAATTTAGAAATCATAGAACCCTCCTTTTTGTAATTCAACCTTAAAGTGATGAGTAAATCAGGAAATAGAACGCGGATGACGCGGATGACGCGGATGACGCGGATGACGCGGATTTTCGCGGATTTTCGCGGATCAGAAAAAGATCAGCGCAAATTCTTGTTCTATTTTGAATTTATAACGATTCATCTGATAGGTCTAGTGAAAACCTTTCGACGAAATTCAGATTTTACACCAAGATTTAGTATTAACCCAACCTCAATATCTATTGCTTTAAGGTAATTAATCAACTGCAATTCATGTGCTTCTGTAATAGATTCACTTGCCTTTAACTCTACAATAACGCAATTATCAACTACGAGATCAGCATAATAATCGCCAACAATTTCACCTTCAAAATACACTTTGGCAGGAAACTGTTGAATAATATTACAGCCGTACTTTTTCAAAGTAATGACCATCGCATTTTCATAAACTTTTTCCAGAAACCCATAACCAAGTTTGTTATAGACATAATAGAAAGCTTTAATAACCTTATCTGTTATGTCTTTCTGAGTTAGAACATCAGTCATTATATCTCTCTCTATCCTAATTCATAGATCAATTTTTGCATATATAAAATAACGCGAATTTACGCAGATTCTCATTTCTGATCCGCGAAAATCCGCCTAATCCGCGTCATCCGCGTTCTATTTCCTAAAACTTAAACGGCACGAAACCAGTCTCATCAGCAGGAGAACCGGGTTTCAGATGGAAATCTCGTTTAGCAGGATCAACAAACATCGGGTCTGCCATGATTGAGTCTTTATCCATGCCTTTTTCTTGCCATTGCTCAAAGCTAAGGTCATTGAATTTCATTTGACCATCGCCTGTGGCAAAATACAGGTTATGATTAAACACAATATTCATATTGCCAAGACTGCCAGAGAAAGCAACACCTTTATCCCAATAGACGATATTACGCTCAAAGTAGAAGCTGATATGCTCTTCTGGTCTGCTTCGCTGTATTTGCCAGTCACGGGCAAAGGCTATTATATTGTTGCGGAAAATGTTCTCTTTGCCATAGTGCTGATGGAATCCACCGTGAGTCGTGTTATATACAAGGTTGTTCTCTGCAACTATGTGCGTAGTTCCTTCGTCAAAGTAGATGCCCCATCCGCCGTATTGATAACCTGCTATGTCATTGAAAACGTTGTGTCGGACAACCGATCCCTCGTGATTTCCTAGCGTGTAAACACCGCCCATGTCGCTAAGTATGGGACCATCGCCATTGGTTTTTACGCCTATGTGGTGTATGTGGTTGGCTTCGAGTATATTTCCAGTGGCAATGGCAGGTCCGTAGCCCCACGTCCAGCCGATTGATACGCCTGTATAATAGAAATTGTAGATGTTGTTGTAAGCTATGCGGTTATTTGGACTTTGACCGATCCATACACCGATAGCTGAATGGAATATTATACCACCATCGTGAATCTGGCAATCCCTGACCTCATTACCAGAAGTCCTTTCGGCTTCATTATCTCGTATAGATGTTTCACCAAGTTTGATTCCTCCAGCGCCAAGATCAGAAATCTCGCAATAGATGATTTTGTTCCCCTTACATCCTCTTGAAAGCTCAATAGCGTAATTACCAGCATGAGCAATGGTGCAGTTTTCCCAAGTGCAGTTGTTGACGCCTTCGCCATAGATCATTCCCGGTACGCCGACAGCCGCTTGTCCAAAACCACCGCTACCTTCAGGTAACCACCATTCAGTATGAGAGAAAGCCAAGCCTTTGAACGTGATGTTTTGTATAATCTGACCGGATTCAGGTTTACCTTCAAGGCGTACTAGTTGAGTCAAAACAGGTGCGATAACCTCTGCAATACTCATATCCTCGTCAGACATTGGCATATAATAGAGTTTGCCTTCCTTTTTATTCAGATACCATTCACCCGGAGCATCCAGAAGTTCAAGGGCATTTTCCACGTAATATTGATCCCCAGAAGCAAGCTGGAAAACGCTCTTATATGGAAAATATACGACTCTCTGTGATTCGTCTACGCTTTTAATTGGCAGGTGTGATTCCACCCATCTACACATGACCACAACATCTGCATCATCGGCAGTTTTCCATGCCTTCATGTCGCCTTCATTGAATTGGAAGCTAGACTGTCCCTGCGTCCATTCCACAGTCTTTTCGATAACGTCAGCAACTTTTAGGTAGCCTTTATTCGGATGCCTTGCCATGACCCTTCTTCCACCGTTGACCCAGAGTTCATGGAATAGCCATTTACCATCTTTAATCTCTGGAATCTCAATCATCCAGAGTTTCTTTCCTTCAATTTCGACTTTTTTCCAGCCTTTAAGCTGACGTCCACCACTGATGATAGGATTTTCATTTTCATAAGCAGAGAAAGTCGTTCCAGAATCCTCTGACGTTAGTATGAGCGGTTCGTTAAGAAAATAAGTTCCCTCTCTAACATAGACTGTTGCACCTTTAGCTAGACGAGACATATCTCTTGCCTTGACAAGTGTAGCAAAAGGACCGTCAGTTTTTCCATCATTCGGCGATGACAGTGTTCCTGACCATGAGTCATTACCATTTGTCGCAATGTAAAAAACAGCTTCTGCTGACATAGCATTTACCTCCAAAGTTAAGATTACGAGACACAAGACAAATATAGGACAAAATTGCTTTTTAGGGTTCATAATTGATTAATTTCTTATAAAAGACAAGGTTTAGCCTTTACTTGAATTTAATAGGATTCACTGTTTTCTAAAGGCAGGATTTCAATGCCAAATTGGCGAAAGTGTTCATCAAATGACACGGCTTTTGTTATGTTAGCATTTTTTATTATGGCATATGAAGTGCAGTCTGTAAAACTCCATTCTTTATCACTAAATCGAATAAAAATCTCCAATGCTTCCATAAATATTTCATTGCCCACATACTTTAATTCAATATTTCCTGATTTTATCTCTTTTATAAGTTTATTGCACACTTCAACAGCCATTGATTCATTGGTACGAGCTAACAATAGTGTTATTAACTCATCAAAAATATAATCAGATATGATGATGTCAACCTTATTATTAACCATATCTTTTATTAAATCTAATGCCAATTCATGATCTTCATCATCTGCATTATAATAGGCAAAAAGAAACGAGGTATCTAAGAAGATTTTTCCATTTTCTGTTTCCCATAGCTTCATCTGCAAGTATTTTGTCTAAATCTGATGCAGAAGTTTTACCCAAATGCTCAGGTGGCATGGCAAAAAAACCATCTTCAATGATCCTGAATGGTTTTATTGGAATTTCATCCAATCTAACATGGTCATCAAGAAGTTTCTTTATATTTAAATAATCCTCTTGAGTTTCATCGAGCATCCTTAAGTCAGTAAATAAATCATCAAACTCTTTCTCACTAATTTCTAGTTTTTCAGATTCATCATAAACAGGAGACAATTCTTTTAAAACCTCCAATTTTCTTAAAACCTTCATCTTTTCCATATCATTCTTGACAAAGATAACAATAGCTTTAGCACTTGCTACATCAGGCAATTCATCAACTTTGACCTTAACATTCCCATCTTTGTAAATACCTTCAACTACTTTAAGCATGAGAAACCACCATTCCTTAACATAACAACCATTGAATCATTTTTTCAACAACTTAAACAATCTCACTAATACTTGATATAGGTGAGTGATACCCATTATTCCTCATATCTTGATGAAGTTTTTCAGCTTCTGCCATTGATATTATTTTGTCCTCAATTGCTGTAACTAAAACTCCTATTGTTCCAGAAAGTCCGACTCCCGATTGTTGAGCAATCCTTCTTGCCTTATCATCATCTGTTAAAAATATCCATCCACGTTCTTTAGCAATAGCAAGACAAGAGGCTTCTCCTAAATCAACTCTTTTTCTTAAATCATTAAAAATCTTGGATTCTTGTTGATTACAATTGGTGATGAAAATCCATTGTCCATTGTCAATTATTTGCTTTGTGCGGCTTTGAAACAAATGACCGCAACGTATTCCATTTTCAACTTCATTTTGTACTTCTAGAGTTATGTGAACTTTGAGAAAAACTTTTTTGAGAATATCTAACCTGTCAACAGAAGCAAGATTTGAAAGGACGGTATTATTTACGATCACGTCTTTGGTCATCAAGGAATCTCCTTATTGTTAAATAATCTTGACGAGCTTCCTCAACAGTTTGTGGACCTAGCCTCGGTTCAATTCCATTCTTAATAAGAACATCCTTCATATCTTCCCAACACAAACCTGCTATTTCTGCCGCTTTACCAAGTGAAACCTCTCCATTTCTGTATTCATTTATAGCCAAAGCCAAATCTAAAGAATGCATTAATTCCTCGTAACTGTCCTCATCCTCCAATTCATCCTTACCCACAACATTAGAAGCTAATTCAGACGCCACATCTAATCTAGACTTCAATTTTCTTAAAAACTTCATTTTTCTATCATTCTTGACAAAGATAACAAAAGGTGTAGTATCTGCTACATCAGGCAATTCATCAACTTTGACCTTAATATTCCCATCTTTGTAAATACCTTCAACTACTTTAAGCATTAGAAACCACCCTTCTTTTACTACATAAAATTTTGGTGTTAAACATTCTGTTATATTGCTGATTTTGCTATATCATTATAGCTATTCACGTATCAGGTTTCAAGCTAAATTTTTAATCGGGTAATAGCTAGGAATGGATTCCCGTTTTCACGGGAATGACATTTTGCGTGTGTTTGTCATTTTCGTGAAAACGGAAATCCAGAAAACCCCGATTATTTATTTAATCTTCATTAGGCATGGGGTAATTCACATATTGCTTATCTGTCATGGTTGCCTTTAATCATCCCTCGTTTTGAAATGGTTTTGTATTGGTTTAAACTAATCAATTTGACCTTCTTTCACGCCAGCTCAGTTATTCCAAACCGAGAAGCTTGACGGCGTTCTCTCGGGCAACTTTGTTGAAGACCGATTCGCTTATTGTCTTCGTGTCGCGCCAATCAAGAAGAAGGTCTATCATGGAGAATGGCATCTCGAAGTAGCAGATGTCCGTACCAAAAAGGAGGCGATCCTGAAACTCCGTAACGAACTTTGGTCCATATTCGGGATCACGTGACAACGCATTCCACGGATTCCAGTCGGACAAATCACCATAGAGGTTGGGATACTTGCGCAAGAGTTTTGGCACCATCCCATCCTCCTTGATCGGACCGCTTGGACGGGGTCGTTTGAGTTGACCTGCACGAGGACGAAACACAGCATTCTCCGCAGGTGCTTCCAGTCGTCCGATCTCCGACCAGAATATAGGTCCATGCCCGAGGATGATGAGTTTCGGAAACCGCTGTAGCGTTTGCTCCAGTTGTGGTAAACCGGGTTCATCGTATAATCCAAAATCTCCACCAATCTGATCGGAGCCATCGTAGATCACAGGAAACCCAACATCCTCCGCGTGTTTGAATAGGTTCTGTACCATAGGGTCAATCACCGGCACATTTGGCATCACCTCGCCTAATCCTTTGCACCCCTGATCTCGGTAGTGTCGTAGCACTAGGTCAAGTGGTGCGTCGTCAGAATTTGTCAAGATGCGTGGGTCAATGTTGCAGAACGGTATGAACCGGTCGGGGTACTGCTCCGACATCTCTAGAATATCCTCGTTAGCCTGGGGAAAATATATCTCGGGACTGACGATAGGCAGTAACACACCCTTCTCGATCCCGGCTTCATCGTAACGTGCAATCAGTTGCTCCGCGGTGCAGAATCGGCACACGAAAGGCGGAGTCTTCCGATACGCATGAGCGTGAATATCAATAAACATCTCCCTCTCCTTAAATAACGGATATTTTAATTCTTGATGAAATAGCTTTTGAATAACTCAAGTCTATCTGTATCCCCAACATACTTTACATTATTCCGATCAACACCCTCATATTCAAGGCTCCAACCGAACCATTCCCGATAGGCATGGTAAGCCCAATCCCAACCCTCAATCTCAAATATCTCCAACAGATCACGAAGATAATTGTATGAGCTTTTATCTGGCGCCCATATTATTGATGAAAACTCTCCCACATAAAGTCTCGGAAGATTGTTTTTTCTCTGAAACTCAATGGCTGGCTTCATGGCATTCACCAATGCTTCTTTATCCCACATTTGATCTTTTATCATGCCCGGATATTGAATATCTATTGCTGAATCCCAGACCCCTTGATGAGTGAACTGATGGGGTGTATACATGTGAAATGTGTAGAGCGTGTTTGGGTCTCCAGTAGGCTCAAGGCTTATGAATCCATTAGGGTTTGACCATTGTACAGGTCCAACGATAATTGTATGGTAGGCATCTACTTCACGAATTGCAGAAGTAAGCTTTTTTGCCAGTAAGTTCCAATCGGAAGGCGTATTTTTGATCTGCTCCTGCATATTCGGTTCGTTAAGGAGTTCGTAACCGACGATAGTTTTGTTATCTTTGTAATATTCTGCAATCTCACGCCATAGTCGAATGAAGTTTTCATGCCATTTAAAATCTTCCCACAGCAATCGTTTTGGTTCAGTCCAATGAGATGGATTACCGGGACTGCCATGAGCATCTAAAACGACTGACAAATTAAACTCCCCGCACCATTCAAGGATTGGATCTACTTTTTGCTTAAAATACTCTAGAGAAGATTTGTCTAACTCACCAAAATCAACCGGAACACCAGCAGTGAATATTTGAATACGGACATGGTTGGCTTTCCAGTTCTGTGCCAAATTCTGTATATCCTCTCTTTGTTTTTCCTGTCCCTGGTCTATATTGATGTTTACTCCTCTGATTGTATATGTTGGCCAACTCTTAAGTTCGTATCTCATGGGAAACTCCTTAGCTATATTGAAAGGGAGATAAACTCCTCCAAAAAATTTGGTTGCCTATACAAGACACCCCCGAAGGAAGAAACCTGACAATGAATTGAATTTTTTTATTAGTAACAATTAGATGCGTGACTTCACTCCCGCCCACGTTGTCGCAAGCTTATCGCTGGAGTTTACTGCTTGAACTTTTTCACCTTCCATGTGACTTTTGATCACATCAGGAGTTAATACAATGTTAGAGAACCTTATTTCGTCAATCATGCCTGTGAAACTTTCGCCTATTATAATATCGGCTCCGCCACTGATTTTTCCATCGGCAGGAGTTTCGACCTGTTGCTTTCCATCAAGATAGAGTACGACTTTTTTTCCGTCATAAGTTGCCGTATAATAATTCCATGTCTCATTTTGTACAATACCAGCCATATTTGCATCTTTTCGTACAGCACCAACGTTAATTACGTCCCAGGTATAAGCCATTACCATCCAATTGTTATCTATACCACAGATATAGCTTCCACCTGCTCCCCATCCCTTGTGAAGTAGTCTCTCGTAAGTAGCGGCAGGAACTTTATCTGGTCTGACCCAGAACTCAATCGTCAAATTATCTGCAACGTTAATGGTATCACTCGATTTAACTGTAATTGTACCACCGACAAACTTAGCGCACCCGCCTATTTTGCCGTCTTTCACGTAACTAACCGCACCAGTAACGTTTCCGTTGTTATCCAATCCAGACATATCCTTAACTTCTTGTTTGAATGACTCATCAAATTTAAGCCACATTATTGTTGGGTCTGCGGCAGATGCAATTTGACCTATAACTAGGGTTAAAGCACAAACAAACATAATAAGAAATCTACGCATAACGAAACCTCCTATTTTAATATAAAGCTGATGTTCGATGCCTAATATCATCATAATCAATATCATGAGAATCGCTCACGAAGGGCTTTTATTGTTCGGCTTGCAACACCGACAGGGTCATTACCAAGACGGAAAAGGTCAACTACGTAATATCCATTATAACCAATTTGCATAAACGCTGAGTGCATATCAGCGAAGTCTATATCTCCCTGTCCAAGCTCAAGATGATTGTGTATTTTGTCTTTTATGTCCTCAATGTGCGCATGGACGATGGCATTGCCTAGTTTTTTGATGGATTCAGAAAGGTTGGAGTCTGTGATGTAGGCATGTCCAACGTCAAGATTCACTCTCAGATTTTGAGAACCGACAGCTTCCATCATATAGATCATGTCATTTGTATCGGCTATTATTTGCAAAGGTTCAGGCTCAATTGCAACATTGACTCCAATTTTTTCTGCGTGTGCGGTCAATCCTTTAAGCCTATTTACTAGACTGTTCCATTGTTCCTCTTTTTTGCTATTATCAATACGTTCCGAGTTTATAATTAACACATCAGCGCCCAGCCAATTCGTTATATCAATAGCGTTTAATGTGTTCTGTATGCGTTGGTCTAATTGTTCAAAGTCGGCGTGGTAGCTTACAGAAGCGATCTCAATTCCGATTTCGCCCATAAACTTTTTGAGTTCCTTCGCTCTGGATTGTGTAAAATTCTCAGGGCGCATATCTGCTGGCTCAAGGCAAAGTTCTGCGCCGTCGAATCCGATTCTCGCTAGTTCCTTGACTACCTCCTCGACCTTCCATTCACTAAATCCACCGGTCCTGAATCCAAATTTCATAATTCCCTCCAAATGTTTTGATACTAATACGAGTTTTTCAGTTAGTTGATGAATAGTCATAATTCATAAAAAAACACGGAGACACGGAGAAAAAAGATGAAGGCGGAAGGATGATGGATGAAAAAGAAGAAACAGGTATTACAATTTTATCCTTCATCACTCATCCTTCATACTTTTTAAGTTCTCTCCGTGCCTCTGTGTCTCCGTATTTAGCTTCTTTTTATTTCTATAGTGAAAAACTCGTAATACTTTAGAACATATTGCTCTTCTCTGAGTCAGATATGACTTGCTTTACGTATTCTCTGGAATAACCCTCGTTTTCCAGCATTTTATCGCAAGAGATGGTATTTTTTTCTTTTGGACCTTTTCCACTAAGAATGATACTGTTTGTCAGCAGGCTTGTTCTGAGTCCGTTTAGTCCAGATGCGTAGTTGACATTATAATCACCTTTGACAAGTCCCACAATGTTGTCTATATTGCTTTTGGGATAGTCTTCGGGTCTTGACAATGGTATCTCTTTTTCATTTCTCTTGCCTTTGCCTTTGAAAAGAAGTTTTCCGCCTTTGATGCTTAAAGTGCCTTCAGTTCCAGTCATAATAACCCATTCATCAAAGCCGATCTTGGTATTGCCTAGAATGTCAATTTTACCTTTAGCACCATTTTCCATAGTTACAACTGAGTGGGAATCAATTTCGACCTGTTTTTTAATTACATTTCCGTTATCGTCCTCAAAGTCCATTGAAGTATTACCATAGACGCTAACAGGGAGCAAGCCTGTCATCCAGAGGAATATGTCCTGCAAATGACTGCCAGAGTCGTTTGGTTGCCCGCCACCCGAGAATCTAGGATCGCCACGCCATCCACCAGCACTCCATCTTTGTGCAAGGTACACTTCAAAGCTCGTTATTTCACCGATCAATCCCTCTTTTATTACCTTTCTGCCTGTAATGTAAAGGTCAGCGAAATGCCTTTGATAATGGATAACAAGATATTTTCCAGAACCAAGAGAGATTTTGTGCATAGCAATAGCGTCACCGACGAAATTTGCCATTGGTTTTTCGACTATAACACTTGCACCATTGCGCATGGCGTATTTTGCGTGTATGTCGTGCAGTGAATGTGGTGAGAACACACCCACAATATCTAAATCCTCTTTATCAATCATCTGAGTGAATTCATATTCGCCTATGTATTGATTGATCTTACCGGGTTCGTAGCCTTCAACAGACTGTTTAAGCCTTTCATCAAGACTATCGAAAGCCGCAGGTCTCGTATCTGATGCGGCAACGAGTTCAACGTCACTTCTTCGAGCAAACTCAATGGTTCTTCCGGTTCCAGCCCCGCCGGGACCTATAACGCCAACTCTGAGTTTATCCTTTTTCTGTGCCATAATTTCCTCCTCATGAATAACTGTTTCATGGAATCTTCACAACACTTTAACAAGAAAATCATACATCGTTGGGTATAGACTGTCAAGCTTTTTTTTATTCGTGACTTTTTTAAATTCATGGAATAAACTCTATAAAGCAATATGTTTTATAGGTATCTTTAGTATAATTTTTGTTCATAAATACGAGTTTTTCAGTTATGGACAGAAATAGCATAGGTAGAACATGCTTTAGCTTGTTTTGTGAATTTAATTGACAATTTAACAAGCTAAAGCATGTTCTACAACGCTAACTGAAAAACTCGTATCATAAAGTCGTTATTTTTGAAAGATTCTTATACTTGACAAGTCGTATAACTTGAATTATAATGCAGTTTAGATAGACTTTCTTTGTTTTCGAGGTTTTCTGGCTACTATCACCTTCAACACATAAGGAGGACGGCTTAATAACCGCATTCTAAAATATGAAACTTAAGCTAAAGATTATTCAGTTTACAAATTTATTGCTCATCATCTTCATTACCGCTGGTTGTGCAACGAATTTAACTACGTACAACCGTGGTGATGTTTATATGAAGCAAGGTAACTATGATAAGGCAATTGGTGAATTCAAACAGGTTCTTGGTAAAACACCCAATGATCCAATCACATTGTCTTCCACCGGTATAGCTTATTACGCTAAAGGAAATTATGATCAAGCTATAATTTATCTGGAACAAGCTAAAAAAGCAGACCCAAAACACATTGACGTTTATTTTTATCTTGGAATGGCTTATGAACAACAAGGTAAATATAATGAGGCTATGTCAGAGTATGATAACTGTATTGCATTGAAACCAGATAATTCAGTTGTCAAGAAAATAGATAAACGGCGAACTTTTTTGAGTCGAGAGATAGCCAGAGATTCTGCCAGAAAGGCACTCCAGAATGAAATAGCACTCACAAGTAGTATTAGTACAATCCCTGATAATACAGTAGCTGTTACGGATTTTACTAACATTGGACAGACGAAGGAGTTTGATCTTCTAGGAAAGGGTCTATCTGCAATGCTCATGACTGATCTATCGAAAGCTAGAGCATTGACTGTTGTTGAACGAATGAAACTGGAATCTCTTTTTAGTGAGATGAAGCTTGAAGGGGTTGATAGCAATACTGCCGCAAGATCGGGTTTACTTTTGGGTGCAAGTAAGATCGTTACAGGTTCTTTTCTGTCACTTGATGGCAAGTCAATTGATATAGTTAGCTCTTTGACTATAACCAAGACAAAAACTTCAAGACCATCTAAGAGTGTATCCGGTGGCATCGAAAAATTGTTTGAGATAGAAAAGGAACTTGCTCTGGGAATACTTGATGACATGGGAATAATTCTAACAGAGGCAGAGAGAAATACCATAATAAAGAGAGTGCCAACACGGTCCTTTGACGCATTTATGGCTTATTCCAGAGGGCTTTACTACGAAGATAAGGGCATGTATAAAGAAGCGGCGCAAGAGTACGAAAAATCTATATCTATAGACCCAAAATTCATAGAACCTAGAGATGGACTCAGGAACGCCGGGGATCTGATGACGGAAACGAAAAATCTTTCATATATGGAAAACCTGCACAACGAAGTTGCATTGCAATCTCAACAAGAATCAAGGATCAGTGAAGCAGATGCAAATGCAACTCGTGGACTCATATCTACCCCGTCATCTGCTGTGATCAGCCCTCGTGGCAGTGGACTTACCCCAACTATTAAAACTGTTGAAGTCGAAGTTATTTTCCCTTGATAGTAATCGTTAAAAAATGCCATTTTGACATAGTATTTCAACGTTTTTTACAACCCCCAACCCCCTTTGCTAAGCTAATCTTTACCCACAAGTCTATAAACCATTGTGGATAGAGGATTTATAACCCCCTTTTAGCTAAAAGGGGGAAGGGGGAATTTGATTAATTAAACTAAATATTAATGAATCTATTCAAAGGTATT